>Ga0179593_1456800_pt1 | contig 26355 bp, 32 predicted proteins | sample CZODoug2_1_08_16_FD_185931 | JGI IMG/M metagenome (GOLD analysis project Ga0179593, IMG submission 185931) | Vadose zone soil fungal communities from Angelo Coast Range Reserve, California, USA - CZODoug2_1_08_16fungal (PacBio error correction) | ecosystem: Environmental > Terrestrial > Soil >...
GGCTCCGCGGGCAAAAGGGGTTGACTGCAAAAAAAGGCTGGAAATGATACTACGGGGGGAGGGGGATAAACGCGCTTCCGTTCCTCAAGGGACAGAATCGAGGACTCAGGGAGGTCAGGGAACACGCACCTCGCAAAAGGGGGGGGAGGGGGAATTGGTTGATGCGGTGGGGCCGAAAAATGAAATTGTTGGGGAGATTCAGATTATGTTATCAAGAAGGACAGGAAATAGCGTCCGCTTAGAGCAAGGGTGTGGCATCGGTCGAATCGACTTGATATTGGCTGCATGGAAAAAGCAAACAGGCCAGGGAATGCACTATGAAAAGCTGAGCATTCTTGTCGGGAGATGGAAGGGGAGGATCATACACAGTATGTACGGGAAAAGGAAGAAAAAGGGATAGTATTGGGTCCGCAAACAAGCGCGGGACATGAGGAAAAACCCCCAAGAAGTGCACCGCTTGCTGAAAGTCGCAGAACGTCGAGATAATGGGAGAAAGGTTTTTCATCAGGAAAAAAAGAGGGGGGGTGGGGAAACGGACTAGGATTTGCCGTTTGGTTCAATTTACATCCGCGTATCTTAAGGGGTTTGAGAAGGAAACACTATCCAGGCCCTACTAAAAAGCGCTGAAAACTGATGTAAAGGGAAGAGCGGGTAAATTTCAACAGCAAAATCCGAAGGCCCTCTCGCTAGAATTCGGAAGATTACGCAGAGAGAAGGAGAGACCAACAACAAAACTAGGGAAGTGATCAACTGGGAGGGGAAGATTAACCGGATGTACTCGCCGGGCGGACGGGAAACGTGAATTTTTCCGGGAAAAAAAGCCGCCGCGGCGGACGGGTGGGGAAGTTTTTGGCGAGGGAAGGCAATGTAGGTTCTACTTGGTAAAGAGAAAGATTCGCAAGTAGAAAGATAAGAAAAATAGAAAGGCCGTTAATCCGGGGTGGGCAAAATCCAAAGCCCCGCAGGGGCGAAAGAGATCGCAAATTTGTCGGCCTTCCCGTGAATGGCGGTTGGGTTCAAAAAAAGATGGGGGAAAAAAAAATGTCAAAGGCCTATTTTATTTCGATCAAGGAAAAAAAGGGAGGAAACCAAGTTTTCGCTAAAAAATCGGGAGGGTGTGCGGGTGCGGACTTCGGTGATGGGGGTCTTTTTCGGTTAAATGGAACGCCCTAAGGGAAGGGCCGTAATTGGCGAATCATGGCGTATCGGACCGTCAAGATTCAGGAGCCCGGGAGTCTGCTGCGATCATTTGAAGAGGGCGATGAAGGGAGAACAGTCCGCATGTCGTTCTCTTTTCATTCGAATCGACTCGGCGAAGTTCTCTGGGTAATTGCGCGAATCAACGGAACGACGTGCAAAGAAAAGTAAAAAAGGGGTTTCCATCGTTAAAAATAATTCGCAGGGTTTGGTCCGCGGGCCGGGTTCAGTAAAGGGGGAGAGGACATAAAAAATTAACCAGGGAAAAAGGCAAAAAGTGTTGGCGTCGTAAAGCGACGGGAGACAGGAAAGAAGGGAGCGAGTCGTCCAGCCGAGATTGGAGAGAAGCGCCCGGTTATTTTTTCGCCGGGGAGCGCAGGCATCGAAGGGAGAAAAAGGGGGAGTTGCTTTAAAACGAAGGCGGCTTCGTAGGGGGGGCTCGGCCGAAAAATAAAGACCACACAAGTGGCTGAGACTCGGATGCGGAGCGGTATAAACGGGAAAAAAAAAAGCGGAATTTAGAATCAAACTTCTCCCAGAAAAGCGTGCGTGAGCCGTGGTTTCCCCGACGCCAGCAGGAGAAGAGCATGTCAAAAAGCTCACTGTCAAAAAAAAGGGGTAGGCTCCCTGGATCGCCGACAGAAACGAGGTCCCGACAATGAAACTCCTAAGCGACATATTTTGAACAGCAGCGGAAACATTCGTACGAGCGGAGGATCACTCAAGGGTTCATGGGCGGGGTCACGAAGGAGGGGGGGAGTTTTGCAATTTTAAGATGGGAGTTCAAATATAAATTAGGTAGGTTGGCTGGAAGGGGAGGAAAAGGACTGGTGGTAGAGCATGTCGGGACTTTCAAAGAAGGGCTGGGGGACTAATCCTAGAAGCAGAAACAAAAAAGGGATTCGAGGTAAAAGGGTCCGCTAAACAATGTCCGATGCAGGCGATGATGAACAAAGACAGAAGGCGGGGCCTTTGTTGGGGGGGTCAACGTAACTCCTCATTGAACCCAAAAGAGGGAGTCAAAAAAGGCATGGGGGGGAAAGCAGAAAAGCCATTTCTAAAGCGGGCTAAATTCTATGAGGGAAAAAGAATCCAAGACAACAAAGAGCGAGCTGTCAGAAATGCTGCCCATATCTCTTCCGGTGGTCGATTTGGGTTTTACAAGGAGGAAAGGGATCAGGAAGGATGAGGATGACGGACACATCGGGGGAAGAAGGTGGCGCTCCCCGCCAATCCGGGATTTAAGGATCCGGTAGGAACAACGATACAAACCGGGGGAAGAGCAAATTTTCCTTAAAAAGGGCGGTCTTCAAGAGAAAGGGCGGGGGGACTTCCGCCAGGAAGCCCCAAGGATCATAGACATCCAAGCTGAAGAATGTTGGGTCACTCCAAACTCATTATTAAGCTAAAAGAAAAGAGAAGATGTACTCGTTGGGACAAATAAAAGACAAAAAAAGTTACTTGTGGTGGGGGGGGGAAAAAAAGATTAACCAGCCGCAAATCAAGCCACAAACTGTGACTAGCAGAGGAGAGCGGCCGAGAACCTCCTCGAGGGGGAAGAAGGACGCGAGGGGTGGAGAAGTCGAATGCCAGTGGTGTTCACTGCGATGGGCAATCCTCGGGGGGGACTTCTAGGAAAGGGGGGAAAAAGGGAGGTCGGTGAGGGGTTCGGTTATGTAGACCAAAGATCGCTCAACAACAACCCCATTAAAAAAGAGGATGGGTTGTTGAAAAGGGAAAGGTCTGCACAATACGGGCTGTTAAAGAACAAAACCTGGTCAAGCCCAGAGCCGTCTACCAACCACATCTACCTCAAAAAGACCGACAAATCCGCTCTCGAGGCGCGGATAAACCGCGCAGGTCGCGACGAGAGCAGGTTCGCGGCCTGGAAGGCGACACGAAGGGGTTCTTGCTTCTGATATGAGAGACCAGGAAGGATAAAAAAATATCCCAGCCGGGTTTATGATGTGGAGGGGACGCGAAAGTTTGAATGGATTTTTAGACAGGGGAGAGGTAGTGGGAAAATTCTTCCGAAGATCACGAAGTGGCCGGCTAAAGCCGAGGGAACACTTAGGAGTACACCGCAGCATTCAGAGTTACAAGACCGCAAGACTTAGGGATTCGAAAGGTTCACACAGGCCAAGGGGGGGGGAAGGGGCTAACATGTAAAAAAAGAGGCGACGGTGGGAGGCGCAGGCCAAATGTGAGCCGGCTGTCCGAATCAGGGACCGATTGGCTAGGCATGCCAGCAGGGGAAGAAACAATTTCTGAACCGGGGGTAATATAGAAAGCCTGCAGGCGATCGACTCACGGCCGACGGTTGGGTTGTAGCGGGTCTTTGGGACGTAATCTCCATCTGAGCGTGAGAAATCGCGGAAGCGGGTAAGGAGAGAAAAACGGAGTCAATGAGGGGGGGGGAAATACAGAAGCTGGGGGCGTGAAATCACGGCGAGACTCGCCGTGTGAAAGGGAGGTACTTTTAGCTCGAGGAGGAACTGGTCAGCACTCTGATATCAAAAGAGGAATGGTTCGATTCTGGGAAAAGTTGGGAACGATAAATGGAGGGATAGCAGGATGGAAAAAAAGAACCGGAAATTTGAAAACGGGCCAACATAAGCATTCGGGCCCAGTCTGACAGAATGGCCCCACAAGGTATGAAGAGAAAAGGGAAACGCGAAAAAAGGCGGACAAGCAGTCGAATCGGATTGATGAGCCCGGCGCGCTCATGGGAGGCTGCAAAAGAAGAAGAAAGTCCTGTGGGAATCGCATCGTCGAGGGGCAGGGGGGGGAGGACAGAAGGAATGAAAAAGCGATCAAGGGAAGCAAAACGGCTCGCTTGGCGGAGGGGTATTTGCGCATCCACGTCAGAAAAAACTCAAAGACACCTGCACGCAAATGGGAGGGTATGACATCAACATCGCAGAGAATGGCTGCGACGTAAAGAACGCTCGCATCGGTTCAGACTCCGTGGCGCATAGGAGGTCGGAGAAAGCCCAACGACGAAAATCGAGCCAGCCAGGGCGGGCAGTTAAACCTGGTGGTGCTCCATGGGGAAGAACGAGGCCACCGTCGAAAAAAAGGGGAGGATGGAGGGAAGCTGACGGGAGATTCGGATTACGACCGAAGTATTATATGATAAACGGAAGTTTCTTGGAAGAGAAGCCAAATTTGGGAAAAGGGTTTGGGGGGTTGTTTGAAATGAAGGCAAATTGAGGGGCGCAGGTGAAAATACCTGCGTACCCACCCTGCCTCAAAAAAAGAAAAAGAAAAAAAACACACAAAAAGGGGCGAAGGAGGCTGCAAGAAGGTTCCGCGCAAAAATGGTCACAAGAGCAGGCAGATTCGCGGAAGAAAAAGCGAACGAAGGAGAAAAAGACGACCTCGCAAGGGGGGCAGCGGTCAGGAGAGGGTTCAAACCAGGAAGGGGGATCTCGGAGGGAGGGACATGTTCGTACGAAAGGGATATCCATGACGAGCAAAGGGGGAAAAAGGGGAAGCAGTTCATAGCCAAAAGCCCACTCACGAAAGACTGGTTCCAGCAGGTCTAGGAAAAAAGTGACGAGTCTTGACCTTCCGGGGGCAAAGGCACGAAGCAAAAAAAAATATCAACCGTACTCGGTTGTTGGGAAAGAACAGCCAAGTCCCAAGAAAAAATTGAATCCATTTTCCTTCGGAAAGGGGGGGCTTTGACAGTTTGGGAAAAAAAAAAACGCAAAACTTGGGGGGAGAGGTTCGGCAAAGCGAAGGATTTTACGGGCCGAAGCTTCTTTCAGCGACGAAGTGGCAATCACTTGGAAATCGAACCCCTCAAAACCGTTCCGCCACGGGCCGGGCGGTTAAAAAAAAAAAAAAAAGGCACTTTTGAGTTCCTCCCGAAGTAAGCCAGAAACGAAAAGGGGAAAAGGAAAACGAATTGTTGTTGGGGAAGTACTATTTACGAGCGAAGAGAACCAGACACCGAAGGGGGGAAAAAAAGAAGTCGCGTAGTCTTGCCGGTGAAACTGAGGAACAAGAAGGACAGCGATCAAAAGGTTGCATGTCAGATAAAATGGGCTGGGGGGCAATCAGAAGGAAGAGGGTGACCGCAAGGGGGGGGAACACAGAAAATCCAAAAGCATATCCGTTTAAAGGGGAGAACCCGACCTCTGACGATCATTCGCGCCCCTGACTCTTAAAAGGAATACAGCGTGGGCCGCAATTTTGGAGAAGGAGGTAAACGCGACAGTTTTGGGCTAAAAAGGGGGGGAATGAGTTTAAGAAAATAAAGCTCACACGCCTGTTGTATGATTAGAATTGGAAGTGAGTACTCAGAAAGGGTATGGCCTAAACCTTGTGTAACGAGGTTCATAGGAAGGAACTGGCAGTTTCGTGAAGGAAGAAAATGAGAAAACCGAAGTGACAAAAAAGACTAAGAGGCTATCGGGGCCTAATTAGAAAAATAATTCCGCAAGTTTCGAGTTGGGAAACGCTACTTCAACGACCACCGCACGAACATCATAGAAAGGAGGATGAGGAGGAGGCAGAAGGAAAAACGAAAATGCGGAAGCAGGGTCAATGAAAAGTGTCGAAGGGGGAATTGTACACAAAAGGAGAAAGGAATCGGACAATAAAGAAAAAGCTCAGATCACCAAAAAGAGAGGATGGCTGGAGTTATGTCCTCTTGATTGGGACGCCTGTGCAGGGGAAAATGAGTGTTCGAATCAAACAGTTGACTCGCCGCTCAGTTCAAAAGGGAAATGCGCAAAGGGAAGGCGGCGGTCTAGGAATGCACTAAGAGAGGAGAAGGGGGGGGGAGGTAGGGAGTAAGTGTTCTTCGTGCGGGGGGAAAGGGGGGGGAAGGGGGGTTATGCAAAGCATGAAAGAAGCGCTAAGTCAGAGAGTGAAAAACCTTCGTCGCGAGATCCTGAAGCTGTAATAAAATCACTTGAAGGGAAAGTGAAAGTGAACCTAGTGAAGAGTGCCAGGTCATCATTAGTCACTGGCGATAATGCAAGGAATCATACAACCGGGAGAGTTGAAATCCAACGACACTTGGAACTTATTGCTTAAAAAAGGGAAAGCGGGCCAGAAGGAAAATGCGCAAAAAAAGGGAAGCAGAAATGAAGGAAAGGTGCGCGATGATCCAAGTTCAGAGGCTGTGAAAAAGAAAAAGGGGGATTAGGACTGCAAAGGGGACAATCCAGTAAGAAAGAGGGAAAAAGGGACCAGCTACTAGTGGAAACATACGCCGCCGACAGGTAGATTAAACTGGTATGACGACTTCAGCTCGCGAATTGAAACAAGGGGGAGAAATCAAAAAGACGTGCCTGAATCGCTCGGTTGTGGATAGGGACGCGGAGAAATTGCTTCCAGAACTGAAACAAGGGAAAAAACTGATGGTTGCGGGTTTTCTCTTGGTACCGGCAGGAAGAAATGTAAAAAGGGAGGAAAAAAAGGCTGCATGAAAAACGAGGTTTAACCGGGCGGAAAGAAAGTTGAGTAAAGGAAGGAAGCGAAGAAAATATTCTCGCGTAAAACGGACGAAAAATCTCCCCGATTGACAAGGGGGGGGGGAAAAAAAAATGAAAAAAACAATGGGGGGAGAAAACGGAAATTTGTGAAATTCCTGAGGTACTTAATTGGGAGGTTCAAAAAAAACTCATGGACTAGGTTCCGCGCCTCTGGAGAAAAAAAACAGCTGGAGGGCAGGAAGTTTTTCAGCAAACGATAAAAAGAAGGCATGCTGGTGGGGAGAATTAGGAGGGGCTAAAATGAAAATGGGTCGGCCAAGAAAAGAATCGGAAACTTAAGGTAGGCCTAGGCGTCATTAAGATGGGAGGAAGCGCGACGCATTTTTAAAAAGGCAAAAGGAAGGGCGGAGGAAAAAGTATTGGGAAAAAAACCGGTCGAAAAATTAAGAGGGACTCGGCTGAGCTTGGATAGGGGAAAGGGAGTGGCAGAATCAGGAAGGTCAGCATCGCAGTTCAAAAAAAGGGTTGGGGAAAAAGGAAAGAAGGGGTTTAACGCCGGGAAAATGACAAGCGCGAATAAAAAGCGAGAAAAGGTGAAAAAAAAATGGAACACAAAAATCGTCAGTAAAAGCCTTTACATTTTACTGACATGATACGGCGGTCGTCCCAGAGGTCCAATGAGACGGGAGCCAAGGGTTTTGGAAAGAAGGTGAACGCATCAGCGGCCAGGGCGAAACCGTGGGCATAACTGGGATTTCTACGATGGGAGTCTTGGGGGGAGGGAGAAGAATCCGAGAAAGGAACCAAAGTAGGGGCGAGCGACCCGGAAGAAAAGAAATCCAGGGGGGAGGAAGCCTTATTTTGAGGAGAAGAAATGAATATATAAAATAAGAGGGGGGACGGTAGGAGTGTAGGGGGGGGGCCCCGAGCCAAGGCGGAAATGAAACGAGCGCGCAAGTCACAAGAGCGCCGTGGCAAAATTGGGGAGTCAGAAGCCAGCCTCATGATGACCCTACCAATGAACTCAATAAAAATATTGTCAAGGGGGAGAAGTAATGAAAAAGGCGGAAGAAATCGAGGCGAATTTGGTGGGAGAGGGGGGGAAATCCGGGGTTTCCTCTTTGACCTGGAAAAGGGACAAAGAGAAGAAATTTTGAAGGGGGGAGGAAAAAGGAAAGGGGAGGACGGAAGAGCAGGTCGGGGAATGTTTTGGGGGAGGTTACGATCACAGCACAAAACGAATAGGGCTGAAAAAAACAGTTTCAACCGCAGAACAAGGCCGGCAGATCAAAGGGGGATGAAAAGAGAGGGAAGGACGGGGTATACACCGGTCTAAGAAGAAAAAAAAGGCAGGGAAACAACACAAAATTCCAAAGGAAAAAAAAGGGCAAAACATCTCAAAGACAAGATACCTGGGGGAAATTTTGGGAACGCTAGTGAAGGGGGGGCCACTTAAAGAAGAAAAAAAAAAAAAAGCTGGTCGAGGAAGGAAAGGAAAATTCTGCAGATCAAGGAAAGGGTTGATATAAAGGTTTTAAAAAGGAGGGAGCGGACTTATGTTGGAAAGAGGATGAACGGGGGCAGCAGCTTATCACAAATGAAGCACGCGAGGACGGTCTCCAATGGGGGAAAAAAGACCCTGTAGACTACGGCCACTAGAAACCAGGGAGTATTCGAGCAGGGAAAAAAGAGGGGGTCTTCGTAACAGAAATCTAACTGGAAACTTCCCAAGAAAAACAAAGAGGGAGGAACCAGGATCCATCAGTCTGGAGCGGAGATGGGGGGGAAAACTAACATACAAACGCAAAACACAACAATTGAAAGCGAGGAAGCCCCCCTGCAGCTTGAAGTTAAAGACAGATACGAGAAAAATGAGGGATAATGTGTTAAGAATGCCTCGGGAAAAAAGAAATGGCGCCTCCATGTAGAGCCCGTTCTCGCACAACCGAGAGAGAAGAGATGACACGCGGCGCGGTGGGAAGAGCAGGATTGACGAGAGGCCAGAGAGGAGAGGGAGACTGGGCAAAAAAGGGTGTGGGGGAACCTGTCCGCTGAGGGGCGTGACCCAGGTAGGACCCTACCTTGAGCGTTGGGAAAAGGGTTATGGGAAACACAAAAAGAGAAGCAAAAAACAACTTGGAGGAGGAAAGAGAATATTGGGGGTTCATAAAACCGGAGTGCCCAAGGGAAAACAAGTGACTTGGGAAAAACGTAATTTGGAAGACCAGAATCAAGGCCAAAATCGACGAAAGCAAAAGAAGACGTGGCCGGATAAGGAGCCGTCCGGAAAACTTCTCTAAAAGCGGCGCAAAAGGGGACGCGGCAGAGAGAAGAAAAATGGCGACAAGGGTGGCGGAAAAAGTGATTTGCTGCTGGAGGGGATGAGGGCAAAAAGGTAATGCGGGGGGGTTATTCTAGGGTTGGTTGTGAAAAAAGGGAAGCTAAAGTGGGGAGAGAGGTTGAACATAATCAAAGGATTGGGGGACACCAAATTCTTCGAGCAAAAGGGGGGAGACAGGAAACGCAGGCTCAAAAGGAAGGAAAGCAAAACCAGGAAGAGGATAATTCCGAAGAAGCCAACTGAGAAGTTGTCACCAAAAAAAAAAAGAACCGTCGGCGAAATGGAAATTGGGGCGCGTGGAGGAAACCAGTTGAAGAAGCTGCTGGAGTAATGAAGGAAGGAAACCAGAGCCTGCGCCAGCAAGGGTTCAATCAAGACGGAACTGCCACCGACCCGATGAGGAAAGAAGGACGATATCAGGAAAAACTTTTTTCAATTTGGATAGGTGCGAGATCATCAGAAGAAGCGGAAGTAAGAGGAAGGGCACGAGGCTGGAAAGGGGGCGGGTTTGGAGCAGAGAGTCGGGTTTCGTCATAGGAGGGGAAGCGTGGGGGGGCAAAACAAGAGGGGGGAGAGTCATCAAAGATCGAACCCATCTGCGCGGCCGGAAAGGGGTGGGGAGGATGGGGGGAGAGAATCGGAAGTCCCAGCCAAGAAGGGGGAAAAAGGACATGCAAAGGGACAAGAGTCAGCAATCGACAAAGGGGGGACATCATGCATACCCTGGGAGCAGCAATTCACACGCGCATAAGAAAAAAAGAACGGAGGAAAAGAAAGTCATCGCAACGTGAAAAAGTGGACCGATTAAGGAAAAAATGGAAGATTTCATCAGCGCAGAAGGGTCCTCCGAAGGCGGGGGACCAAGCCTCATTATTGTCGCAGAAGGACGCCTACAAACGTTGACAAAAAGGAGGCAGGCGCGGGAAGAGGAAAAAGGTAACGACACGGGAAAGAAAAAACAAAAAAGCAACCGGCACGCTCGCCGGCAGATTAATGGGGGGAAGGATCAGAACCCTGGATGGGAGGAGTAGGGTTTGATCAACGCGCAGCGCAAGAAAATCATTAAAAAAAAGAGGTAGGTCGCGGATTTGGTCAGGCTAACAAAAAACTGAGCGTCGGCCATCCAGTCGCTGATGAAAAAGGGGTTTAAGAGACGCGATTCCGCTTCACCCGGCAAAAAGAAGGGGGAGAGGACGTGAGAAGAGCCGAAGGGAGACCGAGATTTTGGGGAAAGGTAAAAAAGAAAAGGGCGTTACGAAGTTGGAAGGGGTGCCTTGGGTTTAAATGGAAATTAGGAAGCTAAGAAACACAAAACCGCTTCAGGGAGGGAAAAGCCTGTACAAAGGGGGGGAAGAGTGAGAGGCTGCAGCACGTCGCCTGGGGAAGTCTCAATGTCAACCAAGAAAAAACTAGAGAAAAGAGACCGCCGTATCAGAAATCCTAGAGGGGGGAGGGGGAGAGGGACCTCGTCCGGGGGTCGAAAAAAAGGAAGCGCTCGCAAAAAAGGGGCAGAAAAAGAGGTGAGTTCGAACAAGGAAGGAAGGTTATCGCCATGACGAGAAAAGGACCGGGTCTTCTGACAGGTCGGCAAGCACCACACGGGAAACAACGCACAGCCCGATTTGTCAAGTGCGCGCGAAAAGGTAGAGCCAGTTTCAAAGAAGAGGAAGAAGGAAGCCACCAGGGTTGACCGCCAAGAAGGGAAAAGGAAGAGGGACGGAGAGGGAGGATAAGTGACTTTCAGCCCTGCAGGGGACATTCTCGGCAAAAAAGACGGAGGCATCCTTTGTGAGTTTCGATAGCTCCGCGATTTTTAAGGGGGACAGGGATTCGCAAAGGGGGAGAGGCAGGTCGTCTCACACGAACGCCCTCAACGCCCGTCTTTCCGCAGACGGAAAGAGAAAAAGGGGGTCCAGTTCAGCCCTGCGAAAGAAAAGAACGCAATTTACGAAACCTGCTGAATTGTTGGTTGGGGGGGGGACCGTTGTTCTGACACAAGGGAGACGTATCTAAAAAAAAATTAAACGGAGAAAAACAAGCCGAGGGGGACCGTTTTTAAAAAGGAGCTCCGATTACTCACATTGGTGAAAGGCGAACTGGGAGTTAGTCGGGATGGGGCTAGGGGTCAGTCGAGATGTTCAGGGGGGAAAAAAGGAAGGGATGTTAAAAGGGAAAAAAAAAAATCCGCAGATTCAGTGGAAATAACCAAAAACGTGCATCATTCGCGCGAATGGGAAACGGGCGGCATCTTAAAGAGCAGCGGTTGGAAGGTGTTGGAAAAAAAGTGCATTTCATGTAAGTAACTTTTTTCTGAGCACATAAGACAGGTAGGGATTGAAGATATAAACCAAGGGGGGAAATGAAAATTGTTCTGATTACGCAAGCATAAAGGGGAGGGGGGGGACGCGTTTTAGACCTTGCACGGGAAAGGTGAGTGGGGGGAAAATGAGCCACGAGAGGAGAGAACGAAAGACGGGGGGGTGGGACAAAAAAGAGGGGGAGGATGCCGCTGACTATCGGCCGGTGTTGTTTGTTGAGAAAAGATCAAAAAACAAACTTTTAAAAACGCAAGACGAAACGCCAAAGCCAGCAGAAAAAGGACCATGCTGAAGAGGGAATGAGACCGCCGGAAAGGGGCGAAAAGGCCAGGTGTCATGGGAACGGAAGCGGGCGAGGGGTTGAGAAAAAAGTAGGAAGTACCAGAAAAAGGGAGGAAGAATCAAAAACTCAGCTAATTCACGAAGCCATCATCGCTCAAAAACAAAGGGAGGAGGTGGCGTGAATGGGGAAGGGAGGGCGGGGAGAGGCCGCGAAGGGGGGGAAGATAAGGTTCCTCAAACATTGACTCACCGCGGAGAATCAAGGACCATGCCTTCGAGGGGATAGGTTCACTCCGCTCATCTAAGCTTGGGGTGTGCGGGCGAATGATGATTTAAGGCGGGGCGGGACGGAGGACGTGGGGAAAATTGGGAAGGGGGGGGGAAGGAAAGAAGGATTGGGAAAGAGTCAGTTCCACGATGCTCGCGGAAAGGGAAAAAGTGGGAAAAACGTCGGGGCGAACTCTTGGCTCCATTTTCCCGAAGCAACTGCAGGGAACCAAAAGTCCCTTTCAGGCCCTGAGAGAAAATGAAAAAGAATCAATGACAGGGGCGTAATAACAAAAGAGGGGAAAGATATTCAAAAGGGCAAATAGTTAAGTTCTTACGAAAAGTTACGAGAGGACAGAAAGGGGCCGGAAAAAAAAAAATCCGGGACCGCTGCTCTGAGAGGACGTTCAGACGTGCGCAAATAAAAAAAAGGGGAAGGAGCGGTGTGACAAAGAAAAATTGAAATTCTTTTTTGGCAAACCTGTTTACAAGGAAAGACAAATATGAAAATCTGAAATAAAGTAAAGACAAAAGGACCCGGTCGCGCAAACAAGGGAGAGGGGCCGAGCGGAAGAAATTTGAAAAGGCCAGACGACGTGACTGCAGAGCAGTATGGTCGGGGGGGAGGTTAGTAACTGGGAAAGAAAAAAGCCAACAAGCTCGCCGGTGCGTCACAGGGGGCAGAGGGGGGGGAGACTGGGACGCAGGCAGGAAAATTCAAAACAACGTCTAAATTGGAGGAACGCCCCGCGCGCGATTTTTGCCAGGGGAGGGAGCCTAGAAAAGGTCGAAAAGAAAAAGAAAGATTCTTCTTAAAATGAAAAGGGGGGAGGGAGGAGGGGGGAGAAATAAGGAACTTTTTTGGGTGGCAAAGCCCCGCATGGCGAAAGAAATTGTCAGGTCTGCATCAAGTCAGAAGGAGGGAACTTACGTTTCAAACCCGATTGAAAAAGGGGGGGGAGAGTTTTCTTAGCCCTTTTCGCTAAAACACCTGGAAAAAAACGAAAGGGGTTGGGGTTCCGATGCGAACGAGAACAATCGGATGTGCCTGGAAGGGGGGAGCCTTTCACGGGATGGGAGAAGTTAAAAATTCGCCTAGAGGGTCCTTAGTCTGGCTACATGGGGAAAGAGTCAGCCACACTCAGATGTCCCCGGGGGGCGCGAGCATGGAGGCGAGGCGGGAGACGTCAACGCGGGAGAATTTTCCAAATACAACTGCGGCAGGTTGACAAAAGGGGAAAGAGGGAGAGCTAAGGAAGGGTGAAATGGCGCGCGCAAAACGGAGGAGACCAGCAGAAAAAGCGAGCAATTTTTTTGCATTGGGGAGGTGATATGCAGGAAGGGGGCGCGGCCGTGGGAAAAGAGAAATAATTGAAGGGAATAGTAACCACAAAGAAAGCAAAAAAAAGGTGTCCTCAAAGGGGGGAGGGGAGAAGATCATCTCGTTCGTTCTTCCACGAGGGGAGAAGCAGGGGTAAGAAAAGTCGACCATTGGGGTTTTTTTCAAAAAGTGCGAATCAGCTTCGTTCGAAAAAGGGGGAAGTAGACTACATGGGCAATGGCGGTCAGGTCGTGCATCGTGTTGGGGCGTTCGAAGAAAAAAAGAAGGGAAAAAAACGCAAAGAGGAAGATGCCGGCTAAAGGAGAGTGTAGCAGGAATCGCAGAATGCTCCATGACAATAGGCCCAAGCGAGAAGCGGGGGGTGGTGCCCTCGACGCAGCAGTGAAACGGGGGCAAATAAAACGCTCGCGCCGAAGCAAGCGCCGGAACTTTTGTAGGGAAAGAAAATCCTTCTGTCCTCCAATAGCCTGGAAATACAAGGATTGCAAAATAGAAACATGAAGACTCAGGAACGGAGCAAGGGAGAAGGGCGCGTTTGGCCAGGGGGGAGGGGGTGTCTTATTGAAAGGGAAAGATTGGCCAAATATAAATGGTGCGGGGGTGCGCCGATGAGACAGTGGGATATCGGGGAGTGGGGGTCAAGGCCGGTCGTGTTACAATCCGAAGCATCACCCAAAGAGGGGAGGAGGGACAAAATTCCGGGAGGGGTCATTCAAGGGTAATCAAACGATGTAACGGCTTGTTTGGGCAGTCCAGGCCAGAAGGGGGAAGGAACCAAGCGAGCGAGGGAAAACAACAAGCATTGTCAGCTGAGGGGGACGTAGCACGTACGAGACTCACGCTGCGATGGCGGAAGTTGGCAATCACAAAGAGACCAAACCGAAGGCGTCGATAAGAGGAGGGGTCGCGGTCAAACGTGGCGATTGCCAGGGAGAAAATTCTTGAGCGTATTCCAGGGTTGGAAATCATGAATTACTAAAGTAAAATTTCGCGCCGCCAACAACTAAATTCAAGGGCAAGGATCCATAGCCGACGGCAAAGGGGAGTAAAATGCGAACAGGGGGGAAAAATACGATTCAAAGGAGAACTAGAATTGTCGCGGGAGTCCCAGGAAAAAATAGGAAAAAGGCGACATGCCATCAGGCTGATGGCCAGGAAGGAAAATGTTTGGGTCACCAAAAAGACGGATTACGGGCGAAAAAGAAAAGAAAGCTGAAAAGAGTCAAGTTACAAAGCACTAGACTAAATGACTTGGTGAGACAGCGTGTCAACCCTCCGCAAAACTTGAGGGTGCGCCAGTAGGATGCAAAAGGAAAAAGGCGCAACTCGCTCCGCTACCGTCGAGGGGGAGGAAAAAATCGGCGATTTACAATTCTTCTTCGGAAGCGAGGCCGGTGGTTGACCTTAGTCGGACGCAATACGGTGACCGAAACTTTGAGGGGGGAACAACTTTTATGTGAACAACAAATCTAAAAAAAGAAAAAAAAAAAGAGATTTAAAAGAGAAGGTTGAAGGGACACTTCGTGCCCCAACAAGCAATAGTGCCCGGTTAACCGTCACATGTTACGCAGCAGAAGCTAACCAACCAGCGCCAAAGGTAATCAGAAGGCACCAAAAGCGGAGGGCCTCGACGAATCCTCTCAAGTAGAACCAGTCGCGTTCTCTAAGGCGCAGGAAGGGCAAGGCGTCTACTAAAGGCGCAAAACAAATGTCTGCGGGAATTTGCTGGCTAACGTAAGAGAGGAAAGTAAAAACAGGAAAACTGGGGGGGATTCGGGGAAAAATTTTGGAGATTTATTACTCGCTGGGGTGGTAGAAACAGATCAAGGATTGATGGGCCACATTCTTCAAAGAACCCATTTGGATGCATTGAAAGCAATCCGGCAGGACTTCCTTGGGAAGGACTAACCTCCTCTTTTTCGGGGGATGCTCGCAGTGCAGGTTGGCTCGTGGCCGGAGGAGAAGGGGATAGCTACGGGGGGGGGGAACGGAGTGTGAGGCGTCGCATGGAGAACACGCTTCTTCTTCCAGAAAACATTTCGAAAAGACAGGGGAAATCAAAAAAGCTGCATCGCAAAAGGATGGCAAGACTGCAGCAGGAAGATACATAAAAAAAAGGGAAAAAGACGGTTTGGGGGATCGTGGATTGGGGGACGAAATCGAATCAGAAAGAGGAGTACCTCTCTGAATTCGTCGGTAAAATCGTCGGAATGGAGTGGGGGGGACACGAATCGGGGCCTGGGTTGCGTTCAATAAGCAGGAAAAAAAAGTTTGCAAACAAAGTCTGCCGGGATCGAAGTCTGGGAGCACCTGAAAGGCACTGGGTCGCGGTAGACATTGGTTGGGGGGCAGGGGAAATTCAGGTGCCTCGGATTCGTCCCCAGCAACGGGGTGGGAATCCCGGAACATGCTCACATAAATGCGCGCCCATCATAAAGGGGCAATTTATTTTGGAAACTCATAATCGTAAAACGCAAAGCTCCGGGACGGCAAAAACACACAGGAGCAAAATTCGCCGCGCAGAATGGAGGGGAGGGAGTCATAATAAAGGGGTCCTCTTCGGGGGGCGTGTTGCAGGTAAGGGGGGTGTGTTGTGGGGGGGGGGGTGTTGGGGGGGGGGGGGGGGGGGGGTTTGGGTATGGTGGGGGGGGGTCGTCTTGCTCTCCAACTCCTGAAAGAAAGGGGGGGGGAAAGCTCTTTGTGAAAAAGGTTTCTATCTCCTGCTGCGTGAGGGCAAAAAAAACAAAAGACTTCCGAAGGGCTGGAGGTTCATAACATCCCATTACAGGAGGAAAGGGGTCACGAGAGCGATAGGGAAACCCCAGAAGGGCAGTATTTTTCGCGAAAGCAAAAGACAAACTGCTCGTCGCCACAGGGAGGAGTAAAATGCAACGCGGGGCCATCTGCCAAGGGGGCGGAAATTTTCACCGGGCTAAAAAGCGAATTGTGAAGAAAAAACTCTCTGGGGGGAAAACCGAACTTGTCTTAAAGCAAGGGGGGGAAAAAGAAAGGGACCACTTTTGAAGGGGGGGCCTTGGTGTAAGTTGCAAGGGTGTAAGTCGCTTGAAAGAAAGAGGAAAAAACGCTGAAACGGACCACAAAACTTGCTCTAACTGCGAAGGGGGAGCAATCGAAAAAGAAAGGCGCTTTCACACAAAAAGACGCCGGGGAAAATAATAAAACGGGAGGACTGGCCGGCTTGACGAGAGGACCAGCCAGGTGTCAAAACCGGCGGCAGTCCGCCGATCAAGGGGGGGAGAAGGCCCGAAGACTTCCCCTGAAAAGGACGAAAGACACCGTTTCTAGGCGAAAGGCAGACCTCAAAGAGGTCCGCCAGCAAGCACAGGCCGATTCTAGGTGTGTAAGAAGGGAAACAACGGAGCGAGGCTCCAGCCTGGGGGGGAAACGCCAAGCAAATTCCCGCAGTTTTAACGCGGTGGTGACCGAAAGAAAAGAAAGAAGTGAAGCAGCACATTGCGATCAAAATTGGGAAAAGCCCCCGTAGGGGACATTTTTAGTGCAACACCCACGAGAAACGCCTTGTACTGGGAGGGGACATCGGGGGAAACTTATTTATGCGAATGACTGGTCGAAAAAGGCAAGAAGGGGCCTGGGGCTGAGCAAAGAAAAAACGGAAATCCCCCGCCGGGCGTCGCAAAAAGGGGGAGTAAAACCACTTTTTTCGGAAAACCTTCCAATCATCGCAAACGCAGACGAAAAAGGCCGTGGTCGGGGTTAGAAAAAAGGGCTCCTCTAAGAAAAACATACATTAAACGAACATGAACACGTCGGCGGGATGCTGGCGGGTTGAAAATTTCCCGCGCAGCGCAGATGGTTGCAGGGCAAAAAACAAGGAATGGCTATGTGGTTCGGGAGGAGAGTTTGAAACGAGATTACGAGGAAAGGGAAATCAATCAGAATCCATTGTTCAAAGGTCGAACGAAGCTGAAATCCGCGCAAGATTTTAGGAAAGGAGGAAAGCCGGTGTTGCCGGCTGTTTGGAAATTTTCAATGGAAGCTCTCGTAACGAGGCATAATGGAGCCCATTTGTCGGATTGGGCAAGCTCACACTACCTGTGTATGATAGCATTTTTGAGAGCATGAAGACCATTGATGAACTGGGGAAGAAGTTTCAAGGGGGTCACGGCATTGTAAAAAAAAAAGGAAAGGTTCCGTGAGAAAAAAGATCGATTGACGACAGCACTGTTGCAAAGGCTCTGAAGAGCATAGAAGGGGGCCCTGAAAATTTTGTTCACAAGAGGAAAGAGGGTATTCTCAAGGCAAAGGGTAAAACAGAACGAACGCAACGCCCGAAAAAAAGAAGAGAGGAAAGAAAACAAAAGGGGAGGCTGCTAGCCTTTCACTGGCGAAGAAGCATAGGACGGAGCTGCGAGGAAAGTGGTTGAGCCGAAATAGAAACCGCGAGGAAAATCGAAAAGCGGAAGGAACCCATCGCGCAAATAAAAAAAAAAGGGGAGGGGGGAAATATAGAGAGGGCTTGTGATCAGAGGGGGGGAACTAGCCTCTTTCATAACTTGCCTCAACAATTGACTCGAAGCTTCAGAATGACAATGCCTCGCTTCGGGCTGGAAGAGAACAGAGCAAGAATGTGGAGGGAGGCTATGATTATTGAGGGGGGTGGGGGGGGAGGGTGTTGCAGTTGAATGACATTGAGCAAAAGAGGAATTATTTTAGAATTCATGCCAAATAGACAGACGGGGTTTGTAAACTGCGGGTCCGGTCAAAGGGGCAGAAGAATGACTCGTGAATTTCCTCACAGCAAAACTGCCATGAAGAACAAACAGTGAAATATGAGATCATAGGGGGAGGCGGCCTCGTAAGAGAAAGAAAATGAGATCCTACCACAGTGGTGAGCTATTGTCCCGTCAGATTTACTTCGTGGGGCAGAAAAAGTTACTAATCGGGACAGAAAACAAAAAGGAAGGGGGGCACCGCTGCTCTAGACGCGTGAGAAAGAGGAAAGAATTATGCAACTGTTGGAAGCGGGACGGGTGAACTGAACTGAAATTCTTAGGAGGTGGGTTGAAAATTGAAAAAGCGCTGCTGTGGAGGAAAAAAAAGATAAGGGAACACATAGCCATTCCCCCCTAAAAGAAAAAAATGGGGATGTATGAACAAGGTCACTCGAAATTTTCAACAGGGCAAAAAAGAAAACGTGCCTGCTCTCGCTCGTGAAAAGAAAGCGTAGAAAGGGGGGGAGGCAAGGGAACAACGCGATTTGGAGGGAAACTTGCACTTGCGCGTGGATGACGCAAAGACCAAAACGGGACGTGGGGGTTCTCATCTGAAACGCAAGGCGCAGGGAACGGACGGTTTATGGTGGAAGGAATTTAGTGCAATGGGTCGAGAGAAAAAGTAAATAAGGGGGAAAATCACGCGGACGATGAAAGGGGGAAAAGAAAAGGCTTGAGCCAGGTTTTGGGCAAAATGTCAAAGCAAAGCAGGGAGCAAGGTGGAGGACGTCCTAAGGGGGAAAAAGGGAAAAGTTCTTGGCGGCAAAAAGCAGTTGAAAACGGCGGGCTATTTTAGATCTTAATATCACACACCTTCTGGAAGGACGCTACTGGGGGGGGGGGGTGAAGCGCGAAAGAGAAAGAGGTAGGGAAATGTTCGTGGATGGACTTATGTTCTGTCCGTTTAAAAAGGGCGGGAAGAAGGTTCTAATGCGTCAATTGGGCGTCGAATCAGAGAAAAGCAAGCGTTCCCAAAAAGGGAGGATAAGGAGGCAATTTTTTTAAAAGACTATTAAGGGGAGAGGAAATGCGCTAGAAAAGAACTTGGTCGCTTTTACCATTGCAGTCTCGGCCTTGAGCGGTTGTATGGAAGGGAAACCCGGCGAAAAGGGACAGCAGAGTCCTCCAGTTTTTTGGCCAGTAGGGGAGAAACGGCAGCGTTGAAAAACCTTTATCTCTACTAAAAGGGGGGAGATAACCTAAAGAAACAAAACAAACCAGCAACAAAAAGGGCCTCGTCGAAGAAGTTTAAGAAAAAAGAGAAAGGGGGGAGTAACCAGGATTTTTTATCCAGGCGGAGGAAAAGCCCCTTGGATCGCCTGTGAATCTCCATCAGCCTGCACCGGTTACTAAAATGGCGGGAGGACGATTCTCAGGGGGGTGCCTTTCGCCGAAAATCCGCTGACGAAAAAGAATGCAGAGCCGCGGTAGAGGCGAATCGTGATTAATCCTTCCATTACAATAGGCCAGGCGAAGTGCCGGTGAGCGGGGAGTTTGGAAAAACCGCGCGCAGAGCGAAAAAAACGCACGCCCGAAAAAAAAAAAGGGCAACAGTTTGTAAAGTCCTGGAGGAAAGCGAACCTTATGAAGCACGCCGATCACGAGGAAAAAATTGCTCCGTAAAAAAAGAGGCGGGCGGGGGGGCATACGCGGGGAGGGAGCCTGGGCGTCCGGAGTTTGTTCTTGGAAGCGTTTGGACGATGGAGAGGAAAAGAGAAATTGTGCGGGCATGGATGGAGCAAAAAAAAAAAAGGCCGATAACCGGGAGTTCAAAAAAAAGGTAAATGGGGAAGAAAAGGGAAAAGGAAGAAGGAACGAATCCGGGCTTTCCAAAAATTGGAAAAAACGAAAGGAAGTGTCCGCGGAAAATTTTTAACGGAAGTCGTGGGTTTTGCGGCCACGGCGAGCACGTCCGCAACGCAAACCCAGAAGAGAGGGGAACAAAAAAAAAAAAGAAAATTGGGGGGGCAAGGCAGCGGATGTGAAGCAAACGAAAAGACCGGAGGTGAAAGGAAGGAATGTCTATTTCGCAGAGGAAATCAAAGAAAAAACGTCAGGGGAGTACTATCGCGAAAAACAGAAATCGCGTGAAGGTGGATAGGAAGGAATTGGGCAATTCTGGAGTCAGATCTTTAGGGGGGGAACATGATACGACAGCAGCGGGAAAATGTGAATCCCCCGACAAAGACGTAAAGACCATTTCCAGATCCGTACAAGAAACACTGGGAATAAATTAGCAAGAAGGGCAAAATAGGCGTTCTTTCGAGGGGAGGGGGATTTCTCAAATGCCTCGCCTTCTTGAGCAATTAATCAAAAAGAAATGAAAAAGGGGGTGGGGCACAAATAAAATACGAACTGGGATGGGAGGGGGGGAGAAAATCCACTCGTCCATAAAAGGGAGGAAGGGGGAATCAAACGAAGAAGAAAAAAGGGTCTTTTTCAATCAAGATTCAGCCGCAAACAAACGCCCCTTGAGTAAACCGTAGTCGCAGCAGGCGAACCTGCCGCAAAAAAACGGGGCGAAAACGCGCGTGACGCGAAAGAGATCTCGATTGGTCAGGCTTCGCTGGGAGGCGCGGGGGGGGGGAAAGATGTCGCGGCGGCTGGAAAAATGTGGAGTGAACCGAATTGGGGCGGTTGGGGACACCAGGTTTGATGTACAAAAATCTCTCGCAAAACAACAACGGGATAGGATTTGGGTGGGGAAACCGCGTCCAAAAAAGGCGAAAAAATTGTCATTTCCCGTACGGGAACTGAAAGCCGCTACGAAAAAAAAAACTCACCCAGCGAACAGACAAAGAAGGGGCCCGACTTAATCCGCCCGTCTCCAAAAGCGCGCGGCGCGAGGGGAGAGGGGACGCCAGACGAGGAAGAAGCAAGGGTTCGTGCGGCGGATCATTTTGGAACTAAACGAGGAGATGCAAGTAAAGGGGGAGAAAAATCTTTTTGATTTTTGGTACAAAAAAAAACATTTTGAGAGAGCCATTAATCATTTGGATTTGGAAAAGGGTGAACCAAACTGCTTCCGAAGCATCGCTTCTGGGAAAATGGCAAGAAGTCCTTGGCGGAAAAGGTCCAAACGGGGAAAGCTATTCAAGGACCCCCTCGTTCGGAAGAAAGGAAAAAATGGGACCGGCCAACGGTTTTCTAAGGGGGAAGGCGCTACATGGATTGTAAAATGGAGTGTAGGCGGCGCGCATTGCTACAAAGATCGGAAAGTCATGATTGGAACCTCGGGAAATGTCCACATAAAAAAGCACAGATCCCGGAAAGGCGGAATAGTCTCATTATCGACGCCAAGGGTTAGAAATTTGGGGAAAAAAAATCATCTCGCGTGCGAAAAAGCGGGAGTCGTCGGCTCGGACATCGAACGCAGTATCCCCGCTAGGACTGTGGTGCGTCCAGGGGCGGGGGCAGCAAGGTTGGTATTTGCAAAAAAAATAACAAAAGGGGGGAAGGAGGGCCTGGTTCATAATAAGGATGCACTTGTTTAGAGGAGAACTTGTGGTCGAAGACCCGGATGCGGGAGCGTACAGCCCGGAATTTGGAAAAAAAGCCCGAAACTCAAAGGAGGTCGAATCTAGGACGCCAAAAAAAACATTAGGAAAACTCACATCGTCAACAAAAAAAAACAAACTCCGGACGGCAAACACCACCAAAAGGGATGCCAGGAGGGGACAATCGCGCTTTTCATCAAGAAACAATAAAGGGGGAACGCGTCGGAGGGGAAAGGCTTCATTAAGGGGACAGCGGCAAAAAGAAAAGACTCCACAAAAGTTGCCGAAGCGGGGCGCGACGTTTGAGTGGAGCTCGAGTGAGGAAAGGGAGAAAATCAAGAGAACCTGCACTTCTCGCCGAAAGGGGGAGGAATTCAAAAAGACCGGCTCGCCCTTTTGAATCACTCTCAACGATCAAAACAGAGGGGGGGCGGCATCGGATTGAGGCGAAAGCAGCAAGGCGAGAAACATCATTAGGGGACGGCATTCACCTCTAAAAAGGGAGATATCTTCTAGAAAAGGGAAAAAACTGCAAAAAATGGTCTAATTCAGTGAAAAGGCAGAGCAAATCCTCGGAGGGCGACCGCCGAGGATCATTGCAGTTAAGAACGAGGACAAACCGTTGTTCTGGGGGGGGGATTTTTATGTATCGCAAATGTAGAAAAAAGGAAAGGACCGGCGTAAAAAGATGATCACGCCACGGCCAAAAAACTTGGGGCGGGTAACTGATCTAAAAATCCGACGGTTTTGGGGGGGAAGAAGTCACAGCCGCCGAGTCAAATGAATGAGGGAGGGAAGGGGGAAAAAGCTCCGCGCAGCGCAAAAAAAGTCAACATGCGCGCGCTGTCACAAAAAAATTGTCGCCGATGCCGGACGGATCCATGACGAGACGGACTCCTCTCGCGTTTTGCACGGCAAGAAAGTCCCAGAAAAGGGAAGACAAAGCTCACATCCCGATTTGGGGGAAGGCGTGCGGCGGTCCGCATGGGAAAAAAAGGGTTGTTTAAGAAACAAAAGGAGAAAAATAGCCTGCAGTGTCAAAAGTTGCAAAACGCCAAGTAATTCAATCCAAAAGGGGGAAGAAAAATTGGCTAGCAGTAACCCGCGGGGCTTGGGACAGGGGGCACACCAAAGGGAAAGGTGGCTCTGGTAAGAAGAGCGAAAATATTATTTATTTCGAATTTGGTCTAAAAAAAGAAGTGCAGAAATTGAAGAGTGGGGGGAGGGAGGTGAGCAGGGCCCTCAAAACCCCCTTCAACGACGTATTGCCGCTCTGCACAAAAGGACGCCAAGTTTTGTCAGGAAAAACCTTGACCCGAAAATCCAAGACGAACGTTACTAAAACCGGAAGCTTGTTGTCCGTTTCGGGTCGGTCTGAGGCGCGTATCTAGACTCAATGAGAGAAAGAAGAAAGAGACTTATGCAATTCCTTTTTTGAAAAGTCCGAGGAGTCAAAACAGCGCAGCATACCAGTTTTAAAAAAGGTAAATGTCGGCGTGAGGACTGAAAGAGTTCAAGGAAAAGGGTCATATTGGGAACGGGAAAAGTTAAGGGAGGAATGTAAAACCAAACGCACATGTTTCAAGTTCAGGTAACCAGACTCGAAAGGGCACAAATTCAACGAGGTTTATGGCTCTTTGAGAGCGGCACAGGGTTGGCGGCAATTCACTTGGAAAAAGATCGTATTGCAAAAAGTCAGGACAGAAGGGAGCAGTGTGGGGCTAACTAAAGTTTTCAATGATGACGCAAGAAACTGAGGGAAAAAAGCACTAGGTTCAGCACTGTAAAAAGAAGGATGGGGGGAGCAGAGTCAGGGATCGAACTGACCGACGGTTGAAAAACACATGAGAGATCGGAGAAGGTTGAAAAAAAAAAAAAAGAAAGGCGGGGGCAAGTTGTGCTCATTCAAAATTTTCACGCACAGAAACCAAGGGGAGAAACATCCGTCCCTAAAAAAAAGACCTGCGTTATTCCTAGAAGGGGGAACGCAACAGAGCGAGCATTGTAAAGGAACGGGGGAATGGGGAAGCGAAAAAAGAGTATCATTAAGACACAGAGTAAAAGAGGGAAAGGGCAATTAAAAGTCTCTCTCAACAACAACAAACGGAGGAATGGCTTCGTATTCCTGCGCTCATGGGGAGAGGTCAAAAGGATTAAGTTCGTCCAACAATTGCGACGCCGCTGTGACGGAAGAGAGCAGGGGAAAGGGAGGGAGTCAATCACCAAGGGGAGAAGAAATTTTTAGGGGGTCGATAATTGGGGGGAAGACGGGGGAGGGTCGTGCGGGAGTGGGTATTAATAAACTAGAGGGAATTATTTATAATGCAGGCCAAAGATGGAAAAAAGTGCTGTAAAGAAGGAAGGGAGCCTTATCCGTGTGCTCGTAAGCAAAGACACCAACTGACCTTTAAATACCTAGGGAAAAAGTTCTTGAACATTCAGATGCATGCTTGCGGTACATGGAAAATGGAAACAAGGGTTCGAGAGGGTAAAAAGAACCAGGGGGGATCAGGAACTCCGTTGCGCATCAGAAAGATCGGAACATGAAATGCCAGGAAAACCCGCTTGCCTTAAATAGGCAAAGCGAGGTGAGGCAAAAGAAACTGAAACTGAACCATGGAGGTGAGGGAGGTTTTCCGGGGAAACAAAAGTAAGAGGCTGTTCAAATGAGAGAGATGAACACCTAGAAACTCCGCGGAAAACTCGGTAAAAACTTGTATGGAAGGCGTCCTCAGCGGGTGAAAAAAAAGGAAAGAAATAAGAACCTAAACAAGAGCGAGGAAAGGTCGGGGTTTGAGATGTACTCAGAGAATTGCTGCCGCCCGGGGCCAACTCGCCCGGTTTTCAGAAAAATGGCGGTGGTTCGGGATGGACGCGGCCAGGCGGAAAGTAAAAAACGGAGGAAAGGTCCAGAGAGGAACGCCGGCGGAGGCGGGGGAAAAGGGGGGGGTTGCCGATGAAAAAATCAAGGGCACTTCGTAGATCTGGAGGAAGTAACTAAAAGGAATAACGAAAGGACACATGGGTTTGGGTGTGTCAAAATAAGGAACGGGGCTATGCAATTTGCGCCTGCACGGGGCTGAATGACAAACCGCAGGGAATGGGGGGGGGGAGGAATTTCTTTCGGCTAAGGAGCGGAAACACAGCACGACTTTTGTTTTTAAGGGAAAGCAGAAAAAGGTGAGGGCTGTGGATGAGAGTGAGGTTCTAAAGGGGAAAATCCTAAGTGCCTGGCTTCGCAGGGCTACAAGGAGTCGTAGGAAGATTAGAGGTCAATGCGCCGGCTGACTTCCGGCGCGGGATTTGTGAACGGCCGGGGCGATCAAAATGCTACGGCTTGTGAAGAAAACGGTCGAAGGAAGGGAAGAGGGAGAGGGGCGAGCTTGATGCTGTGAAAAGGGCAAAGACAAAACCGTCGAAAGAATCAGTTCCGAGCCAAAAGGTGGGGGTGGTTGCTGAATCGGGCATTGGAACGAAGGTGGATTTAAAACGAAAGAAAAAGGTAGATACAAAATTTCCCTCCAAGAGAAAAAAGTTGGACTGAAGGGTTTGTTGAAGAAAAAGGAGAAAGAGAGGGAATCGTCCAGAGGAAAGGGGGATCAGTCAAAATGCGCCCATTGGCTGGTGCAAGGGAAGACAAGTCAGCGGCCATAGAAAAAAAAACAAGATTAAATAAAATTGGCGACACGTCATTGGACCGAAAAGAAGGAGACGACACAGGTAGAAGGGAAGGCTCGTTATTCAACAAAAAGAAAACTGGCAAAAGGGTAAATCCATGACACTCTGCCCGGAGAAGCGTGGAGCGGGGGGCCAAGCAGAAAGCGCAGAACGCCGACGCGCAGGAACAAGCGCCCTGGGCGGGGGGGGGGGGTAGTCGTGGTTCCTGATCTGACGCGAATCACTGATGCCTACCAATAAACGCAAACATTTTCGACCGGGGTAAAAAAGGAACGCAAAGACATGAGTCGAGACGAAAAGAGCGAATGGGAGGGGAGAGGTGGACTCAGGGGGGGGGAGTGCGCGTTGTAACGCTGGATTCGTACTGGGGGCAGGATGTCGGACCTTATTCGAGGATGGAGAGGAAATAGGGTTTCAAAAAGGACGAGTCCAAGAGCTCATCACAAAGAACACGGGAGGTTCGAAAAAAGGAAGGGCGCGATCAGAAACACGATGTCCCGGATGTTTTTCAAATAAAATCCGCCCACGTGAGGACGCCAAAACAAGAAAGAGGGATGGAAAAAAAAAAGGGGCGCTCGATGGAAAAAAAGCACGATCCGCTAGTCAAGCGCTCAAAAAGAATCAAGGAAAAAACCAGGCAGGTCAGGAATAGAAGGTTCTGCGCCATACTGCTTCAAGGGTGGAGGAAAATTTATGGAAAGGAGGGATCGCATGAGGGGACATGATGAAAGGAAGAAAATGAGAGACGAAAGAAAACAATCCTTAGAAAAATGGGAAGGATCCCTGTAGCAAGACGGCCACAAAAGCCGAAATCGAGCAGTTTCCGACAGAAAGCTTCTTCGAACTAGAGACTACTGGAAAAAAGCCAAGGCCTGTCCGAAGGCTGGCGACAGAGTCAGAGGTCGGAAGATGTTGGGGGGGGAAAAGAGAAAACCTTGATAAAAACGAATAAAAATGTATCTTTCGGTGTAACAAGAAGAAACCCGGCAAGGGGATTGACGGGGGGTGAGAGGCCGCGAAAAAAAAAAAAAGAAAGCCACCGCAAACTTGTGCAAAAAAGAGGGAAAAAACCAACCTGCGCCGCTCGAAAAAGGCTCGGGGGAAAGGGAGGCGGATGAACGTGGCCATCACGGATGGGCGCTGCTGGGAAGGACAGGGTGGGGGGAAAAGGGACGAGAATGTGCGTGACCCATGTGACGTAAAAAACTGGGAAAAAGGTGAACACCAAA
>Ga0179593_1497835_pt1 | contig 26350 bp, 27 predicted proteins | sample CZODoug2_1_08_16_FD_185931 | JGI IMG/M metagenome (GOLD analysis project Ga0179593, IMG submission 185931) | Vadose zone soil fungal communities from Angelo Coast Range Reserve, California, USA - CZODoug2_1_08_16fungal (PacBio error correction) | ecosystem: Environmental > Terrestrial > Soil >...
TCAACCGTCCGCCTCAAGGGAAGACATCGAATGCCGTCTCAAGGACGGGGAGCACAGGCTCCTCAGGAAAAAATAGGTCCCTCTTCACACGGACATTCCTCATGAGATTGGAGGGGTCGCCAGGGAACTGATACTACCTAAGCTTTCTCGTTCGCGTCTCTCAAGTTGTCCTCAGGTCGCAGGGGGGGTGTTCGCAAAAGCCATCGGAGGAAACAAGATGTTTTTTTTCCAAGCGACAGCGGGACTTCCTGGTAGGAGGAAAGTACCAGCTCGTTATCAGGCCGCGAAATGTCCGACGCATTAAATCCCTACAGCGCGATTAAGACCAAAAAGAAAAATGGGGGCACCTACAAAGGCATGGGGAGAAAAATCCTGGTGATCCTGCGCGTGGATCGCGGGGGAGATCTCTGGTGTCGAAGATCAAAGTTCTTCCGCCGAAAAAAGCCCTCAAATCACAGTTCCCACACTCTGATAGGGAAGGAAACCGCAGAGGAAGGGGAGAGCTGCTTGAAAACATATTGCCGATCTCTCGAAGACAATCTCTGCGTTCACGTAGGGAACGTGCACTACAATAAAACAGGAAAGCCTAAAAATAGGCGCTCCACGGGAGTTCTCGAAGGGAAAAAAAGAGAGCTTCGATGACCGAGCGCCTGGGTACAGGGCCGTCGCCCTTTGGATACGCGAAATTTCCTTATGCATAAGCAATATCCGGAAAGAAAAGAAGAAAGACAGGCCGCGCGCTGCGATCGCACCCTTGTAGAGGAAGTGCTAAGGGGACGATCCTCATAAAGGGTCAATATTCATTGTGGACCCAGATGTGAAAAGTCCGTAGGCGGTGGGAGAGCGCCTTGCCGAAAACGATAAATACTGCTCGTGGGGAAAGAGGATGGCGGCAGGACAAAGGGGTGTGAAACCTCTCAGAACGCAGGAGTCGCTGAAGGGGCGGATGGCGACAACGACTCCCTAGCAGAGTCCCTACTTCGACTAGCGGGTAAAAGGGATGGCAGGGGATACTGGGATCCGATTCTGGGGGAAGAGAAGCCGTGCTTTGACCGGGCCGGATCGCGTTTCGCGAAAGCCACCTTCTCGGGGAAGGGAGCCGCTGTTCCTAACCGGGAGGGCTGTGGGGACTCAGGTCCTGGTTGCTCGAGAGTCGTGAAAGAACCAAAGGAAAAGGAGGCTCCTCGGTATAGATGCCTGCGCTTGCCATGAGATTTTCATCCGGGAATGTGGGACCTTGCAATTTTTTCATCAAAACAACGTCAGTCTACCTGTTGACGCTTCAGACGTCTACACCCGTCAGGAACGGGGGAATCGCGGCGAGGTGAAAGGATTCTTTTGGCATTCCTGCAAGGAAAAAAAAAGCGTGGGAGGGGGGTAATGCGTGCATTGGTTGCGTCGGCGGGGAGGAAGGGAGAAGCCTAGGGAAGGCCGGAGAACAGAGAAAATTGCCTGGCTAAAGGGGGGGGGAACATGCGGACGTTCGTTTCAGAGTTCACCAAACACCTGTTTTCCGGGGAAGGGGTTACGGGGGGAGAGGGCGGCTTCGGTCTGAGACTTAACGCGGAGTCCTCGAAGACCCGGCCCCCCAAGGGAGGGAGGGAAGGGGTCTCTGTCTTTGGAGCAGGGAAGGAAGTGCTCGCCTCTATGGTCCGTGCGCCCGTCTACTACGCAGGTAGAGAGGAAAATGGACCATTTCCCGGGGAGCGTTCCCGCCCGGGAAAGAGAGATGAAGTTCGTACCTGTGAATCCGGGGTGGGTCGCCGCCTGACAACGCGCCGCGCAAGGAGAACTTATGCAAGACTAGCTCGAGAGAAGCACCCGACTGACAAGATACCTGCTCGAAGATTCAGAGGGAAAAGGAGAGACGGAAGAGTACAGCCCCTGGGGCTTCGATGTGAGAATCCTCCGTTATCCTCTAGGGAGGAGTGCTTATTTAGAGCGCCAGCGCGACATGCAGGGGGGAGGACAAAATGATCATCCTATTCACGCTAGGAGAAAAAACGCAGTCGGTCGTAGAATCGGAGCGGAGTGATTATCGGTCGTGTTTGAGTTGAAGAATGGCGAATAGCGTCGCTGCTCCGGAAGACGAACGCGGCTGGGAAGACCAGATGACGCACATCCCTCGTCGCCAGAAGAGAAAGGGTGGATTCGGGCGCGAAGGTCGTGATGCCGAGGATCACGATGAGGCGACCTCGGGAAAAAGAAAAGGGAAGGACAGAGAGGGCCTGACGAAGGACAGGACCATGAAAAAGGCGCATGACGCGCCAAGTCGAAGAACGAAAACAAAGGAGGGAATCTGTTGCCGACTTCCTGAGAGAAACAAGGAAGGATTGTTCAAACCCTCCACAAAGTCGAACAAGTCCACGCATCGAAAAGACGAGGGCTCTTCTCACAGAGCCCAAAACAAAAAACAAACCAACCTTTCAGGAAAAGAAGCGCTGGAAGTCTTCCACGGTCAGACAGGGGAAGAAAGGAGAACCCCTGATGGAAAACGTGAAGAGTTCGCTAATAGGAACCAAAAGGGAAAAAAGGGATGCTTGGACCCATACGAGCCACCAGGGGCGAAGAGGGAAACCGGCCAGGAGAAATGCGCTCTGTCACGCGAGCGCTGCAAGCAATGATCCTGGGGAGCGAAGGAGGCCTTGTGAACTATCGACAGAAAAGGCAGATCCGGACTTCTAAAATCGGCAGCCCGCGGAGGGAAGAAGGAAAAAGAAAAACAAGAACTACAGTCCCTATCTGGTTCTAGCGCATTACGGGGAGGCGGGGGGGGCTGCTTTTCGAAACGTTGGGGGGGGGTTCGGTCAGCGGGACTTCTATGATGGGGGGGAGAACTGAACGTAAATTACCCGCATGATCGGAAAAGCGTAGCAGGGAGGGGACGCATCCTCTCCTGGAGGGGGGGAGGAGCCTATCGACGGCGGATCCTGGACCAGCCTGGTAATAATGAACAGTCCTCTCTTCCTTGACTTCCAGAAAAAAGGGGTCATTGTCGGCGGCCGGCGAACAGAATTACCACAAAAAAAGCTCGGAGGAGCATCCTGTTGTCGCCCTCCTTTAAACACGCCGTACTCCTACAGCAAAAAGTCCTCGAAAAAAAAAAAAAAGGAGGGGGAAGAAATGACTTGTGCGGGTCTGTCGTGGGTGTTTGGAGGGCGGCTCCAACCCTAACTGGGCGATCCTTACCTCCAGTGGCGTCGGGGCCTTCTGGATAGCGAGAAGGGGGGGCGTGTTCTAGGTCTAATTGCAGAGGAGGAAGCGACGGTGCAAACAGGAGACCATTCCTGGTCCATAGAGAACCGCCGTCGATCGGCAGGGAAACAGGAGGGACTGCAGGAGAACTTTTCGAGGGGAGGGAAAAAGGTCGTAGGGCTCGTCAACTGCCTAGGAAAAAAAAAACGCCAGAATCAAACGTCTCGAAGCTGCCCAACAAGATAACTTCCTTCGCACGAAAAAGGGAAGCTAATAATGCCGCCCAGATGCAGGAGGCGAGCAGGGATTTATAGCACTCCTGGGAACCTTCGTCCCGCAAAGACATTTGGAAAGGGCAGAGAATGGTCTGCCGATTTGACGTCCATCAGGAAGAAGGACTGAGCACCGGAACCATGCTCAGTAACGCGCTCTAGAAAATCTCGTCAAGGAAGGGGGCCAAGGATCTCGGACTTTTCGAAGATGGGAGGTAAAATGAGATATGGGTTTCTCTTCTTGTCCTTCGCGGGGGAAAAGGAGTACTAAGAAGGTTGTGGACTGCGTCGGCATTCCGACAGTGAAACTAAGCGCTGAAAAATGGAATGCCACTCTGTTTGGGGGATCGGGGGGGGGGGGGAGGATGAACGACGAAGCTTACAAGGGGTGATGACCCTGGGGGGGAAAAAAAAAGGTTCTAAGCGCTTGTGTCTGGATGACAATCGAAAAGGTGGAAGCGCGGAAACATCGTCAAGGGTCAACATCAAGGCCGAGCGGGGCGCGATGGGGGAAGGCCGAGGAACAGGCCATGTCCTTCTTCAGACCGGTTCAGAAGAGAGAAGGACGAAAGGGTCGACGTGAGGAACAGCAAGGATCCTTCAGGCGAAAAACTGGGCTCGCAAAGAGAAAAAGAAATTTCTCTCAGGAAAGGGCGGACGACGAGGGGCGCAAAAGGGGAGGGGAGGGGGCAGGAAAGAAAATAATCATATCCTGGCAAATAAATAAGAGGAAAAATCCGCGAGGATACTCCTATCATGCGGGGCAGGTTAGAAGTACGAGAACCTTCTCGTGGGTGATCTGGGGCTCAACGATGTCGGATACTCAGCACGCCAGAAAGGATACGCGATCTCCTTGAAACATCGGCAGCATCTCCATATACGAGGTAGCCAGATAATAGGCAAGGGGTGAGCCATTAGGGAGAGATCGAGTCACGTTCCCATTGGGGCCAGCTTTGTAGAGAGTGCTATAAAAAAGAGGCGGAAAAATGATACCCTTCGCGGCGAGGGATTCAGGCGGAAAATCGCGAGGTCAAAGATAAGGGGAATCTCTCATAAGTATAAGCTTATCTCTACCAGGGAGAAACTGGTAATAAAGACAATCTTATAGGGGCCCGGACTTCACAAATACTAAATAGACTACCACTACTCCGAAGGAAAGGAGGCCTTCCTCTTCTGCTCAGTTCTTTACTCCCGATGAGGCCGTGAAATCTGAAAGAAAAAAGAACAGGCCGGTAATCTGTTAACGCGCCAAAGAACGCCAATTAAGGGGCATCCATATCTGCAGCTTCTAGGGGTATGCCTATTATCAATCGAAGGGGGCGAAGGTATGCCGAATTGACTCAGCCAGAAAACTGCCTCCTACTTGCCGGCCAGCAAGAAAGAACGAATCCTCGCAAGACCATGAATGGGGGTTGATGATGGGGAGAAGCTTAACATCAGTCAAAGGATTAAAACTTCCGTGTTTTAGGAACCCCTGCACCGAACATAAAGCGTAGAAAAAAGAAGAGCGTCCTGCAGATAGTCTTCGCGGCGGCAATTCCTGTAAGTTTCCGCGGCTTGTCTCTGCTATCAAGACCGAACCCTCCATCCCAGAGAGGCGAGCGGAACCCAGGTTTAGGACGCGGGAGTCCGGCCTGAGTCCGGACACTCATCGGAGTGTGCTCCTCGTCATCAGCAAAACGCTACCTGCCCAGGATACGTAGTAACGGAGCGTAAGGGGATTGGAAATAAAAAATAAACAGAAGGACTTTCGAGGTGTGAAAACAGGTCCTGCAGCTCGGTGAAAGGGGAAAGAGTCTTTCTCTACGGGCCAGCGGAAGGAAAATCCCGCCGGGCGGGAACCTGCATTCAGCCCGGACGGCGATTCGGAGAGTCTTTTTCTCTCGGGGGGAGGGTGCGATCAGAACGGAAAAACGGGAGACTTAAAAGGGATAGAAAGCATGGATGCGAAACCCTAGCGCCTGGGGGAGAAAAAGCGACCCCCGCGCTGTCGAGAATCGCGCCTTTCCGCTGTGGAAGGTCGGGAGCACGAATGGGACAGGGGGGGTCGAAAAGGGGAAGGGGGAGAAAGGACGGAGGGTAGACACCGGGGGCAGAGAAACGCATATATAGGCTGATGGTTGTTCTCCGCGAGAGGGGCGGTCTATTAGGAGTAACGTGCCAGGGAAAGGGGGAGCGGGGAGGGAAAGCGAGACACCAGCGCTTTAAAAGACACCACGCCACCGAAGTCCCATGTCAAGAAAATGACCGAAGGGAGGCAAAAAGATTCGTGCAATGCTGTAGCTTCTGTACTGCGGTCGGACATTTCGTGCACCCTTGAAACGACTTGACTACTCAGACGAACAGTACGGATCGCGGTCCGTCCTTTAGCCAAGGTTAAGCGATGGGGGAAAACCAGGCGACTAAAAAAAAACCTAAAATCAAGTTTCGAAGTCTCGTGGAGTTACATAGGAGCAATAGGAAGGGGAAAAAAAGATCTTCTGATCATGGTCCTGAGGAAGACGCCTTTGTTTATTCCTCTTCATGGCAAGGCTGACGCCTTATACGGAACCAGGGAAGGAGGAGTCCTGGGCAACAAAGTATTAGAGATATGCACCGGCCTCCGCGAAAGGCGACATAGGGGGGGAGGGGGAAGTCAAGGCGTCAGCCGTGCGAAGGAGCCGCGGCCTACCACCTTCGTCACTTAACCGAATCGAGGGGCAGGGAAGAAGACTATTCAATTTCGGGTCGCGCGCCTTCAGAGTGGGGGCCGCCGCCCGCCTCTCGCCGGGGGGGACTCGCTTGAGAGCTTAAAACGGGCGGGGGCAAAGGCGACACCTGTGATGGGAATCGTCGTCCATCCGATCAAGGGGCGCCAAAGGGAAAAGAACAGCAAGTAATAAGGGCCCCCGGGAGATTAATCAGACCAGTCAAGATGGGGGGACCGACAGCACTTCTGTGAAATGGGGGCTTACTACCTCCTTTTGAACTGCCGGTTTCGTGTAGGAATAAAAAGGGTCCGCATGAAACGAAGAGGAAAGAAACCGCGCAAAGCCTGCGAAAGTTTAAGAGAACCGCAGAACCGGACAAGAGACGCGGAGAACAGAGTCCGCTCAGCGATCTCTGGGGTCAAAGTTAGTCTTCAAGTGCAAGAAAAGGGGTGAAAAGGCCTACAGGAAAATTTAACACACGAAGAGGGCTAAGGCCACCATCGTCAAGGGAGTCGATGAAAGACCGCGTCCCGGGGTCGAACGTCGCCCCTTTCAGTAGGGTTGTCGGGGGAAAGGCCGGAGAGGAAAAAGAGTGGCCTTAACAACAGTCCGCGCGCTGCGATCGCACCTGGTCGCCTACCGCGCCGGAAGGATCAAAAGAAATCGTACCGGGGCAAGAAAAACCCTTGGTGAACAATTGGCGGCGCTCCCTTTCTTAAGAGAAGAAAAAATTTGTGTGGCACTCGAAGGGGGGGGTGGTCATTACCACATACGTGTTCCTAAGATAAAGAAAGGATGTCTCTATTTCTACAACACTCCCTAGCCCAGGAGCCTACTTCTAAGGGACGCGCGTTTATCTCGGGTTGATTCGAGCAGCCCTAGCTTCGTGGAAACGCCTCACCAGGAGTCCAGGACGATCTGCTTTTTGAACAAGTTTCCTCTTCAGAGGCCTTGGGCGCCGGAAGGAGGGGAAAATTCTGATCGCCACCCGCGCGAACGGACCGGCAAAGGGGGGACTCTCCTGAGGGAAGTCTATGGATCTGACGTAGGGGTCTATAGTTAAGAGAGGGGAGGTTCATTTCAGTCACACCCTTCAGGTCATCCGTGAGAGGGGCCGCTTCGACCTCCTAAATCATTTCTCTTCTACGCTATCGCGGGAAGGGGGGAGTGTCAGAAAAAGGGAAGCGCAAAACGTCATTAGCTCGAAGCTATGGAGAAAAGGACGATCTTCAGGGGGAGAACGCATCTCCTACCATCTCCGGAAGATCTTGGATGACAAAATGCTTCCCAAAAGGGAGGGACCATGCCTCCGTGGCCTTTTGTCAAGGTTCCGCTGGCGCGCGGCTGCTTGGCTGAGGGAAGGCGCTCAAATGAAAAAGCTGTTCAAAAATAGTCTCAGGGGAGCGTCCTGGTCGTGCGCAGAGATGCGGGGGAACATTCCTATCTACGGCGGCCAAATTCTGGACCATTCAAAAAGGGGGGGGGGCTCGAAAGGGGACAAGATGAGCAGCTCTGACCAGTTGATCTACGAGCCTCTAGAAGTGAAGCCAGAAAAAAATGTTAGGGCCTGAACGAGCGCGTAAACGGCTACCAAGGGAAAAGAGGCACGCAGCTCGCTCTTAAAGATACGGTAATAAAGGCTAGTATGGGAAAAAGGAAAAAAGGCTCCACCAAAGGGCATGCTATCGCTCTCTCTTTTAGGGCCGTGCTTATGGAGGTCGCCATCCTTCTTTCTCGAATTTCATGGTGTTTTAATTGAAGGAGTCAACGCTTCAGACCCCGTCCTTAGGAGGGCTTAACGAAATGAAGAAAGGGGGACCGGAATAGGCGCGGCTAGCCTGAAGACAAGCTGGCGTGGCGCTGAGACCTCTATACTGCCGCACAACGTCGCCGAAAGGGATCTGCATGATGAAAGTACTTAGCTCACGATGCCTGAATGAAGAGGCGCCTTCGTCCGGTCAAAAATCTATAACGGGGGAAACCGGCTGACGAGGGGGGGACATGATCCTTCGCAGGACGCGCCAAGCCGGAAAGGAAGAAACACGCTGAAGCTGACTGGCAGGGGGGAAGGAATGTCTCTTCACCCCGGGTGTCTCAAAAAAAAAAAACGACAATGGTCCACTGGCATAGGAAAGAAGCCTGCCGTACTATTGGAGCACCTAAAAAAACAAAACGAGTCAACAAATCGTGTCAGGAAAATCGCTTCGTGCTTCAAGAAAATTCCTTTCAGACTAAGGACCGAAACCTGGAGGGAGACTCCGAGCGCTATTCTAGAAACGCCTCTAACCAAAAAGCTCTTACACAGACATCAACGTCGGGGAAGGGCGTAAAGAGGCTCTGGAAAAAAAGGACGAGCCTGGGAGAAGTTGCGCAGACAGGCGGCGGCAAGGAATACATAAAAGGAAAAAAATTAGCGAAATCTCAATAAAAATGGACCTTCGGGTCCGAAGGAAAACGGCGTTCTCTACAAGGAAATATCTCTCATTTCAGAGGGGCGAAATCAAATCCTCACAAGGTGCGGCGGGCTTGCAGGTTGGATCCTTTCACGGGATCCTTAATTCTTTAGTGGCGAGGCGGGCGAAAAAAGAGCGCCAAAATCGAACGTTCTCGCGAGAGAAAACTCCTACATCTAGGGAGTGTCCATGCCGAGGGGAGTCTGGACCAAAACCCGTCGCGAAAAGTCGAAGACTCGTTCCATCCCGGCAGCTCGACAGAAAAACTGGCGGCGGCGCATCAAAGGACCACCTAGAAAACGGAGGGCCAATCTCCCGGTTGAGCGCAACGTCTACACACCCAAAGGGGGGGGAAAAAATCGAAAAAAATCATCGATAAAAGGGGAGGAGGGTAGGTATGTCGGCAGTGGGGTTGTAGAAGTGCGAAACCGTATGCCTGGGTCATGTACCTCCTGCGCACAAGAAGAGGTGGTGAGAGAGCGCCAAGAGAGGTAGGAAAGAAACGATATACCACCTAGAAGGCGACGGAGAAAAGGGAAAGATCTGAAAAAGATCGGCGGAAAAAGAAAGCGGAAGAAATTGCGTATCCTGGGCGCGGCGATCCTGAAGGGAGCGTCAGCGCCGAAACCAATCATCGCCGGCGGAAAAATAAAGGAAACCGACAAAGAAACTCCGAGAGCCCCCAGAGCCGGGACTGGACTCTTGTTGGGGGTCGCTCACTCCTTAAGGAGGAAGGAGAGGGGGGCGCGCTGCCGAGAGGGGCGGAGAAAAAAAAAGCGCACCGGGAGGGGACCAGCTCGGAGGCTGCCACGCGATCAGAGGGAAAGAGAGCTGCCTTGCCGTAACTGAGGGGGAAAAACTATTTAAGTACTGGCTCTAAACCTGGGGTCAAATGAGAGCATTCGCGAACGCGTCAGGTACTCCATCCCGTCGGTTTGAGGGTCGGCAGGGCTTGCCGGGAGCGCTGACGGAATCCACGTGTTGGTGAGCTGTTGGGGGGTCGGACGTGATGCAGCCCCGAGCCGGCTTTTCAAGAGGACCCAGGGGACACGGGTTGTGCTCAAAGAGTCAGAGGAAGATCTTAAGGGGGGGGGGGCAGCATTCGTCCAGCAAGACAGGGGTTTTATCCCGGCTGCAGGAAGAAGGGTCCCGACGGTTCAATGGTAATGCAGCCGGGAATCTTCTCGAGGGGGACCTACTAATTACAGATAGGCAAAGGCCATCCAGAAATCGTTCTCATCAAGGAAAAAAGAACACGCATAGTTTTCGTTGTCGACGCGGGAGTGGCAGATCTAAGGGGAGGAAACCGCCCGGAAAAAAGCGCGGTACGGAGTCCCAAACTGGCAAGTCACGACGTTCATAATCCCCAGAAGGGGTTCTCCGCCCGAGAATTCTTTTTCAGAAGAGGGGGGAAAGGAGGGAATTCAAGCTGAAAGGAAAAATCAGGTCAAAAAAAAAAAGGGAGATACTCGAGCAGAACGCGAGAAACGATCGCCGTGCACAATAAAGGCACGCCGGTGAAAAAGGAGGGGAAAAACATATACAAAGCATTATATGAAGAGAGATCAAGGAACGGCCCATCTTTGTCCAGCGGAAAAATCTTCTCTCTCATAGCGTTCTGCAAAAGACCCTAAGAAATCAGGCGAAAAAGATCGGCAACATTCGTAGATCACTTCAATCGTATGAAGGGATCCGAGAGGATGCTGCTAACAGACTAAAAAAAGGTTCCTAGAGAGGACGATCGTGGATAGATTCCTATTAAAGGAGAAAAAAAAAAAAAAAAAAAAAGAAAAAAAAAAAAAAAAAATCATCTCTGTCTCCAGGGGGAAACGCCTTCACGCAGCTTGGGGCGCGGCAATCGATCATCCCGACAGAGCCTGCCCGTCTAACACGAAGGACCCACGAAAAAGGGGTTCCAAAAATTACGCATGGAAATTTGCCAGCCATCGGCCAAGTCGATGGGCTGCTATTCTCGAAACGATCTTCGTCGAGCGAGAAACGAAAAGTCTACCACACAATTTACGGAAAGAAAAAAAAACCCCTAAATGCGCGAGAGCGTCCCATTATTTGATTATGAAGAAGCTGAACATCTCACCTGGAGGAAGGGGGGTGATGATGGAATGGTCCTATAGAGCTACGGAATCATCTCGACCGTCGTACAGCGTCTTCCGGTTGAACTCTTCGAGGAGAGGAAAAACGCAGCGTAAAAAAGGAACATCTTAGAAAAAACGCCGGGTCGAATCGTTCCGTCGGACGGAAGGAGGCGCGTCCCGCATCGGAGGGGGGTTCTCCTCTGTCATCACAAAAAAATCAGAGGCTAGAACAGAAAAGACTTGACTGCCATAAAGATCCGTAAAGATCCCTCCCTCGTACTTGAGAGTAGTAGGCCTTCAAAAACCGAGCAGGGATTACGACAGGGCCAAGGATCGCGCCCACCGCCTCCGCCTTCACTTAAAATCGCATTTTCCCCGGCAAGAAGGGGAAAAGAATGCCTGCAGCGGTCGCAGACAGGGGGGGAAACAGAGCGTTCTGGGTCCCTTCGTCCGATTATGCCACAAGGGTCATCAGGAAGAACATGTCGAATCCTATTCGCCTGAGAGAAGGAAAGGCGACCCCGGAAAAAATGAAAAGTCACGCCTTATCACGATATCTTTGTGGGTGAGGGGGAAGAGATGGTCGGCGGGTTCGAAGGAGGATTGTATTGGCACGGAAGTAACGCATAGATCGCAGAAAAGAGGCTGGGGAGGAAAGTTGGAAATCGAGGCTTAACGTGAAAGGTGAGTAAGGGAATTCTAGGGAGAGATTTCTCTTCGGGGGAAGATTTATCGAGAAAGAACAGATTCAAGACAGAATAGCAACCCATAAGGGGGTCTTCTGGGAATGATCTCGGGGGAGGGGGGAGGGGGATTCTGGGAGGAAGGCGTGGCGCGCCAGAGACATGGACGACGAAGAGCGGTACTGGAAAAAAAGGCCAGGTTTGACGCGATTTGCACGCGTACCACATCACAAAAAACCGGCGGCGTCACTCAGAGACAAGAGAGGAACGAGGGGAGGGGGGAAAGAAACATGCCCTCTAAAAAAAGGTGAAGATGAAGGAAAGAAGGGGAGCAGCGGCGCCTGGAGGGACGCCTTGAGCGGCCTCCGCATTCATGCTGCGGCGGGGAATATCGATAAAAAAGAGGGGAAGAAAGAAGAAAGGCGACGCCGCGCAAGTCCGCCGTGGAGAGGCGCCCGCCGGCCTACAAGCCTTCCTCTTCACCCGGAAATGATCAGTCATAGATGTCATGGAGAAGGGGAGATGGATAAGGAGCAAAAGGAAAAGGACCTACCGGTCAGCGTGGAGTCACTAAGGGTTAGCAGAGGGCCATCTCGTCACCTGGCGAGTTGCCAGGCGAACCTCCTCGTCCTGTTCGGGGGAGGGAAATCGTGATCACACTAGGGGGGACCCTCACTATAATTCCACAGCAGCACAGCATGGGACACGACAGCACCTTCTGAAGGTGCTGACCTACCGGGGGGGGGTCCGGCGTGGAAAGGGGGGTCAAGGAGCTGGGCTAGACCGAGTCCGCCCTCCCAGCCCGTTTCCCACGCTGCGAACGTTAATTAAGACAAAGAAGACCTGAAAGAGGAAGGGGACATCGAGGAAGTCTCTGGAAAGGCTGTCACTAGACCTTCCGTGGCGAAAGGAACTACCCCGTCTAGACAACTTGTACCCCGATCTCGGGAATACGGCACCAGAAGGAAGGAGGGAGAGAGAAGACCTGGGGGCGACCTTAAACGTGCCAGATTACCCAGAAGAAAGAAGAAGAAATGGGAAAAAGACACTTCCTCTCGCAGGGGAAATGAGGGAACTGGGAAAAAAGACGACATCTGTCAGAGGACATGGACCCTGGAGGGGAAGTGAAGCGTATTCTTTTGCGGACAGGGGAGTGGCCCTTGAGAAGAAAAAATAAGAGCGAGACCGGCCTGAGGGGGCTACCGTGAAACTGAAGAGGGGGGGGGGAGTCGCTTTCCGATCGTGATGTGCGGAGACAGGGCCGAGCCCTTTTCCTAAAAAAAGGCTCGCGGACTTCTTGATGAGGCAACAACCCAACCGGCGGAAAGGGGGCGATCGCGTTTGAGGAAAGGACGCCACTGTGCTCTTCTTGTTAAACAAAGGGGAGAAAGGAGGTGTTACTAGGAGGGTAGCGATGACGGTGCTCCGAAGAAAAAAGCTTGAAGAACGCAGCCGCCCCGCGTTCGAGATGATGCCGCGCGGCCAGAAGGGGGGAGCAATCAGGGAGGGAAGGGGTTCATAAAAGGCATTCATCCTGTACGCTTTTCCGCGTCTACCACACATAATTTGCCCTTCTAGGGACGGGGAAGAGGATTGGGGGAGAGAGCTTTTTCGGTATAGGAAATCTGCTTCAGATGGAGACGCAATCGTCCGCAGACGACCATCTAGCTCCTGCTGATTGCAATTTTACAAAGGAGGCGGAGTTAAAGAAATTCTGTGGGGAAAGTTTCGTCGGAGGGAGGATCCTTCTGGTGAAAAACAAAACGCTCCATCAACCTGCTCGAGGGATGCAGTCTTTCCGAGAGGGAGAAAGAGATCGGACAGAGGCAAAAGTAGAAAGGGGAGAGATCTGACTCGAGGGACTTCTGGACCAGTTCGCCGCTTGGGGCGGAGCCTCCTCTTTAAAAGGTATCTCCTTACAGTAAATAAGACTGTGAAAAAGCGCCTTGAACTTGTCAGAAAAAGAAACGTCGCCGAGCGCGAAGAAAAACGTCGACCACGCTGTCCAATAAAGCAGCTCTCTCAACTACTTTAAAAGGAAAGGCTCCCCCGGGGGGGGCTCCTAGAGGGAACCGCTGCGATGGGGGGGGGTTTCACGTCTATGTCTCGTTCTCGGGGGTTCTTCGTTTCTGGGGAAGAAATAGGATGGAAAGGGGGATTTTAGCCGTCTAGGTCTAACGGAAAAAAGAGGCATCCCGTCCACCGACTGATCTTTAGGAAATCGGGGGGTGAGCTTTGCAACTTCGGGGCTCCTTTACAGGGAAGGAAATAACTCGGAGGGCTCCCCTCGACTTCCTCCCACGAGAATTCTCCAAGCGGCGTCGAGGCGTGATGGAAGGAGAATGGGATGGTCAAAAAAAAAGGTCTGTCCTTCGTCAGCACCTTCCCAGGAACGATGTACCGGAGAAGGAAGGGGGAAAAGAAGGAAATAAAGTTCTAAAGGGGACGGGAGCTTCGGGGAAGGCCTTCTCTTCACCCAAAAATAGATTTTCATCACAACACACCAGCGAGCAGAAAGGGGGGGAAAAAAAAAAAAAAGGCCGAAAAAGGACAGAATCCGACACCAAAAGAAACGCGTGGAAGGAAATTCTAAGAATGGGTAAGTTCAAGGACGGGAGCGCCGAACCAAAAAAAAGGGAGTAAGACTTTGGACTTAGAGAAAGCAAGGCCCAGAAGTCATCTCTTTTAAAAAAGAAAAGGAGGGAAGTTAAGGGGGGGGCCTTCAGGGAAGAGAGCCGCACAAAAGCCTTGTCGACTGTAAAGGGCATTCTGCCTGAGAAAAGAGAAGAAGCTTCAGAGAAAAGCAAAAGTTCGGAAGGCGTTCCTAAGGAAAACAGCTAACTCACAATCAGGAGGGCAAAGGGGGGCGAGAAAAAGGGCCTACCAGCGTGTCTATAGGTTAGGGGGGGAATGTCAGAGGGAAAAGACGTCTATTATGGTCGTGGATGACTCTGACTACAAAAATGATCTTCGCGAAAAGAGATCCGGGAATCTCCTGGAGAACAGTAGAGGGGAAGTGAAGATTCTTTTACTCCCTGGAATCTCGCAAAGAAGGTCAAAAAAAGATCGGAAATCCGGGGGCAAGCTGAGAGGGGACCACGAAAACAAGAGGGGCTGCTCACGCGGCAAGGGCGTTCAGGATCTCCAAGGAATCATTTGTGAAAAACTTCTACAAAAAACAAAAGGCCAACCACGTAGGAGGGAAGAAAAAGAAAAAAAGTATATATCAAAAACCATATAGTCTGAAGGTGAGGAGAATGTCCGCTTGGGGGGGGGGGGGGTAATAATTGCTGCAAACCTTATTCTGAGGTCCTTACCTCAAGGGGTTCTAAGGGAAGGGGGAAGTCCTGTTAGTCGTGGGAAGAATTAACTAGTACCGATACGTTTTCCAGGATCCATTCTTTTCCCTATTCCACGCCTGAAAGAAGTGGGAAAAAGAGAGATGCGGAGCTAGCACGATGGCTTGGCAGAAACGATCCTTTCTGAAGTCAGCTCCTCTCCAACATCAGAGAAGAGTGGGAAAAACAAAAGCCCGACTAAATCTTCTAAAAACCGAAACCCGGGGGAAGCGTAAGATTCTCTCCAGGGACTTGCGCTCAGGGGTTGAATGTATAGAAAAGGGGGGAAAAGGGGAAAGAAATGGGGTTCGAATTCGAAGGGAACTCGACTTAAGAACACGTAATTACTTCTTCACTTCGACCAGGCAAGGTGCCGCCTAGAAAAGAGAGGAGAGAAAGGAGAGGTCTATGATGTTAAGGAAGGATGACCTTGGTTCGGAGTTTATGGGAGCTAACGAGTGGTTGGTTAGGGGGGGAAGGCCCTTTCCCTTGTGAATCCGAGCTCTGCTTTTTCCAAAAGGGTGGGGGGATCGGGGTATCAGCAAAAAGTTTCAGGGGAAACAGTTACGAGGAGGGTTGCGGGTGATTACAAAACTTCCGGGGAAATCGCATTAAGTTAGAAAAAGGAAACAGCGGGTAGAGTACAAGGACTTCTAGATAGGAGCTTTTCCATTTCCTTCGAAGACGGGCATCTTCTAGGGACCGGACTAAAGAAGAGGTGGGATACTCCAGGGCTAACTAACTGGAAAAGAAAAGAGAAAAAAAAAGGTTCTCTTCGGCACGACAAGTGGTCTGCAGCTCTATGGAGAGGAAAACGGAGAGAGTAAGTAAAGGAAAACGAGAGGAAAAGGGAAAAAAGATAGACATGAGAAGACAATCCTCTTCATTCTACTTGCGTTTTCTTTCTTCCTGGCAAAAGATGATAGGGGGAGGCAACTTCCAGGATTGTCTACTGGCAACGGAAGAAATAAGGGGAAGATCCCTGGCCAAAAAGGTCAAATCAAGGGAAAAAACATAGCCAGCTTTCGAGAGAGAGAGATTGGGGAAGATCGAGAGGAGCTTCCCTTGTATCCTTCCTTCGCTGAGTCTCTCTGTCTTAAGGAGACCCTGCGCTTCTGAGGGAAGAAAAAGAGAATAAGGGAGGAACGAGAAAGATCAAAGGACTTCAGGGAAGAGACCACACCACTACTTTTCTTCATAATAAAAAGAGAGGAGTTCGGAAAGGAAGAGATCGCGGAGAAAAAAGACTAAATTAGCCTCCTGGCAAACGACTCTTCTCTCCTTAGCGCACTCCTCGAGCACGCGCCTAGAAAGAACCTAAAAAGAGGAAGGAAGGGGCGCTAACTTACTCATGATTTCAGCCATAGAAAGGCTTCGATGGGAGAGAAGAAGATCGGAGTCGCAATCAAAAAAAACGCATACAAGAAAAAGAGACGCGTCAAACCATACGAAAAAACTCTTCTACCTCATCTCCGAAAAAATATGTTGATTATGTCGGAAAGACACAAGATGACTGGCCGGGGGGGGGAAAAAACGGAACAGAAGAGTCTAGGCAAAAACGGCAGCTCGCCCGAGGGCGCGGGCGAAGGCCGTTCCTCGCGAAAGGAGAGAAACGCAGAGACAGGAAAAGGGGGAGACTCGAAACAAAGGTTGGGGAAGGGGTCTCTAAACGCGAGCGAAGACTGACAGTCTCGTGCTGAGAGGAGGGCAGAGTTAGTTGTGAAAGGAGGAAACGAAGAGAGGACAGAAGGAGTATCGTGGGGTCAGAAAGAAGTCCGGAATCGACGAGAAAAGTTACTCATTCGAGTGAAACCCTATGTCCTTCAAGAAAAAAGGAAGAAAAGAGATGAAAAAACGCCACCGGGAATAACCCCGGCACTGGAAAAAGTCACCTCAGATGCATCCGGAGAGGGGAGTAATCGTCTTCGCTCGGTAAAGACAATTTTCGATCGAAAGAGATGTAGGGGAGGAACTGAGGGAAAGTCCATGGAAAAAGCCGAAGAAATAAAGCCCGAAACCCGGCGAGAAGGAGCGCTTTCCTCTGGTGCCGTAGGGAATCGTTTTTCCATTTAGTTATGGTCGTCGTTTCGCAAAGGGGGACACGTTAAAGAAGGGAGGAGGAGAAGATCGACGCTCTCGGGGGGAAAGGGGGGAGAGGGTGTCGTCTTGAAAAGGGGGAAAACTCTTTTAACTGCGCGGAGGGAGAGGAAGATCGGGCTCTTCAAATGAAAAAATCGCAAAGTATCACATCAAAGGAGGGGCTTTAGGGCGAAAAAATCTTCCGGGGCTGTGTCTTTTTGAGAAAAGCTGTCGTTCAGGGAGAAGGGAAAAAAAAAGTGAGGGGGGCGCGAACGAATACGAAAAGAGGTCGATGAAAACTCCCTTGGAGAGGAAGAAGCTCTACCACAACCATTCTACCCGAGAACTCTTCCGAGCGCGGTGTTGTGGGGGGGGGGGGAGCACGAGTGGATGGAGGAGAGTGAAGCTGCTCCATGCAAAGATGAAAAATGATCAGGGTTAATATGAATAAAATAGGACCGCTTCGCCTGGCGAAAGGAATTGAGACGGTCCTTCATGGTCGAAAAGAAAGAGGGGGGGAGACTCTCAGAAAAAAAAGAGGGGGGAAGGGAAAAGCGATGAGATACATCTGAAGGACGGAAGGAGGAAAGGGAGGGAACAGCCGGAGACAGAAAGGGCTTCCTCTTCACCTGCTCATGATTCAGCATAAGATTGGAGGACTCGCTCTGCTCCTGAGAATCCACTATACACCTTAGGAAGGGGAAAGGAGAGAGGAAGAGTGGGAAGGGGAAGGTTTGTGAAAAAGCTTCAAAGGGAGGAGCAGAACAGAAGAGTCCTGTTCTTCTTCGTCCGTCCAGAAGAGAAAGGGCGCGCAAGAAAGTACCAAAAAGAGAATAAAAAAGAAGAGGGGGTGGAGGTCCTAAAGAAGCCGGCCGGGGAGGGGGAGAAGGAACAAGGTGGGGGGGTCGATATCCCTAGAAAAAAGAAAAACTCAATCCCCTCCTCGAAAAAAAGAAGGGAAAAGGAGAAAAGAAGGAGAGAAGTAAAACGTAAGAGAGTCTCAATTTTAAAGAGGAACGTCACTAAAAAAAAAAAAAAAAAAAAACAATCCTTAAAACCTCCGACCATCTGAGGAAAAAGGACCCCAAGGGAAGAAGAAAACTGCAAATCTAAAAGGAGGGAGAAGGTCAGGCAAAGTCAGAGCTCGTGCTTCGCCGAAGGAGGCATTACATTTACGTGTAGAATGACGAGGGACGCCAGACATGAAGGAAAGGAGAGAAAATGGTCAAGAGAAGAAAAGAAAGAAGGTCCTGAGGACAGTTCCTGGTAAGTGTTCGTTATGCGTTGTGGAAAGACGCTGTCCCTGTCCTTACAGCTGGCTCTGTGTTGACAAAGAAAAAGGAGGGACGAGGGGAAAAGAAAAAGCTTAGGAAGGAGAGGGCAACGGTCAAGGGGGGACGACCACGACTCCCGGCCAGGGAACACTACTCGAGGGCTCTCGGGGAGGAGGGTGTCTTCGGGAAGAGGAGGCCACAATCGTGGAACTGAGAAGACATCGGTCCGGAAGGGGAGATCGCTTTTCTCCTACGAGTTTCTCGTGGGTCTCTTCTAAAGGGAGTCCTCAGGGGGTATAGGGGGGAGGAGTTCTCAGACAACTTACCGAAGAAGGAGGTATAGAGAAACTGCCTTCCTAGATGGTTTCACAGAGGGAATGTCTTGGAGGGGGGGTTCATCCCCTGATAGAAGGGACATCAGGGGGACAAAAGAAACTCATTGGCCCAGGCGAGAGAAAAAAATCTCGTTTATCCGTCGGTGCCTTCCTTACAGAGAAAGAGGGGGGGAAAAAAAAGGTTAAGAAAAGGAGGCTGTAGAGTCGACGCAGGGGAGCCGTCCCAAATCGAAGAAAGGCTCTGCTTCAATTTTAAGAATCCGTTTCGGGCACCATCTTCCCTAAGGGTGAAAGCCAGGGGAAGTGTTTCGCTTAAACTGAGGAGGGACGATCCACCGAAAGGAGTCTGCATTGCGTTCCAGATGCTCTTTTGCGCAAACACCGTCTTTGTCTCGGGGAAAGGAGGACGCCAGAAGGCCTCTTCAGAGGGGGAACGCCATCCTACGTTTTGGGAGATCAACGAGCTCTGATCCAGGAGAGAAAAAAATTGTGAGAGCCTCCTGTGAAGACTGGGAAAAAAGCTCCTCTCCGGGGAAGGGCTCTTCCTCGTCCGCCTGATGTTCGGAAGAGAAAAACCGCTGGAAGGGGAAGAAGAGAGCAGGGGGAGATCAAAAATTAATGGCTACGAAAGGCTCTTTCGCCACCGTCTTCCGACACTTCTAAGAAGGGGGATACGGGAGGGGGTTCTGCGATCGAAAAGGAACTGGCGAAAGAGGGGGGGCAATTTTCGAAAACCTATCGATTAATAGAAAGGCTCTGCATCCCAAAGGTGAAAAGACTCTTAGGGGGAGGTATTGGATTCTCAATGGGAATCTTCCTTCTCGGTCAGAGGGCCTTGACTCCTAACTCAAAAAAAAGTGGCCGAGCTCCCGATGGAAAAGACCTAGGAGGGAAAGAGTCGTGATGCGTGCGAGGGGGGGGTCACAGTTCTTTGGGAGTAATGATCTCACGATTCTGAACCTCTGTCCTTCGTCACCAAAAGAATAAAAAAAAATGCTTACGAAGGAGGGCAGTCGAAGGACAGCTCCACTCTCTGGGAGGAACGCGTAAAAAACACTCTTAGATTCTTTACTACTGGGAAAATCTGCACCAAAGGAGATGTAGACACAAAAAAATCTGTAAGAAAAAAGGGTTGCCTGGAGAAATTAAATCCCTTCTACAGGTTCTTCTCAAGCACCATCCGGAAAAGAAACAGCGTTTCATGGGAAGAGGAATTGGGGACTTCTTAAATCAAGTACTTAAAGACTCTAGAAAACAGCAATGGTAGTTAGGGAAATTTTCTACTGGAGGTTCGCGAAGGCGAACGAAAAAATCGAAACCAATGTCAGAACGAAAAAAACGAAAAAAAGGGGGACTCCAAGAGATTCCGAAGCTTCGAAGGTCGACTGTGCAGCAGTCATGAGAAGGAGTGACGTCGACCCTCCTCCTACATAAGAAATTACTTCAGACAGAGCTGCGCGGAGGGAGGCGGGGGACTACGAAAGGGGGCGCGCAAGTCCCTAATAGGCACCTCTTCATCGCCAGGAAACGGGTCGTGTAGGGTAGAAAAAGTTCTAGGGAGGAGGAAAAGCCCGAGCGAGGCGATGGACGCTCACAGGACAGGAATCCACGCTCCCATGAAGGGAGAAAAGACGCTGGAGAATACTTTCGGGTAGGAGGTAAGAGAGGGACCATAGAATCTTCAAAAGGAACCTCGTCGGAAAAGAGAGGGAAAAGTTCAAAAGGAACTCGAGAAAGCGTCGGGGCAGAGAACAGAAACAGAAGGGACCACATCTGCTTCGCCACTCGAGGGGCATTATCTCAAAGGAATCCGGTTTAGGAGCAAAGGGATACCCAAAAAAAAAGAAAAGAGGGCCTCACCGGGAAGTGCTCACAAAACGTAGAGGGGGAAGAATAGATTACGGTGCGGTGAGGGGGTCTGCGGGTTTTGTGACGACAACGGATGCCTGGGCGGAAGGGAAGGGAGATGGACAAGGGTCACTTAAAGCGTCAGAAAACTTAGTCTAGGGGAAAGGTGTTTCATGAACGCGTAGACCGACGTTGCTAAAACAAGGAGGGGTCCAATCTGAAATCAGATCGGCTACCCCGCCAGGGATGCGTCCGCTAGCAAAAAAAAAAAAAAAAACAACGAGGAGGGGAAGAGGGGGGGGCCACGGAGGGCTGGAGGCGGGCGGTCATCTGGCCAACTCAAATCATCGAAGAGAAAAAGAAAATCCACAAGAGAGACAAAGGAGGCAGGAAAGAAGAGGGTACTAAGGGTCTTTTTTATGTGAGCACGAAGGCCTTCTGCCCTGCAGATCATTGGGGGGCCGCTGTGAAGGTCAAGAAAAATGTCGGCGGTGGGGGGAGAAGAAAGGGGAAGATGACTAAAATCAGAAAAAGAAAGAAGAGGTCCAGAAAACGCAGGAGGTTGTCCTGAAAGAGAGAGACGCCGGTGCAGGAGTTGAGTAAAAGCAAAGGGGTCGCAAGGGGAACAGAAACTACATCACGTTGTGAGGTTGAGTCGTCGTACGGAAAGTGACCGTGAAAAGAAAGAGAAAGGGGGGTTCCGGAGGGGGGGGGGGGGGTGAGGGTTTGTGAAAGAAGGTGAGGCATCACCTCTTCTAAGGTCAGTTCGATGCCCGGACCCAGGTTGAAGAAGAGCTGGGGGGGAGGGGGGGATGAAGGTTACGAAAGCCAACAAAAGGAAAGATTGTTTTCGCTTCCGTCGAAGGGTGGGTGGGAGGGGTCCTTCATAAGGGGGGAAAGGGGGAAAAGGGTCCTCAGAAGTCGGAGAAACGGGATCAAAAAAAGTTCTCTTCATGAGAGGTATCTCCTTCGGCAGGTCGCGCACAAGGAGATCTGAAAAAGGAGTGGGGGAGGCAGAGGGGAGGAGCGAGGGGGAAAAGAAGAGGTCAGTTTCAGGAAAAGGGAAAAACGCCTATCGCCATTCGCCCGGCAAAGTCACAAAGGAAATAAATCCCTCCGCGAGAGTCTACGGCCCTAGAAAGGGGGGGGGCTGGCCTGAAGGGAGTCCTCGAAAAGGGACTTCCCAAAAGAAAGGGATCAGTATGAAAAGGGAACAATCCGCATCAGAACATCTATAAAAAATCGCCGTGCAAAAAGGCAGCCGGTGGCTCCAAGACAAAAAGAATCGACAGGAAGGGGGGAGTAAGAACTTGGCCCGGGCGAAAGCGAGGATGTCGCGCCAGTTAGACCCTGCTACGGGTCTTCGGCTGCTAAAGGCGTCTTCACAGGATCCGGGAAAGGGGGAGAGACATCCAGAAAGAGGGAATCGCAACAGTCAAAAAAACCGATGAAAAAGGAAGAGACTTTCTCCCTGCTTAAAGGCCTATCACTAACGAAAAGGAGAAAAACCTGAGGGGAGAAGATCCGCAAGCTCCTAAATGACAAGCGTACCTCGCCGCCCTAACGGAAAACCTTCCCCAAGGAAGATGTGTAACGCAGAAAAGAACTTTGGGAAAGAGAAAAAGGGAGTCTGTGTGGGGAGTACTAAATAGGAGGAGAAAGAACGACTTCAATTAACTCATAACACGCGTCGCCTCTTTACTTCAGCAAGCCCCCAGCCGAAAAAACTCGAATCGCGAAAAAAGGGGGAAAGGGAAGGGGAAATTATGGAGAAAAAAAGGGGAGTTACAGGGAAAAAAACCTTCAAAAAGGAGAGCTCAGGAAAAGCTCCGGCCATATATCAACGCGCTCGGCTCTGAAAAAGGTCCGCGTCTCTGTAGAAGGAAGGAACCCGCAAAAGAGTGGTGTGGGGGGGGGTGGTGGGCTCGAAAAAAACGAGCACTTTTGGCGTGCGCAGGGGGTTGGGTCGAGACGGACTCTCCGGGCTTAGGCAAAGAGGGAGGGGGGTGCGGAAGAGGAGAAAAAAAGGAAACAACCTCCACCAGAGAAGGCCGTTTAGGGGGTCGGGGAAAATCACGATCCGTACATCCGGAAAAAACTCGTACGTCCATGCTATTAAAAAAGATGTCCTGCCGCATCGGTTGAAAGAGGAAAGTATGTCTCTTAAAAAAGAGAGAAAAAAAAACTCCGAAGGAAAGTCAAACAAAGGGTCCCCTTCATATGCTCCGTAAGAAAGAGTACGGATCGCTCGGAGAAAAGAAGGGAAAAAGTGCGAGAAAAGGGCCGCGGAATGGCTTGCGTGAAAAAATTATGACAAAGGGGCAGCCTTAACGAAAGCGGGCTAACTTCTTCACCCGGAAAGAGCTGCATCGACTCCTTTCCTCTTGAAGGTCGAGCACGTATATCGTGGGGGGAAGGAAAGAAGGCTGGTGGAGAAGAGGACCCTTGAAACGCAGAGAGAGGGGGATATGTGGCCGCGAAGGAAGGGGGGGCTCTGTCTGTTTCTTCTTAACGGAGGCCGAGCCTCGGTGGGACGGCAAGGTGCGGCTGGGAAGGAGATTCGAAGGGTGAGACTAGAAAAAAAGACGAGCACCAGAGTTCAGCACATGACTTCGAAGGAGATGGCCCCCATGATTCCCGTGCGTTTGGAGAGAGAGGGGGAGGGATCTTAATGGGAAGAGAGCATGAGTTAGAGGATCGAAAGAGATCTCGGGGAGGACTGGAAAAACAGCTCCCATTTGATGGCCTAATCTCTACCACACCAAAAAGGCAGAAAAAGAACACGCGGAAAGGAAAAGTGTAGTAAAAAGAAAACTGAGCAGCAGGTAGGGGTAAAAGGTTGAGCATGACATGGTGTAAGTTTTAGCCTCTGAGCCTGGGCGAACGAAAGAAAGGGAAGACGGCCTTCGATTCGCCTTTAGGAAAAAGGGGGGCATCTCTCTCAACAAGGGGGAAGAAGAGATGCAAGAAAGAGAGGAGGGGCGACGCTTGCGTCCAAAAAAGTCTTCCAACTTGAAACACCCTTCGAGGAAAAAAAAGAGGGCATTAGGACCGGGAGAATATATAGAAAACCTACCTCGTTCTAAAAAAAAAGGAAAGGGGGGAAGTCCTCAGAGGGGGGGATCTCTTAAGAACCTGGCGCCGGGGGGTAAAGGAGATCGGATACTGTGAGAAAAAATCGTCGCCTCTTGGGGGGCGTGCCTCACAAATGTCTAACAGCATGAAAAGGGATCAACAATCATAGGGAATACAAAAAGAGCGCTAAGAAGGGGGGATAATTTTTAGTGGAGAAAGCGATCAAGTCTCTGGCAGAAAAGGCCCTATCAAAAAGCCGCCCTCGCCCTCAACGAAAGAGGGCTAGAGAACAGAAAGCAGAGAAAAAAGGGCGAGAAAAAGTATCGAGAGTGGGGTCACGTTCACTAACAATCCTTCCTTGAAGCCGACCATCTTCGACGAAAAAAAAAGATCTCGTGCAAAGAAGGGTGGAAAGGGGGCTTGGAGAGAGGGGGGGGAGAGGTAAGAGAGAAGGAGTAGAAGGGGACATTCAAGGGGAAATGAGTGGAACTATATCCTTACAATGTAAAGGCTCGCTCTGCGAATCTCAAAAGAAACGCGCCGAATAAGGAGAAATAGGGGGGAAGGGTCATCTGCAGGATGAAGGAGGGGGCTAATCTCGGAAGTCTTACTAAAATACTCGGGTTTGCACTCGATTCGTATCTGTGTTCTCTACAAAGCAGACGGGGGAGGGAGCTTGGCAAATCGGGAAACTACTCCCGAAAAAGACTACGGATAATGAACGTTCGGTTCTTCGTCGAGGCGCACACCGGGAAAAGCACTCCGCCCAGGACGAAGGTCGCTTTAAAAGCGCAAAAAATTGCAGAACGGCTGTTCGCTGCGGAACGGCCTCGAAAACGGCGGTGAAGAGAAAAAAAACGCTGAACGAAAGGGACGTCCCGGACCTAGGAAGCCGTCGCTTCCCAGAAATTTTCCATCCTCGTCTTTGTGGTGCATGTGTTCATCATCATAGGAAAGAGGGTACGGGGAAGGAAACAGGTCCTCAACGAAAATGTCCCTTCGAGGAATCGCGGATCGGACCCTGGTGGCTGGCCGTAAAGGAAGGGGGGGAGGGGTCTGCGGGGAGAGACGAAAAGGAGATCAGCGCGGAAAACGCTGGCCAGGGATGCATTGTCCAGCAGGGGTTCTGCGAGTTCACAAAGACAGGAAGTGGAAGGAGGGGGGGGGTGTGGGAGGGGCGCAGGTGAGGATTGCTGAAAGTCGCCGCCCGCCCGGAAAAGCGGCGCTGCATGTCGGTCCTCGGCGGCCGAGAGGCGAGGCGTGAGAAGAAAAAAGACGAAGAGAACGATTCAAAGGCGGAAAAGGAGCCGACCTTTTTTCGCTATAAGGGGGAGTGGATCCTTATTAAAGTCGCTTGACCGTATCGGGGGGGGGCGAGAAGCCTTTGAAGCCAAGTGGTCTGAAATGGGAACCTACGACTAAATGCAGCGACACCCGAAAGATGGTACCTCAGCTCGCAGTCATCACTACTGGCGCATAAAAAGAGGAGAGGAGTCGAGAAAGAGTTCTCTGAGCTGTGGGGGAACAGCAATAAGACGGATCGCTTGTTTTCTCGGAGCTGATGTATCGCAGGCTGGCGCTCCCTGCAAGGAGGGAGAAAACGAGAAAAAGCACGCCAAAAGGGGATTTCGTAGAATCGGAAGTGGATTATTAATCGGAAACGGCTCCTGTCGAGAAGGACGAGGCTCCGTTAGGAAGGAAAGCTCCAATAGGAGTGAAACTGACCAAAAAAAAGCGTCTCCCTACTAGGGGATGACGTGCGCGACAAGTCGTGATGCCGGGAGACAGAAAAGGAGGTAAATCGGGAAAGGGGTAGTCTAAAAAAAGGACTCGGAACCTTCTCAGAACATCGCGCAATCGGCGACGGACCAAGGACTGAGGCGTAAAACGGAGAAAAATTGGAAACACCCTCAACAAAGGTTCGAACAACCTGAAAGGGCATCGAAGGAGGGGAGGAAAGAAAAAGGAAAAAAAGAGACAACAAAGAAACACAAAGCATTAGGCTGAAAAGTTGCTTCACTTTCATTACTACAGACACCCCTGGAAGCGTTGAGGAAGAACTGCAGACAAAGACTCGCACCACTGGGAAAAGTCTTGAAGAAACAAAAATTCTTAAAAGAGATGGACAAACCGCTCTGGAAAAATGATCTGAGAAAATGTTCTACTGTTCTGTCATTCGGTCCGGGAGAAATCAAAAAAGTTACTGAAAAAAAAAAAGCACACAAATGGAGAGGAGGGACGAAAACGGCGAAAAAACTCCTACACATCAAAGCTCAGAAAGTAAAGTCTGGGCGATCATCTTGAAAAAAAAAAAGGAGTGTCTGGAGTGGGGTTTGAGGTATCAGGGAAATCACGGAGGGAGGGGGGCGTATGCCTCTTAAAAGAAAGACCTTATCGGCCAAACTCCCAGAAAAAAGGGAATCAGAAAGGATCTCCGGGCAATCCGAAGCAAGAGGAAGGAGGAGTGTCCCATCCCTTTCAGAAGGGCGCACCGTCTCGAATCTCTTGTTCCTAAAAAGGGAAACAGAACAGAAGCGCGAGACAGAAAGGACTCGATGCTCAGCGCGCTGCGAAAAAGGATCGCCCAGGCATCAGTGTAAACGCAAGAAGAGAAAAAACACCAAATCTACCGAAGAAGAAAAATCTCTCTCAAAAAAAAAAAAGGAGTGATGAGGTAAGAGGGGGCGGGGGCGGAGGGAAGTGAGGAAGGACTGGCCCTGACCGTGCCTCTCTAGCAATGTCCGATGTGTCCAAGAAAGGAAGCGTCCGCCGGGAGGAGGGGGGGGATTGAGAAAGAAGAAGGAACAGTGTCGTCGAACACAGGAGTGGTCCAGATACGAAACCGCTAGGAAGCAAACAGCTAGGGAGAGGATTTTTTTCTGGGGAAGGCTTCTATCAAGGGCTGGATCGCGCCCAAAACAAAAGAGGGGGGTCCGGACTTCCGATAGACCTCGAAAAAAAAGAACCCTCCTACACTCCCGGGTAGGCGCGACTTCTGCCGATTCTGGAAAGCTC
>Ga0179593_1376387_pt1 | contig 26346 bp, 27 predicted proteins | sample CZODoug2_1_08_16_FD_185931 | JGI IMG/M metagenome (GOLD analysis project Ga0179593, IMG submission 185931) | Vadose zone soil fungal communities from Angelo Coast Range Reserve, California, USA - CZODoug2_1_08_16fungal (PacBio error correction) | ecosystem: Environmental > Terrestrial > Soil >...
GAGTCAGCGTGAGTTGGCAGGAGGGGAATAATATTGAGCAATACCCACGGAGCTAGCTAGAAAGGAGCGGTGGGGACGTTCATTCCATCCTGTATTCACCGAGGAAAAGGAAGGCAGGCCCATAAAACTGGAGCGGTACACAAACAACGATTCGAGCGGCACCAGGGGGGGATGGAGGGGGGGGAATCCAGCAGCTCGACCCGGCGGTTTGTTCACGATCTAGGCTGAGGCAGATTGCGGGACGAATAAAGCACGTCCATGAAGTAGCGGGCTGGGTCGTTGCAGTGGAGATCGCGGATCGATAAAAATGTCGAAACAGGTTCGCGCCCAGGGAGAGGCTTGTCGATTGGAAAACATCTTCCAGTACGGGGCGAAAAGGGGGGGTCGGAAACAGAGCACCAAAAGTGTCAAGGGTTGAGGGGGCTGCGACTAGCCTTGCGCGCGATGCCTTTATCGTTGCGTGGAAGTGAAGGAAAATCTTCTGATGGGAAACAGTGACCAAAAACGGGTGCAACGGTGGCTTGTCTTAAGCACGCGATCTTCGCACGCAACCCAAAGCATGCCGAAAGTGTACACGACGAAAAATCGCGCGAACAGAAGCAGAAGAATGCAACGTTTCCGGCCGTATGGGAAAGTCGGTTAGGCAATATCGTTGCTAACCATGGAGCTGATAAATGACAAAGAGGAGGAAAAACGTAAGAGGAAAAACGTAGTAAAACGCGAACGGGAGGGGGGAATCCCGCAAACAAGGAAGGTCAGGGGCTTACCAAAAGGAGGGGGTGGGGGGACGGGGGTATCGGCGTCGTGGGGGGGGGGGGGGGGGTGGGGGGGAGACATACGGAGCTCCGTGGTCCGTGAGAAAGGTACTCAGAAGACCGGTATACAGAGGGCGAGACCAGGACGTGGGGCTGGATGCCGAATCTTTACTATAGCGAAGTGCTGGAACGTGGGTATTAAGAGGGGGGATCTTTTGGGATCTCTGCATCGCCCTAGTGCTGGGTGGGTGTAAATCGACTGGACAATTCCTTTGCACGGCATGACCCGCGCCAGGAAAAAGAGAGTGGCTAAGCCGTCAATCTGGGAAGCAGAAAACGGGCACAGGATTCAGCTGCGTAAGGGGACGTAGGACCCACTTCTAAGGCGAGGGCATGACTCTTCCAAGCGGCACCAAGATAGCGAGGATAGAAAAAGAATTGGATGCGCCATCACACAGGGAGAGGACCGCAGTTGACCAAGAGATCGTGCGGCCAAAAACGAAAATGGTTTTCACACGCAGGCTCGGAAAAGTAAGAAAACGGGGAGGAAGGGTGTGAAGCCTGCAAGAGAAAGGCACTTCATTGACGCCAGCATTGATGCGGCGGAAGAGTACTTGAGTCCCTTCTGAGTTACGGAAAGCGAAACAGGAGCGCGCCGTTGTAAGGAGCAAGCCAGTGGCTCGACGCCGGGGGATAAGAAAGGGGGGGTCGTGTCAATAAAGGAGGGCTATCGGTCAAAGGCGATTCAAAGAAACCGGATCTGTCACTTGGCAAAAGTCCGATCGTTCCAGGCCTTGTCGGCATCAGCACACGAAACATGGCACAAAGAGAAGAACACCCCAGTCGAAGGGGGGAATGGTGGGTGCGGTGCCGGCACGACCACTCCCCCAATCCCCGGCCACCAACCGAAATGGAGAAAAATTGGGAAAAGTCAATAAGGAAACGGGCATCCTCAGTCACCGTGGGACTCGTGACATTACTCGCTCGAAACGGGCCAAGTCAAGAAACAAAATGTACCGGCAAGGAACGGGGAGGATAGCTCCTTCTCACTTCCCCTGGCACTTCCGCAGCTCGAGAAAAGCACCCCTCCCATGAAAACACTAGGGCAGAAATTTAGCTCACAAATCCACTCGAAACCAGACAGGAAAAGAAATGGGCCGAACAAATCCGATCAGCTTCTCAAGGAGTGGCGAAGGCCTGCGCCAGATTTGAAAGAGGGGGCCAGATACCGATGCAGAGAAAAAGGAAGACTAAAAAAAGCGGCAGGAGACCGGGGCAAGCCTTCCATCCACCAGGCAGATTAGCAGAAACCTGTCGCCCAGACAAACGCCGGCGCAAAAAAAAAAAGGAAGTCGGAGAAAGAGGAGATACAGAAGTAATCAGCAGAACGGACGGGGAGAAATAAGTCGTAAAGGCCATTTCTCCGACAAATCGCCAACGCCGAATCATCCCGCGAAATGCATCGTCGGGGTAACCACCGTGAAGTAGGTCGAAAAGGGGTTTCCGACTTCGTTCACCAGGGAACGGAAGACGAAATCAGGACGCGCCATTGACCGTGTAAAACACAGCCACACAGAACGAACCCTAATTCCCCGGAGTCGCGGCGACCATCCAGATTTTTGCGAATATGAAAGACGGAACCAAAGTGTCCGGAACCTGCAAGATTGATGGTGAGAAGAAGAAACACAACAAGGGGGTCCCGAGAGAGAAGAAAAGGGATCGCAGAAAAGGACCGACTGGTGGAAATTTCTTAAAAAGGAACGGCCAAGAGGGGAAGTCGTTCAAACGGGAGAAAGAGGGGGGGTGAAGGACTCGAAATGCCGCGTGACCGCACAAAAAAAACAGGCTAAGAAGCTGGGGGGGGGAGTGAAGGGTGGGGGGGGGGAAGGGGCAACATGGCATCGGACAGGTTTTTTGCGTCGAACAGCAACGGGATGGGAAAGGACTGGAAAAAATAGGGGGAAGGAGACTGGTGTCAGGATAAAAGCAAAACAACAACGGAAGGAGGGAAAAAAGAGAAGAGGGGAACGTGAAGGGGGGGGAGGAGCCACCAAAAGGGGTGGGGTACTTGCAAATGAGATTGGGATTGGCACAGGGTTCGGCGAAACCCGCGGTGGGGTAAGCAACAACAGAACCAACAGAGAGAGTTGTTGCGCACGCGGTCAGGTTAAGGGGAAACTATAAAAGCTCACTGGGGGGAAAGATCGCAAAGGACTGAGAGACCTTCAGGAAACGGAGAAACAACAAGAAAAGCTAGGAGTCTGAGCTAAAAACACTGAGGTGGTAGCTCAAAAAGCTTGCGCAGGACAAAAGAGTGCGTACAAACAACTAGAGGTAAATGAGTCCCTAGGGGGAGTAGGTTGTTGAGTACGATGTAACGTTCGTCAGGGCAACGGTGGAGGGAGAGATGCGCAAACGAAGAAAAAACATGTCAGGGGGCAAAACTTCAACGGGAGGCTTACCGACGTGCTGCGATCGTAGGAGGAGTGGTTCCGATCGGAGAGTACGGCGCCATGAGAAGGGAAAAGGGGGGGGGGAGGCAGCAGAAACGTGAAAACGGGGAGATATGGGAGAGGGGGAGGGAGATAGTCCCACGCCGTGGGTATTTGTCGCAGGACGACTCAGAAACTCCTGACTCGAGGACGCAAGAAGGGTGAAAGAATGCGTGCACTTTCAGAGGTCGGAGGGGGAAGGGGCAAGGAGGAGAACAGAATGGCGCAGAGGTACTCGGGGCTCAAAAATGCGCAAAACTGAGGAAAAGATGGGGCGATGCGATAAGGGGAAGGGTTTCTCGTGGGATGAAAACCGGGAAAGGATTGAGTTCAGGAAGAAAGGGGTGTCCGTATAATTGAGAGATTGACAATGAAACAAGGGCATTACGGGGGGGAGAACGACGTTACTTGAAGAAGCTTTCTGAAGGAAACCCCCGAGGAGAGAGGGGGGGGAAACCCTTCTAGGAAAAGGACATATTGATTCACAGTGAGAGATCGGAAAAGGACGCTCTGGACACCGTATAGGTTGTGGGAGGAGCAAGCCGCAAAAAAGGGGGGAAGGAAAAATCTGACAAGAGTGGCTGGGGCATATTGACGGCGCCGTGGAAAATCGATTGTAACTTCGGGGGGGAAAACAAAGTTTTGCCAAAAAAAAGAACGGCGACAAGGGAAAAAGGAGACGGAAGTGTTAAGCGTCGAAAGCACAAAAGAGGCAACGAGCCCATGACGGGCGAGGGGCGTCAACAACAAACGAAAGAAAAAAAGAATAGGGCAAAAGAGAACGAGCAAGAAAATGCAGCTACCAGCGGAGGGTCGCGGAAAAAAATCGCCAAATGGCGTGGAACACAACGTAAAAGTCCTTAAAGATGCCCCAAGAGTGAGGATGTGGAGGAGATACGGCAACGGCGGAGCGGAAAAAGTGAGTCGACACCAGTCGGAGGGAGGAGTACGCTAGGTCAATAAAAAAAAAACGTGGAGAAAGGGAACGGTCTGGAAAGGGCGCCTCGAGACGTACGAGAGGGAAGAAAGGCAGCACCGGGGCAAAAAGCAGGGAAGCTAGAGGGAATTAGAATTTCCACAAAGACGAAAGTTAGAAGAGGGAAGCGGAGGTATTGCGGAGGAGCGGCCTTGGCAAACATACTATAAAGGGGGAAGTGCGGGGAAAAAATCACGAAAAAAAAAAAATTTAAGAAAAGTCAAGAAGACAATAAGATAGTGGCGAGGAAAGAAAGAGGAGAAAGATAGACCTCAGAAAGAGCAAAGGAGACAATGCACTGCCCCGAGCACAAAGCTGCTCGAAAGACAAGAGATAGGCACCAACTAATGTAGACTCGAATAACTTAACTTGGGGAGAGGGGTCGGGCGAAAGAGTAAAAGGGCGTTGGACGCGAGGTCGAAGGACTGTAGTCACAGCTCTCATCGACTCAGGAATGGCACCGACGATTATAAAGAAAAGGCATAGTAGGCTGCGAGGGGAAGAAGAGGTCACGGAGGACCATTAAAAGGGAAATGGGAAAAAGAAAACCGCTATCCTCAAAGGGGTAACCGTTCACTGTCAAAATAGGAGCAAGCAGAAAAGAAAAAAAAGTCAAATAACTGGGGCGAAGCAACTAAAGGAGGAACAAGGTTGTTGGGATACGCCATATGGAAGGGAAAGGGTAAGAGGATTGCCGCGCGGGAAAAAAGGGAAGAGGCAGATGCCCTTTGAAAAACAAGGGGGGAAATCAGAGCCGCAGAAAAAACAAACCAATTTTCGTACGTCATACGATATAGAGATGAAACCGGGAATCCCGGTGGGGAACGAGACGCGCAGCGATCGGGGAAAACTGCCGCACGAAGCGCAATCGACGAAGGAAAAGAAACTTGAAGAAAAAAGGACTTCCAGAGCAAGGCCGGGCCCAATGATCTTCTCAGTGAGGAGGGAGAAATTAAAGAGTGGAGAGAAAAAGAAGGACGAAAGCGCGCCGGACCTTGAAAGGGGGCGACAGGAAATCCGCTGACGACATCTGAGAAACCAACGGGAAAGGCGTAAAAAGAGTTTTATTCGATTGGACGCTAATCAGAAAGGGGATGAGACAGAAGGAAGCTCGGACAAGGACGGTGGGGGGCGGCGCCATCCTTCAAAAAAGATAAGAGAAGGCGGAAACTTCAGAGTGTAGGCTAAAGAAGCCGCGCGAAAGGAGACGAGAACACACGTGTTAGGTGACCTGCTCGAAAAAAGAAGAAGAGGAAAAAGGATCTAGCTGACGATAATAAAAGTTTGAGGGAGGCTTCCACGAAAACGGGTAGCTCTCAGACGGAAAGTAGGAAGGATAGATAGGCAGAAAAAAAACAGAAAGTAAGGCGGAAAGGGGGGAAAGAATCTGACGTTAAACCTACCGGAAAATAAGTAGGACAGTCAAAAAGGGCAGACGTGTCGGGCGAAGCCATGTGAAAGCTAGACTCGAGGAGGGGAAAGGAAGAAGGAGATGTTTTATTCAACCCACTGTTAAACATACTGGAAGAATCAAAAACGTCAACGCGGGAGAGGAAGTCGACCACATGAGGGAACCCTTGTAAAGACCTCCCGGTGGAGCCAACGAAAAGAAAGAAGAAATGCAGCGTTGCAAATGCAGGGGGGGGGGGGAGGAGTGTCTCACAAAAAACATGGTCGAGACATGGAAACACCTCAATGGCAAAACAGCGAGTCCACTCAAATCAGCAAATGCCATCGGCAATGGAAAAACGGAGATGGTATGGGGAGTCAAAAGGGTGAAACGAATGAACGTCAGGGAAAAACTGCTAAAAGCATGTAAGAAGTTGGAGACGAGAATAAACCGTCAAGGAGCGGTCGGACGCACCGCTAATGCGAGGAGACGAGATCTGTAAGAAAAAGGAGCTACGGGGTATGGAGAACACTGCAGGGGTAGGAGCTGTATTTCAAAGGTGAGAAAGGGGAACAAGAACTAGAGAAAAGGTTTACAGGCAAGCCGGAGGAGAGAGACAGGGAAGGGGGAAGAGAAAAGTCCGCTCCAACGGAAGAGAACCGACAAGGAACATCTTAAGCGGATCGGGGATTAGAAAGAGGTCGCAACAACTGTCAACTCGGGACGCAAAAGTCTCCGTGAAAGGGAAAAGGAAAGTCAAACTTGTCCGAAAAGGGGAGGGGACTAAGTTAAAAAAAAAAGGAAAAAAGGTGGCCTGGAAACAGAGAAGTTGTGCAGTCACACGCGGACGGAAAGTAGAAAAGGATCGTAGTAAGGGGGGGTCCAGGAAAAGGGGGAAATCACTGCCAATAGAGAGGAAGGAGGGGGGAAAACTGGTCATGCGGGTAAAGGAGGGCAGTGCGCGAAGTCAATGTGAGAACAGAGAAACGGACTCCACTGCCATGGATCAGGGAGAAACAGACCACAAAAAAAATGTGGGAGGAAGGGGGGAGTTCACCTGTCGGCGTCAGGGGGAAAGCACAAGAAAGACGATCTCGTCGTGAAAGAAAAAGGGGATAAACGACGATCGGAAAACACTGCTGGAAGAAGAAAAAGGGTAGAAGGAAACCACCATCATAAAAACACAAATTCAGGGGGAAGGCATGGTCAACGGACTGCAGCGCATGCTTGGGAACGACCACCATAAGCACACCCACTCGTAAGAAGGGGAAGAAAGGGGAAAATCATGTTAAAGAGAAGAAAGCAAAAAGATAGGAGACGTGGCTGGTAAAGAGAATGGAGGAGGATCGAACCCACTCTTCGAAAAGAGTGCCCAGAACTGCAATGTCCCAAATCGCGCGTGAAAAAAAAGGAAAGCTGAAGAAGAAAGGAAGAAAAGAGAAAATACCTAAACCTTCGAAGGTTACTTGAGAAACCCGCTAGAACACCGAACCCGAAAAAGCCGCCAGAGAAACAAACAACGACATCGAGGCTAGGGCGATCGTGAAAAGGGTTAACCATCAAATCGACATTCTCCATCTATCACGGGCAAGGCCCGAGGCTAACTTGCGCCTACCACATCTGGGGACGAGTCCAGAAAAAAAAGCAGAGGGCCGGCGAAAGAAAGTCAGATTCCAAGAGAAATCGCGCGTTTTGACCAGAACAAGAAGGAAATAAAAAAGGGAGAGAAAGGGACTCACCGAAACGTCATCTTCCCAGAATGAGCCAACCCGAGCACTTCATGGAAAAAAGGCAGGATCGGAAGGAGTGGAGAAGTCAGACGGAACATAAGAAGGGCAGGAGGGGGAAGAGCAAAGGAACAAAAAGAAAAAAAGTCAACCTCCTCGAACTTCCGGAAAAGGTTGTGTGAGGGAAAACCTGACCCCATAGTGGGGACAAGAGGAAAGAACATTGCTTTGAAAGTCCCATGAAAGAGGTAATCTTCTATGATAGAGAACAAGGAAAGACCATGACGGTTTGAATTAGGGGACCAAAGCAAGGCGGACTTAGGGGGTTCGTCGAAGAAGGACGCACGTGATAGCAGCATTTCAAAAGACCGCCAACAAAGGAAACATCGGACAGAGGGCATCAGGGGGTTCGTAACCAAAAAAATTTGATCAGGGAAGGAATTTTAGATCGTCCGGAGACAAGCTAAGGTACAGAGGCGGAAGGTTGCACTGGGGATGTCCACAATCAAAAGTCAAAAAAACTGAGAGGAAGAAAGGTTGTGGGAAAGGGAGAAAGGTAGGAAAAAGTACGGGAGCGGTAAAAGCATGAGTGTTGAGAGATCGGTAAAGGGAGAAAAAACCCGAGTTAAGTAACAAAGAGGAAAGGGCAGACGCGGCTCTCCAGTTGTTTTTGAATGAATAATTTATATCGAACTAGAAACTATGGGGAGGACTTACCGTCAGGAAGTCAGGAAGGGGCCAAAAAAAATTGGTCAATTAAGAAAGGGAGAAAAAACTTTGCGGGGAAAAGAAGTAAGATGAGAATGCAACACGAGGAGGGGGCCCTGGTGCGAACAACTCCGTGGAAAGCTCATTCGGGAAAAAAAAAAAAGGATTGGAGGATCAAAAAATTGGGACTGAGGAGAGGGAGTTGCTAGCGCCAAGGCATTAGTGGAGGTCACCCAAAACGGAGAAAAAAAAGGGGGGCAATTAGGTGTCGTACGTGAGCACGGATAGGGATTGTAAGAGGGAAGGCCTCATCATTCCCGTTGGGGGAGAAGAAGCACGGAGGCTGAGTTGCAAGAGAAAGCTGGATTCGAGGGAAAGGAATTTGATGTGAAGCGAGAGCCGCGAAATTTTGCAGAAGCCATGAGGAAAGGAAGGGATGTCCGCTGGAAAGGGGAGGGAGACCAAGATAGGAGAAGAATTCAATAATATCGCAAACTATGCAAAAGGGATGGGCGGCGATATTGAAAAAAAACGGTTCTCGTTTGTGGGGGAGAAGAAGATCGAGAGAAGGGGGAGTGAGATTACAAGAAAAAGAAAAGGGTAAAGAGTCCTCGTGACCAAAAAAAAAGGAAGATGTAGAGGGGATTGCAAATCCTAACTCGAACTCCCCAGAAGGAGGGTGACCCTTAGGTAGATCTGAAAAAGGCAAGAGGAGACAGAGCCTAAGGGGCAGACGTTATGGCTTCTTGTACAGCATAAGCAGCCAGCTACGGGAAAGGTTGGAAAAACGGGTGGGAATTTGGTTTGGGCATTGTAATGGGAAGAAGAAAAAGCAGTAACGAGAAAGGTGGGAAACATTGGTCCCAGTACTCAAGGAGATGGGGACGCGAGGTGAGATAGCGAAGAAAGAACCGATCGTGTGGGGGAAAACCCCAGTCGATCAAAAAAGAAAAAACAACAATGCTGTCCGGGAGGAAGTGCAGCACACTAAAAATAGAAGGAGAAAATCAGGAAGGGGATAAAGATGCCTCATCTAAGATAAAAACGCTAAAGAGCAAGTAGTAGGAAAGAATTATTTGGTGGAAAGTGAAACACAAAAAAGTGGGAGAAAGTATGCAAGACGAAGGAGGGAAAGCAAGATGCGAAAAGGGGAAGGAGGATTCCGATCAAATTGAAAACAGAGGAAAGTAGTGGGTGGGCTATTTCAGGGCGGAGGAAAAAGAAAGGCAATGGGGCGAGGTTCTAAGGACGAATTCGGCCAGGGGCGCGACTCATGCATTGATCGGAATAGGCGTACTTGAGGGAGAAAAGAGAAAGTTTTCGAATACTGGGGAAGATGGGGAAAGGTAACTTGTAAAAAAAAAATAATACGGGGAGGTCAAAAAGCAGAGATCCAATAACGCAAGGGGAGAGTCCTGAGGGGCAGAATCCCAGCACCTCGAGATATGAAGGAGAAAAAAACAATAGAAAAAATCAGATTCTATCCATGAACACTGAATCCAGGGAATACACGTCGTCAGACGCCTGGACAAAACGGGGAAAATCAAAAATGCTGCCGAAAAAAGGGAAAAAAAAGAAGCGTTAAGCCTAGGACGGGTTGAGTCTGAAAAGCAAGATGGAAAGGAGAGGTAATTGCACGTTTTCGCGGCCAGGGTAAGGGAGGATTAAAAGCAAAAATCATCATGGTCTGGACTAAAGAAAGGGAAGATACATTAAACATGAATTAGTAGAGTGCTTCTGATGAAGGGGAGCAGGAGGCACGGCTAGGGGCTGAAAGCCATGGTTTAAAGGAAGAGAATAGAGACAGGCCGAGCACAATTGTAAAAAAGGGACTTGGGATACTCAGTACTATAGCAGGCACTGAAAAGAGAAACATCGCATCGCGAATAAAAGGGGAGATGTCGAAAAAGCGGAAATTTTGCACAGCCCATTTTACGGAGTTACGGCCGAAGATAAGCGAAAGGACAGATATTTATGTGCCACAGCGCAAGAAATACTGGAGTAGAGAGGGGGTCAAAGCCAGTTCTAAAAGGGGACTCGATCATCGGAATCTCCCACTAAATCCCCCGTAGGGAAAAGGATCCTAAAAAAGTGCTCGAAAAAAAAGCTGGAGGCACGAGAGAGAGGGAACAAAAAAAGAAGCGGGGACTCGAGCGGTAGAGGGGAGAAATCGGAACATACCGGCCGAAGAGAATTCTCAGAGACGTTACAAAAGAGAAGTCAGGGGAATGAGTCATCGGGTGGAGAACGCGTCCAATAGACAGCATCCTTCACTCAAAAAGCGGGGTACTTGAGTCAGAGCATCCTGTTAAGGAGAATAAAGAGGAAGATGAGACTCACAACAAAAGAACGAAGCAGGGAGTGAGGAGAATATGATCTCTAGGATACTGAAACTAAGGTAAAGCAGCCCGCTCGGTGAGAGGTGAGAGGGGAAGAGAATGTAAGAAATTCCACAGAGCTAAGATCGTAAGCGCGGTGCTTGAGCGACGGGCGCTAAGAGCACATGGGATGGAGTTGACAACAGAATCTCTCCGAGCTCGAAATCAAATCGGAGAGGAAGCGGGGAAAACGCACAGCGGCAGCCTATTATACTCTAATAAAAGTACGAATCTCTCGCTTTCGTGCCCGGAGAGAGGTCTGCATTAGGTCGAAAGGGGCTTAGCGAAGAAACCCAGGAGGTAACAATCGCGTTGCAACAGCAACTCTCGAGTACTAAAAATACAGAATCAAGGTCAGTAAAAAAAATGGATGTGACAAACGTGGCAGCGAGGTATACTAGCCAGAGTGGGGCGATGCCGCTCGAGAGGGTGGGTTGGCGGTAAGAGACATGAAGGTTGGAACCAGTGACCCAATGAAAAGTTGTGTCTTGCTCGTGACGCAGAGGAGGAACGAAGAAAAGGCTGCCGAGGGGGGACCGAAACGAAATCCCAAACATCAAAGATCGAAAGAGATGCCGTGCGGGTGGAAGAGGAGGTGGAACGAAACACATGGCACGATGAGAGGAAAGGGCTCATGCAATCCAGAAGAGAGAAAGGTCCATTACTCTACTCGAATCAGGCTCTAGAAGTAATCATGATCAGCTTCACGCAGGACGTTGAGGGGCGAAAGCGTGATGGAACTGATCGAATCTCGGTGTCGCTCAGTCCCGGAAAGTATCGCCGGCGTCAGGGGTAACGTACGATCGGGGAAGCAAACAGCTAATTCGTAGAGAAATAATCGGGCTCGAAAAACGTGTAATTTGGCGATGAAAGTGTCTAGGTGAGGGGGCCGACTTTCACAGGGGTCGGGTAAGTAAAGAAAGTGCAACAATTTGCCCAGCAATGAAAAAAGAGAAATGGCATGAGACAAAAAACAAAGTAGCGCTTGGACCACGAGCACCAGGTGGCACGATTCAATAGAAGTTGAGTCTTCTGATCGGGAAGAGGAAAAAAGCAGGCGCCTGGGACAACACTGAATCGAAAAATAAAATCATCCAAATGAGGCTGGGGATGGAATCCGAAAAGGGGGAAAAATCGAACTGTCCTGACAAAAGAAATCTGTTTGAAAACGCGGCGACTCGTAAAGTAGGAAAAAACAATGAGGCCAATGTTGTGTCCCGAAAAGGGGGGGAAGCACTTAAGGTGACAACTGCTCGTAAGAAGGTCAAGCGGGTAAGAGCTAAAAGAAGGGGAAAGCGAAACATATTGGTCAGATTATCATTGAAGATATACGAGGCAAGCTGCCGATGGGGGAAAAGGTTTGGCAGGGGTGCAGGTAAAAGGGGGGGGGGGTGGCAGAAGGGAGGGCAAAATCACCTCACCATCCTTGGGAATTGTCGGCACGACGGACGGGAAAGTCAGAGTCGAGCCGACGACTTGACGCATAGGTTACCCAACCAAAAAATCCTTTACGTGAGCAGGCTGGTACGACGGCGGCTGCGGCTGCCGAAGCCACCAAATCCAACCCGTCTTCCATAGCAGTCGGAAAATGAAAATCCAGGAATTAAACCGCAAAAAGAAGACCGATCAGAAAGTCGTCGACCGGCTCTACTTAGTCGACCCACCTTGAAAGACCCTGCATGGTCCAAAGAGATAATAAAGCGTCCTTCGTAGAGGTCAACTCACTTCACGAAGGAGGAAAAATCTCACAGCAAACCTTCACGAAAATGATCACGCCATCCAAACACGCGACAGCGAAGCGCCTCGAACGAAGAAAGCAAAAAAAGAGACAAAACATCGGAAGGAGCGGAAAGAAGGACGAGAAAAGGGACGAAACAGATTCTTGATAGGGCACAAGAACCAGAGCAGTAAAAAATGGCTATAACCTGAGTAAGACAAATGAAAAAGAGAAGCGAAGTCGAATAACGAAGGAGAGCTGCCTTCGGGAACGAGAGAAGTCCATAGGCGTGCTACAGACCAGAAACCGGAAGACGCCTGAGCCGAGAGATCCGAGAGGAAACAATCAATAAATCACACATCAAAGAGTTGTGAAAAAGGTAACGCAAAAGTGTGCAGTGGGGAAACGACAGGGGGCATAAATCTAAAGCAGGGGCCACCGAGGTCTGCCAACGTGAAAAAGTAACGGGGGGAAAACCAACAGGGAGAAAACGGAAAAAAATGAGCAAAAAAATCACACGGATATTGTGCCGGGGGGTTTGAAAAAAGCAAATGGGGGTGCGCATGTTGGTCCAGATCAGTAAAACAAAAAGAAGACTTGTTGTGGAAAAGAATAGGAAACTCTCGCAAGCTACTCAGACAGGAAAGTTATTCAGAAACCGACTTGAGGACTGCGTACTGCGGGACGGGAATCTGTGACGCAAGGGAGAAACGGGAACGCGTGCCCACCCATTCAAAAAGAGTTGTTTGAGTGGAAGAGGGGGGCACGATAAAACAAACGCTGAGAGATTCAAGGGGGGAATAGAGAAAACAGCCGAGGTCATTGCACTACTGTACGTTCCGGGGCCTACATGGGGACAGAAAGCTTCTCAACTGGGAGAAGAGAGATTCGGGAGGACGAATGAAGTCAAGGGGCAAGATGGTGGGGAGTAAGGCACCGAAGGAAGGGAATATCTCAAGAAGGAAAAGGAAAAACCCTATGGGGGTGACGAACCACCCTCAGAGGCTCAGAAATGTTGGCTGTTTGTGGACGCGGGATGCAAGGGGGATTGGCGTCAAGCGACCGAATCGTCTACTGGAAAAGGAAGTCGTGGAAAATTCCAATAAGTCGCCGGTAGAGGGCGGATGGTCGATCGCTAACAGGAAACAAGCGCGTTCATGGCATTGGAAAGTCAAAATGAGGGGGGGTCACCGAGATTACAAAACTCGCAATGCTCATATTGAGGAGCTGGTGTTTGAAAGGTGTTCACGGGAAGCAGCCGCTGGGGCTTGACGCACGGCGCGGGGTGGGAAAAAAAAACTGCAAAGGAGAAGATGAGTTTCGCAGAGAGGGTGAGGGAGGGTCAGGCGTTAGCGGTCTCATGTCAAGGCGGAGCCATGATAGAAGTTCGGCAAAAAAAGGGCGGGGGATTTAAAAAAAAGGAAAAGAGGGAAACGAAGAGGGAAGCGAGCATGGGGTGTAGCAGGAAAAATCGCGAGGAGGCTACTGCGGAGAAACCGTAACCGTCTTGGACAATGAAGTGAAGAGGGCTTGAGTCAAGATAGAAAAAAAAGCTGCGCAGAGGGGGGAGGCGAAATGAGAGCGAGAGCGAAGTTGGGGGGAACGGGGGTGGAATCGGGTACGCATAGGGGGGTGTACTAGGGAGAAGTGGGAGAGTACACGCGAAGGAAGGGGAAAGGGAGTGGTCGACGACGCGTCGCCGGTCACGGGGAAACGCCATCCAGACGGAAACGGGTGACTTTTGCGGTAGTTATTACAGGAGGAGAAAAGAACTATGGACCTGCGGGAAGGTGGGAAGGGATGGGGTGGGTGGTCGCACCGACACCGCCGCGAAGGGCAGGAAAAGTTACGTTTTTGTTGGCGGGGGCAAGATGAGAAGACGTGAAGAATGGCACGATCAGGAGGGATGGACACAAGGAACCATGGGAGGGGTGGGGGGGGTTGGGAAAAGGAAAAAGTGGGGGGGGGGGTGATGGGGAACGGTGGGGGGTTGGCTTCCCATGGTTGGGTGGATCGGGAAAGGATCTTTTGGGGGAGGACTCCCTGGATCCATTTGAAGTAAAAGAGAAGAGAAGCGTTGACCAAAAAAACTATCACACCTATACCTATCCTCATCTTAAGAGGTCGCGATCAGTGGAAAAACGGCTCCCAATGGAGCGGGCAAGCAGAGAAAGGGGGCGCTGACCCTTCAAGACGAGCAGCGCGGCGCCATAAGGTAGTGGTGGTGAAGGGAAAAAAAAAGAGGTGTCTTAATTTGGTAAAAGGATCGGTGCTGAACCAAAAGATAGGTTCGTTTTACATACCCCTTCTGACGATGATTAAACGGCGGGGAAATTGAGAAAAGGAAAAGCTGGATGCTAGGAGAGGGTAAGGGGTCACGCGCTGGTAAAGTGAAGGAGAACCAAGAGTGGTCCAAGTAAAGAAGTTATACGGCTAAAAAGTTTTCTAGAAAGGATGACCAGCATTTTAGACGGGTTGGTGAAAGACTCAAACCCCGTCTAAAATTCAATACGGTGAATGTGCAAAAAAAAGTTGCAGGTTACCTTGCTGGGCCAATAATAATCTGTCAGGGCGGAGCGATCAGACCCTCCGTTAAGTTCAACGTCAAAGAAAGAAGAAAAACTATCACTAGTGCCGCATCAAAGAAACGATGGCTCTCAAAGTACTATATGAATACAGTCTCCGGTAGGAAACAACGGAAAGGAAAACCGGACCTCACCGCCCGCAACAATCTAAAGTTTAGGGAAAAAGGAATGAGTGGAAAAAAGATACCTTCAGGGATTTCTTGTGGAGATATAAAGGATGTCAGGGATTTCAATCAGCGTTTCAGAGACCGATCTTCTGTATCGGATACAGAAAAAGGGGGCAGGGTTAGGATAAAACGGGCTATTGCGAACTGTGAAGAGGCGTAATTTCGGGAGATGTTCGGGCGGAAGGTCTGCCGGCCCGAGAAGCGAAAGTCAAATTGCAGGGGAGAACAACGTGGGGGGGCAAACTTGGTTGAAACCCGAGAAAGAATCTTCGAACGGCACTTACGCGACCTCTCAAGGAATGGGATGGTAAACCGCTCAATTTAAAAAACCGCAGGTTATGCGGGGTATATAAAAACCCAAAATGAAGGGAAGAGTGTCAGAAAGGGATACTGGAAAAAAAAAAAAAGTAGCTTGATGTAAGAGCTGGCGTCTGAGACAGGTTTCGCATTTGAGAAGGATAATAAAAGGCGAAGGGGAAAGCGAGAGGACCAGAAGTTCTTAAAGGAAGAAAGAAAGGAAAGGTTCTTCACCTCAAGACTCTAGACTGAAAAAAAGGAAGGGCAGAGGGCCGCGACGAAGGTCGTGAACCTCCACAACACAGTGGGACGCGAATCCAGCGGAGTAAAGGAAAAAAAAGGCCTGAGATTCTCCGTGTTAGGGGCAGGACCGCTTCCGGGAAACCGAGAATGTATATGCGCCGCACCGGGGGGCGGAATCATGCCTGAGAACCGAGGGAAGCGTACTCAGCAGGATTGAGGGAAAAAGGAGGAGGGAGGAAATAGGTGGGAAGAGAGTGACTTGACTAAAGCAAAGCATTAAAAGAAAAAAGTACAACGCGTCGGACGGATCAGGGGGGGCGGTGGGGGGGGGGGGGCGAGATGTCCGCAGTCTTAAGAATCCTTAGAAAGATACGGGAAAACCGACTGCCGAATGAGCCTGCCACCGGTTGTGATGGAAAAAAAGGAGGACGAAAGGGGCCGCTGCCTAGGGAAGGACGGAAAGAAGAAATGGAGATCTTCAAAGGCTTCAGATCAAGGATACTGGGGAAGAAAATTTTCGGGGCGTGAAAGAAAGAGGGGGGGCGGGATGAGAAAAAGACATCTGGAAAATAGGCTTGGGCGCGCTTTGGTCCAGAGATCGGACAGTACTTTCCCGTACAGGGAACGTACGGCGTAAAAAGAAAAATGGCCTGTGCTTTGCAATGACAGACCGGGGGGAGAGGTGCTATAGGAGGTGTTGAGTCAGGAGCAAAAGGAATTATAGTCAAAAATGACCCCGGGAGACACGACTGGTCCTGCAGCGTGCATTCGCTAGGTAAAGGGGCATTGACCGGAAATGGTCACGACAGAAACCAGAAAGCAGTCAGGAAAGACAGTGAAAAAAACTGCTGTAAGGTAGACGACGTGAAAGACGAAACAGCTTTTCTACACATTGGAAGAGGGGGAGGAGGACATTGGAGCATTCGAGCCAGAAATGAATCGGGGGAGAAACAGGGAGGGAAAGGAGAGACTAGGCCGTTCTGGAATAATCCACGAAAAGGAAGGGTCGATGGGAGGAAATTTGGGCTGGGAAGGGTTGTATATGAGCTTCCTGGGGAACAGCACCGGGCAAGGAAAAGGGGAATGAGAATCCGGAGAAGTTGGTACCTGAGTCTGATCTGTGGGCGAGCAAGAATTTCGTATTAAAATGTAGGGGGGGAAAGATGATGGGCTATCCTGGGAGGTTGGAAGGTAAGTAAAAGCAGAGGCATACACACAGCGGTATGGGGGGTCGAGAGGGGATGCCCGATTTGGGAAAGGGAAAGGGGGAAGTAGAAAAATTTCAAAATTCCGAAGAAGAGGGGCTCAGGGGGGCCGGAGACCTCAATCCATGAGAATAGCTGAGACAGGGGAAAAAGTCTTATTCGAAGAAGGACCAAAGTCCTGGAAATAGCGAGTGCGGAACCCGAAAGACGTAAGTCGGAAGGAAAAAGGACGAGGGAAGTCCCACGGAAAATCGGTTGATCAAGCCGCCGGGTCATAGCAGGGGTCACTGGAAAACCCAGACGCAGGTGTACCTCTGAGGGGAAACGGATCCCAGTTGGGGTCCACGGACCCTAAAGAACGCTGCAGGAAAAGAAGGGCAGTCTGTAGGAAAAACGGCGGATGAAAGTTCATTACTATTTGGAAAACTTCTGCCTCGGGGGACGGGGGCGCTCGAGTTTCTTGGGTCACTGACTCCCAATTAGAGTTTCAAGGGGGGGGACCGTGTGTTCTTCCCACTCCGTCGGCTCTTTTAACAAAGGAGGCGACGATCTAACGGAGAGAGGGACAGGGAGGGGGGGAACGACGGCCAAAAACCACGGATCAGAGCAGGGAAATGATCCAAAAAACTGACGAAAGGGGAAAGGTGGGTGGTTCAGCAGGGGCTGGAAGGAGAAAACCGCACCGAGAAAGCTGGGGGCGGACAAGGAGACTTTGAAACCGAAAGATGTAGTATCCGGGAAAGCACGCAGTCGCCAGATGGACTTTCCAAGAAACAGAGTCACGCCCGAGGAAAAACTTGAAAAAAAATGATGGATATACTCTCAGGAGAAAAATTAACCCTTCAAACTTCCGACAGGACCGACAACACCCCTCCTGATGGAAAAAGAGAGAAATGACAATTCGCCCACCCAAAACCAGGAAAAAACCGAAGCCCATCTGAGCCGCAAAACGAAAACGCGAGTCTTCTCGCGATACGGGGGACACGTCCGAGGGCCTGAAGAGTGTCCCGCTCAGAGGATGACTTCTTTACGCAATAGAGGAGAAAAAAAGGAAGCATTCACGTGTGTGAAAAACCGAGTCAGGAGAAGGATGAGGGCAAACATACCAAAGGAACGGCGCTGCTTCGCTTAGTGAAAATAAGCCGCAGGATAGGGGAAAAAAGACGGTTCCTGAAAAAAAGATGACGCTAAAATACGAAAAAACGCATAAGAAACGAATGAGAGGAGGAAAGAATGGTGTTTACAAACGTGCATAGTGGAAAGGGAAAAGGTTGGAAGAAGACATGACACCGACGTGAAGGCCGCTCAATACACAGGAATGAGGGAAAACTCTTCCATACTACCCTGGACAAAAAAAGGAAAAGCCACAGGTAGCTCCGGAAGGTTGTTACTTAATCAGCACTGCAATGACACACTGGACCAAAAGGGATGGAGGGTTAAACACCTTACCAATACTAACTTGTTGCGCATTCAAAGGCAGACCTGGTTCCAATCGAAGTTCTACTGAAAGGGGAAAACCGGAAGTACTAAAGGGAAAAAAAAGATTAGTGAAAGGTTAACTCCAGGGAAGTACCTTCATTGAAGGGGGGAAGAAAAAACAGCGAGACTCGTTGCTCGCATCTGTTGGGGGGTTAAGAAAAAAAAAGGGGTCGTACAATCGACGGAAGATCTATAAACAAAAAAGCGGTCATGGCAACAGGGTCCCCAAGTCAAGGGTTGGGTAAGAAAGGAAGACTTCTCTCAAATGGGGAGGAAAGAGAGACTATGACGTGGAGGAAAAAAAAGGAGGCCAAAAACGAGGTGTATCTGGAACGGCGATGGAGGGGGGGGAGCTGCAGGATCGACTAAAAAGGGGTGGTTGACCGTAAAACCCTCATGGGCGAATCCAACCTGTCGAATGTGTCTTTGGAGCACGAGGCATCTTCGAGAAACGTGACGACGACGATGACCGAGGGATTCGCGGGGAAGGATATTCGGGGACTTCAAAAGTCATCGCACGTGTGTGTGAATGGGGGGGGTGTGCTTAAAACACAAAGAGAGGGTTATTGACTCTGGGGAAAGAGAGGCGCAGGTCCGCCACCGGTGACGGGTTTTCTGTGCACAACTCATGTCGGGACGGTGCGAATGTGCCCGGGTTGGACAATTGGGGAGGAAGAGGAAAGGAGAAAGCAGGCGATTGGGCAAAAGGATGACTCAATGAAGACGAGTGGACAAATGTCTCTGCAAACCCACTGCACCGGGGGGAAAATGACTTGATGAAGCTTTATTTGCTGCAGAGGAGTTGGAGGCGTCAGAGACGGAGAAGGCATTGGGGTCTGCAAAAGAAAAGGCGCGGAGTTTAAGCCAGTCAGGCTGCGTATCGAGGGAAAAAACTGATATGTGGGGACTCGCAAAGGAAGGGGCTCGAGGTGGAGGTCCGATCAAAGAAGATCGAAAAGTCTCTCGGGGGGATCAGGGACCGAAGGTAGAATCAGAACTCGGCGCAGAGAGTTATATCGAGAAGATGCGAGAGGTGTGGAGGCTCGATGCGGCCAGGGCTTGGGTCCGAGTGGGGGTTCGCGATAAAGAGAAAATCGGACATACTTTCATATGGAGTTTCACACTTGAGTAAAGTGAGGACCTTACTCCGGCGACTCGGTGAGCCATTCAAGGAAAAGGGGGTGGTAGAAAAGTGGACTTCAGAGGAAGGTACAACATGAACGAGTACCCTCACAAGAAGCTACACGTTAAGTAATAACCGCTTGCATAGAAGAGAACGTACGTTCGAAGTAGAAAGGATGGTCGCAGCGCCTCCTCGACGCGGGTGATAGAAGGTCTTCTAATTTGGAAATGTGGGCTAATGGTAAAACGGAGCCATAGTTCTATCTTCAGTGGACATTGAGCTCCGAAAGTAGGAAAAGGGAAGAGAACAGTACCACACCAAAGAGGGAACCGACGCAACGAGACCCTTCATGGCACGCGAGTCTAGTGCAGTGTAACACAAGACGCGGTCTCAAATTGAAGGCAAGCATCCTGGAATCCAAGAAAGACGATAAAGCGAGCCTATTAGTGAGGGCAAAGATGGGTGTGGGGAAACATAAGGCGAAGAGGTGTATACTTTAAACGCAAAGGCAGTAGGGAGTGGGCACTCCAGAGGAGGGCTAAGGGCAACGGCGGATCGTGAATTGGAGGCGACCTAAAAAGCATTCCGATTCGTAGAGGTCAACGGCGAGGTGTAGAATAATTGCAGTGCGGCAATAAAAGTTAAGTGAGCGCGGGAATCGGTCCTTCGCGAGTTTAAGGCAAGTGGCCTAAGACAGGCGAAATCATGGGAGGAGGCTGTCTGCTTCACTGCCCTTTGGAGGGAACAGAGGCATGCCTGGAGTGAAAAGAGGAACTTAGGAAACTGTGGACCTGCAACCCCTAATTCTGAAAAAAAGGAATACATCCTTGATCTGCATAGGACATCACACCAAGAAAGCTATGCAGATTATTGGAAAAAGGAGCGAGCCTCAACGATCGAGTGCTCTCCTATCTTGTATCCGAAAGAGATTCGGAACTCTACAACTGTAAGCGCGGAATAATCACCTCTAAACCGTGCTGCAACCCTGCTTGCCAAAGGAATACAAACTTGTCCTTATAACTACTGCAGGGTGGTATAGTATGACTCGTTTTTTCAGGAAGGGACTTCCATGAGGAGAATGTGAAGACAAATGGACGGGCATGAAAAGCATTGTCGCACGAGGAGGAAAAAACGACAGATGACATATACGCATCAGTGAGGACTGTCGGATGGAGGGGAGAGTTAGGAGATGACATTTCGAGAAATCTTGTGGGGAAGATAAAGAGATGACAGACGAGCACAATATCAACAACGTGGTGGGGGGGAAATGGTGAAACCTAATCAACAATATGACTCCTTTTCACAGGACATAGGCAGAGCGAGGGGAGTGGGGCTTATTATCGCATTGCCATTGTCAAAGAAAGGGGCTGTTGGGTATACGCCGTACCTTACGTTACGTGGAAAGAAGGTGAGGGCCAAGGCGCCATCGCATCAGGATAAGCGCGGTTTAAAAAAAAATTCTCATCAGGATCCTCGTGCACAAACCAGGGGAGGAAACGTATATGAAAGAAATATACCCAGGACATACAGGCTCCCGCACTCTGACTGGACAGCGAGAGACACAGTCTCGGGGTAAGGCGCGAGAGTCAGACGTAGGGAAAAGAAAAAGAAGTGGAGCTCATCGCGCGGCTGCTCGTACACGCTCCAAGAAGTCCTGGCCTCACCGAGACTTCTCATCGGTGTTAAGGCTACCGCGTGATTAACCTCCCCGCTGAAGAGAAGGTATGCCAGTCATAAATGAATGTAGAGCAGAGGTAAAAATCAGCAAAAACCCGCCGCTCTCTCTGGATGAAGAAGACGTCGACGGAGTTTTAAAGCGATGGCCTGCTCTCAGGCAGTGACGTAAGGAGACACCCGGCGGTCAAGTTCTGGAAAGTAATGTCCTAAATTCAATCCAATTAGGAGGCAACGCTGAGGGGGGGGGGCGGACCAGCAGCAGCCCGCGAGAGCTCTGGCCCGTGGGGTTTCAAAGTCCGACGAGAAGAGCACGTCATTTGTTCAACTTGGCAAGGCAGGGGAACATCGGGGGATGTGTTCTAAAAAAGGAAGGGTAAATTCCTCGCTTTCTGGGCCTGGATTCGCGTATAAACGAAAGTGGGGCAGAAACATGGGGCTTAAGAAACATGAACCATTATGAGGGGAGAGCGGGGGTCCAGCCAGCTTAACAAGGGAAAGCAGTTACACGTAGAGTAGAAGAGGCTAAAGGGCCCTTGCAAACGTGCACGGCGCACCCTGATTTCAGGAAGTGCTCTCGAATATTGCCTTCGTATCAAAGTAGGGGGGCGGAAAGGGGTAAAAACACCACGTGTAATCCATACTATCGCTGATCGAGCCGTCGGCACAAAAAATGAAACTGCCGCGAAATGTTAAGTCCAAAGGGACCATACGAAGTCCGACTAGACCACTCCTGCCTGAGGTTGGCAATAGGACCGTTGAGCACTCCTTTGTCACACTGGTCTAGATGCATTCACATAGAGGAAGGGAGAATCCAAAAACGCGGAGTCAGGGAGAGGCGAATGCCATACGGCGGAAGACTCCAAGACCGCAGGGGATCGTTCAGGATGGAAGACAAGGTTCTCTTCTTCTACCGGGAGGGGGAGGATCGGGTCCAGGTAGAGAGTGAACTAACGCCCGGATAGGGGGCAAAAAAAATGATCGATCGAGTATTGTAGACAGGCTATATCAAGAAATCGGAGGAAAGAGTATGGACGTTTAGGACGGTTGAATCTCAAGAACAAAGGGTATTGCGTGCCTGTTACTAGGATTGTGGGAAAACCTGTCACCCATAACTGGATGACCGCGCTCGAAAAGTTCGGGTACTGCCCAGTCCGGACTTCATACATGAATTGGTCCGCATCAGCCCAAGCTACTTCAGGAAAGAGCGTACGATCGGAAACGTCTCCCACTTCTTCTCAATGAGTCGCATCAGGAAGGACACCAGGGGAGGGACATCCAACACTCTTTGCATGTAGGCCGCACCCAGCATTGAGGGCCGCGCACTATCCAAGAAGGGGGGCGCCAACCATAAAATCTAGGCAAAACTCACATAGGCATCGGGAAAGAAACCAGCGTCGCCGTTTGTTGTCCCGCCCACATTGGGGTCCGTGCCGACAGTAAATCTGCTGCTAGAACGCGGGTAGTAAAACCGGAAATTGCCCGGTCCTCGTTAGGGGGGGGGAGAATCCGAAGCTCCCCACCGAAACATTGATGCGATTGACGCGTATCGCCGTGGTGTGACGTCAACCAACCGTATATCGGGTCGTAACTTCGCGAAGGAAAGTCCTTGCAAAAAAGGGAGGGTCCACGAGAGATCGTTCCTCGGCTCCAAAACTGCTGTTAAAGAAAACCAAACATTAACGCCTTTAAACTTTTCGAGGGGGCGGTAGAGGAGGGATGAGGCTGCGCTGGCGACCAAACGCACAAACAATACCGGCACAAAAGGGCTGAATACGGGAGGGAGTGTTAGACTTATGCAGGAAATCCTGGGTAAGGAATTAAAGGCCACGGCCACGCAGTAGCCGGGGGTATTATGAATCGAACCACGTCTTCAGGGACAAAAAGGCGACCTCTAGGTGAAGCATGGCACCGCGATTAGCAAAAGTAAACCCTCGCACGGTCCCCTTCACTTCAGACGTCGTACCACTAAAAGACCGCAACCACTCTTTCACGTAACCCGAGGGTCTTAGACCAACGAACACCCCAAAAGAAAAAACCAAAAAAGATCGCGCTGAGACAGAACACACGCAGCGACCTCGTCCTTCTCGCGAGTAACCGCGTCAGGCGCACAGAAGTTTCCCGAAAAGGCTCCATACTTTAGTCGCGACAAGCACCGCAAAACAAACTTGCCCTCAGTCAATCGCCTCCGCCGAGGTCAGGAGAGTCACCTGCCGAACAAATCGCATGGCGCTTCTGCTTAAGGGGAAGGAGTTGAGGAGTGCTTAATCGCCGACGGGAGCGGTAGACCATAGTTCCTGAGCCTGGCGCCCTGAAGGCTATCCCTCAAAAAACTGCAACCTCGCGCAGGAGAGGTGGTAACAAAACCGTCAGTATTCCACAGTTTGGAAAGAGGCCAGCCCTCGTCGCCGTGAAAAAGTCCGGGCCCAATCCAGGTTGCAAACGCAACACCCCGCGTTTCCAACAAAGCGGAGAAAGGGGGCCAACCATGCGCACCCGGTGGGTCCAACGGAGTTGTTCAGACCGAAGACCACCAATCGTGGTACTCTGGTTCAAGATTCGCGGAGTTGGAAAAGGGTCTCAGCAAACAGCACCCGCGACCGGACGGAGCTTACAATCTGGCCGGAAAAAACTCACGCGGACGAGACGCGAACGGAGGTCTACTCGGTGACAGGGATAAACCGCATGAACGGCACCCCGAGCCATGAGGTTGGGGTTAGCAGGATGGTCGTCACCCCATCGGAGGAGAGGGGGACTTGTTCGATCGTCAACCCCAGTTCAAATTGAAAAGAAATGTAAAATCTTGGGGAAAGGGTGCCAGTGAAAAATCATCTCAACACAAGGAGAAAAAGAGAGATTACGTGACGAGAATTCCCAGCAACGATGGGTACGTGCGGGGAAATGACCTCGAGTGATACGTCTGAAGGCGATGCGTACTTTGCGTAAAAGTAAAAAGACATGGACGAAGCCCAACGCGATCGCCATATGGCTGTGGCGGGGCACGCGAAGGACGGTCTTCACTCGTACCGTCAGCCAAGGAATCCAGGCGCGGGGCGGCAGGAACGAAACAGCATTCGCGCAATAAGAGGTCGTGATCGCGAAGCAGACACAATCTCTTGCAGGACGATCGGAAATCACAAGGTCTTCAAGGTGGGGGACCGCGTGAATGGCGAAACAACTCCGGGCGAATGGAGGGTAAAATAGTGTCGACGTCGGATTTGAGGACTGGGTAAATGTCGCAGCGCATCTTTCGGGACCATATCGCTTGGCCAAGAAAACATACTGACACTTCCCACCCAACTTGCTGAGAGATTGAGTAGGCAGTGCTGCCGATCGGGAGGTTTCAAGTCATTGGAATGGCTGCTGATTGGGGTTCTGTTGCTGTGGTGACAATACTGGACTAAAAGGGCGCCCGGCATATCTGTCCAGGAGAGAAAATCGACGGCCTACTCGGTGGACAAGCAGAAACAGGATGCAGGCGGGACTGGCGTTGGTCGCGGACAGGGTTACTTAAGAGCGATCGCGAATCCGTACTGAGAAAAGAGACGTGCTCTGCGCGCAGTGAGGACTGGGCCTCGAAGAGGGAGGGGGGAGCGGTTCGCGGTGGATGGCGAGAAGCAAAGAGCTAGACGGCAGAAGGGAGGGGGTCGGTAGGGCTGGCGATTTTACGAAGGCCGAGGACGCTTCTATGCTCGAGGAGGTTGCAGGCGTGGGTCGACAAAAGGGCGTTCGAGCTTCGACGTACCAGCCACTTGCGGATGAACGGGGCGGTATCTTCTTATGCCATGAGACTCGTCCGCAAGACAGTAGGTTGGGAGATTGTCGGTCGCACCGCAGCAAAGCCGTACCATCGAATGCGAATGGGGTGGTGCTGGTGGCAAGTGTCGGCAAGGGCGCGTGATGCAGGATTGGAGATAGGAAAGTTTGTCAAAGCAATTTCGCGACGGGCGGGACGTGTAGCGGTTTACCACGCAAAGAAAAAAAGCTATCACCGGAGGCACGAAGAAAGAAGCTGGCGTCGATGAAGGCAAGTGAAACGAGGAAGCAAAGTCGAAGCAGACAGGACTCTCTCTCCTGAAATCATAAGTCTCTTCGCGGCGGACAGAAGTGCTGGAAAATTGTTCGTACCAACAACTTATCTTGTCAGAGGAGGCGTGAGGAAGGGAGAATCGTTCGTGGTGGGCCAAACCAAGATAGCTTTCAAGGCGGGCAAAGGGACCATCCAGAAGCCGCTTCGAGTTTATCTCATTGAGTTGTACTAAGAAAAAGGAAAGTGGGCGCAGCGCTGGCAATCAGGCTGCACGAGTTACGAGTGCAAGGGGCGAAGGAACTGCTTCAAGAGAATCAGACTGGGGAGCGCTAACGCTTTTCTAGAGCGTATTCCGGAATTGACAGATGCAGCACAAGTCGGAGCCGTCAAACAATACACACTCGGGAGAACCGCTATCAATAAGTGGATTCCTCCAAATTAACAATAACGGACCATCCTATATACATAATGAAAGGGAAGACCAAAGATCCACGTGCTACTCAATCAATGGTACGACCGGTAGTAATCCCGTATCTTCTAAGGGTAAATTAGAATTGAACAACGGAGCAAACCTGATAGCAGAAATAATCTCAAACCAGGTGATCGGCCAAAAATCGTGTAAGCAGCGATGGGTGAGGACGTAGGAGCTTAATTCCTGGCGTGCGAGAGTGAATGGACTAAGTTTCTCCTATCCTCTCTCCGTTGCGCATGTGCATGGAAGCTCAGAAGCCTCCCATGGGAACGTGCGATTGCTAACCACTGCCCGATAAGAAGTGCATCTCGGCGGAAAGTCTTAGGTATTCTCGACAGGTGCAACTCTAATCACGCGTTGCAGGACCTGCACACATAGTGGATCAAAAGTGGGGGGTGTCACTGGTGAACATACCAATCTGCCGGCACTTCAACGGGGCAGAGAGGCATCGGCGTAAAATAATGGTAATTTACAAGAAGACACACTTTTTGCAAACAGACAATTGTTTGAACTTTTTACTGTACCTGGGAGCGGTTAAGTTGCGAGTAATGGAAAGGAGTGCACTGGAGTTAAAGTCCTCAAGGAAAAATGTTTCGAATGGGGAGAAGATACCGCTATCTCCCGGGCACGACGAGATTTCAGGAACAATCAGGGAAGTAGAGCATATCCTCCAGATCACAGAATGCCTCGGACACTCAGTGGACACTCGATCAGGGACACCATGGGTCCGGGTGTGGAGAGGCGACGGACGTCGTGAACCTACCTCACACCGGGTGAGTGACGTCTCGCTGCTTGCACTTGGTAAATCACGAAGTCCTGCCGCCTTCGGATCTTATCTGAATTTGAAGGAGGATGACAATCCATCATTAAAAGCATAGGAAGATCCGTCTTCTTGGAGGAATTCAATAACGAATCAGATCGCATAAAG
>Ga0179593_1367502_pt1 | contig 26341 bp, 27 predicted proteins | sample CZODoug2_1_08_16_FD_185931 | JGI IMG/M metagenome (GOLD analysis project Ga0179593, IMG submission 185931) | Vadose zone soil fungal communities from Angelo Coast Range Reserve, California, USA - CZODoug2_1_08_16fungal (PacBio error correction) | ecosystem: Environmental > Terrestrial > Soil >...
GGGGAGCGGTGAAAAGAGAAAGAGGAAGGGAAGGAAGTGACTCGGAGGCGATAACCAACTTTTAGGGGGGACCGTACGAGAGGAAGGAAGGACTTGATGGGGGTCAATGCTGCAAGGGAGACCCAATAACCCATTCCATAGATGAACACACCCTGCGCGGGAAGAAGAAGTATCTGAAGTAACTAGTCGAGAGGGAGTCGCACAGGGACAAGGGGGGGAAGGTTCGAACTGTGACCCTTACATAGTGGGGAACAGGCAAAATATGGGAACTTGGAACGGGGAAAAATCGCCGCGCAGGTCGGCCGGGGCCGGCGCAGGAGCTCATCGTGGCGGCGGCGAAATTTGAAAAGGGGGGCGGAAGGGAGAAAAATCCTGAACATTAATCATAGTCAACTGGCAAGCGGTGGGAACTGAATTGGAGGGGAAATAAAAAGTGCGCGTCTCGGAGGGAAACGCATGGGACGATGAAGACCAAAGTGCAGAAGAAAGAGGGGGGGGGAGTCATCATACTTTGGACAGGGGGAACAGGCCGACAAACGATCTGATGTTGCCTGAGGTGTAATTCGTCAACACCCTTAATCAATTAAAAAGAAAAGGATTAGGGTTCGGATTAAGGGGGGAGGCGAAAACCCGTAGCCACATCATCTGTATCCTAAATAGGCCGGAAGTGGGATAAGGTCTCTCAAAAAAGGGGCGACAGAGACGCTGTTGAACAAGAAGGACACAGGACTTATACTGGTCCAAAAAATTCAGGGGAGTCAGCCACGCCAATCGCGACTCACCACGGTGTGGAACGGAGCATGTAGAAGAGAAGAAAGGCAGTTTCGCACACGCCAAGAGTAAAAGAGAGGCGGACACACAAGCAACTAAGAAAAAAAGAACTTGTAACGTTCGAAATACCAAAGGGATGCCTGCTATGAGAGCAACGTAGGGTGTTGTGGACTCACGTAAAGAGTAGAAGGACCGGACAGGAAAAGATAGGGAGACATGAGGAGCATCCAGACATCCCAGCAGGAACGACCAAGTACGAGCTTAGAAACCTGAGAGGCACAAGGAGAGCTGGGAAGATGAAACAGTAGAGCAAATGAAGGAAGATAATGTGAACTGAGTGGACGGGTATATCTTGAAGCGACCAATGTCCGTGGTCGAGGGGTCCCGGCTCTTGAGTAGGGGAATTAGGCAGGACAGTCAGGCTAAAGACATTAAGCGAAGGAGTAGTCAGTAGAATCGTCCAAGAGAAGGGTCGAATACATTGGTTTGTTCTCAGCAAGACTGTGAGGGTTTGTTTACGTGGGAGCGAATTCGAGACGCTTGTGCATTCAAAATACGACTCAAGCATCCCGGGGAAGAAGAAGGGGCGCCAGACTCTCGGGCATGAACTAGTCTCGAACGTCCACTGGCAAAAAAACGGAGACAACCTTTCCTACGGATTAAAGCGCGGACCTGGCGCCCGCCCTGTCCCACGCGAAGAACTGCGGGGCATTGTGGGTGACCTAAAAAGGCGTAAAGAGTAACGGGCGCCTCCCTCATCTAGCGTCGCCGCAGGGCGACAAAAGAGCTATGAAAGGGAGCTTGGGGCTCCACTAAAACTCTCGGATGCTGAACGCTTTAAGCGTGAACCCATGTACTATATAACCTTATAGGCGGGCCGGGCAAGGAGTCGAATAGCTTGGGCGGGGCAATTACTATCGGGCTGCCCGTTCCGCCTGAGAAGGGCCGCAGATTTATGAGGAGAAAAAACCAGCCTGACTTATCTCGAACAGGCGAAACGACCTATCCGAGAGGGGATTCAGGGGAAGCAACCAGGATCTCTCAACAAACTGAGAAGAGAAGGCTGGGCGCCACTCCTGAAAAAGATCGGGGCGGGTCGAGATGACTGCTAGTGAAAGGCGGTCGTTCGCCAGTAATATTGCACGAGAAGAGGAGGGACAGGGCCAGGATTAAGGAACATCAAAAGCAGGGATAAAGTGAAAGGATGTCATGACGGATCACATCGCTCAGTCCCTGGATGCAAATAAAAGAATGACGAATGTCGACAAGAGGGTGAAACCTATAGAATGGGGGCGGAAACATGCGGAGAGATGTCGCGGATTAGAAGTGCCTATTAAAGCTCGTAGTCCCACGACCAAGCCTTTGGCCTAAAGTTAGGAGGGAAAAGGCGCCCAGAGCGGGTAAACAGTAACACGCCTTAAATGAAGGTGGCGAAGAGACGATTGCACAGGTGGACCGAAAGGAAGTGAGTCGCCCTAGCTAAACACCCGTTGTCGGGCGACTAGAAAGGAGATGGGAAGGAGGGGGGGTCCAAAATATAATTCCAAATTAAGCGCTCGCACCAAGCCCAACCCAAAATAAGAATCGGAGGAACACTGTAGCCGCCGATTCCGCTGCGAATGACATATCTTAAGGCTCAACCCTGAAGCGAAAGGGGAAAAGCCTACGCCGCCTTAAGGACAAACAACGCCAAAGACACGAGTTAGGTATGCTGTCGGAAAAACCAAATGAGCATGGGAACCTGAAACTGAGCACCTGATCGCCAAGGAAGGAGGCGGACGGGGAGCGGTCATTCACGAGAAGCTTTCATTTCAGTGAACCTCTAGCGCCGACAGTGGAGGTCGTAAAGGCCTGGGACTCAACGGGGAAATTTCTAGGAGGGTTCTGCCGCCGGACACTGTATAAGATCCTCTTATTGGTCCCCGTACTAAAGCCTCCCCACGTGGAAAAAAACGGGAGAGAAAAAGAGGACTGATGACGTCTTCTCCAACGTCAGGTCAGTGTGTAGAAATGTGTGGGGTCCGGAAGAGAAAGGGACGGAGGTTGGGGAGAAAAAGCTCTAGTACTCGTGTCATCGACTAGCAACGGACAGCCGAGCAAAGGAGAAAAGCACAAAGGAAGTCATGTGGGTTGACACAGTAGAATTGGGTTGTTCGAACCCAGAGAGACCCGTTAAGGAGAGGTCAGTCCCACCAACCAAAAACCAAAAAAAAACGACACCCCCACCCAACCCAAACCAACAAACAGACAAAAAAACCCCCAACCACTCACGAAGATTGTAAAAAGAAGAACAGGATGAGCCGTGATAGGCGACCGTGTCAAAAGAACGAAGCAGAAAACGGGAGGGGGGGGGATGGAGTTGAATCAATCTTCAAAAAACTGCAGATTAAGCGTAAAGGGGCGGCGAAACGTGTTCCCATCAAGTGAAGTGGGAAATGCAAAAAAAATTGTTGATGCAAGGCGGTTGAACGTCACGCTCCAACGAAGAGGGGAAAATCGTTTAGGAGCGCTCCAATTGGCAAACGCAGAACGAGCAAAAAACGTAAATAAGGTGGGAACGGGTCCAAACCAAAAGTTTCAGAAAAGCGCGAGCCTCGACGAACGAGAGCGCAAAGGAGAAAGACCGCCCGATCATCATACTGTGTCCGAAGAGAGGGGAAGGAATGTCATCAAAACTTGCAGGGCGACGCTCTCGACGTACATTAAAAATCATGCTACGTATGTATTCCGGGGGGGGGGGAAGTGGATGGAATGGGGGGCGAAGGTCCTTCACTGGGTGAGAGATACCCAAAATATACCAATCTGGAGGACAGCCAGCGGAAAGTTTCCACGGAATACAGAAGCGACAAACAGGGGGGATTCGAAAGCAACCATCCATTAGCATCTCACAAGGAAATAGAATACCGGGAGGGGGGAAGATCGGCGCCTCATGGCGTAAGGGTGGTAGCGAGGCCGTGGAAAACTTCAGGATGGCCTGTTACAGATGTAAAAGGTGACTGTGGGGGGGGGAGCTCACCCCTTGGCACCGACCATTCACTAGCAACGTCCCCAACAAGGCCGAAAGAAAAGAAAATGATGGGCTGTCGAGATGGGGACTGGCACACTGGCCCGTTGGTGCAACTCCTAACCTAGGGCAAAAAGACGTATGTGAGACCTGCCTCGTCGCCTTAGGCGGGTCCCCAAAAGAAAAGTCGAACGAAAACAGGAGGCTAGAGGCTGGCTAGCACTGTTGGAAAGAGCGGAGGTGGAAAAACTTCCTAACAGATCACTCGTTTTCAGAGGGTGTGGACTAACTAGGCTGAGAGTGTAAGACGGGCGGCGAGGTTCGCTGTGGAAGGTGATGAGCACTGCCCTGAAAATCGAGTCCAGGCAATCAATTTGAAAGACAGAGGAAACGAACGTGTTGTTCTCCGAAAGGCTCCCTAGGAAGTTCGAATTGTAGTCCCAGAGGTAAAAAAGAAAATTATTCCAATTCGGGTCTATTGGGAAAAAATCCGGGCGCGACAAGGAACAATATCCCAAATTCATAATTACTAGGGGGGAGGCAGACGGAGGGAAATCGGGGAACGAATTCTCGGGTAAATCCCACAACGTATATGGAAAATAACAATTCCTCCATTAACTTGGCACCCTCGCATCGAGAATCCCACGCTGGGTGTAAGGATAGGATAGCTCGAGAGATCACTCTTTCAAAGACAATCCAAACCGAGGGCTTCTCCGGCTTACCAAAAAAAAAGCAGTAAGCATAGAAAGGAATAGTATTGGCGAACCGACAGGGGGGAGCAGGGTCTAGGAACTTGGGCCACAGTCACAATAAATGGGTGGAGGCCTCTCGTACTACGCTATGATCCAAGCCGCCGAAAAAGAAAACAAAGTCACATCAATCAAGGAGAGAAATGCGAAGACTACCCTTGGCGCCGACCCAGAGGGGGAACGAAGCCAGGCTCGAGTCAATGACGCCACCTCGACTCTGCAGCGGGGGGGAAGAAGGATGAGACGCCGACCTAAAGACGATCGTTTTCGAGTGAATCTCAGTAAAGAGGGGGAAGCGGGACTGAACATGTCAGGAACGGGGGACTTAGCGCTCGTGCAAAGTTCTCCGAGATTTCTGAGCAGGAAACGAAGGGAGGCTAAGGTTGTTTTTTTTCGCTCAAAAATGAGAGCAGACTAAGGGTGGGTGTGGGCGTTTGGAGAGGCCCAGAACGATTGGACAAGGAAAAAGGGTGCCGGAGGCAGCACATCCGTTTATCAAAAGTGCCTAGTCGCCAGACTTTTAGAGAGGGAGGAGCCTAAAGAAATTCGGTCCGAACAGCCGGACGGGGCCCCCCCAGACCGTAATTTACAACTGTAGGGGTGCAAGAACTGCCCTCAGAAAGGACCAATGAGGGCTTTTGACCGATGGGAAAAAAATGGGACGGAAGAAAGAGACGAAGTACAGGCAGAAGAGGAGCGGGTGAAAAGGGGAAACCACTCCTGGGGCAGCCCTACGGGTCTTCTGCAACATGGATTTAGAAAAAACATGGACTGGGATAACCGGCATACTCGCGGGAAATGGGTCAGATAATACCGCTTGACGGATGGGGGGTAGTAAATCGAACGCATTTTCGGACCCGATCACGCGCCGAAAGTCGATTTGCTGGGGGCTAAACCAAAGCCTGCACTGCCGCGAAAAGCGCAAAAACCATAAGATCCATCGACTCATATTGGGGAAACCTCCTCAAACCAACAAACAAAGTATGAGCGTGAAACTAGGTCCGTGGTCGCTCAGCTTAGACGGAAGGGCGGAGCTCTTTTTCCTGCTGAGGGGCCGCAGCGCTGTAGCCATTAGTCGAAAAAGAAAGGTGGCCTGGGGGGGCACACTGCAGGGGGCCGATCGGAATGGAAAACTCCGCCCATCGGGTTAGAAAAAGGGAAAAGGGAAAAAAGGCGTAGCAGCTTAAAACGCCGGGAGCTGTCGAAGACAGGGGCGGACCCAACTTGGTGAAAGAAAAGGAATGGCAGGCTGAGCCCTCTAGGACGGCAGCCGAAGAGGAGGGAAGGCCCGTCAAGGGGAATATAACGCTCGTCGTACAAGCACTAAGAAAAGCGTTTAGGGGACAGGGCCCGGGGCGACACCGGGACTGAAGGGGGGGGGCTAAATCTACAGCTGTCCCAGTTGGGGCGCTAATCTCGAGCTCATCGCCTACTAAAAACAGCCTGGCGACTACAAGGCGGAAATCAACCGGATGCAGTTTAGCCCGGCAAAGAGAAATCCGAAAGAAAAATCGAAACACGAAAAGAAAAAGAGGAAAACCGGAACAAACATGCCGACCGGTTCCAACCAATCTGCAGGACGTGAAAAGGAAGCACCTGGCGCGCTAATGCAGCCTGAATGGTACGCTTCCCGAGGGGAAGGGCACGGTGCGAAATCGGGGGAATAGGCCTCCAAAGAAAAGACCTTAAAAATGCTAGAGTCCCCGGCATGAAGCAGACGGGTGGGAAGAGGTCAGGCCGAGAAAGCACAGTCTTCATTCACAAAGCTCAGATTGGCGGAAAGAAGGGATGTGACTCTCGCCCGGCCATGCTTACATATTCGGCGGAAAAAATCCGGAGTTGGATCAGAGGGGAAGTAGTACGTTAGGAGGCAACAAAATAGTGGGATGGAACAATGGATAGTTCAGGCCAAGGGGGAGGGGTCGCCAACGTTGAGTCTTGTGTAGGACTGGGTGTCCGTAAGCAAGAAAGACCGAAATTTTGTTTGTTTAGCAGAAAATCGCTGAAGACTTTCGAGAAACTGCAACCAGAAAAGAGAGAGTGTTCGCGATGCCTAAGGCTGAAGCCAAGCAAAAAGAAATTAGGCGGGGGAAGGAGTAGGGGGAAAGAGGGAAACCCAGAAGAACCCGTGAGCGTTTTTCAGCTCCAACCATCCCGCCCTTAGGTTTAAAAAACCCAGCTTGGGATGAATGATATTGCCGACGGAAAAGACAGGGCTCTTCCGCAAGCAGAGGGTAATTGGTAAGAACTAATCATCACTGGCGAGGCAAGCTGGCGACACACAGGAGAGGAAAAAAACATAACTGGCAAAAGGGGACTGCAATCCAAAGGCGTCGCACGAACTAAACGACCCCAGCACTTGTAGGACATCACTGAAACTAGTTCGTGCAACCGCGGAATTCTTACATGTTCAGTGGTACGGGGAAAAAAAGCCACATGGGAAAACAGACGCGAACGCGCGAGACCAGAGAAAGCTGAGACCGGAGCGAAGGAGACCCTCAAAGAAAGAAAAGGGGAATACTTCATAAAAGAGCGAGAGGGCCGGGGACTGCGCCCGGGAGAAAGAAAAAAACGGGCCAGTGGGCACAGATCTGTTACAAGTCATGCGAGGTAGCAAATCGGCATTGGGAATGGGGGAGTGGAAGGGTCTCTGTCCCGAAAGGGTGAGGGAGACTTACAAAAAATAAGTACTCTGTGTATTATACTTGTAAGGGGAAAAGACCTCGGGGGGCCCGGCCTCCGCTACAACCTCGCATTAAGACCTCTTGGGGGCACCCAGGAGAGAAGAAAAGCGACCGTCTCTCAAACTGAGGTATTGAAAAAAGGAAAGAAAAGGAAACAGTTTGAGGAGAAAGAAAAAGCCGTCGGGGGTTCGGAGGGCCGTGGGACCAGAAGGATGACTGTCTTACGGACAGATGAGAACAGGGTACTTAGGGGTGGGGGAAAGAATCACCAAAAGAGGACTCAAGCCCCATGTCCAGACATGCCACCACCCTGGGAAATCCGACGGGAAAGGGGGGTATACTTGAGGGATAGTTCGTACCAAGGGGAAGTGGGTGGAGGTTTCGAACTGCCTGGCCTCCTAGTCGGGCCCTGTATGGAAGGGAGGGATGGAAAAGGCGATTGGAGTCTCCTATACTTCGCCGGCGCAGGAGGGGCTGAAGACGCGTAAGTGGCTAAGAAAAAGCAGGGTTAAAACGCTGAAGAACAGCTCGTTCCGGCATTCTGTTGCAACAACTAGGCTTGACGAGGGGCCTAAACTTGCGCATCGAGGGGAGACGGGGGCGGACGGAAATTCAATACCTTGCAGAGAAAAAACTGAGGCTTGGGTCAGTGACTAGAGACACGCCGGGGGTCAGCCAACCTGCAGAAATCGGGGGAGTGGGTGCGATGGTATAACATGATCCAATAGTTCTGAGGTTAAGTGCAGAAAGGGCAACCGTAAGAAGAAAATTATCAGGGAAGAAAAAACTAATCAGAGGGTGGGGGGGAGCTCTGAAGAATCATCCGGGTAGATAAAAAAACGTGAGCTGTTTAAAGGAAAAAAACTTATCAGGAAACCACCCTCATTCAAGAGGGAGGGTGCTTCATACCTAGGAGGCATAACAACGACGAGGTTTGATTGGGATCGAGCTCGACTGACTCATCGGGGGGAAAACCAAAAAAGCGGTTCGAGGGACGGCCCTAAACCAACACAGTACCAACCAACGGGACAGCGTCACGGGGGGGGACACAACCGGGCGAGAGGATAGAACATTAGAAGGCAACTACGACTTGCTCGAGTGAAAACGGACCAAGGACGAGGAGCCATACCGCATGAGAACTGCCAGCGGGCATCCTCAAGGGCGCGAAGAGCAGCCTGGGTATCGGCCAGTACAGCGGCAACATAATAAAAAAAAGACACTAGGAACTCCTAATAAAAAAAACCGTCGCTCCTGCAACGGGGGGCGATCAGGTTGAGCTAGGGACGCATGACGGGAGCGACGCCAAGAGCCTCGAACGTGCGTTTCGGGCCTGTTCATTGAGTCGGAGGCGAATCAAAAGGGCGGCGGGAAGGGGAAGAATGCTCTAAAGTGAGAAAAGTCAAAGGCGAAGATCTGTCGGCGCAGCACTAAGTTGTCGGCTACAGGGTTTCAAGGGAACGCTGGGGTGGGGAGGTATGTCTAAGTCGCGTCAAAAAGTTATTACGCGGTGCACTGAGAGACAAAGACAGGGGGGGAATCACTTGCATAGTCTCCAAGACTGGTGAATCGAAGGGCTATGAACCTACTCTTCTTCACAAAGAACAGGAAGGAAACCGGACCAAGCGGCGAAAGATGTCCGCTTGCGGCCGCCCGAGTGAAAAACGCGTAGAACAAGTAGGGGTTTGTGGAGTTCAGCGGAAATTGACGGGCGGGCTCAATCCGCATCAGAAAAAGGGCGCAGCGAGGACCGTGGAAGAACCACGCCGGGTCTAAATCTCTTCATTCAGACACCAGGGGACAAGTGAATGGAGCGGACAGGCACGTCGAGGAACGTTGCGACGAGGGAGAAGGCGAGAGGGCTGGCAATCCAGATCGTCGCCGAAGGAATTTTAAAGGTCTAAAAACCCAGGGGCTTCACCAAAAGCTAAAAGCGGAACCACCGAAAGAGTCCAGAGCGGACTTGAAGTGGGTACCAGAATCGACTCGAAAAAAAAAAAAGGAGGGGGAGAATATTCCTGGGGGCCGACCAAACCACTGGACGAATCGGGTCGAGAGGGACTGGGCTGCGAAAAAAAAAAAAAAAGGGAGGGTCGCCATGAGAAAAGGCACACTGCGCCTACATAACGCCAATGCGCAGCCGATCAGTAGCCTAAAAAAACACGTAATGAATCCAAATTCTGTCCGAGACTAAACTGCTCGGGGCATTCCCTCAGGAAAAATCAGAATAATCCGGTGAAGAAGTAGTGAGAACGGCGTTAGTAACAGTAACCGGCAACAAGGAGGATGAGGCCACGGGGCGAGATCTAAAACGAGTCCGTAAAGGGTGCCAGTGACAGAGACGGCACGACGCAACACTTGGCTCTTTAGGATGGCAGGGCGGGGGAAAAACGACCAGGTAAAGAAGTCACGGGGAGGTGGGACCCGTTTTACAGAGGCGGGCTCACACGCCCTAGCTCAAAAACTTTAGGACACTGCGGATCACCGCAGTGGGGAGATGGAGAAAAGAAGGCTACGGTAGTAAGACGGGACCGCCATAAACGCAAAAACACCCGAAGGCAAAAATCAACCAGACCTTCAAAAGGGACACAACAGTCGTGGAAGCCCGCGAGCCATGCTGCGGACTGAACCTTAAAAGAACACCTTGTCTAACCGAAAAAGGCCGCAGCTTCCGACTTCAATTAGCACGAGAAAACGAGTTCAGTCTGCTGGGGGTCAGGAAGGAACAGGCTCAAAAGGCACCGAGCACAGGCAGACCGACTTAGGAGACAGACGTGGCATCGTACATGGCCGGGGCCTTGAAGGTTGAAAAGAAATGGTCGTCAAACTGAGGTCCTGGAAAGGAGAGACATTGATGATGGGCATGTGAGAATATCGCCTGCCGTTATGGGAGCCGAAGAGAAAAGGGGTAAGGGCCCCCCTCGTTTTGCGAAATAGGGAACTAAGCAGGTGGAGCCAAAAGGGTAAGATAAGGTCGTGGTGTAAGTAAGGTGCTTGTCCGACGCAAGAGAGACAAAAAGAGACTTGTATGACTAAATCAGCTGAAGTCCTCGGGGTAGTCGGGAGGAAAAGCAAAATAAAGAAGAGTGAGAGAGGAGTTACAGGATGGGCTGAAGCACAGCCAGAGGAATCATTACTGTACAAATATAGGATGGGGGGTTGGGAACCATCTCCACACGAAATGTATCGGAGAAGGGGAGGTAGTACCACCAAAGGGAAAGATTTTAATAATAGGATGGAAAAAGCCGTGATAGGAATCAGGAATTCTAAGGCACAGAAGGAAACGAATTGGGTAGACAGGGCGTTGGGACAAAATAGGCACCACTTTCCTTCTCAAAGTGCTTCGAACACCGGCGTCAAGGAGTTCGCTTAAGGCAAAATGAAGCTTGGACAGGAAGGAAGGCGGTCGGACAAATAACGCAGATCCAACGAACCATAGCGCAGTTAGGCCATCGTTTCGAAATAGTTCGGAAACCGCTGCAAAGGATCCTGTCAGCGGACGTGGAACCCCAGACCGCCACATTTAAAAGGCTCGCGCCTCACGCAAGGATAACAATACTCCTCAAAAGGGGGGCGCTCGAAGAAACAGCAAGAAGTCTCCAAAGAAACGATCCATAGAAGCCTGAAAGGGACTGGCCTACTATGCAAGCAGGGGGAGAAGCAAACGGGCCAGGATAATCAAAATTTAATTCATTGGGGGTACAGAAAAGGAAGTCATGGGTGGGGGATGGACTGGAGGGAAAGAAGGTTTGAACACAGGAACAAACCATAAATTAAGCCGTTCTTCAATCTAGCCATCCTTGTTGAAACTGCCGAGCTACAAAGGCATGGTTCCTCCGATGCACAAACAAAAAAACACAAAACACACAAACAAAGAAAAGGCCGCTTCGAAGAAAGAGGAGGGAGGAAAAGGGAAAGTATAGAAAAGCAGGGGGGGGAGGAAATCGGGGGGGCAAGGCATAGTCGCGGTTTAGCGAGTTGAAACTGTGAAGGGACTGTCCGAATAAAGAATTATGGTTTGGTAAGGAGCCAGAGGGACCCTACCAACATCTCCCAGGAAAAAACCGGCCTGGGCCGAAAAAAAGCCACTGGTCGGATAGGGGGGGAAGGAACGGAAAGTGGGTAGGTTCGACTGCCGCTCTTCCTATTTTCCAAAGGAGCTCGAATGGGAGAGACGTGGATCCGCTCCTTGACGGGAAAAACCTCTAAAAAGACCGTCAGACGCCAAAAAGGAAGAATGGCGAAATCGAAGAAAAAAAAGCTTTTAAAAAAAAAAAAGGGTAAAGGTGGCCGGAGGGGGACCCGTAACCGGAACATGATCAGTAGTCGGCAGGAAAGGGGGAAAAGAACTAGTAAATTGTCCTAACCTGGGACTTCGAGTTCAATCAGCGGAAGCCGCAAGGGAAGAGGCCAGGGCAGCAGATCTACCCACGGGGTTAGGAGAAGAATGACCGGTGTCACGCCGCCCTGGCGCCGAAAAGGCAGTGGCCGGGGAGAATCGCCAATTAAGGCGTTTCGGCGAGGGAAGAAGACTGGAGCTGACCACCCAGAGGCAATAATCATCAGCCTGGGTCTACGCGGGGGGTTTGGAGAGCGAAAGGGAAATGAGAGCTCATTCAGGAAGAGGTGTGAGCGGGGAAAAAAAAAATCCAGACTACGGGGTCAAATGAAAAACTAAAAAGTCGAAGCTCTGCAATCGCGTATCAAACACCACGCAGTAGGGGCCCGGATGAAAAAGGGGAAAATCACGAACAAGGGTTAACGAAGACAATCCAAGCCGCTGATTCTCGCTGTCCGGAAAAGTACGAACCACCAATCGTAACGTGGGGGGGGGGGGACGCCGACAAAAGGCGGCAGTCTAAAAGGGAGGGCTCGTCTGAGAAAGGGGGGGGACTGCATAGCTACAGAAAGGGGACAAGACGGGACAAGCAGGCACCTAATATGCTGATAAGCCAAGAAGGACTCATGAAGGTCCGACCAATTATCAGCTGTTACTTAAGGACCGGGACAAAGCTCAAAAAGAACGGAGAGAAGAGGGGGGGGTGGGGGGCGGGCGAATCTGGGGATAGAGGGGTGACACAAGGAGGGGAGACAGCATAGAGAAAGTTTCGCTGGAACGGGAAAGGTCGTAAAGGAGTCCATAATCGCCTTAGAGAAAGTTGAAAAAAGAAAGGTCAGTACGAAGATAGGCGAGGCGTAATTTAAGGCTACAGTAAACCGGGGGAGGTGCTTCGGTTTGGGTTTGTAAATGGCGATGAGGTCCGACGTGGCATTCCTGCTCCAGAGCAGAAAGCAATAAAGGCCGAAGACGCCAACTGGTTATAGGGATGACCGAGATCTTCGGTCAAAGAATCGGGAGGAGGAAAAAAGGACCCTAAGAACTTCGTAGGGGAGAGGGGGAAGCCACGCAGGGGAACCTCCTTAAACGGCCAAGGAAGGGTTGTATAAAACCGACGGAAAAAAACCTGTGGACGGGCCCTCCTCGTCGCCCGAAACGCGGGGCCAAAAATCAGAAGGGATGAAGTTATCTGGGGGGACAGTCCGGGTAAAAAAGCATGAAAGGGGAGAGGTGACCGAAGGGAACGGAAGAAAGCCGTCGACTAAAGGGGCAGAATTGTGTCGATCGGATAACCGGGGAGGCGCTGAGGGAAAATTACAGCTTGGGGGGCCCGACTCGTCAAGAAATTGGATGGGGAAGGAAAGGCGAAAAAAAGGGCGCTATAGCAGAAGACGAAAACAAACAGACGACACCTAGTCTTCGCTCCAGAAACGGATAGAAGTGAACGAGATTCTCGGGTCGGAACGTCAACACTTGGAAAAAGAAAAAAAACGGGGGGGGATCGGTCTTGGGGAAAGGGGAGGGGTCTGCCTGGAAGAAACGGATTGGAGGACAGTAGAAAATCCCCTTTAGGGGGACGACGAAAAGGCAATGGAGGCCTTAATGGCCCTAAGCCCAGAGTAAGGGAACAACTTCCCACTCTACGTACCGGCTAGGGGATCAGCCCTGGCGGGGAAAAAAGAAGACATAAGCGGATTCAAGAGAAGCTCAAAGCGGGGACCCAAGAGGGCAAGTGTCGTCCCCTGCGGAGAGCTGCCGCGAAATAGATTCACGCTGGTACGGAGGGAACAACTCTTCGGGAAAAGAAAAGAAAATCACTTTCCAAGGAGGGAGGGAGGGAAGGAAGGGCGGGTACAGAAAAAAAAACTGGACTAGCCGTCCTTACGGGGAAGGGGGCACATCTACGAGGGGAGGAAAAAACTCCCGGAAAAAAAAAAAATTCTGTCACTATTAGCGTCCCGTTCCGTGATTCTCCTTGAAAAGAGAATAAAAAAAAGCTTCGGAAAAGAGGACTCGCCATCAAAAAAAAACCGAAGAAGCGCTCCATCCGAGTACAATGTAGGGGGGAGAGAGCAATCTTCGACGGGACCTGAGGAACTGGTGGAAAGTTGGTGTAAGGGGGGTGGGGGATGCGGGGGCCTGACATGGAACCGGAGAGGTCCCGGGAAGGCATGAACTGAAAACACGCGACACGTCGGGCTGAGCCCGTATGCAGGCACTCAACCCGCAGGAGCGAACGGGAGGTCATGCAGAGGCGTCTTCAATTGGGGAAAGAAAAAAGATCGAAGTGGGAAGGGCGCAAGAAAGGGGAGCTGCGGACTGAGAAGGAAAAGAAATGCGAAAAAAAGCAATAAGCACGCGGGCCCTCCGTATTGGCCCTAGAGGGGGACCTGTCGAGCCCGCCAAAAAGGGAAAGGGACAATACTTCAAGCAGGATGTTACGCACAAAGGATCAATTCTGGGGGGTCATTCTGGCAAAAAGAAAAAGAAAAGGGGTGGGCAGGTCGTCAAGGCTGATCCTCGTCGAGTAGCGACTGCATCAAAGAGAACCATCGGGGTGGGTTCGCGATTGCAGAGCTAAGCCACCAAAAGAGAAGGAGGAGGGGCTTGGGGGGAAAAAAAAGAGAGTGGGTTCACAGAAAAAGAGCGCCAGTGGAGCGATGCTCGGATAGGCTCACAACAAAAAACTGTTAAACGATTTTAGAAAGCAAAGTGATAAGCCGTTATATGTTAAGAATCAGCAGGACTGCACGAAGGAAGGGGAAAAAAGGGGGGATCTTGAGGGGAAGGAAAAGAAAAGCGGCAAAAGGCAATGACTCGGCGCAGTGCGGCGCCAAAGGGAGTGCTCCTAAAAAAAGAGTCATGTGAGGCAATGCACGAGTTCAGCTAGACTGCGCGGTCGGAAACACCGAGATACAGAGGAAACCTCGAAAAGGGGGGGGAGGAGCCAAAAAGATTCGTGCAACGGAGGGAAGTAAATAGAGAGCATGGACAACTGCTTCCCCCCCGCCACGGAAAAACAGTAAAAAAGCACGAGCATGGAAAACTCGAAATCGCGCGCCGCGCGGAGAACCGCCCGTGGAAGGCCGAGGACTCAAGAGATAAGAAGAGCCTAACTTCGGTCCGAAGGGGAGTGAGCGTAGAAGAAAAACTTTAAGGGGAAGAATTACGATCTCGACGAAATACCAAAGTAAAGGTCGGAGGCAAGCTTCAGGTGGTAAGGGGGGGCTTCTTTTCCCTTAAAGGGGTGAGGCAGAAAAAAAAAGGAGAAAGGTATAAGTAGGAAGAAAGAAGGGACGGGGAGAAGGAGACAAACGCGACGGCAGTCTGGGGACCACCTTCGTCCTCACACGAGACGCTTATCTCAGAGCCAACAACAACCGGAGAGAGAGGGGAGATAAGCTGGAGGCGGTCGGGAACCTCATGCAAGTCTTGTACTTAATTCCGTTTAACAAAACTGTCAAGATGGAAAAAGAGAAGGGAACTCTGAGGTGTGGGAATCGCTCAAAACGGAGGGACAAAAGCCAAACATTCCATCCTAGCCTACGGGAAGCAACATGAAGGTAGAAGGAGTAGGGAACTGGCACTTCCCGTGGGGGGGTAGGTCTAAGAAAAAGGGGAGGAATATTCAAACGAGTAGAGTAGGATCAGGTCCGACCTTACGGGTTTGATCCTCGAGCAATCGCAAAGATCGCAGGAGGCGTGAGAGGGTCGGGGCATTTGTAAAATGAGGGGGTAGGGGGGAAAAGAAAAGAGGGGAATTATCCGAAGAGAAAAAAGGCTGTGTAAAAACAAGGCTTATGGGAATAAAGCGCGTCGTAAATGGAGCGCGGTAGCCGGCACTACAATTGCAGACTGGGCATTGCAGAGAGGGTTTAGCATACACGCCGGGGTGGGGGGGGTAACGCCCTGCATCCGAAGTAGGATTTTCGGGGGTGTCAGTGAAACGAAATGAGAACAATTAAATAGGGCAGGGCGGGCAAGTAAAGTCATTCATCAGCTTTGTCATCGGAGGCAAGGGGGGGAGGAGACGAAAAAATCGCTCACCCACGGGAAAAGACGTGAAAAAAAAAAGCAACATAATACTGGGGGGGCAAAAAAAGAAGGACTCTGGCAGAGAGGAGGGTTTCTGAAAGAAGACATCGGAGAGACAAGAAAGCTGCGTTTCGTCCAAAACACGGTCGAAGGAAAGATTTCGAGAAAACCGCGTCTAAATATCAAAAAAAAGCTAACAAAAGGAAAAAGGAAGGAGTCGGGGCGGAAAGACACCGGGAAGAGGCTATCTATCAGTCGTCCATCAGACTATGGCGGGATAGGAAAGAGGAGAAATGAGCCAATACCTGAAATGACCGAAGAAGAAGAACACCTCAGGGGAGCGAAGTCATCGCGACCTGCGAGGGAAAAACCATAAGGATGGGGATCACATGAATACCCGTATAAGAAAAGCCACCTGAAACAAGAAAAGGGAGATTCATTGGGGAAAAGAAGGGGGGAGGGTTCATAGGATTTATCTAAAGACATCACATCTAACTCTGGTCTAGTGGAAGCGGAACTGGCGGTGAAGTTCTTGCACATGAATTACGGTACGAAGGTAGGGGGATGAAAATTCGAGAGGGACCGAAGGAGGCTTCGAAAAGCTGGAACACGTCATTGGGGGTTCTCCTCCTTGCTCTGAGTCGGTTTGCAAGGGGGGGTATGTGAAGAAGTCCGAAGGATGGTCAGGACATCTTTGGGCAACATCCTTGGAAGTGACTAGGAGACACTTTTTGACTAAGTGGAGAACTCCTATCAGAGGAGGTACTGGGAAAACGGTGCTGAGCCCCTCTTTCAATAAAGACCGGAGGGGAGTAAGGTCGCTGTGTGAAAGAAAACTCCCTTCCACCTAAAAATACGGCCAGGGGTAGAACGACTGCTTTCAAATCAGGCCTGGAGGTCCTCAAAGAGGCGGATCTCCGAAAGGGGGAAACAGCAGAAGGAGAGCAGGTTATCGGGGTCCTCCAAAAAGGGGTCAATCTTCTGACCCAGTTAGACCCAGGAACGCGGAGTCTACGAGAAATATAATGTTGCTATCGTGGAACCTCTGGGGAGAGGGAATACGAAGAGAGGAAAACGCATTGTACAGACGAAAAGAGGGGTGGAATAAAGGATCGAGTGTAAGAAGTTTAGAACAGTAGGAAAGAAAAGCCCCCCAAATACCATAGAAGTCTCATATTTTCCGGCCACTAACAAGAGATAAGCACACCAACAAGGGGAGGGGGGGGGAAAGTATAAGATCACCAAATCCTGAGCGGGATGACTTCGTCGAGGTTCGCTGCTAACAGGTTGCTTTGAGCCATTGATCAAAGAGAATGCGGCACGGAAAAACAACAATGGGTCCCGAGAGGGAATGGCCTCCAAAATCGGAGTTAGATATCCAAATTCTAAAGGGAATAGCAGGGGATAAATCACGGGGCGGAGAATCCTAATAGGTGACAAGAAGGACACTGGCAGACCGCGTTTATGTAAAAAGCACAAATCAAAATGAGGAGGGACACGCGGCGGAACTCGACATATTAACGTCAAGAAAGTGCACGATGAACGCTCGAAAGGTCCTACCAAGTCAAAGCAGATGGAAGGGGCGGCGGGCCTACACATCCGGTTCACATGGTAGGTGTCGCTGACTGGGGAGAACCAGAAAAAGGGGGGGAACAGAAAAAAGCTAGGCTCATTGGGGTAGGGGGAATAGGAGAAACAGAAAGAAAACTAGCAAGGGCGCGATGCTTGGGGCTGTTGCAGCTAGTAAACCAGTCAAAGAGAACACGAAATAACAACAAGACATCCAAGAGCGACCAGCGGAACAACTGTAGCCCTTATTCCGCGGCGAAGATCTTCTTACTTGAACCTAGCAAAGGCGCGACATGTCGACAAGAGGACGAAGCGTCAAGACGGCAAGGTAAGAGGGGCGGGAAAAGCAAGAAAAGACGTCACGCCCTCTATTCATCATACTCGTCACCTGAGAAAAACCCAGGAGGAAAGAGGAGGTGAATCTCAAAGAAGAAAGGGGGAATAGTCTATGTGAGACCAACCGTCGAAGAGCCGGGACTGAGTCGGCATGAAGAGTTGCGGCCCTTGAGGTCGCCAGAGGATGGGAAATCAAGGACGGGTTTGGAAAGAAATCGTATGGGTGTACGCGAAAAACACTAAATTACTTGCGGAAGGAGAATAGATCGCCTGTGTGCGTGGTGACAGAATCAGTGTGTCGTCCGTTGCGGGAAAGAAAGAACTGAGGGGGAGTGGGAGCAAAGAGGAGGAGTCCGCAAATGGAGCGAGGACTGGCATCCCGGAAACAGGCGTTTGACCTAGGGGCTGCACCGAGAGGTAAGTTCTGTTGAACCAGTGAGTGATTGGGACAAACCCTATCTAACCCGGTGGAGAGAAATAGAGGGAAGGGAAGGGGATCAACCAGGAACCGGGGAAGAAAGCCAAGGACGGATGAGGGAGGGAAGAGTAAACGGGGACGCAACACGAAGCCGATGTCATTGGCGTTGAATAAAAACCCAACTGGAGGGTGACAGTACTGCTACCACTGGAGGGAAATCCTAAAAAAGGAAGGATTGATTCCACGGGCGGGAGGGAAAAGGTCGGCACTACTCAATGCAAGAACTAACCTAGGTTAGGCAAATCGGACGAAGGTAAACCCCTGAGGAAAAACGAAACTGATCATGTTCAAGGGGGAGTCCCCCTCCGAACATTTAACAGGCCGAAGAGGCCGTCACACTGAACGAAAGAAGAGGAGAGGGACGTTCGGCTAGACCGAAAAGAAGCCGGAAATAAATCGATCTACGAGCATCCCTGGAAGAGAAAGCAGACGACCTAACAAGAACCGATCTCGAATAATCCCAGACATGCTACGCGCCCGGAAGGGGGGGGATAAATGGAGGGGAGATGGCCCTTCAGCGCCTAAACAACCAGAGTAAAAGGGGCTTCATCTGTAAGACAGACAGAAATGAAAGGTTGACCGAGAACCGCGAAGGAAATTGGGGGGGGAGGAACACCCGCTCAAAACTACTCTCAAAACATCACCACCGAGGAAAGAGAAGAAAGGAAAAAAGGGTGTTAGATAATCGGGGAAAGAAGGAGAGCGTTGGAGGGGAGGGGCCAGGTGGAACCTGGCAAGGAAGTCCTTACCCTACGGATGTGGTTTGGTAGGCTCTAAAGGGAATTACCAGACCTCCCCTATCAAGGAAAACTGCGTATCCAAGAAAAGGGAATAACGAGGGTAAGAAGCTGACCAGCCACGTTGTGTATGGGTTAAGTCCCCCCAAATTAACCCGAAGGGAAAAAGTGAAGACGGTGACGCGGAGCCTTTACTCTCAGCCGCTCCTTTCGCCGGAGGGGCGTCAATAAATAGAAGAAGGGGTGTAAAGACTGTGGAAAGGTGCAGGGAGGGGGAAACGGAAACGACTATCAGCTCAATTGTCCTTCAGCGGTGGGAGAAAAGGCTGTAAGCGATGTGCAAACAGGGCGCTCGAGGTGCTGCGGGGGTGAGGGAACCGACCAAGTCAAAAGTCAAAGAAAAGAACTAGTGGCAGGGCAAGTCAATACGTATTTTCGCAAGGATAACCGGTGGGTAGGACAGCGCCGAGCAAGTTCATTGGACCGGGGTTAAGTACGTCAAACCAGAAAAAAAGGGGGGTTCGGCTTGAAGTGCAAATCGCGAAAAGGAAAGGGAACTGGCGGGTCAAAGGATTACTAAAAAGTGTTGAGAGCTAGAAAAGGGACGCTCGGGGGAGCTGTGGAAACACTCAAAACTTACTGGGAAAAAAACAGAAAACTAATTGAAGAGAGGGGCGGTGAGTCAAAAAGTTCAGAGGAGATCACCACGCTTGGGGAGTATTTTATCAAAACAAAAAGAAAGAGTTGAAAGACCAACCGGCACATTTAAGTACAAAAGCAAACCGTACTACAAAAAAAACGCCTGGATCGTACGGGTCGAAAACAGGGGGTGTCCGCTATCGGGGAAGTCCATATAAAGGCTAGGAGGCTACGCAATACTAGTATCCAAAGCGGCAAAAGGGGAAAGAAACATATCAGACCTTAAAAGGGCGGAACAAGAAAGAAAAGGTCATAAAGAGCCAGTACCACTTAAGACCTCCAAGTCTATCGGGGCACCAGTCTCCCGCATCGAGTATCAGTAAAATCGACGGTGCATAGAGTAGCCTAAACAAAGGAAAGCGTGTCAGGGGGGGAAAGGGGCTCAGAAGTCGAAAAGGAAACATGTCAGCGGGAGACATTAGCGAAGGGCAATATGGTAGGTCTCAATCTAAAGGGCTACCATGTTGGTAAGAGATGGAGATAGCTTAAGTTGGGGACGGGTTTATGGGGGATCGATAAAGATGGAAGCAGCTGGGGCAAAGGCATCACGTTGGACTCAGAAAAACGCTAAGGGAAGCCTATGCTCGAAAAAAAAAGGGAAACCGCAAGCGGGTAACTAAAAACATATGGAAACTTAGGTTACGAGGGCCGCCTCTAGAAGAACTGTCGCACCTAAAAACCTGAGTCTTCCGTGGGAGGTGAAAAGAGAAGCGACATACGGAACCTTGACGGGCGACTCCTGATTCTCTCCGCTCCATCCTTTAGCAATAAAGTCCTGTGAACTGGTACCCAGCAATTCCCAACGTCTTATGGCACCGGCTTGGGACGTGCCTCCCGGGAATCAGGGGAAATAAAAGAAGTCGAGGGCAGAAGGAGGGGGGCACGAGAAATGGGTTCGAGGCCGGGACGAACGGTACGCAATGTCAAAATCTGGGGAGAGCTAAAGGGCAGGAAGGGTATCATGGGCGAAAAGACCGCCAGGAACAATGCAATCAAAAAAAGGGAGGCTACAGAACACCCGAAATAGTCATATGACTTAAGACACTGAGCGAGAGAACACAACAAAACGGGAGGGGGAAAGAGGACCTTGGCGAACACGGAAGAAGTCGTGAGTCTGAGGGTAGAAGACTTCTGCTTCAGAATCATCAGGAGGAGGGAAAAGATCCTGACTGGAAAAGAGAACGGAAGTCGGCGGCCAATCAGAAGCCATATAGCATGCAACCCAGGATCGTAAAATTGAGGTACCAAGAACTGCCTTCCGGCGGGGCTCAAAGTCCCCGAGGCTGGAAAAGAAAAGAGCAGGTTGCAGAAGACGATGGTCGAACGTCGAAAACGGAAAACCGGCATAAAGAGAAACCCCGCTTGCTATATTCGCAAGGAAGAAAAAAAAGGTGTTAAAGACACCGTAGGAAAAGAAAACAACCAAAAACCTAAAGTGGAAAACTTAGGGACAGGTCGGGGAGCCAAACAGGGAAATGGGTGTCGGGAAGGGGGGGCTCAGCTAACGTTAACATGTTGAATGAAGAGCTCAATCGAAAGGAGACACCAACTTGAAATGCTGCACCGGGGATTAGATCAAAGCTTAACTGAAACAGACTAAAAGAAAAAAAAAAATAAAAAAAAAAAAAAAAAAAAAAAAAAAAAAAAAAAAAAAAAAAAAAGAAAAGAAAAGAAAAAAAAAAAAAAAAAAAAAAAGAAAAAAAAAAAAAAAAAACAAAAAAAAAACAAAAAAAACACCAAACAACTAAAGACCCCAATCCCCCAAAAAAATCCAAGAAAAAAAAACCAACCAAACCCAAAAAAAACAAAAGCCCCCAAAACCCCAACCAACAAACATACACGTCCCCAACCCGAGCAGCATCTCTCATCCTTCGTCAAATTTCTGCACCTTATTCCCTGAAAGGCTTCTTAAGGAAAGAGGGGAAATTCGCAAAAAACCGCCTTCATGATGCCTCGGAGTCCGACCTTCAAGTATGAAAAGCAAGTTGCCGAAACTATGTTCGAACCCTCGAATGAAAAGGAATCGATCACAGGAGCAAAAAGCAGCATTTTTCTACTTTGTATATTCAGTAGAATTGGCGTCAAAAGCATGTGAAAAAAGAGACTGTCTCTAAAAACTGGGATGGTGGGTGGGGGGGGTTTTTGGGGGGGGGTTTGTTGGGGTTTTTGGGGGTGGGGGGGGGGGTGGGTTTGGAGGGGTTGGTGTTGGGGGTGTGGGGTGGGGGGGGGGGGGTTGTGGGGAGGGGGGGGGGGGGGGGGGGTGGTTCGGCGACATGAAGTCGTTTCTGATCAATGACAGTTTAAGGGGAGGCCTGAATATTGAATATTGAAAAAGTTAACAAAAGCCACAGCTTTTGATTGACTAAGTGATATATAGACGCAGGAAGGGGGGAGGGGGGGGGAGAAAAGTACATCAGGTCGTTGGTAGTACGGGGAGCTGTGTCGCGAAGCACACGAGCCCTATCTGGGAGGTGCGAGAATGGATGATAAAATTCACTACGATCATCAACACATCGTGGGTGATCCGATAAGCTGATGGGGAGGGAAAAAGAAAACAGAACTGAAGTCTTGAGTTAATAGGGGATTTTTCAACAGCAAAACACACGAAAGAAAAGGGGAGACTCGTCATATTAATACAAACCACTTTAAGCAAGAAGGTGAAAAAAGACAGAAAAAAATCAAGGTCGGGCGCCAGGCTGCTGAAAAAATCTGAAATCAGTACTTTACATCGGGAAAAAAGGCAAGGAAAAAGGCGGCAAACAAATGTGCTCAATTCACTTCGGCGTTGTCAAGGCAGATTCGGGGAGGGGGAAAGGGGGCCGGAAGACGTCGCTACAGACTCCAGAAAAAAGGACGCAAAAGGGGAGTAAATCCTCCAAATCGTTGTGCACTGCCGGACCGAGAATGTTAAAGGGTCCGGGTCCCCCACCGAGTCACAAGGAAAGGAACGAAGACCATGAAAAAAAAGCAATCGCGAAGAAAAAAAACGGGGGAAGTATCGCCAAGAAAGATCTGTAGAAAGAGACGTCTGGCCGGAAGAAGGCGTTAATAACGGGCCAGTGGGGCAAAAGAGCTCAACGTCAGTCGTTACCCTAAGGCAGAAAAACCACGGTTTGGGGGAGATTTAGGAGGGAGGGGGGAAATTCTGAAAAAAAAGGGTACCAAACCATAGTCCTTCGGAACGAACATTCAATCACTTGAAAAAGCCACGGCAGATCTACAAAAACTAACGGAGAATCCCGGGGCCCAATTAAACTCCTCACAACGAAGCTATAGATCAAAAAAAAGAGGATGAAGAAATAGAACGAGAAAAGAAAAGAGGTGATAATCGGGGAACATTCTTCTCAGTGGAGCGGAAGGAACCCTGTCAGGTGGATAGGAAGGAAAGAAGTATAACCCTTGTACGGTTTGGGGGGAAAAAAGAAAAAAAACCCATTGAAGGGCAGACGTCCGAAATGCAGAGAAAATCACCACGCCGGGCCTCCCGAAAAGGCAGGGAACTAAAGAGAGAAGGATGAAGGCTGGGGGAGGGAGACTGCCGGACCATCAAACCACTATTCAATCTTAGTATTAAGAAAAAAACGGAGCGTCCAAGGCAATCTGCCGGGCTCTGAGTAGCAGCGCGTGTCCGCAGTAGGAAGGGGGGAAGTGGGCAAAACAGATAAAAAAATGGAAGAAGGAAAGGAGAGCGTTGGGAAAAGGAACAATTCTGGCCTCAACGGTGTCTGCGTAGAGCGGCTAGGACAAAAACTCAAGAAAAACGGAAATGAAACTTTCAAGCAAGGATGGAGGGCCTAGCACAAGGGGGGAGAAGAAAGGAAAGAGAAAGGGGCCGTGGTGCGAGGAGGATAACGCCAATGATCCAAAACGTTTCAGCGAGAAGGGGCACCGAAAAAACAAAAGTCATCTGGTATCGAAAAGAGGGAGGAAGGGGGGGGGGGGGGAGAAAGAGAATCACTGGTTTCTCTAGGGGGGGTGACTCTGGGGGGGGGACAATCCAAACTTCTACTGTAAAGAAAAGAAAGGTTTCTGGGGAACCCCTGCACTGGCGAAAAAGCAAAAACGCTAAAATGGGAGGCAGAAAGGGCGAGACGAGGGAAGCACATATATGGGAAAAACCAGACAAATAGCAAGAGTATTAGAGCTTCTGAAAGAGTACACCAACAGGATACAAGACAAAAAAGCAGGGAGGAGGAAAGGGGAACAGCAAACTAAGGAAGGTCAAGGGGGCGTCGAGAAGAAAGTGAGGGGCGGAGCGTAACTAGAGACCGACCTTCAACGCTAATAGAGCATGTAATCAAATCAAGGGCAGAAATGAAACAGGAAAATCCAGAGGCTTCCTACCAAGTCAATTGTTACAGAAGATACGCCTGAACTCTGCCTACCTTTCATACATCTGGAGAAGACAGTGAACGGGGAGTTAGGGGAGAAGGGGTGGCGGGAAAGAAAAGAAAGAGTAAGGGGAACGTGGCGATTGACGGAGAAAAAAGAGAAAAAGTCCAAGTTAAGGGGGAGAAAGGAGGTTCAAACATTAAGAGTGCTTCTCAAATACGAGGGTCACTACAGTTGGGGAAACAAGGAAGAGGGAATGCTTGAAGGGGGGGGAGTGGTGAGGGAAAGTCGATACTTGGAAGGGGAAAGACAAATCAAGTACCTGGTCTAAGAGAGATCGTATTGAAATGAGACAGAGCCTCATCGGGAAAAAAGAAGAGGGAATAAAGCCCAATTGAAAAAAACTGTCGGAAGGGGGGCAGAGGCCGCCCAAAAGCCCTTTAAAGCCTAACGAAATGGATACTTGGGGTAAGACGTACTTCATCGTTACTAAGGAAGAATTGAAATCTCCAGAGAAGATCTGTTCGAAGAAGCTAGGCAAGGGGGGAGAGGTAACCACGGTGACGGCCAAAAGCGTCGGAGGCACCCTTATGTTCGGTCAAAGGGAAGGATTCAAAAGAGAAAGTGGGAAAAACTCGGTAGATATAAGGGGGGAGGGGAGGGGAAATGCTGAAAGAGGAGGAACGCGGGCATGAAGAAGACTCGTCGACGCAGGGTTGGGCAACACCCGCATATGCGCCACTGGAAACTCGAAAAAAAAAGTCTGAAAACCGGCGATACAAGAAAAATTGGGGTGGGCCAGGACCCGGTAGGAGAAAAAACAAACGGAGGATCCGGGGAGCGAAAACAGGGAGACGAGAGGGAGAGGTCAACTCAATTCGGCTGAAAGCCCGATCGCCATTATACAAAAAGAAATGGAGGCAGGGAAGAATTTCACAATGGAGGGGGCAACTATCGGAGAAAGAAGAATCGGTAGTAACATCATTGGGACAACTTCAGAGCCCTAAGACGACATTACCCTTGCTCAGTCACATATCTCGAGCAGGGGGGAGGAAAACAGAGGACCCCGATCCCGGATCGTTCTGCTTCGCAAGGCGAAAGCGAGGCACGAGGGAAACCTCAAGGGGGGGGGGGGTCAAGAAGCGCTCGGAGGGACTCAACCAAGCAAAGAATGTTCAAAAATCAGGTTTAGAGGGAAAGAGAAAAGAATTACTACATGCCGGTCAGAAGGGGTGTTGAAAACTCTCCTCACTCGAAGAAGCTAGCTCGCCAATAGAAAAGGAGGCGAATAAGGCACAAAAGATGGAGAGAAGGGAAAGGGGCAAAACAGAATTCTATGACTCAGAAAAAAAAAAACAACAGAATCATTCTAATCAAAGCTTGCGGAAAAAAGTCAACGAAAAGTAAGAGGAGGAAAAGCATATCTTCAAACACAGACTTCTAATTCGAAAACCGACTGAGTACACTTCAAATAAAACAAAAGCAAAACGAGGGTGTACCGATTATGCTTTCTCTCACGCTACGAGCCCTGAAGAAGATAAATTATCGCCAGAACGACGGTGGCAGAGTAGGCACGAGAGCCTTGGCGGTCTGATGTGGGCTAGAGTCGGAGACATGGGGAGGGGGGGGAACTAACCCCTTCTCGCAGTTATTTCAGTTGAGCAGGGGGGGCAGGGAAGAAGAGTGGGGCTCCTCGGGGCCAACCTACCGCCACTCAGGGAGACGAAAGGATAGATAACAGCAGGGGTGTGCGAACGGATAAGGGTAGTTGGTGTAGTACTGTTGGGGTAAGTAGCAAACGGGTGCGTGGCGGCGAAATCGAGGAGACGTCGAAGAAGTGCATACGGAAAGCCAAGCGTGGGGGGGGTCCTATGAAGTGCGGAAGGACCGCCTATAGGAATTAGGGAAAGAAAGTGGACGGTAAGCATGTGGGGGGGAAAAAATCCAAACGAATTCAGCCCCGGGAGAGATAGAAGGGAAGGAGCAAAACCATTTCCGCAGGTAAATCCCAGCTGCAGAACCCGTGGAAGAGGGGCCTCCGGTCGCTCCAAAGCTCATGGCCACTGCCGACACGAGTTGTCAAGGGAGGTGAGAAGGACATAGTGAAAAAAAAGCAGGATGACTTAGGGCGTCTCAACGGACGTGAGCCAACCGAAAAAAAGAAGGAGGGGGATTTGCCAATGCTGGGCAATCGAAGGCCAAGCACTACCGAAGATCCAAAAAACGTTTGTGCCGAAGCTAACGTAGCGTAAGAAAGGAGAATGGACAACGTTCTGTCCCCCAACCGCCACAACTCCTACTAAAAAAAAGAGAGACTCCTAGGAAGAAAGGAGGAAAAGCTGGCAGGGTAGGAGGAAACACCCGAGGGAAGACGATCCATACTAGCAAAAGTAGTTCAGACAGAGGGCATTTTTCACCACACCAAAGGCAGTGAAAAACTACGATCTACCAGGAAGGTAAACCTCATGGCTACGTCAGGAACGGAGGGGGAGTTATTTGGGAAAGGAAACACATGTGACGCCGGGACCAACCATAATTACAAGGTAGATGGTAGGACAGTAATTGGTCCTTCCCTGGAGGAAGGAAGGGGGGGACCGGTACAAACCTCTCC
>Ga0179593_1404941_pt1 | contig 26337 bp, 26 predicted proteins | sample CZODoug2_1_08_16_FD_185931 | JGI IMG/M metagenome (GOLD analysis project Ga0179593, IMG submission 185931) | Vadose zone soil fungal communities from Angelo Coast Range Reserve, California, USA - CZODoug2_1_08_16fungal (PacBio error correction) | ecosystem: Environmental > Terrestrial > Soil >...
GGTATCGCTTGAGCTACCTCATCGCGATCGAAAGGGACGGCTGATCTTTTATTTCCACCTTATCTGATTAGTCAAGTACTGACTGGCTCATGATCAAAAACACACAAAGAAGCGTTCGAATTCATTACCAACAAAAGGGGAGTCCTCGGAAACCATCACCATAGAGATGAAAAGGGGGGATGAGATCTAAAAACTTACGCCAGCGAAAAGAAGTCACGAATCGTAGCAGACATAAAATTCGAAAATGAGAATCAGGCGTGATAGGAAGTCTCGACCAGCAGGGCGGGACTAAAATCCAAAATCTTTAAGTAAAAGAACGGTGCGACAAGGGGACTGAACACAAAAGTGGTCTCTGGTGGAAGGCTTCGATGTGTGAGAGAAGCACGACTACAAACGAAATACAGCAGCGTTCATACAAAACAGCCAATAAGGGGGAAAAAGGGGGATTCCCTGCAAAAAATTCATTGCGTCGATCCAATGGGGAAAAGGAAACGGCGGAGTGAAGAGAGGATTACCACAGGGGAGAAGGGGGACGAATACATGGGTCAAAAGCCAGCAGAGGAAAAGAAGAGAAAACACCTGTATAAAAGGAGGCGAGGATGTTGCTTCTCTCTGACGCAGAGAGGAGTAGAGCCTTCTAAAAGATGGGTCACGATTAGGAGAAGACCTCGCCGTCCTGGGTTAAAAACATGGGGGAAGGGGGGGATCCGCAAACCGAACGGGCCAAGGCACGAATGAAGAGGGTTCTTTGGGTGCTGGGCCTTTAAAAAAGGCTACCGCTCACTGAGAAGGAGCAGGTAGTGGAGTCGAAGCCTGGAGCTTCCTATACACCCAAGGACTCACCGGATGGGGAAGTCTACTTTCTAGGAAACCGTTCGTGAAGCCGAAGTCTTCTTCCGCGACAAGCACGGCGGGGGGCAGCGCGAAGTACAAGGCTCAGATCTGGTGTAGGGAGACAGGGGGGTGCGTGTCGTTTGCAGGGGGTGCTCGGATGTAGCGGGGCTATTGACTAAAAATCCTTGGAAAGGAGAGGTCTTTGTCTCTACAGCAAAAATGTGGGCAATGGAAGCTTGGTTTGTCCTTTTAGCCGGAGCAGAACCCGGACGCGTATAACAACGATAAATATGGTAAACTCGAAGGAAGGAGAACACAGCAGACGAAGCTTGACTATGGAGTAAAACGCGCCAGCCTAAAGACTTGGCCTACTTCTGAACAGCGGCAGCATAGTTGGTCAGGCTCTATGCCGGGGGAAAGAAAGTGGCTATATCTTCCCTTTGGCAAAAACGGTCCTGCAGATAACTACTTTAAGGTAGCCCTTGCGGTACTGTCAGGGCCCCCCTGTCGATCGCGTATGCATGTCTGATACTGGGGAGTGAGCGGGGATATCGGAGGAGGAGAAGACGCAGAATGCGAGAACGGGAAGACGGTCCCGAGGGCCTCAAAACACCAGTCAGCTCCCCTGAGCCAGGGGGGATCTGCTCGATGGATTCAAATCCAAAGGGGCAGGGATTTTTGTTGGACTTCCGACTACGCGTCTTTAAATTTGAGAAGAGAGAGACAAACGGCGAACTAGATGAAACACACCTCCTTCGGGGGGCTCTATTACTAAAGAGGTTCGGCAGAGGCCTTTCAATTAATCAGAGAATCATCTAGGGAGGGGGGTCCACAGAGGCTCCGAAAGGGCTGGCACTCTATGAAGACCGACACGATCCAACCCCAAGTGGGTCATAAGAAAACTTACCTATTTTGGTGAAGACACTATCAAGAGACATGGGAAAACTTGAAAGGGAGTACATGACGCGGCGAGAAGATAAACCTACAAAAGAGAAAGAGAGCAGGATGCAAGCCAAATTGGAGCATTCCAAGCATTTCTTATCCTTTTGTCCGAAAAGGAAAAAATTTCTCTTAAAAGGGGGCATACGCGCGCATGAATCAATAAGTGAAAATTTGGAACTGCTCGGAACCCGCCCAACTCAAGTGAGGGGTTGGAACGGGGGAGGCAAGGGAAAGGCTGGGACGCGTAAAGGGGAGATTGTGCATAAAAACGGGAACGCGTGCTGATTCTATGCAACACATCCAAGAGAACAGAAGGGGTTGCTGGGAAAAAAGGGAGGGGTATTCAAGATCATTGGCGAAAGGCTTTTTCAAGCGAAGCAAAGCGGAAATGAGTATGAAGAACCAGGACAGAAGAAAACGCCCTGGGAGGACCCGAGACTTTACATCGGAGCGATCAGGAGAGAAGGAAAAGCGATCAGCGGAAGGAAACGGGGTCTTCAGCGAAAGCTCTGGCTGGGAAGGTCCAACTCGGAAAGGGGAGATGACTGTAAGAACGTAAAAAAACAAAAAGATGGGGAGGAGAAGTAGTCTCTGGAATCAAAAAAGAGCAAGCTCGCGGTAATTTCTTTGGGTGGGACCCGCAACGTCTTATTGGAACGGGATGGAAGCGCTGTTCTCGTCGCATCAGGAGGAACGCTTCGACGATAGAAAGCCGAGACTCTAAAGGAGGCCTTCCATTTCACTGACCCGAGGTCTAGGTAAACCGGGGACAGGTGGGAGAGGAGGCACTGGGTCTAGGGATTCGTAATACACAACAGAGGAGAAGGGTAATTGGGAATCCGGGCGTCTGTATCATCAGTTTCGGCGAAAAAGAGGGGAAAGGACTCTTACATGAAGGCAGTCTGGGGGTGGGAGATCGCCACGTCAGGAGAGGGGTGAAGAAGGGTGCCTGCCAAATCGAACCACCGAGCTTAACTTTCGATTGAGAGCAGTGGGGTCAGCGCATCAAAATCGGCGTCCGGGCACTAGAGGGGACCAATACGAAACAACAAGGTCAACTGCATGCTACTACTTGAAAACGGCTCCAACATACTGGTGAACCAGAAAGGGGGTGGAAGCGGAAAAGTGCGAAGGATCCACAGCCTCTTTGCCGCTGGCACTCGGAAAGTGCGAGGCGAGAAAACGTCGAGGGGCTTGTCTCCGGGGAAAGGACAGACTCTGAATGGGGAATCTAAAGGCTTTGAATTGCTTATTTTCAAGCTTAGAGAAGAGATCCAGCAGAAAAGCGACAAAAAAATTGGAATAGGGAAAAGAGGGGCCATCCGGATCTCTATGGATCACCAGCAATTTTAGGGCTCGATACGAATAACTGAGGAAATTGAAGAACAACGTCTCGGACCGCAGTCCATTCTCACCGTAGGAAAAAGTCGAAATATGATCTCTCTATCATAAACCCAGCAAACATTACTGAAGAGGACCAACGGGGGTCCAAACGTTTTACCGTGAGAGAGGGAAAGGAACCTCATTATCGCCCGAAATGGGATAAGTAGGACAAGTCAACTAGAAGAAACTATAAGAAGATCCTATCTTTGGAAGAGCCGGATTCCCTCGGAAACTTACATCCATGGGTCAATACAGGACACCTTAAAAAGAAAAAAACCTCAGAGCTGGGTCGATTAGAGGGGAAATGGAGGGGAGAAAAGTTCCTTGGAGACGAGAAAGTGGAGCAGACACGAAAACTACACTTTGGTTCATTTATAGGGCGGAGGGGGTGCACAGGCTCGGGGTCGTCTTGGTTTGATTATTGGAGCTGGGGCGCAAGTGGAACTTGGAGGCTTGTGTGGGCACGCGGCCTTCATTCCTCGGGAAGGACGAACGTAGTCCGGGAGAAGTCCATTGGACGTGAGAATAATTGTGACCCAACGGGAAGCAAAGGGTGTATACACACGCCCGCAAATCTTGAGCAGGGGAGACGACGGGGCAATACGGAAAGCATTCGGGTCAGGTAAAAAAAAAAACAAGAGCATCACGAAGGGGGAGAAAAAACCGACAATTAACGGTTGCAGAATGAGGGCGTCCTGGGCTTTCTGCCGGGCAAAATCACCATATTTTTCAGAACTAGACCATAGACGTGCACAGACGGGGGGAGTGTAAAAGCTTTCAACAGCAAGATTCGGTCGCTAGACTACTGAAGAGAAGGGGAGGGGTGGGGAGGGTCGAACGGTTGAACATCGCAGCGCTATCTAAGCAACCAGGTTTAGGAAGGCGCTGTTCGTACCAATTTCAAGACGGGGACCTCGCAAGAAGGTCATCGCGCCCGGCAGTCCCTTAACCTCGAAACTCGCGAGAACGCAACGTTTCGGAGAATAAGGGTGCTGCGGGGGTATCGATGGATGATGAAGCGCGCGGGGAATAAGATTGGACCCTCCACCAAGGCCTGGCAAACCTTGCCGCACTCGGCATAGTTTGGATAGTCAGAGCTCGCGGCGCCCCAGGACGCCAGCGCTCAAACGCGGCCTTGGTCAATCTCCAGGGAATAGCTTTTCCGGGGGAGGGTTCGAGCAAAACAAGAGAGCTCGATGCTGAAGTCAACCGCCTGGTAAAGGAGGAAGAAGAAAAACACCATGTGAAGGTGTGGGTCGCTGTATCAACATCAATTGAGGGCGCTATTCAAACTCAAGTCTTGAATACAATGAACCGGCCGGAAGGGGGATAACCCGCCTTTATCGACCAGACAAGGGAACTCGGAGTGTGTGGGGACGCCTACATTCCTGTGGAGCCCCAAAAACGACCTTGGGAATATCGAAGCTCACAAACAACCGGAGAGGAGGAGGGGGATATCTGATCTTGACTCAAGAGTTTTTTTTTGTTTTTTTTTTTTTGTTTTTTTTTTTTGTTTTTTTTGTTTTTTTTTTTTGTGTGGTGTTTTTTGTGTTTTTTTTTGTTTTTTGTTGGTTTTTTTTGTTTTGGTTGATGTTTTGTTTTATGTTTGGGTTTTGTTTTGTTTTTGAAGTTTTTTGTTTTGTGTTTTTGTGTTGTGGTTTTTTTTTTGTGTGGGTTTGTTTTATGGTTGTAATTTTTTTTTTTATAGGTTGTGTGTCGTTGGTTGAACCGACCGTACCAAAGCAGGTCGTCGTCACAAACAAGAGGAAGTGGTTTGGAAAAAGGCAAGACTTAGGGAAGAAATCTCCTTGGGTTACAGGAGGAGAAAAAAAATGGGAGGGATGGGTTAGCAGCAAGATAAGCACAGCGACTAAAGGAACAGCGAGGGGGGATTTGTTAGGTAGCAAGGTCGCAAAGGCGTTGAATAAAGTAGCGTAAGGAGCAGAGTGATGGGGGTAACAAATCAAACAAACGAGACAAATGGGCGAGGTGCGCAAGATCGGAGTACGCGCCGGGGAGGCAACTAATCAACAAAGAATGCCAGCGGATTGTGGTTTTGGACGGTCCTTGGGAGGCAAAAAACCAAAATTAAACCACAAAAAGGAAAGAGCGTCAGCTAAGGGGATCAGATCGCGCACAAGTTATCATCTCAAGAAAGGGCACGGGAGGAGAAATTATAGGTAGCCGCTTCAAACTTTCTTCACAGCGTTCGCGGAAAATCGTGTCCCGATTTACTGACAAAATTGCGAGGGGTGACGAAAATCACTTAGAGCACTGGGGGCTCCTGGAAGAGGGAAAGAGGGCGATTTCAGTGGAATGAACTGGCCGATTCGAGGCGATGCGGCTCATACAAAACTTCGTGAAAGCTGTGGACCCCGGCAACGGTTGCACAGTTAGTGGGTGACGAGAAAAATCTGTGACGGACCGGCCGAAACGCTTCCAGAGCCTTAGCAAACCACCGCATTCCGGTGTTTCACGCGCTTTCGGTACTGTGGATACATTCAGCATAGTGGCCGTTTTACCCGTTGCGGTCGGGGGCACGTCATACCTCTCCCATCGAGGACGGGCGTTTCCACGTGATGTAAACGGGGGGGGTTGCTATCTGATGATAGCGCACCGGGTCCTGGAGCAGCACGAACTTCGTAAGGACACTCTGTAAAATAAGCGAAGGTTGACCCGGCCAAGCAGCTGGTCATACACTGACTACCAGAGTGCTCAGAATACCAAAAAAACGAACCGGGAAAGAACGGAGTAAAAGAAAACAGAAAATTTCTGGCTCGGGTGATCTACACTAACAGGGCAGAAAGAGGGCTCTAAAAGGTGTCCCCTCCATCCTTGAGATCCTGCGACGCTCGGCAGTGGGATGGAGTCCGTCTCGAAAAATGTCAGTGCAGTTATCGAATAGACCGACGCAAATCAAAAAAAAAAGATCTAGCGAGACAGGTATACTTGGTATATGAAATGCCGTGGACACTATGGGTCCAATAGAGCGAGATAATACGGGGGGCAGGGGGGGATCTCGATCTGGAACCGGCGGTTACAAAAACGCTGTTGGCGATGCCGGAGTAAAGTCGTGGGTTCTTCTGGAAGACTCAAAAGTCTATCAGTACTTTTGACCAAGTGGAGAAGTAGAGATTCGATGCCGTGGTAGGACTTTTAGATCGTAGCCGCGGTATAGAATCCTCCGGATACCCTCCATCAGATTGGGACAAACCGGACCGGAGCCGGGGCTCCAACCATTGAAGGGGTGCAACACCTCGCGCGGGTGGGCGGGGGACTGGAGTTCAGTAAAACTAAAAATAGGCCCAAACCAAACAGCCGTTGAATAAAGTACCTTTGAACTCTCAAGGGGGGGGGTCAGAGGTCACACTACAACCGGCGAAGCGCATCCCCATAGACTGGGACGAATGGAGCGCACTGTTAAACTTAGCTTTCCCTAAGGAACCGCTGGGGCAACAGGTGCGATAAAAAGGGGGTTGATGCAAGGAGGAACCACTCGTGAGTCTACGAGGGGGGGTGTACCACTGTGTGGAGGACTTTGGTCACTCCGCTTCAGGGGGATGAAAAAGTCGGGGGTTTGTTTCTAAAAAGAAGGGAGGTTGCAAGGAGAGAGTGGGATGACAGTGCGTCTCCGGTTGACGCGCTCGCCATGGCGAGCTCGCAACGTAAGGAATATGTGGTAGGCCCTTTTGAGGACGGCGAGAGAACAGTGAGGGAATTGAGGAATCCCCTAGAAGAGGGTTATATTGCAACCCCGCGAACCCAGCATGTCTGGGAAGGTACGGAATCGTGAGAAAGGAAATATTTTCCTTGGGAGAATGAGAGCTGTCCTGTAGATCAAAAAACTAATCTTAACACTTGCGGGAGGAGGAAAGAGACTCTGTTGTGATCACTCATACAAACGGCAAAGGAAAGACAAGGTTCCGAAGCAACAGACTTTCGCTGCACTTGAACGGCAAAAAAACTTTCCGTGTTATGGGCCTCGCCCGGAAAGGGGGGAGGGGATCTTAGGAGGGGGAAGAACGGAAAGCGGATAAAAATAGGGAGGCAAAGAAGGCGCTGACAAGAACCTCTGAATCCAGCTAGGCAAGTGGGAGCCCGTTTAACAAGAACAAACAGCTGTCTCGGGGAAAACGCTTAAGGGGTATGATGTTGGGCTGAAGAGATTCTCTCCACCTCAATGGCGGATGAGGAGTGTATAGGACTCTCCTCGCCTTCGAGGTTGTCCGTTTCAAAAAACGGGAGAAGCAGCCGAGGGAAGAAGGTCTAACGAAAAGGTAGAGGAATGAGTTGTGGGGAGACGGAATCGCGAGTGAACACCCGTTAGCGTGATGGGAGAGCGGGGGACGATTCCTCGGTACCACGTCACTTGGCGCGGCGGAAAATAGCAATCCGTTAGGATCTTCCGCAAGAAGGTGCTACCGAAGGTGAGCGCCTCTGAAAAGTAGAGTTCACATATAGCACGTCAGACAAGAAAAGAATGGAACAGGCACTTAGAAGAGTCGACATACCAGTCCGTAAAGTTTTTCATCGCAGGGCAGCAGGGGGGGCCAGTCCCCGAATGCAAGGATACTGAAAAAAAGGGAGCTTCTTTCGGTGCCCGTCAAGGTACAGTGCCCAAAGTGCTGACAAAAACCAATGGAATGGGTTAGCGGCGGACGGCCGGTAGAAATTGCTGTTAGGGGGGATAGGGGAGGTTGGTGGCAAGAGGGCTGATACAGGGAGTGATAGACGGGAGGGCCACAATGCGCTTCCACGACCGTGGGAATACCGGGATCACTAAAAGGTAGCTACCAACTATGGTGCGCGCCGAGGCCCTCGTTCTGGAGGAAGACTCTTCAGTGGGCCGGCTTCGAGGGTGCGTTCCCCTGCATTGTGCTTACGGAGGAAGGACGTGGAGAACGTAAGGGAGCTTTGATAGGGGAGAGGGGGTTCGGTAACCCATAGTAATCCGGCCAGTTTGGGCTTCACATGGGGGGGGTACAAATTAATGGTGGGTTTATGAACAACACCTTGAGAGTGTAAACGTAAATCGGCGCTGCACAGAATAAGCTCGTCCTTTTGGAAAACACAACGAGAAAAATCAGGAATTCTTTTATGTTCCTTGAGGGCTCGAACGGAAGAAACACGGGGGAGGTCCTCGGAACCAAGGGGAAGCGGGGCTTGGAAATCTCTGCTGTAAAGGAAAAGAGACGGGTCGGAGAGGGGCTGAACGCCCGGAGTAGACAGGGAAGGCACAACCCAAGAAACTGATCTCGGAGAGGGCGAAAGGGGGCGGAGATCCGACAGGAGTCGCTGGAGCGTCAGCTGGAAGTTATCGAAATCAGGTCCTTCCCAGAGAGCCGGCGAAGTTAGAAACAGAAAAGAACAAAGAAGCCGCATGACATGTACGGCAAAACAAAGGACAGGGAGGAACCCTTGACCTTCGGATCCCCGAACGCCTCCAGCAGTGAATCGAATCGAAATTCCGACATCAAAGTTTTCACGGGAGGGAAAGATCGGGGTCTCAGGCGGGAGGAGAAACACGCTTGTCAAACAAGCGCCACTATCCTTACACCTCCTACTCACTACAAAGGGAGAAACCGAAAGAGTGTCCCTGGGGGTGGGACAACTGATGGCTCATACTTTACGCGAGTACACCGGAAAGTGGGATGATGCTGTCTCCTGTATCGTATGCTAAAAAGGAGATTTCATACAGGGGAACCTTAAAAAGGCTCCGTCTCCAAGCCAAAAAAAACAGGCCGGAATTTTGCAAAACAAATCACCCAGTGGGAGACCAGCGACAAGCAACAGCGAGATTCAAAGGTAGGAGGGGGAAGCAGCAAGAAGTGCGCCCGAAACACAAAAACACGCGAGACGGGCAACATAAAGATGATATAATCCAAAGATTCGCCGGGGAAATACTAGCATGCACATAGTTTAGGGGTCTCTTCAGCAAGAAAAAAAGAAGAGGGGAAAGAACGGGGTCGACAGCTAGGGGAAGGCAAAGCTTGACGCTGTTATCTGAAAACGAAGCGGTCGGCGCTCTTTTTAACTCAGCAGAAGTGTAAGGAGAAGATCAGCAGGAAGAAAAAGAGAGAGAACCAAAAACAAAAAGAGGAACTCGTTTCAAGGTGAACCTTTAAGGGGGGAAAAGGGATAGACTTCCAAGAATAGGTTTCACGAGAAGCCTGCAAAAGATGGGCTATTGAACGAAGCTCTTCGGCCACACCAGAAAGCCCGTGCCAAGAAAATCTCTCGACAAAAAAAAGACTGAGTAGTAAACGATATATTTTCTATGAGGGGAAGGGCTGCGGAGGGGGGGAGCAAAGTCATTCGTCGTATTAGAAAAGATGGACGACGGGAGAGTTAAAAGATCCGGAAAGGGGGGGGGCCGTTCAAATACTCCCCGTCATGCAAGGGGATTCACAGGGTCACAGGGCACAGAGGACGTCTGTGGGGGATTGCTTAGGAGCTGCTGTTCTTCGCCTGCGCTTGGAGTGGGGCTCCTCCAGGGAACCCTGGCCAGAAAGGGGGGGATGGTGGAAGGAGGCTTTAGAAAAGTACAGGAGCAAAAGTAATTCTGCTAAACCCGCACGCATGGGGGCAATTCTTCCGCCGCAAAGGCGCTTAGAGATTATAAAAACATTCTATGGGGAGGGACTGGCTTTCGCGTTGGGGGGAGCGTTTTGGGTTGTTGGGTGGGGGTTTGTGTGGGGGGGGGTGAGTAGAAAAGTAGACAAACCCTCTCACGTTAAACATACATCTCCTGGAGGGGCTAAGGATTCGCTGGGGGTGATTTTCCTTAAATGATACACAAAGAAAGGTGGTGCCTTAGCCGGCTGCCGGGACTAATATAAGAAAAGGCAGTTTGAGAAGAGGCTATACGCGGAGAGAGGAAGATTTCTTGGAAACGCTGGGAAATCTCGGAGAAAGAAGAAGGAAAAATGGTTAGTACTTCGTCGGGGTTGGTCGCCTGCGGGAAAGGGGAGACATGAGGTTGCATGCTCGAGGACTTTTGCAAAAAATGTTTCCAGGAGATGCGCGTTATCGATCGGCCTCAGAGAGTGAAGGGGCGTGTAAGGAAAAAACTATTCGTACCAGATGGGATATTTAAACGCCTGACCTTCAGGGTCAACTCGGAGAGGGGGGCGAGGAGAAAGGGGATTAAGTGAGGGGTGGGTTGGGCTAACCTCGAAAGGATCGCGGGGAAGAATTGGAGGAGAAAGGGTAAGCGCTGCCTCAAGAGAAAAAGCTGAACCGAACGGATCTGCGCAGGCGCTCGAATGACCGATCCGGGGGGGAGCATGGTGGGGGTGGGTCAGGCCTACTACGCTGTGCGGCCGACGAAAGAAAAAGGTAACACCACGGAGATCCATCAGCCTGGAAAAGGAACAAAAGCCTGCGGCGAGGTACGTGACCTCCAAAAACTTTCGTCTTATTCCTGGACTCAAGTGACGTAAAGAAAGGGGGGGAAACAACAGCAAGGCAGCTCTCAGGTAAGAAACAACACAGCCGCGCTGCTTGCGAAGAGAAGAGGCTAGCAATAGGGAGGTGCAGGCCCAAACCCCCTCGATAACTTGGGGGTTAAACAATCACAGAAACTTGCAAAAACGTAGGGGGCCGGGGGGGGGGCGCCCCCTATCAAAGAGAAAAAATCGGAACTTTCTGATTACAATGACGCCCATGCGAAGGGCCCTGAAGAGGGGGGAAGAAGGGCATCCTCTAGAAAAAAAAACTGGAAGGGGACACATGGGTAGGCAGCGCTCTCGCTCCAAATCAAAAGCCTCTTGCGGTATGAAAAGACCTGACAGGCCGTTTGGGAAAAGGGAAGAAATGAAAAAATATTGGGCCCAAGGTGGCTTAGGTTAACATCCTAAGAGACTGACGCAGCCCTCTGAGCAAAATCCTTGATGGATACGGCCTCGGGAAAAGAGGAACTTTACAGGGTAGGGACCGGGGAGAACGGTCTCGGCACTGGCATGAAGAAGAAGGGGAAACAGGCAACAGGACGTTTGGGGGGAACTCTTCACGTTCTTTCTATTCAATCAAGACCCAAGCACTGTGTCTTGGGTTCAGGATTGGAACTTGGAAGAAATTCGGTTCGGCTCATGAGCGGCGGAATCTTGGAACAGTCACGGGGGATTCTGCTAGAGTGAGGGGATCCCCTACTAGTAAAGAGGAGGTTCCATCGAAAGAGTATTTTGCATTCGAGACTAGGGAATGTACCGATTGAAGATCTGTGGGCAAACGAGGAAGAAGAAGAAGGGAGTAAATTGATCTTAGAGCGTTAGCAATAGAGGATATGGTCTGCTGAAAAATTGTTTGCCAAAAATGAGGAAAGGTCTCAATAACCCTCAGACATTCAGTGCATTCTTTGAAGGGGAAATAAGTACTAAACAGACACTCATATCTGCGGATCGAGGGAAAGTTAATTCTGGGGTTAACGACGGGCAACATTGGGACGGCTTGAGGGGTGGAAGATACGGGTCTCGCTGGGAAAGGGTGCTCTCCGAAACTCTTTCGCGCGCAGGGGAGCCTCGACGTGGGTAAGGTCAGACAGGGGGGGAAATTTAAAGGAACTTATTTGGAAATGACTCAACGTGGGTGCGCATAGGGCCGGGTTGCCGCAGGAAACAACGCACTTTGTGGGAGGGGAGTGTCAAATCGTTCTCTAGTCCGAAGAATGTTTGCATCTGCTTTAGGATACTTCTCCGAGCAATGATGGCTTTCACACATATTTCGTGCTCTGAAGGGAGGCTGGGCCTCCATTATGGGCAGGGTTCAAATCTTCAGCTGTCTATGGGAGCTCTCTGGCTGTAAAAAAAATGAAAAAGAGAAACCAATGAACTTACGTTTATATGCTATCCTGGGTATCTCCAGTCACCGGGCAAGAAGAAAAGGGTGTCGCGCCAAGCGCAAACGAAAACAAAAACAACGCCGTAGATAAAAAAAAAAGGGCATCTCGTGCTGTGGGAGAGGAAAGAAAGTTCTCTTGCGGCACCATGGAAGACGGCTAACCGTTACACGTGTCAGGGGGAGGGGGGGACGAAAAAAGCTAACGCGTTGATGAGAATTTCAGTGAGGGGGTGTTGCGGATGTACGGTGAAAAAAACTAAACACTTGATCAAGGCTGTTGGGTTGAAAGAGCGTTTTCCGGGGGTACTACGGTCAATGGCAAATGTCTCAAACAGCCTAACGTAGGCACGCAACCATTGTGGCTGAATCGGGGGGGGAGAATCCAGAGAGAGAAGGTCGTTCCATCATAGGGATGGTCCTGATCAGCTGAATAACAGGTCGGAACTATCGGCGGGCAAGGGAGAGGTATCACTACGAGCTCTAGGCGCGAAGTACAGCAGGGGAGGGAAGCACTCACGGGGGGGAAACCCGAGCAAAAACAACGTCCGTCATCGGACAAATAGGCAATAGGACCGCGGGGGAACAAACTTGCCGCCGAAGTCCAACGCCAGTTCAGATGTTCGCCAATAGGGAAAAAATTCGAGAACAACGATAACTCTGCGCCGATCTGGATAGCTTCTATCTCTTCTCCTCAGGGGGACTTTGCAAGGTGGGGAATCGAGCAAACATACACAGAAAACCCTGGCATAATGAGGATATGGGAAAAAGTGTGAAAAACAGAGCCTCCGAGGGGGGCGCCTAGCCCTGGTAAAAAGGGGAAGCAAGAGCAAAACGAAAAGACTGTTGGCTGGACTCGGGGGTGGAGTCGGTGTGGGTTCGGGGTCGATAGATTTTCTGGCCATCGCGGTGGAAAAAACTGCGCGATCCGGTAAACCGGCGCTTTTGTCCTCGATGAAAGGAGACGTCTGAAAAGGGACGCAAGCCGGCGCATCAATAATCGAAACATCGTGGAAAAAAAGCGGCACGAAGAGGTGGGGAGTCAGTAGGAAACGAAAAACGGGGGCCCGGACAAAACAAAAAAGGCATGAAATAAAAAAAAAAAATTTGCCCCATAGAAGCATCGCGAAATAATCCAAAGGACTGAGGAAGATTTTTCCGGCCGCATGACTGGAGTTCTTTAAGGTCCCCAACATGGGGGTTAGGTCAACCAAGCCCATCGGAAAGTTCGGTAAGCTAAACTGCTTCTGGGAGATCGTGGAAAAAACATCTAAGTCTGTGCAATTCCAATTTGTACAGAGCCAAAATCTATACGAAAAAGGGGGAAAGGGTGGCGGCTGTTCGCAAATGTCGAATGACCCTGCAACGCTGGCCGAGCGGTAACTCGAAGAATTGTCCTGTAGAACTTTCGACTCCTCGGCAAACTTCGTATCAAAATGGGTGGAAAACGATCCAGGTCGAGAGAGGAAACCTTAGTCGTGGGTGGGGGACGTCACCATGGTTCACACAAAAGTGCCAGCAACTCATGGGGGGTTGAGCGCACAAGAAGTCCAGCGTGCGGACAAGCTCTAGAGCGGAATGTAAAGCAAATGATCGGCTTCCTGGGAGGGGAACGTATTCCGATGCTGTTCATACAACGCCTGCGAGAAAGAAAGAGAAGGGGGTCGCCGGAGGCCCAAACGCGAGTGTTACTCGGTGCGATAACTCTGTACCACGCCATGGATGCGCGGGGAAATAAAGGAGGGGAAAAAAACTCCCACGAGGAGACCTCCGGGGTCAAAAGAAACTAAAAAGTTGGTGGTACGCCTAAATTCACTTGGACGGTCAGTGACAAAAAAAGACGTCAGGAGAGATATATAACAAAAACCGGGAGGAAGGAGAGAGATAAATTCTCCAGCAGTGGCTTTGTTGTGGAGATACTGAAAAAAGGTCTCGTCGTCCAAAAAGCGCAATAGGAACGTGTTAGTCCCCGGCGTGTGTTCAGGTCTGGGTAGGAAATCTCCTTTAGGGTAGAGAGGGGGGGGGACCTCCAAAGAGCTTGGAAAAGAGATACTCCCCAGCGGGGTTTAAAAAGGGTCGGCTAATCTGGAGCCATTCTGGCTCATCGATATAGGAGGTTCGATGGGACCAGACAAAGAAAAGACTGGGGGAATGATTGACCCTCTCGCTCTCAAGGGGGCGAGCCGGTCGTCAACGGGACGCTATCCTTAAGGAGGGGAGTGGGTTTGTGAGACGACTGTTGTACCGCACCATCACATTTCCAGAGGAGCGGTCATCAGCTCCTAAGCGAAAACAGAGCCGTAAAGGAATCTAAAAGGCTAGGAGAGGGATCAAGCCTGTCTAGTCGAGCTGGAGAATTGTCATCTTTATACAAAAAACCTTAAGTGTTACTAAACGATAAGGAACCAGGAAACAGGCTAGCGGTCGCTGGCGATTTCCCTTTCAGTTAAGCTGGAAGACCTCGCGATGTGCGTGGGAATAACTGGGAGAAAACTTACACGCAAAAGCCGAGGGGACCACTTTGGGTTAAAAACTTAACACCTTTGGTGACCCCTTCCTTGAACAGGGGGAGTAGAAACTTCAAGTCCTGAAAAGGACGGGAGAACCCTCTGCAGGTTGTTGGGTAGATAGAGAGATGAAGTCTCTTATGCCTTATCATGAAAAGGTGCCTTTGCAACAGTGATGAGAAGGCAACTCTGGACCGGGAGTTCCCCGTGCCTGCAACGTTGCGGCTTAGGGGGGTCTGCACCTGGCGCCCCCCAGGGGCGACGTAGACCTTCCTCGAGTCTTGACCAGGGAAGCATCGAGCAAAGTCCCGACAATAATTAGCATCGACCCAAAGGGGAACGAAAACGGCAAGAGATCTAACAGCAGTTTCTTTCTCTTCTCCGACACAACAAGTGGGAGGGCAGCGGGGACTCCTGCCAAAGTGTCAAAAACGCAAATCCTTGTCTCTGCCAGTGGGAAGTGGAAACTTCGCGATTAAAATCGTGGACCTTCCGAGGAGAGCATAGAAGTGTCGCTCCAGATCGGAGACATCTTAGAGGGGTTCTCAGTATGGGGAAGTTTTTACATGTAGATCCCACGGAGCGAGATAGAAACGGGGTGGTCCAGCGCTCAGTCGGTACACAAGGTCTTCCCATCGAGGGGGGGCGATTCACTATCCTGCGGCGGGTGGTTGTATGCGAATAGCTGGCAGAATAAAAGTTTGAACTGGAAGACTTGGAGACATACGAGGATCTTCATCCTTTTAGTAAAAAAACCAAAAAAAAAAAAAGGGGGAAAACAGTACGAAGCCTGAATCGGAGCCGAGTTTACGATCATGCAGGAATACAACTCCATAAGATTGAAAGCTCGAGGCTATCTCCAAAGTCCTTTTTGCAAGATGGCAGGGGATGCGAGAAAGGTTCTACGGGTCAACGGAGAAAAGGAAGGAGCCACAAGATGCACGGAAGAGGTTCCTTCCAGAAGGTCGGAATTCTCGGAAACAGTTGAGCGTGCAAAATTCTTAAACTTGTGGAGAGCGGGCAAGGGGTGGCTCGCCGGGAAACGACAGCAAGCTGTTGTGAGCAAAGTGGTCTTCGATTACCGGGGACAGGGGTTTGCCTGTCGAAAAAAGGGGGCGACATAGTTCAGGAACCGATGTTTTAGAGGCGACCAGGCTCGCTCGGGGGGACAACGGAAGCGAGTGGGGAACGTGGGGATCAGAGTGAGGGGTTGCGAGATGCCTGTGCACACAACCATTGAGGAGGTCTGGGTGTCCGTGCCGGGGGGGAGGGGGGTGGGGGGGGGGGGGGGGGGGGAGGGGGGGGGGGGTGGGGAAAGATGCGCACGATCTAGGGCAAGAGTGGATGGAAAGAAATTCTTCAGGGCGCCTAATTCTCGGGACGGATCGAGAAGACTCCCTCCCGTCACCCTTTCTATATAACCATTTTATACGCACGTGATAAATGTCAAAATGTTCACTATCTCGAAGGATGAGATCATCTTCGTATCAAGTGACGCCCGCCTGATAAGCATCGTCTTCGGAACCTTTGCAGGCTCATCAATTCAAGGTTGCGCAGGCGTTTACAAAAGCCTCTTACTCTGATAAAAACGAGGGAGGCAGATGGGGATTGGGGTCAATAGCTCTCCTAAAGACATCGATGACGTGCGGTGAGGGGGAATAAACCTTAGTGTACAAGGCCTTCACAAGGCGGCCCTCCGCTAAACGGTGAGTCTAACGCAGGTGTGAATTTATCGCCTTTAGGGAACTATCCTATGATCTGAATCACTCTACCGTCCTAGGACGAACTTGGCCGGAAGGACGTATCGTAAGCCTCTTGTTATCAAATAGGTGCACTAGAACCCGAGTGCCAAGAGAAGTCTCGGGGGAAACCATGAGTCACATCTCCATAGGAGCACCAGAAACAATGTGAACGAACTTGGTGGGGGGGAAGTAACAAAAAACGGCGTGACAAAGGTGCGCTACGGCCTGCGGCAGCGAGTGTCTCGTCAGCATGGTCTATTACTTCGACCATAAGGTACACCACAGGAATGCTGCGCTATCGGGGGACGTCAACCGTGGAAATCACTGAGGGGAAGCGGGACGAGCGGGACTTCATTGGAAGGACATATTTGAAGCTCTTTAACACGTCACGGCCGCAAGGCTCAAAGCCGACTGTGTATACGGGGAGGGGGGAGGAGATCCCTGGCAGGGCTGCTGCATTCTCGCTTAGGAACAGAGTGTCTTCGGGGCCCCTCTCGGTCTTAAGGGGGGTAAAAAAAGTTGCTACGGTGATATCGTCTTTGCTCGGGGCGGGAAAACCTTCACTGCAATTGTCCTTTGTCTTAGCGAGTGAAAAAGAGAGAGAGGGGGTTAATGCCACCGTTGCAGTCGGCGTCCCTCTCAAAATCAGGGAGGGAGCTTTTGAAACCTCACTCAAAGATCTGCTACTGTAATGGAGTCCTTGTAGGCCCCGGGCCGGAGGCAACGTAGTCCCCGAGTTGGTGCTTTTCCGAGTGAGTATTTTTGTCGCTATTAGCGGCGGGGAGAGACGCACCAGGGGGAGCACCAACCAAATGCTCTCGGGGGGGAGTTCGTAATCAAGATGGGACCCCAAGATAATGGGAGAAGAGACGATTCGTCGAGCAGGGATAAGAACAAGTCCCGCGAGCCGGGGGGGCTAAGTTTATAAAGCACAACACGAGACTCACAAGCACGAGTACAGACCCCTTTAAAAAAAAAGACAAAAAAAGGTAATGCCTAGGCACCGACCTACAATCAAGAGCGTTCCTCCAAGAGTCAAGATCGACGGGGAGAAAAGGAAAGAAGCTGCGTCGAAAAGTTCATGCAACGAAGTCAAGTAGTGAGACGAAGACCTTCGACGACTCGTGCGGAGAAACGGGGAAACCAAATACTTGCGGGTATTCTGAGAAAAGAGTGTGATACATCGTTCAGGCGGGATCGCTAGTCGGGAGAAGGGCCTTGACTAATAAGATTGGAAGGCAATGATCGCTTCAATGAAAGGGACAAGGGACGGGGAATCACCAGGCAACAAGCGGTTTCATAACCCCATCAACCAGCGCCGAAAGAAACACCAGCACTCGAGTCTAGCAACGGAGAGGTGCCGCGCCGGGGGGTCAAGAAAAAACACTCGCAGAAGCAAGCCAATAAATGAAGAAAAAAAACTATATCGACCCGGCGCAAGTCACATCGTTAGTTTAGCTCGCCATTCCATAATATGGGGGACACGACAGCGAGGCCGGCACCAAAGTGCTAGTTACTGCGCGGCGGGAAACGCGCGCAAACGAAGGGCAGGAGCCTCAAAGATATCATGCACGAAAAAAAGACCATCAACGATGAAAGAGGTTGCCAAATGCGCCGGCTGTGCGGGGCGAACCATACTGCGGGGAGTGGAGGTATTCAGCTGGGGGGGAAAAATGTTTGTTTGAACAGAAAAAAAAAAAAGCACTCATGATGAAGAAAGACGAAACAAAACAACGGAAGGGGTACAGGATATAGGTTTTGCTCTGTCGGGGGAAGGCGCTTGCAGCCTCCTAGGAGTCTTCAATGAGACCAAGGGTCACTTGTTCTGGAACCTCTCTGGGAACGGCTAGACTCCCTTTCATTCAGAGGAGCATGGAAAAAGGCCATAGCGGGCAAGGGGGTGGAAGGCCTCAATATATTCTTAAAAAGGGAGGGAGAGGAAAATTCGCGGCGGTGAGCAAAGAGCCGCGCTGCCGTAAATCACTGGGCAGGAGAGAGAGGTCTCACCCGTATCATCGGGGAGGGGCTACCGATCTTAAGGGAGGAAGCACGTCTTTCGGGCGGCTAACATTTATTGGAGGTGACGGGGAGGTCGTTTTGGGCGGCAAAGTACGGGGTCTCGCGGAAGATCCAAAAAAGTCAGACTGTGAAGTTCTTCCCACCTTTTGGGGGGTTAAAACTTGACCAGGGTTCGGTAGAATGGAAGCCAGGAAGGGGATTCCAATTTGAGCTACACTATAAGTCTGCTCATCTCCGTGTAAGGTAATTGGGGCGTACGGGTCGGCAAAAACGGCGAAGACGTTTGAAGACTTAAAAGAGACTGTTCATCTCCGCGCGAGACCAAGAAGTTTGCAGCGTCGCGGTTGGAAAAGTTTCTCCTCTCGTCTCCGTGAAGGAGGAGCGTCTAATGAACGACGTGGAGGACTAGATCTTATCACGCTGGGGGCAGGCGGGACGCGTGACGAGGAGTGAGTCTCGAGGAGCTAATAGGATATAATGGGGTAAAAAGGGTTGCAGGTTGTGGCTCAACTCTTCTGTGGAAGCAATGGGTCTATAACGGGCAGCCAGACAGCGCGCATTCGCCCCTGCAGAGGAGAAGCAGAGGAGGGGACCGAGATCCGTGGCGACATTGTGGGGGTACGGAACAAGGGAATGCTATTTCTCGTGACGAGAGAAAAGATCTACACACTGCGAGACATTACAGAAACGGGGCTCACCGAAATGTCGTCGGCAGTAGGAAATGCCAGAAAGAGTACCTTGTTGCGCCGAAACGAGTGAGAGAAGGTAGCAACATAAGCTCGAAGGGAGGGGGGTCAACCACAGAGGCCGTCTCTGGCAAAGACATATGACTCCTATAAAAATATTTGCATTAAGCAAAAACGGGATTGTGTAGAATAATTCGGCGAGAGAAACACTTGCGATTTGGACATGTGGGGGCGGCCCTAGCAGATCGAAGGTCAGGTAACGCTTAAAGTAGGCAAGGAAAACTAAAAGGGCAAAACATCTTCTACGCATCGAATCGGGGGAAGAGAAGGGGGGGAAAAACTCGCGCTAGAATAAACTCTAGGGAAGGAATCAATTGAGGGGAAGTATTCACCACAGGATGAAGCGTGGGTCCAGTGGACTCAGCATCTCCGTCGAGCTGCAGACAACAGAAAATGAACGTCGCGCAAGAGAGGAGAATCAAATCATTCATTTTGTTAGAACGGGTGGAAGAGGTAGTGCATGTACCGCGGTCATCCCTGGAGGGACGAGCCTGGGGGAAGGTTCGCCGTGATGTCAGAGAGAAGCAACACCCCATCCAGAGGAACCGTGGTCTTTTTGTCTATACGGGCCTTCCTCTTGTTCAGACAAAGCTGTATTGCTGAACTCAAGGCGGGGGACCGAGGCAACCCCAGTGTGGCGAAAGAAGAAAAAATCCTACGGTCCCTATGCCACTGCCCGCTTTGTGTACATCATCTCTGAGAAGCGATACAGCACTGAAGGCGTACCTAGATACTGGGTCGCCCACGTATCGAGCCTCCCTTCAGAGAACTCTTGGCTCGCACTTTACGCATTACAGTACAGGAAGTACGACCCAGGTTCTTAAATAGACAATGGGGGAGTTTAATTACTCGGGTATAAAAATCCTAGCACTCGTATCATAAGGGCTTTGTTTTTAACGGCAACTTGATGGTGGAACAGGGGGTATTCGGCTACTTTGGCGGATCTGGGTCAGGCAGGAGGAAAGCTCGGCGAAATCGGCGATAAGTGCAGAAGTATTTACGAAAGGAAAGTTGTTCTCTAGGGCGGTTCGAGTCTGGAAAAGGGGGTGTCTGGGGGGTGTAGGCGTGGGATACGGAACCATCGAGTATGAAAAAGCCGACTAAGTTTTCCGCCTGGTCGTTATCTCGCTGAGATCAAATGGAGAAACGAGAGGAGGGGGGGGGGAATCGCTGAAACGGTCCTGCCAATTCTTTTTGAGATTGTGTCGAGGAAACGGTTCTTCATTTTAATAAAAGAGGGAGAAGGGGTCGTGAGAGAAAGAGAAGAAAAAATCTCTTAATGGCGGGGTGCGCAAAAAAAAGGTACAGCCCACATCTGAGGGCCGGGGGGGACATGGACGACCACAGAGCTACCACAATCGCCGGTGGAAAAAAATAAGAAGACACGGACTAAAAGAAAGGAGGTCTCCATACACGGGGTGGAGAGGGGGGCACAACATTTCCGAAGGCTCCACCTTTACCTAGGTTCCTGGAATATAACACCTTGGGGGGGAAAGTGAGCAGGCGAGACCGTCGAGGGGCGGGAACGGGAAAGAGATAGAAGATACAGGGCACATGTGTTGGGGTCACTCGGATGTTTCAACCGTTAGGCAATTGAAAAAAAGTCCAGACTAACGGAACGAGGAAACCCATCTTAATCTTGTATCTGACAAAGAGAGACGTCTTTTTCCAAATAAGATTTCTTTTGGCGTCTCAATAAAGCTTCAGGGAGGGCAAGATGTAAAAAGGCCTTCCATAACAATCTAACTCAGAGTCGCTGCATAGACGGGGGAGGTATGGGTCAAAAGACACATGGAGAGAAAGGATTTCTCGACGTCATAAAACAAAACCCTTCATTATCTGCATCGGGGTCAACACTCCGTTCAAGACACGTGGTTCTAATCCAAGCGAATCATATCTCGCGTCTCGGGGGGGAATCGCCGCTGAAAAAAACTTCGCTGTAGAAAAAAGTACCTGCGCGTATTAGATAGCGGGAGGGTACCTCAGTAAAAGGGAACCTATTTCAATGGGAGACTCATCCCTACTCTAAAAAAAAAACGCTGGGGAATTGTTCTTTTTGAAACGTGGCAAGGGAAAACAGAGCCTCAAGGTAGGGGTTTCAAGACCCTATTGATGTTTCGGGGAGCTAGTGGGGTCCACTGGCTTTTAACAACATTGGTTCTATAGGCATTTCTGTTGATGAGCTGGGAAACGGGCTTCTGCTGCGGCGGAGCTGCGCTAGAAGGTTGAGCTCGAGGAAGGCACGAAGTGGCTGGCGGAAGGCCAGGAATTGGCATCATAAATGGAGGTCTCAACGGGACAAAGGGGGGGGGCAGAACCGAAGGAGGTCGAAAGAAAAGGAAAGAACGTGGAAACGTCGCGCACTAAATGGGAATTATACAACAGAGAGAAGCGCGGCTCCAACAAGCGGAAAAAAAGGGCGAGGGGAGGGGGGGAAGGGGCTTTCTGAACTAACAGAACCAACCATGTGAAAAGCCAAACCGAACGGGTGCAATCGGATCAGGGTTACCAAGCTTCGCCAAGTAAGGAGGGGCACGAATTCGTACAGAAGAGGTAAAAAGTCCTCTTCCCGGGGGCACGTTGACATCTGCAAGGAGGTCGGCGAAGCAACCGTCCAAAACCTTTTGCCGGGGTTATGTTAGATTTTGGCGTCAACACACTAGGCAACCGGTTTACCACTGCCAAATGTGCGCGATCTTCTCACCGTCATTACAAGCAATAGAAGGTTCCTCGTCGAAACTCCCTCTACGCCATCTCAAAACGGTCAGTTAGAAGAGAAGACTCGCTATTAGGAGGCACGTCATGCTGACATCTCGGGAAAGGAGATCGGGTTTACAAGGATGTAAAAAAAAAAAAAAATTGAGAAGCGTTCTTTGGGGATCGCAAAGAGATCTGTCTCCCGAGCGGACTCCTATGAAGGCGCGCCTTTTAGCTCATTATCAGAAGGGATTTTTGTCCGGGAGAGAAAGGAACCGCGAGGAGAGGCTGAATTCGCCTCTAAGCTGCGTTCTTAACGACATCAAGGGGGGGGGGGCGAGAGGGCTTCTCGGGAGAGACGGGTAGCAAACATCAAAGGAGGTGGGGACTCTGTAAAACCCTTGCCTACACGCCTAATTCTACCAAGAGTGATCGGGGAGAAGGTCCGCTGTGAATTCTGTTGTAATAAAACCGCTTGAAAGGGGGGTACTGTCAAAACCCTGAGGGAGATCGTGCGAAAAAGGACAATTATTGAGGATAACTATAAAAAAATGCGGGTGGTGGGGCTCGGACAAGTAACCCCTGAAAGGTCTCCATCTAGAGAACTAGTACGAAGAAGGGTGCTCATTATTGGACTCTCTGGGTTTCATAGCCCAAAAAAGGAGAGTTGTGACATTCCGACTCGCCCGAAGTGATCTTTGGGGGGGGGACTGTGTGGGAACGACTCTTCAGCCAAGGAGTTGATGAAAAAGAAGAGTCGAAAAAAAAGAGTTTGTCTCGAAAGCCAAGCACATAGAGCTTGCGCCTCTCGGTCAAAGGGCGTGCCTCAGTGGGAGAAGCTGGAGGATCTCTAGGCAGCAAAAAAAAAAGAAGGAAAGCAATGGTGATAAAAAAGGTGGTTTATTACAAAAAACTTGTCTGGCGATGCATCAGGAAGGAGAAACCGGAAAAACGAGAAAAATTGAAGATAAGAAAAAGTCGATGGCGACGGAGAGTGAAGATACTTTGCTAGGGAGGCGCGCGGATCTGTCACGAATTTCTCAACAGTTCTAAGTTAAGAAGAGGGCTGGTCACCGGCACATGGGGTAGATATATAGGTACTCGAGGCTTCTATTTCCGGGGCAGGGACAGGAAAAGTCTCATTCCGATTATTCGCTCGGAGGAGTGACCCCTGAACCCAAAAGGTTCCGCGGGCCTGACACCTCAGGTTTCGGCAGGGTCGAAAAGCCTCTTCACAGAAGGGCTTATCGCAACCTGCCTGCAATGGGGGGGGGGGTGTTTCGATAGGGGGGCTCCCTAATCTTGTGATCTCTTCAGCAGGAGAAAAAGGCTTGCCCCGGTAGGGAAAGAGTGCCGGAAGCTCTCGTCGGGAAAAAAACCTTAAAAAGGGAATGCCTTGCGATCGGATATTAGAAAGCGAAAAAGCACCCTGCGCCGGCGCCGCTCAGGACAATCGCGAAAAAAGGGAAATTCAGCAATCGGGTGGCAAAAAATAGGAAAACGTACAGAAAAAGGAGCATAACGCAACAGCAAGACCTACCTGCCAACGAAGTCGGTCCGTAAACAGACAGGTAGGTCTCGTGCTCCGCAGACACATTTAGGTTAAAAACTAAACGCGCGGAAAAAAGGGTAACGCACCTTGAGGCAAGGATCCTGCAAAGAGGCGGGTTAGGGACTCTTTGCGCGGGGTGACCTCTGGTTTTTTTTGTCTTGGAAGGAGGGGGGACGAGAAAAACGGCGCTCCAGAGCTAGCAGCGGAGCGTGTTCGAGAGGCGGGGCACAAGAGCCAGCCGGGAAGATATGGCGTTTGGGGGCAAGACTCGATCCGGGGTACCCCAAGTGGGTTGCACCAAGGAGATGCGTACCGCGTTGGGGGTATGCGATCATCGAGGACATGTTAAAACGACTGGGGGGGGGTAAAGCAGGGATTGGATAAAAGGGGGAAATTGCCCCGCAGAATGAAAGGGTTAGCCAAGAGGGTGAGACTGCACATTAGACGCCATAAAGTTGAAACAGAGAGATAGGAATCTAACGATTCCTCAGGTTGCCAAAGGAAGGCTTGATCGATTTTGCCTGAAAAGGGGAGGAAAAACTCGAAACACGAACTTAACATGTCGCGTCTTGGGGGCACTGCCACAAAAAACCTGGGGCGACTGAAGCTGGGGGCCACGTGAAGGGAATTGCCATCCTGCAAAGGGGGCGCAGGTTGTCTCATTTTTTCGCGAAAAAGCGACTCACCGATGTGAGCGACAAAATCCAGGTTGGGTCACTTTTCACTCGGGTCTGAAAGGGGAAAGTGGGACTTGTTTCGCCGGGCTTAGTTGAGGAAAAAAATTTGCGATTTTGACGGCTCGCCAAGGCCGCAGAGTAAAGAATGTTGACAATCTCCCAAAGCTTCCGATTGATTAACTAAAAAGAAGGGCCGAGCACACAACGAAAAAGAGCGGCTACCGTCCTTAATAGAGAAATAAACACCCGAGTGAAACTATTAGCTCTCAGGGAGCACACGATATGAAGTAGTTGGAAGGAGCTCTCACTGTATCACTAAAGACCCGCCGAAGATCCAGGTCGGAAGAGAAAAGCTGCCCCTCTAGCACCAAGGTGACTTTCTAAGAAGATAAAGCCAATGGGTCAGGATCCAGCGCAATTCTACATAGCAGAGCCCGCAAAAAAAGAAAAGATCTCTCGCTCAACGTGATCTGACAGCCTCTAGCTCAGAAAAGAAGGGGAGGACAGGCGTCATACCAGCACTTCGCTGGACGAGATGAGTGGAGGGAAAAACAGCGAGCATGTCTTCCCGAATAAAGGGGGGAGGACGTCGGGAGTGTACTACTGAGAGGGTTGGCCAAACGTGCAAAGAGAGCCCTAGAAAGGATCTTCTAAGGTTCGCGACTGGTGGCCAGCGATAGCGGAGAGGCTTCTTCGCGTCCTACTGCGCGACGGGGACCTGGTAACATTTAGCGTGGCGAACGGAAACTAGTGCCGGGGGTGGTCTTGGGGGAATCATGGTGAGAAAAAAACTGCAGGAGCGGCAACCGCATTGCCAGAATGTCTGAACACAGATGAGCTAAACGCGACATAGAGCAGAACATGGGTGAGGAGTGGTGGGGGGGGGACATCAGACTGAAATCACGAGGGGGGCCCCCAACTAGGCCTGCCTTCCAGCGAGTCCTGGTGCTACTCGGAAAAAAAGTGAGAGAAAATGACCGTAAACCACCTGAATTTACCTTCGAAAAGACTATCAATGAAAACTGGTTTAGCCGGGCTTCCTTCAGCTTTCAGGCCTTGCAACTTTTAGGCCAGAGGGCCAATGCTCAACGGGAACCCCCGCGCAGGATGACGACGACGGGTACAACCGAGCCCTCATGTCTTCAGGAAGCTCGAGGCAAAACTCTTTCGGTCGGGGCTCTTTTAAATGTTCTTGAAAATGGGGAAAGCACCTTCTATTAAATGAGCGTGGGGGTCGCAAGACGGACAAACTGAAAGGGGGTGGGTGAGGGGGGGGGGACCGTGGGGGGCACTCTTGGGGAATGGGCAAACGTGGATAGGGAAATCGCGCTAAAAAGAAAGCGACTGCTGAAGGGAAGCATCCTCCCGAGAGCTTAGATTGGAGGGGGGGTACAGGGGAGGAAGGGTAAAGGAGAAAAGGTTATGGCAAGGGGAGTACCTCTTGCACCGAATTGACTTGGAATAGGAGGGCTAAGGTGTGGACAGTCTCTTTGACACGTCTGAAAAAAAAAGCCAGGCGAAAACCAAAAGATGCCGCGGGAGCTCAGCATCCTTAGGGCGCCAGGAAGGCAAGGTCCTTCTATATCTATCAACAACTAGAATATCCATTCCTCAAAGGGATGGGAAAAAATACAAACAAACACAGAAATAGACCGCATGCATATACGCCTATACCGAAGCGACCAGTCTATTCACTAAACAGCCAAGCTATACGAAGGGTCCTACACGAAGGTGCACAAGGAAAGGAGAGCGGAGAAGAAGAAAGAGCAAACACGGGGGGCAACCATCTCTCGAATGAACAACATCGCTGATCAGACAAACTTCTAACCGCTATTGAACCCTGATTGCCGGGAGGTCTGGAAAAGAAGTTAAGAAAGAACGCTACATAAATCGATCTGGCGCCGCTGAGCTTAGAGTGGAGGGAAAACTAGGTTCTTCATCCGGACCTTGACTGAAAGGCTGACCCGAAAAAAAGGAAACGAATGTCGGAACATCAAACATCCGCACTGACCAGCATAGCGATTTTCCCCTCGGGGGAGACTGGCACGGGAAGAACCCACGGAACTAAATCAACTCATAATGAGCTCCACGGGAAATCGCCTGTGAGCATTAAACAGTTGCTTTCATTCGCAATCCATCAGGAGGGATAACGGTGGCTGGGAGGGTACGCCATCATTTCGGAGGGTGTCGCGATTTTGGCAGGAAACGAAGAATGAAGCCGCAGTTGTCGACATCATCAGATAGAAAGGAACATCCAACATTATGGGTAAAGCGGTGCAGGTCAAGAGGCATTAAAAAGTCCGAGAAAACTAAAACACTCCAAAAGTCAGAGCTTTCAAATAAAAAAAAGGTTCTAATTTAACTACTAAGAGCGGTCAACCACAGCACTTCCTCAATCAGAAA
>Ga0179593_1647153_pt1 | contig 26337 bp, 29 predicted proteins | sample CZODoug2_1_08_16_FD_185931 | JGI IMG/M metagenome (GOLD analysis project Ga0179593, IMG submission 185931) | Vadose zone soil fungal communities from Angelo Coast Range Reserve, California, USA - CZODoug2_1_08_16fungal (PacBio error correction) | ecosystem: Environmental > Terrestrial > Soil >...
GGACCAGTCCATGTAAAGGGCGAGCCTCAGAACGAGGCCCTCCAAAAAGCGGAACCGAGGGGGTCACTAAAAATAATGTAAACCAAAAAAAAAAAACGGAGCAAGGTCATCCACGAAGCATACCGGAAATGGCAGCAAGAAAAAAAATGAGGGCCCCGGACCTCAAAGGAGAACTGGCGGAATTCGGCGAAAGCTACTGCCCTTCAACTCCAAACAATCCGAGGAAAGAAAAGCAAGAAATCATTATTCAAGGCCCGCAAGCTTGGCAAGATCTACCGTCCGGCACGACGGCAGCCCGGACGCCCAAGAAAAAAAAAAAAATCGACTCAATGAACTTACGGAAAAAAGGGCCAGAAAACTCTCAACAAACAACCTGGGGGGTGGGGGGGGGATGAGGGGAGAGAGATTGGACCTGGCACACGGGGATGTTCAGCATCACCCTGGGTCCAATTGGGGTAGATGCGAAGGGGAAGAAGAAAGCCCGAACTAGAGTTTCTGACCAGCTTCCCTCTACCCGGCGGATGATTCAGCCGAAAAAAGACATCCACGATCGGTTGTTGGCTGACACGGGACGTCGGTCAGTGGGTCGGGCCGGGAGGAAAAAGGGCCAAGAGGAATGGTACAAGGACAAAAGTGCCGATGCCAAGTTGCCGGTCAGGTGAACCTCGAAAAGTTGATCGGGTCCTCGTGCGTAGGGGGAGGAAGGGGGGAAAAAAAGGGACCCAAAAAGGTCCATCCGCTTGATGGCCCGAAGGTGATGTGAGCTCGGAAAAACAACATGATGATGAGGGGTACTTTTTCCCCCCATTAAAAGATGAAGTGGGGGGGTGGGGAGAGCACAGAAGAGAACCAAGGGACCGCGGAGGGAAAGTACCTCGACCCCCGTAGAGCACCCCTTTGGGGGGGGTTTGGGAGGGGGTGGGAGACAACAAAACAGCAATCTTTGGCGCAGGGAAACCGCCCCTTGGTGGGGGGGGGCAAGTGTCCGACCGGGAGACCGAAGGGATCACGAGCTCCATCTTCGGGAAGGAAGTTCAAAATGCCGAAAGGAGTGGGGGGTCTTTCTGGGGCCTCGACGGAAATTGGGACAGGTTCAAAAAAAAAGAAAGCGCGCCGTGCCGGCCAAGCGTCACAAGTTGTGCCGGTCTCCCGAACCACAGGGACCCGGGAAAGAACAAAGCGGTAGGGGGGGCACAGGGGGCCCTAAGCGCGTGACCAGCATTAGGAGGCGGGACCGCGGGGGGGGGGAAGCGCAACAGCGCCTCGCTAATTGGTGGGGGGTCATCAGGGAAATTGAAAAAAAGGAAAGCGGTGGGCAAAAAAGGGGGGGGGGGGGGAATGGGATGAAGTCCCCCTCACATAGGTGTCTTCAGGGGGCAATTTCCGAATCCAGAACAAAAACAAAAAGAGTGACAACAAGGGGGATCAAAGAAGGTGTGCAGGGCTCTGAAAAAAAAAAAAGAAAAAAAAAAAGAAGGACTCAGGCTCGACGCGGAAAGGTCGTTGCTCGGCAGGGCGGAAAAAAGTGATAAAAAAGGGTAGAAATTTAGTGGAAAAAAAAAAAAAACCAGAGATAAAGGCCTCAGAAGGGAGACCTTTCTGCCAAGGGTCGGCCACCGCGCCAAAGCGAGGAGGGGGTTAGGGGGGGAAGGGAAAAAGACGCGGGGGAGGGAAAATCAGCTTTGGGGGGGGGCGGTTGACGACCCCACTCCCCTCACCAGGTCATCAAAACCTAAGGCCAGAAAAAAGGGGAAGGGGGGTTTTCCCATTCTGGGGGGGGGGTCTTGAAAAACTCCAAAGGACCGAGGCGAAAGCCCCCTCCCTGGAGAAAACTACCGGGAAGGGTAAGGAAACTTAGGGAAAAACGCGGGTCTAAGGAAATCCCAAAGGTACAAACAACAAACACCCTGAGGAACCCAAAAATTCATCCCCCGCGGGGGTTGGCAACTCATTAAATATTGTGTCAGATACTCCAGGTTTGTAGGGAGGGGGCGATGAAAAGGGAGACCCAAGGGGGAGGATAAAAAAGCAAAAACATAGGGGGGTACTAAACTGGAGCCCGCGGTGAGTACCAAAGAAAAAAAAAAGAAGAAAGCGGGGCCTCCCAAGAAAAAGACCAAGGTTGTATACCATCAAACTAACGCCTGGGAACCAAACCCCAAAAACCGTGGATCAGTTGAAGCTGGCAACTGGGGAAATCAAAGATTCAGAAAAAAGTCTGCAAAAAAAGGGTCCGAAAAAATGTAGACCGCAATTGCAGTGGCCTGAAAGCTGGGGGGAAAGAGAGTAAAAAGCACCTTCACAACAAAAGGTGTTGTCAGGATGGGATACCTGGAGAAATTGGGGAAAAACCGCAACCAAAGGAAAAAAAGAGCAGACCGGCAGCCCTGGAAAAAGGATCGGGGGATGGGGCTGCGTTTCGCCAGCATTTACTTCGAAACTCGGGGCGTAGGGGCGGACAGTCTAAAAGGTCGGGGGGGTGTTAAAATTTGGGGCGAAACAAAACCGATTCGGCTCGGGGGAGGACCACTCCAATGTAAAAGGAAAAAAAGAAAAGCAGGGCAATGGAGGAACATCCAATGTCCAAAAAATGGGGAAGGAGAAGGGTGGATAAAAGGAGGGCACGAAAAGTCCGTCCGGGAGTTGGTTCCACGGACGCCTCAAAAAGGAAGTCTGACCCACACATTCTAGGAGAAATGCCCCATCAGTTCAAAACTAAGAGAAGCAATGCAACCTTGCGCAACAGAGAACACACAAAAGCCCGCCAGGAACTGGGAAAGAGGGCCTGGGCTCGCAATGGGAGGGGGAGAAAGACCACACGTGGGAAGGGGGGCAGGGGTACAGTAACGGGTTTCGTTTGAAAGTGGAAATTCCGTTAACGGAAAGGGGAAAAGGTCAGCATGCAGCAAGTAAGACGGGGTCACCCAAAAAAAAAAAAAACTTAGGGGGGCGCCGGGGAGATTAAGCGAAACGCAAAAGGGGAGGGTCAAAAGCATCCCAAAAAACGCGCTGGGACCTGGTCAGGGTCCACCAAACATCGGCGGGGGAAAAATCAGGAAAAAAAAAAAAAAAAAGAAAACTTGGTGGCCGAACGACTGAGAAGTATGAGAGGCACCCAGGTCCCCAGAAAAAAAACCTTGTATTCAAAAGTGGGACAAGAAACGAGCCCGGCAGAGGGAAAAAAAATAGAAAAAAAGAAACTGGATAGATCAGGGAGGCGTACAGAAATCGTAAAGTCCGAGCCGACAGGGAACTCCAAACCCTCCGCTGTTCTCCCCCTTACCCCCTTCCAAAACTTGGCCGTTTCGCGGGGAGAATGCAGATGGTATAAAAATCGGGGGCTAATCCGCCTTCGACGAATCACTTCACCGAGGAAAATACGTTGATAACAGAAAATCCAAGGAGATTCATGAAGCAACAAAAGCAGACCCTACACACCCAAAGGGGGGATCAGAACCGGGTGGTACCAAAATCCGGGGGTCAGACAACACCAAAAAAAAAACGTCATGTGACCAGGTTACTGAAGGACGGTCTCACTGGGGAAGCGCGGGGGAACAGTGGTGTTATAACCTTCAAATGAAAATGTCGTGGGAAATTCACCTTCCGGTAAAAGCACCCCGAAAATGAAAAGAATCCTCAAAGAGTCCCAAAGTCGTGGAAAGAGGATGTAGAAAAAGGGGAAAAGGGAAGCAAAAACGCTAAACCGATATTTCTCATGCCAGGGCGGGGGAGTGCGGGGAGTAAAAGAATGGAGAAAATGGGGGAGGTCGAAAGTTCCGGATCCGCGAAAAGGGGGAGTCTCAGACTGAAACCTCCGACGGGAGATGATAATCAAGAGGGGGGACCAGTGGAACGGACCAGCGCTGAAGCTTCGGTCAAAAAAATCATCAGTAAAAGAAAAAAAGAGCAAACCCAAAAGCATAAAAGTTTTGGCTCCCGAAACTCAGGGGGGATCAGCCGACCCTGTAGGGAAATTAGAACTGGACTTGGGGGGGGGAAAAAACTAAAAAAATAGCAGAAAACAAGAAGTAAAATCAAAGGGAAGGGGGGACTCACATGGGGGGGTTCCCCCAAATGGCGTAAGTATCGAGGAAGTCGAAGCAAGCACTGGTCATGGGGATGAGATCTTTAAGCTGTGAATATAGAAGGTAAAAAAAAAAAGGTTCGGGGTTGGGAGGAAGTTTGGGGGGGAGATCAGAAGAAACATTTTAATAGTGGGGGGGGGCTCATGAAATGTCGCAACTCCGGGAAAAATGGAAAAAAATGACGGGATAAGGAGAGACTGGATAGGTTCCTCCCCATTGTCGATTCCTGGGGAAAAGGGGGTTGGGGGGGGGAAAAACTTTGATCGAAAATGAGCAAAGACATTGAAATGGGGGAAAAACTTAATCAACAAAACTTAGAGTTGGGGGCCAAAGTGGGGGGTTACAACAAGAAATTAGAATCGTCAAGGTTACAAACTAAAAAGGACCAAGGAGGGGGATCCCCCAGACCGGCTCCGTTAGATGGACACACAACAAATTCGACCAAGGGAGGGGGAGTCATCGGGGGAGGGGATAAGCAACCGCAATCTTGGCCTTGAAGGCAAAAGAAGATGGTTCCAAGTCTGCGGAAAAAACGAGAAAAAAAAGAAAAAAACTACCGAGGGAGAAAGCCTCGAAGCTCGGGTCTTCAAAGTTCCACTTCAAAAGAAAAAAGGGACATGGAATCGCTGTTTTGGGCAATGTTGGGACGGATCGGCCAACGTGAGCGCTCCAAAGGGAGGGAGGACACGGGAAGTAATCAAGATCGGACGAAAGTCGCGGTCGACAACCGGGAAAAGGAAAAATCCCGTTAATGTTTGAAGACTCTCCAGGGAGAGGGGGGCCGACAAAGGGGGGTGCATAGGTAAAAACTGGGGGAAAAAAAATAAAGAGGGGGGGGGGGGAAGCAAAGGGGAAGTTGTGTGGAAGGGGGGGGACCAAATCTGGAAAGAGAGCAAGAAAGGACACAACGAGCCCCGGTCAGATCATTGGGGAAAAGAAAAAAAAAATTTCAAGCGCTGAGAAAGGGGGGGGACACCAGGGATATTGAAAATCGACCGGCCAGGAGGCGATGTGGAAGCCTCGTCAAACCAAAGTGTGGTGGGGGGGTTTGGTGGGGGGCGGGGGGGGGGAGGGGGGGGGGGTGTGGGTAAAGGGGTCTGGGGGAACCAACACCTGGGTTTAAGAATAAAATAGGTTTAGGGGTGAAGGAGAGAGACGAAAAGGTTCCGACACACGCCCACGCCCTCTGCTAGGGGGGGGGGGTTTGATAGCGAAAAACGAGCGACCAATGCGGAAAAAAAATATGACACAAGAGTCTTCCGGGACAAGGGCTTTAGGAAGGCGAGCGGGGAAAAGAAAAACTGAACCGGGGCTCCGGGGAGACCGAGCGAAAGGGGGGTGGAAAAGGGAAAACACATCCTGTTAAAAGCAAATGGGGCCGAAGGGGTCAATGGAGGTAAAACCTACTGTGAGGTATGGGCGAAACGGAATCCATGAAAACGGGGCAAATTGCAACCAAAAAAAAAAGGGGGGTTTAGAGAAAATAAAAGAGAAAGGGGGAAATATATCTCGTTCAAAAATGGCAGGGCTTTTGGGAAACGACGGGGGGCTGACCACTTGAGGGAAAAATAACGGAAAAATCCAAAGATGGCCTTACCTGAAAAGAAGATGGCAAAAAAAAGTAAAAAGACTTCAGGGGAAAAAAAAAAGCAAGGGAAGTCAAAAATCGATCGAAGGGAATCAAAACTGACGGGACAACCCAAAAAAAGCCCAACGCCGGGACAATCCAGCAAACCAAATAAGCCTTTGTGGAAGGGACCCGATCAAAAACAGCCCAGACGGAAGAAGACTAAAAGTGGAACTTTGGTTACGACTCCAATAGATGCAAGTCCTGCAAGTGGTCATATGGGGGCAAGGAAGAAATACAAAGGAGAAACACGAGAAAATCCGATGTTCTAACTCCCGAAAAGAAAAGGTCCATCAAAAGAAACGAAGGGGCGGGAAGAAGAAGCAAAGGGGGAAATCAATAATTCCGCTGGCCAAAAGTCAACTTGAAGAGGCAAGGGCGAAAGGTGGAGTCTAGTCCGCCCACACCAAGATCGGACGGCCAGGGAAAAAAAAAAAAAAAAACAACCTGGGAGGTTGGCGAAAAATCTGTTCTTTAAAAGAAAATTCAATGGTGTAGAACCAATGCTGGTTAAGCGGGGGGGGCAAGTATGAAAACTCGGCAAAAGGAAAAAAAACTTAAAACAGAATGAGAAAAAGAATAAAGGGAGACGACTTACAAAAAGGGGGAAAAAAACATGACTACCCTCCCTGATCACCCAACAAAAAATAAAAAAAATTCGGTAGTAGATGGATCTCATAATTTAAATGGAGTAAGGTCGTCAAGGAGGACTGACCACACAAAAATAAAAAGAGAACCAGAGGAAAAAACTTTGGGGGATCGCCAATGAGGAAAGCATTCTCCAAAAGCTAGAGGGGGGGGTTTGGAGCTAAGGTGCATCAATTGAGGGCTCAAGTATGTTCGCCGAAACTTAAGGGGGACTGGTAGAGGAACGTTGAAAGGGGGCTTCCAAATCGCGTGCTGCTTGGGCCAGGGGTTTCGGGATTAAACACGGCCAAGAGGGAACGCTTGTTTTTGCGGACAAAGGGGGCTGGTGAGACAAAAGAATGAAAAGGAAACAGAAGGGATGCTTGGAACATACCGACCACGGGAGGGGGAAGGTCTATGTAGGGGGAGACCCCACGTAAAAAGGGGGGGTGAAGGAAAATTGAAAAAGTGTGTGGAAGGGAAAAAAGGCGGGTTACAGATTGGCAAGGTTTCCTGGTCGGGAGGGCCATGGGCCTTAAGGGGCGGAAAAAAAAAGCTTCGAAGGGTAGTTTCAGAAGGAACTTCGTGTGAACAGGAAAGTCTTGGGGACAAGAATGATTGGGTAAAAGGGGGACGTCCGCGGAAAATAAAAGCAAAAGAGGGAGTGCCAGAAAAAAGGTCAGAGGAACAGCGCACACAAACCAGAGAGGGGGGACTTCTTGTCGAGAACTCCTGGGGGAAAAAAAAACCAAAGGAAAATGGGGGGAAAAAAAGGGCAGACATAGAGAAAAAGACTCAAGGAGGGGGGGGGGGGCGGCAAGGGTGAAACGGTTTTGGGAAAGGATCCGTCTGAACTCTGAGAAAGGGGGACTTTGGGAAGGGGAGGATGGGGTGGCAGTCCCTGAAAACATCCTCCGACGAAAGCCCGGGTAGAAAAAAAAGAAAAAGAAGGAAAAGGCAAGAGTCGCGGAACCTTGTGCCAAGAAGGAGGAAAGTAGGTGGAAAATCATAACCGAGAAAAGAAAGCCTGGGGGAGGGAAAGGGGGGCCCGAAGCAACAAAAGCGAAGTGGGATTGGAAATTGGGCCCGCAGAAAGGGTGGCTAAAGGCCTTGAGGGGGAGCCGGAAATTTGGGAGGTTGAAAAGGGGCAGATACCGAGGAGCGAAAAAATGGAGGTCGAGGGAAAAAAGGAGAGCGGTAGAAAAAGCCGGCCATTTGAAGTATGCAAAGAAGTCACTGTAAAGAATCAATTGTAGAGACTTGTTCCAAAAATAGGGTCTTTGTAAAAAGGGGGGGGGACGGGTAAAAAAAAAAGGGCACAAAAAATCCAGGAAATCTTAACAAAAGGAAAAACCCAGTCCCTAAACAATTGAACAGAGACGGTTGGTTGTCAATGGTCGGAGATTCAACTGGAGGCTGAAACGTTGCTTTAAAAAGGGGGAACCCGGGTGGGACGGTACGGGTCGGCCGCGGGGAAACGGGTAAGAAAAAACCTAGAGCCAGGGGCCAACTGGGAAGTTATGAGTTACCGAAGAGGTCCAGTGAGAATAAGGGTGGGAAAAAAAAACAAACCACAGGGGAAAAAAAAATCCTTGGAGGAAAGTTCCAAGCAAGGGCGAGTTATCACGGGGGGTTGAGGAAAAAATGTAACGGGGTGAAGTTGCCCCGTCGTGGAGAAGGGGAAAGGAAAAAGGTCGACGTTGAAAGCCGGAAATGTCAGGTTTGAGTTATCGCTGCGTGCCCGGGCTAAACAAGAGGGATAGAAGGACGCCGGATAAACCTGTGGAAAAAAAGGTATTTTGAACTAAAAACCGTGTGGGGGGAGGTTAGCATAAAGACACATTAAAAAAAAAAAAAATGACTGGTGAACTTCTAGCCGAATCTAAGGAAAGTCGGGTCAATTTGGGGAAGCCCTCAAGGGAAAAAGGACACCGGGACAAAAAGGGGACGAGAAAGGTCAAGACTGACAAAAGTGGGGAGGTTAAACATGATGGGTTTCCTATAAACAGTAAAAGAAAGAAAGCGAAGGTTTGTTGCAGGGTATCGGGGAGGGTAACAATTTGATAACTACATTCCTCGAGCGTTTGTCATGGCAAAAAAGCTTTCCCAGCTTACCTTTTTCGGGGAATAGGTTTCAGAATGGGCGAAACTTTACAAAAGAAAAAAGTTGTGAAGGGCAAACCCCCGTAAAAAAAGACTACAGGGACCGGGAAACTCTTGAGGGAAGAAAGCGGGAGTTTCAACAATGTTTTGAAAGGGAACGTGGTGGATGACGCCGAGAGGGCCCTTGTAACAAAAGAGAGCGAAATGGAAGGAGTTGGGAACCGACGGAACAGTTCACTAGTATAAAACGGAGAAAAGAGACTTAAAAATCATTTAAAAGGAAAAAAAAATGCTTGGTCTGACAGACAGGCGTGGGGAAAGGGAAGGTCAAAAAAAAAAAAGGGTAGAAGCAATTAAACTTTGGGTAGGGGACTTTGAGGGATACAAAGGACCGTTGGGGGGCGTAATTGGGGTCCAGAGCTGTTCGGGGAGAACCTTGGGGGGGGGGGGAAAAAAAAAAACCCTCTGAAACGGGGCTCAAGGGGACGCTAAAAATTGGGGAGGAAAAAATTCGGAGCAACAAAAAAAAGGGGTGGAAGGGCAAGTTTTTTCACGCGACCCTATTAAGGAGAAAAGTCAAAGGAGAGAGGGAGTGTCGCTGCCCAGAGTCGAAAAAGAAAAAGAACCCCCGTCTTCTAAAAATTGGCCGAAACCAACTTTCTTCGCCTTTCCAGGTCCGTGCGGGGGGGGGGAGAATGAGAAAACGGAAATCTTGAAAAAAGATGAAAAAAGCCATGTCAATCCCCGACCTGCTTGAAGAGTGCCTAAGTTAAACTCCGAATCGAGGAAAACCTCTTGGAGAAAGTGTGGAAAAAAAAAAAAGGATGGGGGGCGTCCAACACCAAGCGACCCAACCCAAACGAAAACAAACAATAGAGGTGCCCAGGCCATAAAACGCGCGAGCCACACAGGAGATTCAAAAAAAAAAACGCCACAAGGGGGGTTAATGAAAAGAAAAAAAAGAAAGCGCAGTCACGATGGGTCTCGGCTTGTGGGGAAAAGTACGGCATGTAAAAAAAGCTGCTGGGAAATGCAGACCATGAATCTCAATCTGAGGAAGAGTTTCAGTAATCCAAAAGCACTGAAAAAAAAGAAAAGAGGAAAAAAAAACAACGGAAAGATAAATTATGTGAGTTGTATTGAAAGGTAAAAAGCCGATTCGAAAAGTGAGAACAGTTTCCGGGCGCGGATCACATTAGACTTAAAGAATGGGTGGCCAGAAAGGAGGAGTCGCACCCCAAATATTTCATCATAGAAGTGAGTCACCTGAAGAAGATTCGGGGAAGGATACGACCGAAGGTTTGGAGGGAGGGTCTTGACGAAAAAAAAATCCGTAGTATGCAAAAAGAAAAAGAGCGGGAGAAGGAAAAAGTTGTTGGGTCGGGGGTTTTGACACGGGGGGGGGGGGTAACTGTAAAGGGAAGACAGTGGGAAGGGGAGCCTTGCCGGGCTGCCAATACCTGGGGGGCGAAGTTCGGAAAAGATGCCAAAACATTGCAGACCGCCAACGAAGGGGGATGTGGTCGCAAGGAAAAAAAAATTGCTCCAAGAAAGAAAAAAAAAACGCATTGACACTGGAAAAAAGGGGGGGGAAAAAAAACAGCTGACTCGATCCGCAAAATCGGCAAGGGCAGCCAGGCCTTGGAAAAAAGGGGTCAAGGGGGGGGAAACCAGCAGTCACTGAGGGGAGATTTCCTGAAAAAAAGGTACAAAACACTTGGGGTTCAAGAGGAACTAAGGGAATTCAACCGGAAATTACTTGGTGTACTATTGTCACAAAAAAAGGGGGTTCAAAAAAGGGCCGAAAGGCAAAAAAGAAATGTGAAGATGGGGGGGGGAGGGACCCGGGGAAATGCAGGGTGGGTCTGTTGGGATACGTCAGGAGGGGCACAGCAAGTTCCCGGAGTTGGAAAAAGGTCGTCTCCTATGTGGAATCTGAGGGGAAGAAAGAAGTGTGTGTGGAAAAAAAAAAGCCAAAGGAAAAAAAAAAAAACCAGGAAAAAACCGAAGAGGGGGAGACGGAGAGTGAAACAATGAAAAGTTGTCACGAAGGGGATAATGGAGGGGGAAAAAAGGGGGGGCTATCTTTGGTTTGGCAAGGACCTCCTTTGCCGGAGAGGAGAGGGCGCCCAATGGAAGCTCATGAGAGGCTTCAAAGGGGGACCTTCCACCAAGAAAGGTTACACAGATGGAAAAAAAAAAAAAGAATAATTCAGGGTGAACGACTGTGAGAGCAAGGGGGTCCTAGGATTGTTCCCCGTCTCTTCCCCGGGGGAAATTCAGGAAGGAAACAAATAGAAGGAGACCTCTCTTGGTCGGCGTTGCGACCAGCGAGGGACCGAAAAAAAACTTTCGGGTTCTGATTTCTTTGTGGGAGGGGGCTCAAAAGCCCCGGGGATGAGGCTAACAAGGAGTGCTCATCTGTGAAGGTCGGCACTCCACAGAAAAAAAAGAGAACCTAAATTCAAACACGACGCGTCTATCCATCGGGAAAATGTCAGAAAGGGAAGCAGGACGCATGAAAAAAAAAAGAAAAAGAGAGGACACAATCCCCGGAGAGGCCAACCCAAACTAAAGAGGAAAACTCCCTGGGAGCATTGGGAAACGCCCCAAGAACAGTGTGAACGGGGCCGTGGCAAAAAGTGGGAGTGATAAACCCGTGGAGAGTAAAAGAGAAAGAAACGTAAGAAAAAAGTGCGGTTAAAAGAGGGGTTCGTACCCAGCGACCACGCGAATCAAGGGGGGGTCCTTGGGGGAGAGAAATCAACGGGGGAATGACTCAAAAAGGGGGGTGGTGCCCAAAAAAAGTTCGAAAACAAAGGGACGGAAAATCTAACGCAAAAAAGGGGGGGTAAGTGTCTGGGAAGGTGAAAAAAAACGGTCACAAATGAAAAGAGCTGTGGGGGAAAAGGTGGAGCGCTTATACACCCTCAAAATTTTAAAGAACAGACGAAGCCAAAGCACATGGGGGGGGAATGAATGGTTCAAGCCTCGCGAAAGGTTCCAGGAGTGGGGTAAAGAAATAAATGTGGGATTAAAATAGAAGGCCGCGACAGTCAGAAAAGCTTGGGTGCGAGTTAATAAAAGGAGGGTGGGGGGGGAAAGATTGTCACCCAAAAGGGTCTGTCTGGAGCCCCGGGGCCTCCCTCCAAAAACCTTGAAATGTGAATACCCCAAAAGGGAATATTACCCAGGGGGGGTCACTCCCCGCCATCCAGGCTCCAATAAAAATGTGGCGCTCGGTTTGGGGGATACAATGCCGCAGCCAGTCCTAAAAAAAAACGCAAAGTGAAAAGACGAGAAAAAAGGTGTGGGTCGTGAAAAGGGTCCACCCGGGCCTATTTGACGGTCGGACACGAAAACCGACAAAAAATCACGAAAAGGGGGGAAAGCCGGGAACTGGACATTTCCATGGGCAACACCAGGAAGGAGAAAAAAAGAAAATCGGAATCGAAAGGGACCTGTCGCGGGGTTGGAAGACTCAAAGGAAAGTGAGGGAACCAAGGAGAAAAAGAAAGCGTTAAAAAAATGAACCATGCACAAGTGGGTCACCCTGCAGGTCTGAAACCTACTTTTGAGGGATTAATAAAAATATATGGGGGGATTTGAAGAGCCAAGGTCAAGCTTTTTTTTCTCGAACCAGTGGAGCTGTCCAGGGGAACTTTGATACTTCCGACTCCCCCCCCCCATGGCGAAACTGTTGAAGGGGATTGGGGGGGAATCACCAGGTTAGAAAAAAGGATCAGAGCGGGCAGGGCACGTCTTGGAAGATAAATCCGACGCCACCACAAAATGCCAAGAAAAAAAACTGCGGCCAAGGCAGGGGGGCGGCCAGGTGCCCCCGAGAAAAAGTGGCCTGGGGAACATACGATGGGGGGGAAAAAAAAGTTAATTCAAAAAAGGTCCGGTGAGCCTCACCTAACTGTACCCTGTTCGAAACACAAGAAAAAGACCATGGGGTCAGGGCCGAATGGGTCCAAACCTCTTTGTACCGTACCCCTCAAAAAAGGACAAGAACATTCCTTGTTACAAAGATTCTGTGAAAAGGGAAAAAAAAAAGTTTTTGGCTGTGAGAATAAATCCCACCCCAGGGGGTCGGGGTTTGGAGAGGGAGTCCTTAAAAAAAAGAAGAAAATCACTACCGGAGACGTAAGGCAATCAGGGATCAGACAAAAAAAAAAAACCTACCAGAAAAGATTCCGAAAAAGAAATCGGAAAAAGGAGGGAAAAGAACGGAAAAAAAAAGAACCTCAAGAAAAAATCATTCCTCGGAAGACAACCAACGGGAAAAAAAGTCACTGGGAGGGGGGCCCGTCCCCAAAAGAAAAAGTGCTAAGTTGAGTTCTCCTACGGCGACTATATTGTGGTTGTAAAGGGGGAATTCTGCCTTCACAACTACTAGAATGTCGCTAGGCCGCGTCAGTTTGGTCGATCACATGGCAGTTGGGAAAGTGTAAAGAGGGTATTTCGCGGAACTTCGGACTTCAGCCCGGAACATGAAAAACTACTCCATTGCCAAGGGGGGGACTTAACAAATGGGGAAACCGGGGGTCCTCCATCTCAAAGAAACCCCAACCACCCACGGATTCATGAGGTCAAAAGACGCGAAGAGGCTCCAGTACAACGCTTGGCCGAACCCTTCCATGTGAGTAAAAACGGAGTTTAGGGACCTGGAAGCCGGAGGGTGTGAACAAAAAGGGGAGCGAAAGGAAAAAACTACTTTTCACACCGCACGCCCCCCTTTCCAATCGCACCAAGTTAGAAGCACGTTCCAAACATCCGTTCTGACCACTTTGTGTTGGGGGAAGCAGGACAAGGGGTTTCCTCCTCTTTGCACCCCGGGCGGTCACTAAGGTGTGTGAGGCCTGGGCCCAGGGGGGCAGTTGGCTCTGGCAAATTGGGACCTAGGGGGTCTGCACAGAGGGTCAAACAGGTTGGGTGAAAAAAAAGCTGTCGGAGGGGAACCCTTAAAGTTTCGGGAAATCTGGGGCTCCTGCGTTCTGGGGGCTCGACCCCAAAAGGAGGTTTGACGTTGCAATGTCCATCTGGATTCCTTGGACAGATCTAACTATAAAAAAAAAGGGGAAGTTTGGCCAACGTCGTATGGTAAAAGTCACCAAGGGGAGGAAACACTCCAGCCAAAAAAGAAAGGTTTTGAGGTGGGGGGAGGTTCTGTTTATTAAAAGGGGGTGGAAAAAAAGGGGAGGGGTGTAAAAAAAAAAAGTGGTGTCACAAAGTTTGCCACGGTCCATGGGGGGAGACTCCAGGAACTCGGGGGTAGGGGGGACCTTTTCGTTGTGCAGCGGGGATTTCTTCAAGGAAAAAAGATTTTACTGAGTGGGGGCTTTTCTTTGCGGTACGAACGGGGTGGGGGGGGGGGAGGTATGGTCCCTGACTTGTATCCGTGAGCACTGATTAAAAGAAAAAAAAAAAGGGACTCTGGGGAGAGGGGGGGAAAAATTCCTCTGACTAGGGTCAACCACACAGGCTTACCATACAGTAAAAGTCAAAACCGCCTGAAAAGGCAAAATTCGGGGGGGTGGAAGCCGACTCCCGTTCAAGAGAAAAAATCAACACCAAGCCCTTTATCAGTAAGGTAAAAGAAACAATTCCAAAAGCTCTCTTCCGGTATTCCGGGAACTCCAAAAGCCAATTAAAGGGGGGGGGTGCCAACGGGGTTGAAGGGATAAGAATAAAAGACAGAGGTGCTCCAAGAGGATGGGTCCGTCAGAAAAGAAACTTGCTGAAAAAAAAGGCCACCAAAACGATCTAAACGGAAATTGTAAAACGCACTTCTGCGGGCACGGTGCAGAGCGGAGGGAAGGATGTTGCCAAAAGAACGAGGGGGGTGGGGATTGTCAGACTGGGGGAAAAGAAAAAAAGGCAAAAAGGGCACTGTGCCTCACCGGATGACCCCATAATAGAAGAAAGGGGCTTCGGGAGGGTGTCCAGGTGGGCAAAAAAAACGCAGGGGAAGAAATCAGGGGGCTAACACGCAAAAAACAAGGCGGAAGGTTTAAAATCAAGGGTTGGGGGGGGGTCAGAAAACGAAGGCCCGCCTAAACGCAAACTCTCGCAAGACGATTGGCCACTCGAAGGCTTCCCACACTGCAGAAAAAAGAAACGCGAAAAAGGTCCAAGAAGGGGTGTAAAAAAAAAGGAACAAACTTCAAAAAAGTGGTGGGAAAAAAAAAAACGCTCCAAACCTTGTAAACAGGAAGAGGGGCGGGACCTTAAAAGGGTGGACTCGTGGAAAGGGGTTCTCACCAATATAGTTGCGAACAACTTTGTGGGTCGAAGTCGATGAACCTTTTAGGAGGGGGAGCGGGAAAGATTAGTGTTCAAACCCTTTGTTCCGAGCACGAACCGCGAAACACCCGGGGGAGGGAGGGGGGAGACTGGGAGGCTTAGACAACGTAACGAACGTGGAACCACCTTGAGCAGAGAAAAAAAAAAGAATTTAAAAAAGATTCCTCAAAAAAGGGGGGCAATGGGCCAAAAATTTATCCCGTTTGAGAACGGTCTCTGATGGGGAGTGGGGAACGGGGTGGGGATACAATACGTGGAACCACTTTCGGCTCGTTTGTCGAGGGGGTATGGAAGCCAGCACGGGGAATAGGTTTTGAAAAGGAAAAAGGGTCGAGCAGCGGCAACAACAAAAAGTTGGGGGGGGGGGGGGGGGGGCTGGGGGGGAGGGGAGGGGGGGGGGGGGGGGGGGGGGGGGGGGGGGGGGGGGGGGGGGGGGGGGGGGGAGGGGGGAGGGGGGGGGGGGGGTGTGCTAAAGCTCTTTTTTTTTTTTCTGTTTTCTTTTTCATGTTTGTTCCTCCTCCTTCTTTTTCTTTCGCCCGTTTCCTGTTTAATCCCCTTAGCCCGCAGGGGGTTGTTGCAAGGCACTAGGGAAAATAGTCAACGAACCACACGCAATAGTCGTTTCATTTGTGGGAGGGGGCCGCACCGGCAGGGGTCACGGGGTACGAAGGTGATGGAAACGTCAGGACAAAACCGGTTTTGGCACCACTGGGGGAAGGGCTCGAAGGCCGGTTGCTGGGGGTCAACAAGGTGCGTTTGGCTAGGCAACAACAGGGCCGAGCGCTCCCAGCGTTTTCTGGGTTTGCTTTTTTTACTTGAGGGTCGTACACTGGATCTGGGGAAACGCGGTTTGCACCTTCTTACCTGGAAAAACATTTGAACTGTCATCTAAGCAACTCCGGGGGCCCCGAAAACAAGGTTGGGGGGGCCACAAAAAACCGGTCAAGGTCCGAGGCTACCGTTGCAGGGGGGAAACCGGGACACGAAAAGTCCGTCCGGACGTTTTCACGTCCAGCGACCCGCAACACGATGGGCTGAGCAGGGAAAGATTAAAAGTATGGCCCTCGAGAAAGCCCCGGTCCAAACGCCCGAGCTGTAAGAAATTAGCGGGAAAAATTGTGCCTCCAAACGACCAGGGGGATCAAAGAGCCCTAAAGGGGGGCTTGGGCTGAAGGAATTTTGCTTCTTAAGGGGAAGCCCGTGTTGATAGGGCAACCTTAGGCTGGGTCTGGGGGGGGGGGGGGCGTGTGCTGGGGGGCTTTTAAATTACCGGTAGGGTTGAATGGGGAAAAAAAAAATGAAAATAACAATAAAGTTCCGTTCAACTCTGGGTCAGAAAGACTTGCGGGCACACACAGATAAGTAGCCAAATTATTCAAGCGAAAAGAGATTAGGAGGGAATCGTGAAAGATATATTCGGGGAGGGAAGAGAAAAGGGACCCGACCCAAAGGGGGGGGTTTCTTAACCCTTGCAACAATGTGCAGAGGATGAAAGCCCAGAGGATAGGCTCAGGGCCCATGAAGAGAACTTTGAAAAAACTACGTGGGAAGTGCGGAGGAACTTGGGACAGAATCCCGAAAGGGGGGGTTTTCGTTTCCCGTTCAGTATTTACCATGGGAAGCACTTCATTCCATTCAAGATAAAAACAGTGAGGCCAATTGGAAATCCAGGGGGGACCCGGGGGGCGTTTTGCTTCACTTCTAATAACCTTAGTAACGGCGTAAGGAAAAAAGGGGTCTCCTTTCCGGGTTCTGGACCCGCAACTTTTCAAGACGGAAGAAAGTGGGCAAGCAGGAGGTGGGGAAGAAGTGTCAAGGTAACAAACCAAGGGGGGGGACGCCTCGATCTGGAGCGTCGGGGACCCTTCTTTCAAAGGAAGGGGAAAAAAAAACGGCTAGGGCAAACACAAGAACACATCAAGAAGAAAGAAACAACACCAACACACGTATGGGAGGGGGAAAAAAGTGGGGCACCGGGGAAGTTAACGCCAAAATATAAAAAGAGCCGGCAGCAGGGGGAGAGCGAACTGCAAAAAAACCAACGAAAGGAATCCGCCCAACACCGTCAAAAAATGGCGGGCGAAAGCCGCCGGGAAGGGGACGGAGTGGAGAAACGTTGGGGGGAGTGAAAAAACCTGGATTTGAAAAAAAAACTCTACAACACCCGGAAACCAAACAACAAACTCATGGGGTCGGAGCCGGCTGAAAAAAAAAGTTTTTCGGGAAGTTCGGGCCGAAGAACAGGGGGAAGGGGGGGAAATGTGGGCCTGGCCGGCATGGAAAAAAAACAGGGTCCTCGACTTAAGACCCCTCCGGATCATGCAGGAAGAAAGTAGGGTGCGAAGGGGAAAGGGTGGTCCAAAATTTCAAAATCAGACACGTTGCAGAAATGACCAAGAGGGAAAGATCGAATCTCCACGACCGCCAACTCCGCAATTGCGGCTCCTTCGTGGGCCGCAGTTGAGGGAAAGCTGACGGGAAGGGGTCGCGTGGGTTAAGGAAGACACCGGGGGGAAAATCACGAAAAGTAACGGTAAACCCCCGAATACGTGGACCTATCCAAAGGGAGGCCGAGGGGCGCAACCGTATCAAAAGGAGAAGTGAATGGTATTTCCGGGTGAAAGCCTTGGACTCTGGTGGGTCTGAGCGAGTGGGCGGGGAAACGCCCTTTCACTCGGGGGGTAGGAGTACACAGCGAAAAACTGGCGGCAGGAAAAAGAAATTGTTTTTGGCTTCCACACGAGGAAAAAAAGGGGGCAGCGGGGGGGAAAACAGGAATCGGCACGAGTGCCGCCAAGGAAGGAATCATGCCTGGGGGGAAAAAACAAAGGTGGGGCAAGCCAAGCCCGTGCGCTCGATGAGATATAGGGGGAAATTGGGGGAAGGAAAGGGAACCTCTACGAGGAAAAACCACCAGGGTTCGGAAAAAAAAAAAAAATCCTGTGTTTCCACAGACCTGGGAAAAGGGCAACTGAAAAGGGAATCACTGGTGGGTGACCAACTGTCCTCGAAGTGTCAAGGTCCCGACCGCCGAGGGGGATTGTAAACACTAAAAAACCGAAAGACTCTGAAAGAAAAAAAGAAAGAGCTGAAAAAAAAAAAAGAGGGCTCTTTTCTTTGTGGGTCGGGGGAGAACCAATCACAAAAACTTTCAATCAATGCGCAGATGGGTTTTCGGTATCGTAGAAAAAAGCCAAAAACACCAGCAAAAAAACCGACGCTTCTAATGTCCTTTTCCTGTATTCCATCCAATCCGGGAAAAAAGGGCCGAACAAAGAGGCAGGGTCTGGTCTCAAAAATTACTGTCACATCCCAAACCCTACCGGAAAGCAAAAAAAAAAACTCAAAAAAATTCAAACATGGAGCACAGTGGAACCCTTTTAAAAAGCTGCAATTCCCAAAAGTGAGAAAGTTTTCACGGGGATCCGCTGGGCGTCTCCGAAAATGTGGAAAGTTCGAAAAAAGAAAAAGGTCCACGATGTGGGGGAAAAATGTTTTTGAAGCTCAACCTCAACGGTCGAAAAGTCAAACTTTGGGACACATCAACTTCCGAAAAAAAAAAAGGGTTTCTACCCTAGATGGGGGGGTGAAAACCCCGGGGAGGTTGAAAGGGGGGGGGGGGGGTTGTAAGACTCTTCCACGCGGAGGTTTTTGTCAACTCAGACGCGTACAAGAAGGAAAGAAATTGTTAAAAAAACCTAAAAATCAGGGTAGAAAATCCGGCGCCTCCGCGGGTGACTTCGTTGGGTGGACGATCGGAAGAAAAAGAAAAAGTCCTAAAAAAGAGGCTTGGAGAAAAGAAAGAGGGTCGGGGGAAAAAAAACCCTGAGGGACCCCTTCCGCCCTCCAAGAGGTAGTTTTCGCCAATGAACGCGGGAACGTTGGAACACCTGGAAGAAGCAGTAAAAAAAAAGGGGAAACCCATGGCATAACCAGCTTCGTACCCTATCGAATCTGGTTTCGGCAAGGTCACCCCTACTGGACTCCGGCTCAGGAAGGGGCCGAGCGGTGGGGGGAGCCCAAGAAGGGATGATAAAAAAGGTGGTGAAAAAACCGGAAAGAGGACACCCAGCCTTGCTCCAAAAAAAAAAAAAGCAGCGCAAAAAAAAGGGTAATATCGTGAAAAAAAGGGGGTCCCCCTGGAAAAAGGCACAGGAAAAAAAAAGTACGAAAGAAGAAAAGGTCCAAGGTGAAAAAAAAAAAAAGGCAGAAACTCAAGGCGCCGGGGTTTTACGCTTTCCACGGCAGGGTCCGCACCGGAAAAAGAAGGGTTAAAGGAAGAGTCGGGCTTTGGGACCAGGGGGGAATGACCCTTTCCGTGCCGGGTGGTCCAATACGAAAATTTGCCCGAAGCGCCCCGCGGACACAAAGGGGGGGAGGGGGGACACAGGGAAAAAATCCCTGGAAAAAGGGAGGAACTCGGCCAAGCAGGGCGAAAGTTTCCTGAAACGGAAGGGTCCCATAATATGGGCGCGAGAGGTATCTCGGAAAGGGGGGGAGACAAGGGGGGAAAGACAAGAGGAGTCCGGTTCCAACGTCTTTTTGCGGAAGCCACACTCAGGATTTGGAAAAAAAAAGCACCAAAAGGGTAAATGGTTCCGTTTCTAAAACCTACCAGGGTGGGGAACTGTACAGAAGAGGACGCCAGGTAGGTGAAGGAAGGAACCCAAAAAAAAAAAAAAATCGGCTGGGCAAAAGGCAACGTCAAAAAGTCATCCAACTACATGTGGACCATAAAAGTCCCATAAACACGAGTGCAATAAGCGGATAGGAGGTTATGCCTAGGAAGCTAAATCTTCATCGGAAATATATCCGCGGGAAATAAAAAAACTACGGGGAAATCGGGAAATGGTTGCGCGCACATGCATAACTTGCGTAGTTCCCACAGGAGAACCAAAGAGGAAGTCACGACAAAGGACCCAAAGCAACTCCACAAAAAAACTGATGAAAAGCTCGTTCGTCGGCTCAAGTGCGTATCAATGGTCCCCGCGGAAGGATCACAGAGTACGTACCGGCGGGGAAAAAAGAAAGGGGGGGGACAAAAAAAAACGGATCAACAACAATGAAAACATTACCTTTGTTTCCATCCATGAAGACCAATCCCACACAACAAATGGAAGGGGAAGAAACTCATAGAGAGACGGGGGGCAGCAACAAAAAAAAGGGGGGACATTTGGAATTCTCAGGGCAGGAAGGGAGTGTCCCTGCCCCAACTTTTAAGAAAAAAAGGGGGGCCCATACCCCGGGAACCAGATAAAAAAGCAAAAAGGAACCTTGAAATAAAACAAGCTGCGTGAATCTCCATGCCTGGTAATTTCGGGGAAAAAGGGAGGATTTTGGGAGCCGTAGTCGAACATGTTCTCCAATGATGGTCCCGTGCAACGAAGTGAAAAGCCATGGGGATGAGTTCAAATTTGTGAAACAGTGTGCTGAGGGGGTTAAGGAACGGCAAGGCCCGTTGGGCCCAGGAGGGAACCAAAAAGATTGTCAGGGGATCAAGGGAAAAGGAATGATTACGAAAAAAAAAAACAAAAAAACCCCTTGGGAAAAAACTCACGCCAAAAAATCCTGAAAATTCTCACGAAAAGAAATTGGTCGGTCGCTATGGTGAGTCAAAAAACACGTCGAGCAAAACTTTTTGGGGTTGTCCTGGGCTTGGCTGTGTTACCCGTAAAACCTAGGGGAAAAAAAAGATTGGAAAATGGCAAAGACTTTTTCATGTCCCTTTCAAAAAAAAAAGCGGCCGGGGCGAACCGGAAGGAATCTAAAAAAAAATCCGCTGTCTGACATCTAAGGGGGTCTCGACTGGCTATTAGAAGGGGTGGAAAAGGTGGGAACCGTGATGACTGGGGGTCACATCGTAAACCTAATTGGTGTTCATGGAAGGAATCGGAGGGGCACTGGGAGTTCGTTCATTCAATTCCCCTGACGATTTGGAAAGCCAACATAGGTCCCTGGAGAGGGGGAAACCAAGGAATCTTGACCTTGTTAAAATTTTTGAGGGAGGATAACGGAAAGGTCGAAAAAAACAAGCAGCCGATAATTGGTCATAAGGAGATTTTTTTGAACACTCTAATTGTCAGTTATTCACGTGAACCTCACTAAGGGGGGGAAACGTCAAAGGGGGGGAATCCCACGTGAAACATTGGGTTTGCGCTCTGACACCAGCTGGTATCCAAAGAGACTTGTGTGGTGGGACGCTTCAAAAGGACCGGAGGTAGTTGAAGATCCAAAAAAACATCCTAAACGTGCTTGTGTGCTCAGTCCAGGAAAAGGGAAAATGAAAGGGCAAAATCAAAAACCCAGCTAGAAGTAGGTGGAAATTGCAAAAGAACCGAGTCAAGATTAGGCCGCACTTGTCACGGGAAAGAGTGCCAAAGAGTGATTTAGAAAGTAAGAATATGCGCGGAAAGGGGGTTAGTGGGGGAAAAAACCACCCAGGGTCACCGCCGCGGAAACTTGGGAGGGGGCGTATGGTCCGACCTCCCCGGTTTTTTTGAAAAAGAAAAACGAGGCAAGAGAACCGTCTCGTGAAGTGACTATTTTCCAAATAGGTCGTAAAATCCCGAACTTCAATTGGAGAAGAATCAAAGAAATGAGAAAGGACTTGGGGGAAACCTTGTAAGCGTCTGCTCGCCCAATTCAACAGCTGAAAAAAAAACAAAATAAAGGGAGGAACCTCGGGGACTTCACAACACTTCCCCCGTTTCGTGGGTTGCCCACAGGGAAAAGAGTGGCCGAAAGAAACACGGGGGGGGGGAAAGAAGGAGGCGGAATGTTGGCCGGGTTGGTGCGAGAATTTTTTGCCGTGGAAAACTATCGGCAACGTAAAAAAAAAAGTTTTAGGGGGAAGGAGGTCAGTTTTGGCGTCTTAACTCACTTTGTGGCTTCTGTGGTTGAACTGACTCCTAGTAGGAAAAGGAGCCCGACTGCCAGCCACTTTTTGTTTGAGGACAAGACGAAAAACGGAAGTAAGGGTCCACAATGGTTCAAACCCCTTACAACGTGGAGGGCTGCTGGGGTGGAAAAAACCGGGGTATCTTTTGTCTTTGTTAATTGCTCGAATTTTGTTGAGCAGCCCTAGGTGACGAAGGATCTGCGGTACTCGTGTAGGCCTTGAGAGCTCTAGGCAGGTCAAGGGGAGTGAGGGTTGCACTTTGTTTTATTGTGCGGTCAACCCGAGAGCCACCCCCCAACCCCCCCATTGTGGTATGTCTCTCAAGGGTCCTCAATCAATTCCTTTAGGATGGGGGCGAAGGGGCTGGGGGAATCCCAAAGAGAAACTAGTCCAAAGGATTGATTCAAGATGGAGGCCTAGCTGAACGCGAAAAACAAAAAGAGAAAAAAAAAGTCTGGTACATTGGGTCTAAAAACGTTGAAGGACCTTACGGTTCTTATGGACAATATGAGGTTGTAGCGAGTAAAACGATTCTTCTTCAAAGTCCTTGGTTAACATGGAGGTTGGGTGGCAGAACAATCAAGGAGAGTTTCAAGGATATTTCAAAAGGCGCCCCATTTTTCAAAGAAAAAGACTGAGCGCAAGGGGGTGGACGGGGCTTTGCCCCAAAACACTTGGAAAGTCAAGAAGAGGCAAGGTGCAGAAAAAAAGGTGGGCCTCATCAGGTCTTAACGATTACTAGGAAACGCTCCCCTTCCTCGGGGCGGATGCGGAAATACCGAGAAGGCGAAGGCAAAAAAAAGTTCCAAGACGAAAAGAAAAGAAAAATGCACTGCCAGTAAACTGGAAATAGGGTATCAAAAGGACATCCTCTTCAAGGGAAAAACCCATAAGGCTTTGGGGGAAAAAAGGAAAATTTTAGGAAAAATTTCAGTCCTTGGTATAAAAAAAAGGCCTTACTTTTCAGGGGGGGTACAACTTGTTGTTGGGGGGAAAAATGGGTCAGTGAAATTTGAGAGCGGGAAAAGTGGAGTGGGTCAGGTAAATCTGAAAGGAACTGGGTATAAAAAAAATAAGTAAAAAAAAAACACAACTGCTTAAAAAAACCCCAGAATGGGGGAGCCAGGATGAGAAGGGTCGGGGGGGGGGGGGGGAAAGAAATTAAGCCTGCATCTAATAGAAGGAGGGGAGTGTCAAACCTCCAAGACACTCATGTTGACAGGGTCCGGGTAAAAAACAAGGGCCAATCGGGCCGTCACCGATTTCGCCTTGGGGGGTTCAGAGTTTCAGGGTTACTAAAGAGAAATTCGACAGCAGGGGAAGGGTGCTGATCGGGAGTGCGCGTAATTCAAAACACGTGCTCCGAGAAGTTGCGAGTGAAAAATAAAAAGAAATGGAAAGAGGGCATCGAGACACATCTTCCAACGTAGCCTTCTGGGGGGGGATCAGTTTTGGGGGGGGGAGTGATGAGGAGAAACCTCACTACCTATCCCCAGGGCTGCTATAGCCTCCTCTAGGGATCGGAAACTTTCTATTCGGCAGAAGTTGGAAGGAGGGCGGAATCAGATAATCGATGGGTAATCGGAGGATGTTGCTCCCAGGCGAAAACTAGAAAGAGGCTTCCCTGCTTCCCGGGGGGATGGATGAAACGGCTAAATCGGGACGTCTAAATATCAGGATGAATCTCGGTGCTACACCCCCAACAACGTACTTTTAAAACGAGAGGAATTTATGGGAGAACCCGGGAAAAAGTTTAGAAGGTCGTTCGCCCTTTGACGCTCATGAGGGCTTCCCTGGAAGAGAGTTCTCAAAGGAGAGAGACGGTTCTTAAAACCAATCTTCGTCGCGCAAGGTGCGACTAAAGAAAAGAACAGATCAGGGGGATTGGAAAGGTCTCTCCTTTTTTTTTGGGGATGATTATTTCTACGGTGAATCCTAAGGGGGGAGTTGTCCAAACGGGAACTTACGTATGTGTCGCGATTAACGGGGAGGAAAGAAGGGCCTTGACGGGGGTGTTCCAAGGAAAAAGAGGGCCAAGTGCTTCCTTCGTTTTTGGGGTCTGGCATCACTGGGGGGAAGGAACGTAGTACCCCCTCCGGGGGGGGGGGTCAGTCAAAACATCTCCAAAAGAAAAAAAAAGTGGTGCGAAAGAAACCGCATGGGGGAAAATGACCTTGAAGGCACGTCTTCTCCTTCTGATTGAACTCAAGCTAGCTATGAGTCTTGAGGGGGGACCAGCGAACAGTTTGGGGCTCATCTGTGGACGTCCATTTTGCTTTACGGAAAAGGCGTCCCGGGTCCCTAAAATACTTACAATTTTACCAGATTTCCAACAAGGAGAGAACGAAAGGGGTACCTAAAAAGAGGAAATTGAAAAAAACTGCGGCCTCGTGCTTTCCTGCCACAGGTCCGAAATCCTGGAATTCCAGGTATGGGACATGGGGAGACTAGGTGTTGAAGGGGTCTGGGGTCTGGCGGCTTTTCTAAAAGTTTTAACGGGCGGGAGTTCGGGGGGCAGGGGGGGGGGGAGTCAAGTAAGAAAGGGGGGATTCGGAAGCGCCTCAATGAATACTGAAAAAAGGAGTTAATGCACCCTTCAGGGGCATCGCCCCAGATGGGCGATTAGGCCTTTGATATGTGGGTGGGACAATTTGCCCGGCGAGAGGGGATCCATTTGGGAACAAAGAGTTAGCGACACGAACGGGGGGTATCTGTGCGGAGGTTTCTGAACACCCCTTCCTGTGACCGTTCTTGGGAACTTGGGAAGGGATGTAACTACGTGTTTACCCGTAAAAACTGTTCACGGAGGATGGCTCCCCAAGGAAACGAGCTTTCGAACTCGGACTGGAAAATCGCAGGGGGAAAAAAAGAAAGACCTCGTTACCTTGTTTTGCGTTTGCTCCCCGAACCCCGTCCTTAAAAACTAGAAGTTCTCAACTGTTCGATAAAACCAAAAAACAAAAAAAAAAAAAAAACACACCAGCTCTGCTCCTAACTAACGCGTAAGAGGCCTTGACTGGGGTCAAAAATGAAAACGGGGAAAGCGTACTCGTTCGGTATCGTCAACAAAACGAACTGATGCCCCAAAGAAAAGATCAAAAGGCTCCCGGGCGCGTGCAGGGGGGGCCGCAAACAGGCGTTCATTGAGCTTCAAAAAAGACGTAAAAATTGCCTAGCAAAACCTCTTACTTACTGTCTCGAAAGGCGTTTTCTGCGGGGGGTCCGAACAAGCATAAGGGGTAGGGTATGGGGGGAGAGCTTCGTGGACTTCCAGGGTACGCCAACCGTGGGAGACGAACTGTGACAGAACAATCGGGGCCAAGAGGAATAACCTAGGGTTCCAACAAACCCGGGGTACTTTGGAATTGTTTGGGAGCGTCCAAGAGCGGAGTGGGGTTAAAAACGAAGTGTGTAGAGGGGGGAGCCGAAGGGAAAAAAAAGACGGAAACCTAGCACCCGTTCAGAAGAATTTGAGCAGAGTTAGAAAAAAGCCTAAGGGGGGGGCGATCGATAATGGTAATACTGACTCCAGCGAGCGGTGCTAGGTAGAGGCCTCGGTTGTAAAAACCAAACCGGGAGTTGGGAACGGACCCCAGAATAGAAAGAAGGAGAGTACGCGGGGGGGGAATAAAAAGTTGGTCACTCCCACATCCGCCTCTCTGCTAGGGGGATGCTGTCAACCCAAGCCAAGAGTGGAAGGGAATGGCGACCAGCCCAGGGATCTGTACCAGATTCACGGGAAGGTAACTAAGGAAAAAAAGGGAGCGAGCGTTTCCTTGGGGGTCACCGGCCCCCGGTCGGGGAAGATGAGAAGGCGGAGGGAATCCAGAAGGGGCAGAGCCAGTGAAAGAAGCCCACCAAAAGTAGACCGGGGGGATCGAGGTTTGCACCGAGACACCGAGGGGAGAACCGGAAGGGGGGTTTGTGAAAAAAAGAACTTGAAAAACGACGGGGGGGGGGCCCGTCTTCCAAGGAGGCGGCCAGTCCGAAGAGATTTGTCATGATCAGTCCGGTGAACATGGTGGGGGTCGACGGGGGCTGAAATGGGAAACCGAAAAGGAACGAAAGAAAAGGCCATAGGAGCCGTTCGCGACCAGGCGACCGAAGAAATCGGGGGTCAAAAAAGAAAAGAGGAACAGGAGGTAGGTTCTCGAGAGAAAGGACCTGGCCCAGAAGAGGGGACGTAGGTGTAATGAGGGGGGGGTTAGACAAGGAACCCGGGAAAAGGGGGGGACTTGAACAGAAAAGCCATCCGGGGAACCGCAAGAAAGAACCTCCCCCAAGGCCGCCCCTCTTCCCTTGGGGTAGGAGAACGAAGCCAGTCCAAAGTAGGGGCGAGGAGGCGCCACAAAAAGGGTAAACGTCGGAGAATAAGGTCATCAGGAGCCCATCAATGGCGGAAAAGATGGCACGAAGAAGGTTGAAGAATCAAGAAGCACGCGGAAAAATAACATGAGTCATCCAGAAAGCACCGAAGGGAACACATAAAAAAAAAAAAAAAAAACCATCATGGAGAAAGCCTCATTCAAGGTAGACCGCAGTTCGCCTCAAAAAATACTATATGGCTCTCACGCGCCTCGTCAAAGTCACGAGGGGTGCAAGAGATCTACCAAAAAAAGGGGGGGACCCAGACAGAAAAGTAACTCGGACGAAAAAGGGTGATCTGGAACCTGACCGGGTTTTCCAGG
>Ga0179593_1368671_pt1 | contig 26334 bp, 28 predicted proteins | sample CZODoug2_1_08_16_FD_185931 | JGI IMG/M metagenome (GOLD analysis project Ga0179593, IMG submission 185931) | Vadose zone soil fungal communities from Angelo Coast Range Reserve, California, USA - CZODoug2_1_08_16fungal (PacBio error correction) | ecosystem: Environmental > Terrestrial > Soil >...
GGGGAGCTTATTGGGGGGTCTTCAAAAGGGGAAGAGAGAAAAGCCCAAACCGCAGAGAAAAAGGGGAAGGTTTGCGCAAGTGGAGGGAGGGGGAAATAAGAAAGGCCGTATGCCAAAAACCTCAAGTCGGCAAAAATTCAAAAGTGAGGAAATCTAGGTAGGAGAAAAAGGACCGGGAGACAGCAGGAAAGCTTCCGACATTTCCGGCGGTTGTGTCAACGGAGCCGGGCCCTTAGGAGGGGGAAGACTGTGGCTCCACAAAGAAGGATTCCTAGGTGGGGACCACCACATGAAGGGTTTTAGAATGAAAATGGGATCTCAAGCAAAGGGGGAAAGGGCAGAAATCGACCGAAACCGAAAACATAGAAGTCCCTTTGGCTGGGGGGAAAGTGATCACATCCGATTCAGGGAGGGGGGAGTCTTCATGCACCGGGTCCGAGAACGGAAATAATAAAGGGAAGGGGGGGGGAGGGCGAAGATTTTACTAGCATCCCCCATCAAGGGGGCCGGAAAAAATAAAAGGACAGTTACAGGGAAAGCCTGGGTCTTACCATCACAGTGGGGGGGGGAGGAAGTGTCAAAAACAAGGAGCACAAGAGGATCAAATGAATCCCGAACGCACCAAGACGTCCACGCCCTGAAAAGAACCGGGAAAAGGGAACTCAACACATGAAGGAGGCAGGGACAGGTTGGTCCTTGAAAAGTTGAAAAAAAAGGAAATCAAACTTTACTCGCACCCGGTGGGGTCAGGAGCCGGGGGAATGAACAGCAATGTTTCACCTGTTTGAATCAAATCTCTGAAAACGACAGGGGAAAAGGGGGGTTGCCCACTGCACGTAGGGGGGTGTCAAGTGGGAGGGAGAACCTACCAAACCGTAGCGGGGGAGAGAGGAGGACAACCGGGGTAATAAAAAAAACGTGGGGTGTCGCACCTTGTTCTGGGGATTGGGAGGGACATCAGAAAGCATGTAGAAATGGCAATCGAGAAACTTGGAACAGCAGGGGTGGGCCATTTCAGAAGTGCGGGGCTGGGGAAAAAAGAAGGAAGTGTCAAAAGGGCCCGCCAAAACACCAAGCAAGTAGTTGTTAAAAGGAGTTTGTTGTAGGCGCCCACTGTGCTCACTAGGGTTGGGGGGAAGGCCCAGGTATACGCCAGCCGGCAGAAAATCTGGGGAAAGGAGGCAAAAATGAGCAAGACCGGGGGGTCTGCGCAGCGGGCAAAGGGGTCGACACTCCTCAGAAGAACCCCAGGTCTCAAAGAGCGAATATCGGAAGCAAACCCAAAATATCTGCCCAGGGATGGGGTGTCATCCATCGACGGGAACCACCAAGAAGAGAGAGCTACCACCAACGACAAAAACTCGTGAAGAGAGGAGACGGTTGCGGATCGTCCCAAACAAGCTACTGTTCAAGAGAAAAGCGGAAAATGGGGCTTGTGAATGAAGGATCTACATCGCCTTCGTCCTTAACCGCAATGAACGTCTGGGAAGACCTTGTGAGAACGACCAAGGCAAGGGCAGAATCAAAGAAACCCAGAAATGCCCCAGGGGAAGGGAACTGTCTCGGCCAGTGATGAAAAAAGAAAAAAAAAAAAAAAAAAAAAAAAAAAAAAAAAAAAAAAAAAAAAAAAAAAAAAAAAAAAAAAGGGAGGAGAGAAATGTTCAGTAGGCCGGGCGACTTGAAAAGGAAGAGGTCCCTTCGTCCGGCTAGAAAGACGATAGCGGAAAAAAAACAAGGTGAAATTCAAGGGGGGGGGTGCACGAATAGGGGGGAAGAAAAAGGTAAGTAGGCATGCTACCGAATCGGGCCCATGGGGGGGGAAAAAGACCCGTAACGTTCTCTCTAAAAATCCTTAAGGGGCAGGTCCAAGTAAAGCCAAGAAGGCCCGGCCCAACAGGCAAAAAGTAGAGGGCAGTATTGGGGAAAAGGGGACAACACGGACATAAATAGCCTGTCGTAAAAAAAATCAGCGACGGCAGGGGGAGAGCCTGAAAAATTCGGAGACTCTCAGAGGGACACAAGGGCAGCCAAACCGTACTCCTCCGACTAAAAAAAACAGGTTGCTTTCGAAAGTATGTGTGGGGCCTTCAGAGCCAATGTTCTCCGAAAGACGGAAAAAAGTGACATCATCGATCATCCCACAAAACCAAAGGGGGGTCGAAATGCAGATCGAGGAATAAAGACGACAATTTCCCGGCAAGGGGTTACCTTCCACGAAAAAGAATGGACACAAAACAATCTAAGAAAAAAAAGGGGGGGGCCCAAAGAAAGAGAGGAGCAAGGAGTACATGCTTAATGTTCACAAACATATTTCAATTTCCGAAGGAAAAGAGACCGCCGAGTGATCGGGTGAAAAAAAAGGCTCCAATGAAAAGGGCAGATCGCCTAAATACCTAGAAAAACAGGGGGGGGGGAACCATAAAAAGGTGGGGACGCAACCCCGGTGAGTGAAAAAACATCTCTCCGGGAAAAAAAAAAAAAAAAAAAAGGTTCGCCGAACTGCAAGCGGAAAGAACCCGCCGCTTCAATCAAACCGTCCTTGGGGACCTTAAAGAGGAAGGGGGGGGGTGAAGCGCTCTAACAAACCAGAGGATGAAAGAGAGAAAAAAAAAACGCAGAAGCCCCCATCAGTTCAGCGCGGAAGAAAAAAAAAAAAGCGGGGGGACGGCCGGGAGGGGTCAAAGGGGGGGGAATGACGCCGGGACGGCGAGCACCTAACCAACAACACGTGGTGGGGCCGCCCCCTAAAAGGTTCCCTGGGGCGGGCAATAAAAGAGCGCATTGAACGGGGGAGGCCTGGCCACGGCAAGAAAGAACACGGCGCTGGCCGCAGCCTTCAACTTTGGGGAAAAGTACGGGGTGCAGGACAGGGGGGACGAAAAAAAGGGATCCGCGGGCTGGCCAAAAGGTCAAAAAAGGGTGCAAAGGTTCAGTCCCAAAAAATGCGCCGTGGGAGCCAAAAAGACACGATGCGCCTCCGATACTGAATAGCAAAAAAGAAATGCCCCGAAAAAAACGTTGGTGAATCCAACGACGCCTACTTTCAAAAAAAAACCCCCAAAGGGAGGGGGGACAGAGGGGGGGCTCAGATAATTGGACCAACCCAAATACAAGAAAAAAGCAAAAAGTGCGTGATGCAGGAGCGGCCAACTAAACGAGAAAAGTCGCTTTGGATAGGGAGGGATCAAAAAAGGTTATCCGCTGATCTGCTGGCATAGACTGAAGGGAATGAAACCGGGGCCTAGTGCACCGAAAGAAATGCGCTTGGGGGGGGAAAAAAAGAAAAACCCTGCGCCAGGCGGCTTCCCCCAGGGGGAGTGTATAGCAGCACCGTACGACCCTGAATCGGACCAAAGACCGGGGGGACGGGAGCCATGTAATAACTTCAGCCGCAAAGAGAGTCCTTTTCAAACAACGCACCAGCGATCTTACCCTGGCAAGCAGGCAACTATAGAATCAACACTTGGAAAGCTTATCCTTAAACGAAAAGAGACGTCAACGTTCCATGGAAAGACTCATAAGAAGCAAAGAAGAATGGGGGGGTCACGGCCGTGCCCTCGGGGAGTTGTTCTTAAGAAAGGGGGAGTGGTTCCCTTCACCAGGGAAAATAATCAAAAGAAAGACTACCTTGCGAAGAGAATCTAGTGACCTGCCAACCTTGAAGAGAAGACGGTTTCCCTGGCCTGAAGATCGCAAGACCCAGCAGGGAGCACGAACGTTTCTCAAGGGAATCTGGCAAAGTGTTGAAAGGTTGCACCTGAATAACACGCCGAAAGGTCTGTTGGCAGGGGGTCTATGGAGTGTCTACCCTGTGGGTGCAAAAAAGGTATTTCTAAAGACGGGACACATTGGAACCATACAGTTAGGGAGACAAAGTGTGGGGGTTTAACGACGGCCAAGGGGGAAGGTTCTGGGAAAAGGGGACAGGAGGGGCTGCACCGCCGGCGGCAACAAAGGTTCTAAAATAAACACTGTCGTCGGGGATTGAATGTGCGAAGGTGCGGAAAACGGAAACTGTCACCAAAACGTCCTTGTCCAGTCAACCTGAAATGAGAAAACAGACGATGTGTTGGGACTGGCGCAGATTAAAAATGAAAGATCAAAAGGAGGGACGATGCGCCGAACCCCGAAAAGGGGGGTGGAAACGCCCCCCGGCCCAGGCTGGTTTTAAAAAGGTAAAAATACGGCCCCGGCCCCGGGGACCAAGCGGTTTTCAGAACTCATAAAATGCACTAAGGAAAGGGGGTAAGGGACCATCTGGTAGCGATTCAAAACGAGAATTGGATGGGTCAAATGTTTACCAGATCAAAAAAAAAAAAAAAATGGCCAACAGCGGACAGGGGTTAAGAAAAAAAAGGGGGCGTAAAAAAGGAAGCATGCTTTGACCTGGATGAAATACAATCGGAACAAAGTCGGAGGCAATTTGGTGGCTAGTACCGGCACGTTGAGCCCAGGCATGGGGGGGGGAACGCAGGCGCAGCCTGCCTCAGATCGTTGGCATCTCCGGAAGATCAAGAAATGCAATAAAAAAGGATCAGTCAGAAAAAAACTCTTTATCAAGGGGGACACGAAAAAGGGTGGACGAGATCGTTAAATTACCGCCCAAAGCCGAACCATCGGGCAAAGTTGCATCTACCCGGAGCAGGCTAGGGAGAGCAAACCGCGAAGGGCCCGAGGCAAATTGGGGGGGGTCTCGCAGGGAGAAGGGATGGGTCGGGGGGAAAAAGTACCATTCCTAAAGAAGAAGGGGGGGGTCTCTACACCCTTTATTTGGGGGCACGAGGGAAAAGGGGAAAAATCAACAGGTGCGAAACTAAGTTGAAATAAAAGAACAGAGGCGAGGCAAAGGCTATCAGATCAGGAACTGTCGAAATGTCTTTGATACAAGTACTCTAGTCCTTTCGAACTACAGGGGATTAATTTCAAAACCTACCTTGAGCTTGAGGGTTTTACCACCTCATGAGTCAAAGAGACAAGAAACAGCACCGAAAAACAATCGCGTCGAGCGGGGATGGGGGTTTTTCTTCACGGATCAATGGGGGGGCCCTACCACACAGGAACGCATAAAAGAAACTCAACAAACTCAACAACGGAGGAGGAAAGAGTTTTCGGGTGGCGGGCCCAGCCGCGAAAGGCGAAAAAGGCCCTCCAAAAGAAAAAAGGGGAAAAGGGTTGCGCAGGGCTGGGGATTGACGGCATGCAGTAAAGGACACCTCAAGGCATCAAAAAAAAGGGGGAACGAAATAAGGTGTAGTCGGAGCATCACCCGCGAGCAGGTAAGGAGAGGCACCAGGAAAAAAAGTGGAAAAAATGTATCAGTGGCCTCGCCGTAGGAGGGGTATCTTCCCTGGTTGAGGCGTTCCGCTTGTGCCCCATAAACAGGGTGGAGAATGAAAACGAGGCAACAAAAAAAAGGAGAAAAAGTGAGATCGGACGCACCACCTGCCGGACGTGGGGAGATCATGACAGCGCCCGAATTCGCGTGCGAAGGGTCCAAACTCCCTCCTAGTAGAGGAAGGAAAAGCGGCTAAAAGGGCCTTTAAAACGATCATCACCTCAACTTCAACAAAGGGAAAGAAAACGCTGAAAAAAAAAGGACCTATTCCTTGATCTTGTTCACTTTCTTGTTTGTCTCCCAAGAAGAAGAGTAGCTGAAAAAAAAAAAAAGGCCGCAACGGCCTTCACCCGGAGAAGACTGAACAAACAAAAAAAAAAAAGGGGGGGAGAAGAACTTGAGATCCAGGGTTCCAAGGTCCAAAGAATGAAACAAAATGGGGCAGGAGAAATCCGGGGTGGGGGCCGAGGAAAGACATGGGAACAAAATCCAATCCGCTGGAAGAAAGGGGTATTTTACAAAAGGGAAAAAAAAAAAAGGGGGAGGGATTTTCCAGTTGTTAGGACCAGAATCTGGGTCCCCGGAGCCGGGGGACGGGGGGCGAAACCAAGCTCCCCCGCGGGGGCACTTTAAAAGGTGGGGAAAAAAAAAAGGGGTGGAGAATCCTGCCCCCAATGCGAGAGCAAGGGGCAATCGCGGGCCAGAATTTTCGTCGTTGGGGATTGAAAAAACCAGTGAGGGGGGGACGGAATACAGGAACGGGCAACTCGAAGGAAAGAAGGAAAGGGCAGTGACGTTGATCGCAGCCACTGTGCCAACCATTTAATCCCAGGTCGATCGTCCCCAACCAGTTGAAAACGTAAAACAAAAGCTTGAGGAGGAGTTGCGCCAGGTCACACTCAGGCCTAGCCACCTTTTAAGAAAGATGACGATCATCAATAAAAAGTCTCTGGGGCCGTGGGGTAGAAAGAGGTTCCAACCGCCCAGGCGGACTACAGGAAAAGAAATGAATCGGATAGAAAAAAAAAAGGGGGGTGGGCGTTTTGGCTAAGAGTCCAGGACGATCTGTGGGGGGGTGGGGTTTTTTCTCGCGCAAAAATTGTCCTGAGAAAAGATGCTCCCCACAGATCGGCCGGACCCGTTGTTTTTTGAGCGGCTCCACGAAAAGAGGCCAGAAAAGAAAAAAAACTCCACAAGAAGCCCGCCGTGACAAAGCATGGCGGCGGGAATCAAATAGGAAAAAAGGGTAGGGGGGAAAGATCCTGGGGGGACGGGGAAGGGGTCCGACAATCGACGAGGGACAAAAATTCGATCTAGGGGGCCGCTGGACAAAAAGGTACTCAGGAAAAGGGGGGGAGGGAAAAATAGACGGCGAGTGAATTAGGCAAAAAGGAGGAAGGGGAAATGCAGTTCAAATGGTGCCTAACAGCCCGTTCCGGTGCCAGCACCCTCTCTACAAAACCTGAACCGGGCAAGGGCCTCAAAACTGGCCAACGTAAAAAACAAGGGGTCCTATTTGAAAAAGAAGCAACACTGTTTCCGGCAGCACATGTTCGCCCAAATGATCTATCTTCCAAGAAGGGGAGAAGAGACGTCTTCAGTGTGCAGCGAGCGACATGTTCAGGAGGGGGGGGGGGGGATTGGTTTGGCCTCAGAGCACTGTAGCTCGGGGTGCCGGGTCTGTTAAAAAAAACAAAAATTTGTCGAGCGGGGAAAGAAACAAAAAAGGGAACAAGGATCGAGGAGCAATTCAACCCCACTGTGCTCCCGGCAACCCAAAATTCTAAAGCACTCCTGCGGGTGCAACGGCAGAAAAGAGAAGAATAGCCTGGAAGGGACAAATCAACGGGGTATGTTCCACACAAGTAGGTCCTCCAGGGGCGGCAAAGAGGGGAGGGGGTCAATTTCACAGGGGGGGGCGAGGGAATCTCCAGGAGTCAAAAAGGAGGAGAGTCGTAAGGGAAAAAAACAGTATGCGGAAAAAAACCTAGTCAGCTCGCCGAACCCAACAACGGGTCCAAAACCTGGAAGGAGGAGGATTCCGGCAAAGCGGGGGAACAGGGGCCTCGCCTTGACCTGTGAAGAAAGGGGGGTGTCTGAAAAAAAAGGGAAAAAAAACAACAACGGAATGGGAAATAAAAAGTAAGATAACACCCCAATCGCCCTCACAATTTCAAAGGGAAACACGCAGAAATGTCAGGCCTAAAAAAGGACTGGCGAAGTTCCAGGCTTGAAAAGAGGAACGTTTCTGAAAAGACGACACCGGGTTGCCGCAACTAAAATGTGAACTTGGTTTACAGGCCATAATACGACTCGAAGAGGGGGCACCAAGCAAACAGGAACTGGAACCGCTAACGAGGAATTTTTGAAAAGAGGGATTAAGGCCATGGAATCGACTAGATTTTCGGTCGGGGCGGACGGGCCAAATGAAAGGGGGCACAAGAGGGGGACGGCGTTAAGGGACAAAAAAAGGAAAGGGGGAGTCCTCCCTCACCTAGGAATGTAAATCAGCCGAAAGAAACAGCGACATCCGTTTTTGGGGCAAGCAAGAACAAGAAAGAAGAGGGGGACCAGGACAGAGGGGGGAAGGAACACTTTCGACAAAAGAAGGCAACAACCCCTACTAACTGCGCATCCACCGTGCGACCGAGGGGAGCCAGAGGCCACTTGGACGCCGGAACGATCTGAAGGGAGGGGAGCTTGCCTCCAAATCGTAGCTTGATCTGGCCCCCCAACCCACGAACGACCAGGGTCTTGGGGGGAACAAGTGGGGGGGGGACTCCAAATTGTCACAGAAAAGACAGAAACCCTTCCTCATGGTGCAGGGAAAAAACCTTCCGGGAAAGAAAAGAGGGGCCCCCGCCGGCCAATTGGTCGAGCAGAAACACGGCCTTGAATAGGGACCATAGCACTGAGTCGTGTCAAAATAAAGTGCCAGAAAACGGAAGTGGGGGGCAGGTATTTGAGAAAAAAGACGAGATTTGTTGAAGTTCATCCGCCTTCATCTAGAGACAACGTGGACCGAGGCACGGTCAAAAGGAAGAAAGACCACCGGATAAAAAGAGGGGGCCGGTAGCTGACCGAATTGGGAACGATCCCACTGCTCCAAAGCAAACCGTGGGGGGTGCTTAGCAACCATTATTTTGTCACTTGAGGGGAATTTTTTTGAGGGGCGGAGCCAAAAATTGTACTTTTGGTGCCCTTAGAAATGCGACAAATACCAAAGGGAAAGAAAAAAAGCGCTGAGGATAAGATTTTGACCATGCCCAAACGGGTTCGTGCGTATAAGCGGGTTCGAGTCCCGAGCGCAGACCGAGGGGGGGGGGAGCGCTGGAAAGGCGTGAATTTTCGATCTGGGCGGGGTTACGAACGAAAAGCCGAAACATCGTAGAAGAGGGGCACTGCCCTGCCGGTAGTTGGCACGAAAGACTGGAAACGCAGGGGTGGAGTCACAAGTAAGAAAAAAGGGCTCATACAGGTCCCAAAATCATTGTTGTTACTGAATGGGCCCACGAACGTGGAGAGCGCATTACTTTCGAAAAAAAACAGGGGAGTGAAACCGGCGGAAGTGTCAACGGGAAAAACGGAATCCAAGAAAGGGATTAGAGACGGTACTCGATTAAAAGCTGGCCCGGAAAAATGCATTCACCGAAAGGCGCAATGACAGCCCACTTGGGGGGAAAGACTGTTCTGGAGCGAAAAAAGGGACTTAAAAGGGGGAAAGGGGACTGGCGATAAAAAAGAACAAAGAAACAAAAGGGGCGAACCACAGGAAGGGGTGGGGATAGCGGGGGTCTCCTGGCCAGAGTGACAGAGAAGGGGGGGTAACTTAAACTAAGGGAAAAAAAAAAAAAAAAGAAAAAAAAAAAAGAAAAAAAACGTGAAAGTGGAAGGGGGACTCAAACTCAGGCGAAAATTTGCAGAAAGGAAAGAAAAAAAATTGGGGGGAAGAAGGACTACCTTAGGGGCCACCAGGACAATACGTTCTAAGGGGGCTGCAACGGGCGGGCAGGGAAAGTCTGTCCTGGAAATAACCCTAAAGAGAAAAAGGAAAACTCGGGGGCGGTGTGGGGTTGCCGTCGGGGGGGGGAAACGTTGCAACAAGGGAATTTAGGCCTGATGGGGAGTGGCGATAATCGGTGGACCTTCAGAAGTCACGGGTTGGGGGGGGTTTTAAGGAGCGTCCCAGGGGAAAAAAACCACGAATCTGGAAAAAAAAAAAAGGGAAGAAGACCAATTCTGATCAGGGGAATACTGGCCCAGCCCTGGAGTGGGACAGGGTCCCCTATAAAATCGGTTAACTCCCAAACTTTGAGACGCCAGAAAAGGTACCATTACATCTAGAAATTCGTAATGCCCTGCCGGATTGATGTAAGCAAACCGCTAAGAAGGGGGGTCAGTGGAAAAGGAAGTAAAATCAAAGTCGGGGGAAATTTTCGGGGGAAAAACCCATCGGAAGACACATGAATCGGCTGATAAAAGGGGGGGTGGAAAAGAGACCCGCAACCCGGATGGGCAACCGATCAGGAAAAAAGGGGGCTCACGAAGGGTTATGACTTACGGCAACAGGCCAAACCCTATCAAGCGCAGGGGGGGGAAAACCCTGTGAGACCGAGAGATTATCTTGCGAACGAGGACTGCTCACTCAGCGATTGTCGGAGCAATGGGAAGGGGGGGGGGTCACGACAAACCGCAAGTAAAAAAAAAATAAGCCCCTACCAAACAATGCGCAAAATCTAGGGGGTTAAAAAGCGGGGGATTCAGGGTGCGAGCCGGAAATGACCGACAGACCCCAAAACATATAAGTCTCGAACACAACAACGCAAAAAAAAAGCATTGGAAGGAAGATGTTCCACAGCATCGGTTTAAGCCTGGCTAGCCAAAGGAAAGCCCCACCGACGAGGGAGTGGGGGGTTGGGGAAGGAAGGGGCGGGACGGAAGGGAATCGGAGGAAAAAAGCCCAAGCAAGGCCGAAAGGAGGAGGGTAGGCGAAACGTCCAGCGAGCCGTTAGGGAAGCGGGGGGAAAAAAAAAAAAAAAAATTCTCCTTATCCCTGATAAAAGGGGCCCGCCAAAGTAGGCACGTAGGAAAAAATCAGTTCTCCAAAACAAAGTGGTGACTAAAGGAAAAGCCCGGGAAAGGTTGGGTTAACTAGGAAAAGGAGATCCGAGCAGGGAAAAAAGCCCGACAGACCAACCCTAAAAGGAACGTGAGCGTGAGACATAGCGACAAATCTGAGAGGGGGGCGGGTAAAGAGCAAAAAAAAGAAGGGACTCCCGTGGTATAACGGCCGATTGGCAGTGGGGAAAGTTTTGGGCTGGGAACTATCAAAAAACTCGGGGGGTCAACACGTCGAAAGGGGGACAAACCAGGAAGAAAGGAGTTGTCCGGAAACGAGAAAAGGGAAAAATAGGGTCCAAGTTTCTTTGGTCAAATAGGCACTGAAAAACAAAACGAAAGCAACAGCGCGAACGAGCAATGTGTCAAAATAAATGCCCGGGGAAGAAAAAAGAAAGGGCAAGGGAAAGCTGCAAGAAAAAAACGAACCCTTGAGAGAATTGGGGTCCAGGCAAAAGAGGAGGGAAGGGTAATCACCCGTTGGGGGGGACCCTATCGACCGTATGGCCGGTGGGGGGGAAGGGGCAGAAACCAAAAAGGGGGGAGAAATCTCGCATCGACAAAAAGGGGAAAAAGTGGGAAAACTACCGTTTTCCTGAATAAGAAAAAACAGGGAGACGGACGGCGGAGCGATCAGGACAAAAAAAGAACCAAAGGAGAGAAACCAACCACCTTGGGGTGGGGGTCACACACCCAGGGGTCGGGTTCTGTCCCATTCGAAGAGAAAAAACAGGGCAATGAGAAGGGACCAAGACTGGGAAGACGATCCTTTGAAAAGGGGGGCACTCATTTCTTTTGAAAGGAGAGAAGGGAACTTGGAACCATGGCCCGACGAAGACTGGACCTTGAGAAAGGAAAGACGGGGCAACTCTGAGCTTGAATACCACCGTTCGGGCATCGCTGGAAAAAAAGAAAGTAAAAATGGTTGAGCAGACGAAATGAGCATGGCGCCGGGGGGGCTACTCCGCCCCGAAAAAAAAAAAAACCAAAGGGAAAAAAAAGAGGGGGAGGAGACGTCAGCAGCCCCAAAAGGCATGCTTGCAATTGTCGATCGCTGGAAAAAAAAAAGGAAAATGACCCGAGAATACAAGGTCACTGAAAAAAGCGGCTGGGGGAAGATTACAGCCATACGCTTCTGGGCCCGCAAAAAAAACCAAGGGGAAGTGGGACTTGGTCAAAGAGGATACGACTCAAGGGAGAAAAAGGGAGTCAAACTGTAAGAGGGGGGAAGGTGGTGAAAAAAAAGTCAAAAACGAAAAACAGGGGACTACAGCAAAACCCTCCCGAAGTGAAAAAGGGCCAAAAACAAAGGTCTACAGGAGTGTAGAGGGGGGAAGGGAAGGTAAGTCTTTCAAGAGGACCTGGAAAAAAAGGGGGGAAGGTAAAGACACCGGACTTGAGACGAGGGAAAAAAACACGTTGGAACGGCTAAATAAGATAGATAACAAAGGGGAAGAGAGGGAACTGGGGGGAGCGGGCTCACGGCGTTTAATAGAAGAGACCGAATCCTTTCAAAACGGCGGGGCACGATCAAGAAATCAAAAACTGGGTGCCTAGGAAAGAGAAATACAGGGTAAAACGGCGGGCAACGCCCTAGAGGAGCCCAGGGGGGAAAAAAGGCAAACTGGCCAAGGCCCCGGAGGGGAAAAAAGATGAAAACCTGGTGGCCGTCATTCTCGGGGTTTCGGATGAGTAAAAAGAAACAAGACGGAACTCCAGGGATCGGCCAACAAAAGGGGGAAAAACAAGGCGAGATCTGGTCGGATCCAAAAACAGACGAAGCGAAACAGGTGCGTCCGCCGGGAAATGTATGTTTGGGGGGGGGAGGGGGAGAACAGTGAAAAGGAAAAAACTCACAGGGAGGTGGAAGCAGCGCCCTGCGGATTGAGGAATATGTGGACACGAAGCGTAGAGCCGAGCGTCACAGATGAACGGGGGAAGGGGACCTGTCGGAAAAACCGTGCCGGGGAAAAAAAAAACAAAACGGCCTGCAAATGAAACAGCGGCCCGGTGCCACCGAAAAAAACACCAAAAGCTGGAAATGAGCAATGAGAATACTGTTTTGAACCCAACGGGTCAATGACGGCGGGGAAAACCGTGCAAGGTGCGGACAGGCAATCTTCGAAAAGTGGCGCCTGCGCCTGACTGGATACACAACGGTAAAGGGGGAAAAAGGGCAGCTTCGCGGGAAAAAAAAGGAATCGGGTCACATCCAAGGAACTTTCGGGGGGCCGGGGTGTCCAAGACGCCGAGACAAGGGGTGACCTGAGGCGCGGGCGGGGGTGGCTCAGAAGAAAAAAACTTGAAGGGGGGGGGGGGGAAGAGAGAGAAGAACAACCCCGAAGAAGTAAAGACCTTTCATCCAGGGCAAGCGGAGGAAAAAGGACTTGAACTGTCGGGGCCGTCCTCTGACGGTGACAAATGGCGGGGAAGGGCTGCGCACCGGGTGGCAAGGGAAGAGTAAACCTTTTGTACCGGGAACAGAGGGGGGGGCACCAGACTGCGAAGATGGCCAAACCCTGAGACCAAACGAACTAAGAAAAGCTGGGGGGCCCCTCGAACAGTGCCTGCCTTGGGAAATAGGGAAAGAGGTAGAAGGCTTACGTAGATGTTGCCGGGGGGAAAAAGAAAAGCGAGGTTCCTGCGGAAAAACACTGAAAAGCCTTTGCATAACATACTGGGAGAAACTGCCCTTATGAGCATCTAAGAAAATAAAGATCAAAGAAAAAAGGAGAAAATCTCGAAAATGTGGTTTGCTCATCAGGACGAGGTTGCTTTTGAAAAACACCGATTGAAGGGTGAAAAGGGTTGCGAAAACGTATCCGACCACAACCTGCGGGGGAAACTGGGGGGCGCTGCGGCGCCGGCTTCCCCTTGCACGAGCTACGGGGCTGGGGGTTGAAGGCTGGACCCATCAGAAAGGTATGAGAGGCTGTATCTGCGGGACACTGAAAAAGAAAAAGAAACCTCATGCGGGGATGGTGGGGACGCTGGGGCAACCCTCCAACCGTCGCGGAGGGGCAGATATGCCATCGAGACGTTCAGTTAAGGGGGAGGACCTCAAATGGGGGGGAGCAGAAGGCACAAACGGGAAAGGATGGGAAGAGGGAGAATTTAAAGAAAAACAGTCGCCATGTCCCGAATCAAGCCCAAAACTAAAACCATATTAGGAGGGGAGGATTCGCACAGGGAGGAGAGGTTGCGGGGCAAGCGAACGCGATACAAACGGCAACAGGAAAGAAGTTGCAAAAAAAAAAAGCCTTGGGGACCGTCAGGAAAAAAGAGACATTCACCCTCTGGAACATGAGAGGGGGGAAAACAAATGGAAAAAAAAAAACGGACTAGCTAGTAGAAAAGACTGTTGGGGGTGGTATTGGGCACGGGAAGGGGGTGGTTTTTAGGGGATTCTGCCAAGGGGTCCGTGGACCTTAACAGGTGCAAAGAACATGAAAGGGAACGGGCGCGAGGAAGAGATTGGGAAAAACCTGCCAGACCCGGTGACAGAGAGGTCGGGGGGGGGGCTGAAAGAAGAAACAACCCCAGAGCGGGAAAGGGGGAAGGCGGCGGCCGGGTAGGAAAAAAGGGGAAATGGGGGAGGTGCAACGGATATCAACACCGACACAGGTTTGGCCAGGAGAAAGTTGCAAAAAGGGAAGGCGGGGAAGGGGGGGGGTGGGGGATGGGAGCAAGGAAGGGAAAAAGCACCCGTCTCACAAAAGTTCTCAGAAAATGTTTGTGTAGCCGGCCAAACACTGCTTCTAGGGCACTGTGTCTGAGCGGAAAGGTGGGAGGTCAAAAAACTCGGGCGAAAACCTAATAAACTTCCAAAATCACAAGAGGCGGTACTGCGGGGGGGGGCGGAAGAACCCGTCTTAAGTGTCCTTTTACATGGGGAAAACCACCGGTAAAAAATGTCAAAGGCATGGTCGGAGCCAGTTCCAATCTGGAGGAGAGGGGGGACAGTCTAGAAGGGAAATCCAGGGGGCGTGGGGCTCCATAACACACCGGAAAAAAAAGGTGGGGGAAAAACAAAAAAAAAACAATCCTTGTTTTATATCTTTGTCTCAAAAGTAACGGCCTCCTGCAGGACAGATGGTTAAGGGAAACCTCAAAAAAGGAAATCAGACGGGAAGGGGGGTTGCCAGGTCCAAAGGGGAAGTGATCTAGATGGTGAGAAAAGTTGGGAACCTATGAAAAGATAAAACCATTTACAAAATATGGGCACTGTCCAAAAGACACTTGGTCAAACAGGTAAAAAAAGCTTCAACTGTCAACTTGGGTACACGGATAAGACCTGACAAGTTAGGGGGGAATCGGTGCATTGTGTTAACAGGTCTTGAAAACTAAACCGGAAGACTTCCCTGATGAACTTCATGTAAGGACAGTGAGCGGCGGACGCCTCCGGAAAAGAAATAGGTCAAAAGAAATGGTCTTATCCATACCAACCACAAATAGAGGTAAAAAAGAAAAATTGTAAGGAAGGGAAGCGAATCCTCTTCATGGGGAGGCGGTAAGTTCGAACGTGACAGGGCGGTGGTTACAGCAACAAGGGGGGGGGGGTAAAAACCTCGAGTCAATGGACCCAGGTCAAGTATACGGAGGGGAAACATGTGAATAGCAAAAATCTAATGAGGGGGGGGGGGGTCAAGACTAAAGTTTATCGGTTGTACATAGAAATCCGGGGGGACAGGAGAAATGGGAGGGGGGGCCTAAAAGAATCGGGATGGGCAGTAGCCGCTAAAAAAAACGTGTTTCTCGCCACACGGGGGCAAAATGGAGTCGGGAGAAAGTGCTAAGGCATTTCAAATAAAGCTTAGTTGGGGGATAAAAAGCGAGGAAAGGCTAAAAAGGGAGGAAACTGGGTATTCAGATTCAGCTGAACCGCCTCGCCGGACGAAAAAAAAACAAGGGTCTACGAACAAAAAGAGGCTGGAAATTACAGGGGGATGTTTTGTGGAAAAAGTCCCGCCATGCCGTCAGCAACCGGACCTCCAAAAAGGAAGCAAAATCGCGGTCAGAGGGGGGGGCGGGCCCTTTCCCCCCGCGAATGGACCGAACCGAAGCCCTCTCAAAGTACTTCTCCAACCAAAACACAACAAAGGAAAGAAGGAAGAAAGATTTTCTTCTGAGGGGGGGTCGGCACCCCCGAAGGGGACGAAGAACACCACATAGAAAGGACGATTGTTGAGAGTTTGAGAAAAAAAAAAAAGGGGGTGACGGGAAAATGACATGGCGACCACATAAAAGGCATCGGCATTTCGGGGGGGGACCCGCGGGTCAGGCAATGGGGCCGGAGAGCCGGTAAGCCCGCGAACTTCAAAGGGGGCAAGAACAGGTTCAGACTGGGAGAAGAAGGAAAAGGAGCTGAGGAGGAAACTCAAAGTATTTTGGGAGGACTGGAGTCCAAACTGAAGACGAACAGACGGGGGGGCGTGAAAAAAAAAGGGGGGTAGAGGGAAAGTGGGCCATCTAACAAAGACGTCCCAGCAGACGTGGGGAACATGATAACAGCTCGTCAAGGGTAGTCTCTGTCGCTGGGGGGGGTTTCAAACATCAGACAATCCTAAGACAAAAAAAGTTAAGAATCGATTGCGCAGGGGGGCATTTTGGGGGGGGAACGATCCTCGGTCAACCTGAGCCAGGGGGGGAAAATACCAAAAAGTAAAAAAGGATGGCGGAAAACCTAGAATGGGGAGGTTGGTAAAAATAGTGAATGGTGGTCTAAAAATCAACGCCGAAGACGGGAAAAACCGATCTGAAGACACAGAGCAAAGGCAAAAACACCCCGACCACGACGGACCCCTGGGAAGGTATACGAACGACCAAAAAAAAGAAACGACTTGAAGAAGAACCTTATGAGAAGGGTTCCGGATGAAATAAAGTCATCAGGGACAGGGAAAAAAGGGGGGTTAGGGCAAGCGAAAGGGGGGGTCATGGTTGTCCAAAAAAAAGGAAGTAATTTCACAAAGGATCCATCCGAAAAAAATCGCGCAATGAACTCTACTGTTGATTTGGGAACACCAGGACGTTTTTTCACAAAAAAGGGGAATTTTGACTTGAAAAAACGCTCGAAAAACCGGGGAGAACGCAAAGTACGGATCGACAAAACGCTCGAAAACACCACAAGTCGGGGTTCACAAGGGGGCGGGGGTCTTGCGAAGCGCAGCCATGCAGAAAATTGAAGGAGGCGACCAGACTTGGCAAGCGGCAGGTGGGGAAGGAAAAGAAAAAAAGAGCAAATGGGAGGTATGAATACAGGACTTTCCCACCGGGCACCGGGCAGCAACTGGGACAAGGAATGCGTTTCCTAAACTGGTGACCAACTAGTGAAGAAACCCTAAAAAAGGCAGAAGGGTGGGTCCTCGAAAAACAAAAAAAACCATGCCAGTCTGAGCAAAAAATGTAGCCTGAAAGAAGCAAAAAAAAAGCCAAAAACTTAAGGTCTCACATTGGGATCTAAGACATCAGCAAGAGAACTGCGGAACAGGGGTTGGATGAAAGAAAGGGGGGAAACTCAAAAAGGAAGGAGGGCCAATCCCTCCTCCATCAGACCCGAAGGGAGGGGGGGTGAAAGGGGGGGGTTCGTAAAAATATCCCGATCGGGTTGGTCAACGCAGAAAAAAAAATGTTCCAAGGGGCAAGATTCTTATTATGACATGGGGGCTGCACAAAAAGTGACAAGGAACTGGCTGGTTCGGTGGCACACTAAAAAACGTCGCACACAAAGGGGAAAAAGCCACTAAGGGGTAAAAACAAAAACCCCCCCCACCTTGGGCCCCCCAGGGGTCGGGGAGAAAGTCTGGTTAAGACTGAAAAAGAGAAGTCAGGGGCTCAGCTCAAACAGGGGGGGGGCCAAGATGTTAGGACCGGGGTCGGAAACAGGCCTAGAGGCCACGTCACTCGGAGGAGCAATCGAAGGGGGCGGGGGAACAAAGGGGGGAAAATGCTCAAGGGAAAGGTGGTGCGAAAAAAATAAGCTGCAGGTGAAAGTAATGAGCAAAAAGGAAGGGATAGTTACCCACATGGGGGGGCCGGGGAACGGCGGGGATAGAAAGAAAAAATAGGTACAAGGGCTTACATGAAGTGGAAAACGACGAAGAAAATACTCATGCTGGCAAAAAAAACTGGGGAGTCGCAGGGTCAGGGGAGTTTCAAAGAGGGGGGAAAAACACACACGGTGTCATCATGCGTAGGTACACAGATAATTCTTGAGAACCCTGCAGGGTCAAACGACATCAGTCCTGCGTACAAAATGTGGTAAAAAATCAGGGCCGACGAAAAGAAGCACGGTTGCAGGGCAAAGGTGTATGGGGTTGAACGAGAAAACGGAAAATCGACGCGGGGGGGCAAAATCCACAAGCCAATGAGTGTGACTTAACCAAGGGGGGGGGGTCGAGGCCGGTATCCTAAAACCAAGCGAACATCAAGGAAGGGAGGGGGAAAAACAAACTGAAGGCCAAAGGACAACTAACAAACGAAAACAGCGGACGCCCCTGGGGCACGGACAACAGGAAAAGGGAGTAGCACCAGGTCGAAAAAAAAAATCGGTCAACCCGAGTAAGGGGGTCTTCTCTTCAAAAAGCGAGGGGGGGATCGGGAAAAGGGCCGCCCATATGACGATCCCCTGGGCATGTTCTTTTCAAGTCCAAAAAGTTTAGGGTGAAACCCGGTGGAGAAAAAACTCTCCCCTTTTCCTCAAGAAGGGGGGGGAATTCGGTCTTAGGAGCCGCCCGCGGACCAGGGGAAAAAGCAGGGTAACTGAAGTTAAGTCCGAAAGGCAGTGTATCGACGATCAAAAAAAAAAAACAAGGATGGGGGGGAAATTATAACAAAATCGCGAACGCAAGTTCATAGTCAAAGGCGAAAGAAGAAAAAGAGCGTCGGCTGCAACACGGACAAGGAAAGGTAACCTGAATGGTGAAGGGGACGGGAAAAAAAGGAAACGCCATTGGGGCCGCAAGAAAGGAAAAGGGTCATGCCAGAACGAAGCTGAAGGTGCAAAAAAAAAAAAAAGGCACTGATAAAGAGGTGGGGACGCGATAGAGGGGCCGGCACTAACAAACTCTGGTGAAAAGGAGGGGGAACTGGCCGCGCATAGTTCTGGGGCCACTGTCACCAGTCCAGGGGTCCGAAAAGGGATGCGGGAAAGAGCAACCTTCCGATGGGAAACGCTACTAGCCAGACCCGTGACCCGTCGAATACAACCGAGTGGGGGGCACAATCCGCAGGGCGCCCTGAAAGGCCAATGGAGGGACGGAAAAAAACCGTGGGGACTAAACAGGAGAAGAAAAACTAAACATACCGGCTCAGATACGTGGGGGAAACTTTGCGGCGTGGCCAAAAAAAAGGAGATGGAAGGGGACGCAAAACAAAACGAAGATAGATGAGAGGGAAACCGTAGGGAAACGACCGATTCGTCCGCGGGGGGGGGGGCTTTCCCAGAAACGAAACCGGGCACTGGGACCAGAAAAGAGAAAGGTTGTTCAAATGGGAACCTCACCTTGGTCAGCCGGTTGACAATACGCCATGCAGAGGCCAGTTACACGGCTAAAACATTTCTTGGGATGAGAAAGAACCTTACCGGATAGAGGCAAACCAATGGACTAGTCGGAAAATTGGCAGTGACACAGAGAAGAATCCCCACCGTCGTGCCCAAACCAAGAAATAAGTTAAACATGCAGAAAGAGACAAAACATAACGGGGGGGGGGAACACACGGGTTAGGAAGGAAAAACCTTCTACAGGTAAAGGAACGGGAAAAGTGGTATCCCAGCGAGTTGAACTAAAGGAACGCAGAAAAGACACGTCTGGAGAATGGGTGAAAAAGGGGGGGGATTGGAAACTTCTTAGTTTGGGAAGGGCTGCATGGTCCTTTTGCAACATTTCTAAAAGCCAGGATAACTTGCCGATCCGATCTCGAGGGTATAAGCAAAGTTGACAAGGGGCCCAGCCCGGGTGCCTGGGAGAAAAATAAGGGGGGTTGGAGGGATGAAAATCCTGAAACCACAAAAAAAAGTGATCGCGGGCGGCCTAAAAGGTGGTAGAGCACAATGGGGAAAGGGGGGGGGGGGGCTGTATATCGAAAAACCGCCGCTAAGGAATGGGAATGACCTCTGTCGCCAAGCAGGGGAGGAAGAGGGGGGTTCTTAGGGTTAAAAACAGTAAAAACCGGAAAAAATGCTCAAAAAAAAGAAGAAATACACAGAAAACCATTTCTGAACTCCACGGGGTTTTGTAATACTAAACTACTCGATCTGGGAAGACCAGAATCGGGCTTGAAAGTAAACCGCGGCGACGGCTTCTAAAAAAACGGAAAAACTCGTCCAATCAGTATTGGGTGAGGGCCAGCTGGCCCCGTCATGTGGGGAATTCAGAAACACCCGGAAATGGGGGGGGGCATGGAAAGGGGGGAGAAAACGCATAAAAAAAAAGTCCTGAAAGGCAAAGAAGCGCAAGGAAGGGGAGGATTTAACTGGAAAAGCAAACTTGTAGACACATCCCCACGGGGGGGGGGGAGAGCGTCGCCTGAACGGGCTAAAGGGGAGGGGAGTGTAAGTGAAACGCAGTCCGACTCTTTGGGCCCAAAGTTAAACAGGGTGCTGTGTAGGGTAAAAGGGTCCGTCAAGATGGGGATTGTCAAAAAGGGGGGGAACAAGTGCCTGCCCCAAAACGATGACCGCAACGGGGGGAACGGGGGTTCAAGCCGGACAAGATTTGGGACCAGGAAGAAAAAAACCTACCTTCAATTTACAGAAAAAAGGGACTGTGGGCCCTTTTCCTCTCGTTTCTACAACAAACGGAATTGAATAGCCGGGAGTTGACAAAGGGGACAGGGGAACCCGGGGGGGCGCGCCCTACAATCGTGGTTGTCATGGTTAAAAACAGCACGGCCGGGAAGCACGCCAGAAAACAGTGGAAACCGACCAAAAAGTGGGGGGCAAAAAAGCCTCCCCTGAATGCGGCATTGGACAGTGGGCCTACCTGGGATGAATCGTTACGCAAACAAAACCAGACAAAATGGGCAATGCGCAAAAAAAAGGGAGGGCATCTACACGGAGCCCGGCCCGCTGGGGGGGATGGACCGCGGGGGCAACAGTCGACGAAAAGGGGTCTTTTGAACCAAAAATTGGCGGGGAGATTGGTGATTTCCATGAGGGGGGTCGGTAAAACCCTACCATGCTCTTAGAGAACCGAGGACGCAAAAGAACACGGGTTTGAATCTGGGGGAGTCTAAACATGTGCATTCAAAAAAAAGAACGAGGCATGACCCGCAATTGGCGGGGGCCCAATTTCCCTACGTGGTTGCGGTCTTCAAGAGGCAAAAACGGCAAATACCGCGGAACTTCAAGGAAAAAAACGCGACAAAAAATCGATTGGTAAAAGTTCAGACCTATTCTAGTGTGGGGGGGGAGGGTAGGGAAATGCACAAGGAAAATCAGCCCTTACAAGACACCCATCACCAAAGAGCGGCTGATCAGGTCTTTGATCGAGCTCTACCTCTGAGGGGGGTTAAAAACCCGACAAAACAAAGCGAATCTAGAAAGAACCACAACAGAGACCACGGGGGAGTTATGTTTCATCCGGCTCGGACCCCCAAGAAAAAGAGGATCAGACACCGGCCCAACACTCTCTCGAACACGAGGGGGATTGTGGTGGGGTTGATCGGGGTCAGGGGCAAAATTGAAAAACGGCAATGCGGATTCCGGACCAATCAATCAACGCAAAGTCGGGGGGACATAACCGATGTCGAAGAGTGGCAGCGAGAAAAAAACGATAAGACTCAGAGGACTCCCCACCGTTGAACCAAACTAAAAAAAAAAATCCAAGGGTAGACTGGGCACACTAGGAGTAGGATTAGACTAAAAAGGGAGTTCGACCAAAGTTGAGTCCCGTCCCCAACTGAACCCAGGCATTGTGGAGAGGGGGGTACCGGGAAAATCAGCAGGGAGCCCCGAATGCCAGCCGCATCTCCGCCTAGGTGTATACAAAGGAAGAAAAGAAACAGAGAAGACACTCTAGGTAGCTCGTCGCAAAACGGAGGGCTGGGGGGGGATCGGGGTTCAGGGGCGGGCCCGACTCTACTAGGAAAAAAACGTCCCCCTGGCAAAAGGGTTGGACTGGAACCGAGCTAGTCCCAAACGGTTCCACCGTAACAAAAAAAGAGGGGCGGAAACTAGCCAGTGTGATCAGTGGTTTCAACAAGGCCAAAAAAACACTGTGTGGGGTACGGGGGGAGACAGACCCTCAGCAAAGGAGAAAAAAGCCAACGGAAAATTGCCTGAAAGAAAAATAAGGTACAAAGAAGTGGGGGGACGGTAAACGAATCAAACCAGGGCAAAAATCCGTTTCCGCGGAACCTGTGGGGATATCAAGGGGTCTTATAAGGTAAGAAGGGGCGGGGGGTTACAGCCTTGCTTGCAGAGCAGGGGGGGGTCCAGTGTTAGAAAAGCAAAGTCAAAAGAAATAACAATATCGCCGCAGTCATGACCGGACGGGGGATAAAAACCATGAATTGGTTTCGAAAGGGTCGGAACCGGGGGAGACAGGGGGTCAAAAAAACCAGGAGCCCGGTACGGAGGTCAGACCCAAAACACCTCTCTCACCGGCGGGGGTGGCCAAAGTGTCGGGGTCTGGGCAGCACCACAAAATGCGACCGTAAAAGGCACAATCGCCAAAAAACCCAAGACTTGGGGGGAAGAGGCGCCCAGGTGACAGGAGGGGGTTTTGCAGGTGGACTGGAACATTAAGGGGGGAAAAAACGGGGTCCAAAGATCAGAGGGATTGCTAGGGACCTTGTGGAAAAGGAAAGACACACTGGGTGAACCGAAGACACCGGTTTTAAATTGGGGGCGAAGACAGACAGACAGCGAGTGGGGGGGGGGGGAAGGGTTAAATGGGAGCTAGATCGCGCAATGGGACACCTAACTATCTCCCCTACACCGCACCTTGACAAAAAGAGGCCGACTAGCCTGGGAAAAAGAGGACAAAAATATCGCTTGTTTTCGATCTGAGGGTTGAAAACCTGCCCAGGGCTATAACTTCAGAAAAGGAAAGACCAATGAACAGCACGAACTTGGGGTTTTACCAGGTGGGGGGAGGGGGAATCGAACCTAAAAACCGGAAAAGATTTTTAAAGCAGGGCAGGGGGGGATAATAGTCCCGCACTCAATCGGGCTTGAAAAAGTAAGAACTGGAAAAAGGGGGGCTCAAAAGTGGTGAAGGGGGGCAAAGGATGGGGGCGCAGCCAAAAATAAAATCAACCACCCATGCAACCTCACTTAAAAAAACAGGTGCAGGCCGTATCGGAATCCGTTCAAGAATAAGCCCCTGGAGGAAAGGTAGCAGGGTCAGACGTCGCAGGGCTATTGCCAGTCCGTCGGAATCGAGGGGGTGAAAAGTGAACCATTGCGAAACACACATCAGGGGGTCACGGGGAACTGCTAAGAAAGGGAGTAGGACAAATGAGCACAAAAAGAAGGACTCCCATGGGTGGGCCTTCTCCTCCGGTACATTCTTCAGATCCTGAAAGGCGGGAAAAAACCGAAAACCCGACGCAGGGGGTCTGGCAAAATGGGCCCCACAACCTTGGGGAGGTGCACATCACGCACGTGTTCAGGAATGCAGGAGGAGACTTCAGGCACAGACAAACATCTACAAAGTCAACACCGAAAAACAGGGGGAAGGGCGAAAGCGGCTTCAAAGTGGAATCAGGCCTCCTCATCGATGAGGGCTCAGTTTATTGTTGAACCGGACTGAAAAGCACGGGGGGTGGCTGGAACAACCGGGCCGTTGGACAAAAAACAGCTTCGAATTGGCACAAAATGTGGTCGATCGGACATCCGAGGACGAGAGTAAGCGGAAGGGGGGGGGAACCTTCTAACGGAAAAAAACGTGGGCCGCAGGCCCCGACAAACCCTGGTCCAGAAAAAAAATTAAACAGCACAAGGGTCCCCAATGGGGAAAAGCCCCTCCCAAGTGAGCACCGGCAGGGAACCCCATGTCACCCAAGGACATTAAAAAAAGGGGGAAGGCGTCCCATGAGCCTCTTTGATAAAAACGGGGGGAAAAAGTTGCGCAAGCAAGCAAGTTCAAAAAAAAACGCAAAAGGCCCGCCTCCTAGGGGGGGAACCTTAAGACCGGGGAAGGCCGGCAACGCGTGCTTCAGCGCAGAACGTCCACACCATCACAATTTGAACGGAAAGGCAGCCGGCAGGGAGTTTAGCCCTAAAAAAATCGCCATGTAATTAAGGGCGATCGCGGGGGGGGTGGATCTACTCCTAAAAAAAAACTTATTGTAGAAGGGAGAAAAATAACCAACCCCCCAAAGGGCGAAAAACTCACAAGGTACAAAGGAACAGGGAGCAGTAGTCGAGACTCCCACCCAAGGTACCATTCTTAAGTAGCAACTAGACTGAAGAGGGGGGGGCCGCCCCACATACTTGCTGGGGTTTGGGAAAAAGCGCATTCTGCCTCGACCACAAGCAACGAACCTCGCTGGAAAGAATCCCCACTTGAAAAAGAGGTAAGGTACTGGAAGGGGCCTAATCTCGGGGTGAAAGGGGAACAGTCACAGGCTGGAAATTGGGGGAAATCAGGACCGTTCGGGGGAAAGGTAGAACAGACTTGAAAGAAACAAGATAAATTAAAGCGCGCGCCCCCATTACCAAGACTTCGAAAATAGGGGGGTTGGCAGCATACGACACGCACCTGGAGGGCCCGGTCGAGAAAGTGATAACGAGAACAAAAACCAAAAAAAAAAAAAAAAGAATCCTGACGCCACGAAACTTTTAAAAAATGAACGGCGGCCGAACTGCCCTGAACGAAAGGAGAAGGAGGGGACAGGGGGGGAAAACGGACCATACGGGAAAGGCAAATTTGGAAAATCTGGCCGAACGGTCATTTCTGCACCCGGAGGGGTTGGGGGGGGAAAAGGGTGATAAACGGACTGGGACCAAATCACTGTGGGGGAAAGGGGGCCAGCCTGGAAAAGAGGTCTAGTGGCGCCCTCAAAAAAAAAGGACATTCGGGGAGAGAAACGGACGGCTTGGGGGAAAGATCCTCCAGGGGGACGAGAATAGGAAAGAGAAAGTGAGGAAGGTCACGGAGGAGAAGGCCAGGTGAGGCACCAGGCGAGATTTCCTTGGTTGAGGGGTAAACCTCGAAAGAAAAAAAAAAAAAACGGGCCTACGTCGAGGCCGTCACAAAGGCAGAAAAACTAGGAAAGGAACTTAAAAAAAAAAAAGGGTAAGGGACGGCCCAAAGGCCAAAAGGGGAATGAGCAGGGAAAAGCCTGTATTCGTCAGGGGTTGAGGTGCTGGGGGAGGAAAGGTGTCCCTTAAAAAAAAAAGAAAATACCGTTAATCAAAAAAAAAGTTCGGCGAGGAGAAAGCTTGGGCCTTCCGAATCTGAACTGGACGCTTGGGGGGACGGAAAAAAAACAACCCGACCAACATCGGTAACTGGCGTAGGCAGGGGTCGATAAACTGGGGCTGTGAACGCCGTAGAGAACCGCGGTAGGAGGAGACCTAAAAAAAAGGTAGAAAAAAAGGAGGTGGTGCGACCGTGGGGGGTATGGTGATCGGGGGGGGGGACTACCGAAACACGTCCTGCTCGGGCAAATTTTTGTGTACACGGGAAAAACAAGAAAAAAACTGAGCTGGCTTGTGCCAGGAAAAAGTAAAAAACAAAAAAAAGGTGGAGGCCAGCAATCAACGTCAGACAGAGAATCTCTGACTGTCTGGGCGTCTGCCCCGGAAGGGGGTTCCGCACCGAAATGCGGGGCCATACAACCGATCCTTGGTGAAAAAGTCGACGCAAAAGAGAAAACCTGAAAACATAAGAATCACGCAGTTTGCGATGGAAAAAAACCCAGAGAAAAAAAAAGCAGGGGCGAACCAAAGAAAGGTTTGGGAGAGTTTTCTCCGTACGCCCGGCTTCCGGGGACAAGAGGTTCAGTAAACGAAAAAGAAAGAAGGGGAAGGGGGTCAAGTTAACCATCTTGACCTTAAACTATGGAAAAAGAAAAAAGGGGGGGGGGGGGGGGGGGGAAGGTCCAACATTGGGGGGAAAACTATGATTCGGCACCACAATGGACACTGAAATTCAGTAAAAACGGGGGGAAGTACAGAAGCTGCCTAAGAAAAAAAAACGGTAGGGAATTTAAGACCTGAAGGCTCAAGGGTCGAGGGCAAACGCCGGCCAATCTTTCGGTAAGCAAAAATGAAGACTCCGCTTGACCGAAAGGCTCTCCCAGAACTTCAGACGGAAAGAGCGGGACGGGAAAGAACAAAAGATGGGGAAAAAGAAAAAGAAAGGGGTCAAAACAGAAGAAAGGCAGATGGGCGGGAGGTCCCTAAAAAAGGGGCCCGATAGAAGCCCAAAACAGGCCCTTAAGAAAAGGGCCGTTCCATACCAGGAAAAGAAAAAACTTACTGGTGGTACCGCGCCACCGCGAAGCACGGTCTCGGGGAATGGGTGGACGTTTCGCAATCCGTGGCAGGAAGGTTCGGGACGAATCGACCATGTCTAACAAAGGAGCCTAAAAAAAAAAGGGTGGACCACCCACCCCCCCCCACATCAAAAAATTTGTTCCAAGGGGGGTTAGGTTCTACAAGGAAACGAGTCCTAAAAGATAAGAGAGGGAAAAGTGGGGGGAGAATGGAACTGTCGCAATCCCCTCAGTCTACCTGCTCGGGGAGGATGCTTCAACCCTAAAGCGATGTGGGACGGCACCTGAAATGAAGGGAGGTGGTCGGAAACAATCAAGAAAGCCAGGTCACCGACAGATCACAAAGGGGGGCACCAAAATCAGAAGTAGAAGGGGCTGGGCCAACGGGGTGCCCTAGGTGGTGACCTTCGCAAAAAGTGGGTTGATAGCAACCG
>Ga0179593_1496417_pt1 | contig 26332 bp, 49 predicted proteins | sample CZODoug2_1_08_16_FD_185931 | JGI IMG/M metagenome (GOLD analysis project Ga0179593, IMG submission 185931) | Vadose zone soil fungal communities from Angelo Coast Range Reserve, California, USA - CZODoug2_1_08_16fungal (PacBio error correction) | ecosystem: Environmental > Terrestrial > Soil >...
CGCAAAAAAAGTGGCAAATTCGGTTACCGTACAGGAAAGGGGGACGCAGTCCTATTTGGGGAGATCTGTAGGGACACTTAGGCCGCTGTGGAACAGGTATCAAGAAAAAAAAAAGAAAAAAAAACGAGGGAGGGTAGTGAAAGGGAGGGGCACCAAATTATGACACAAAATCACAAGAAACGAAAAAAAAAATCGGAAAACCAAAAGGGGGGGCGGAAATAGTCCAACCCAAGGATTCTAAAATCAAACCAGAGAACTCCTGCGGAAATAAAAAGCATAGATAGAAAAAAGCCCAAAAAGGAGGAAAGGGTGTCACAACGGAAGACAAGAGAAAAAAAGGCATTTATTTATGAAAAAATCTTGCTAACCATGCCCGAGCCCTGGGAATCTGGGTTTGTGCGAAGAAAGGAAAAAAAAAACCAGCCTAGTGAAAAGAGAAAAAAATAAGATTTTTTTTTCGCTCAGGCAAGCTTATAAGGAGTAGGGCCAAAAGACCCACAGCTCTCAAAGTGGGAGCGGGGGAGGGGGGAGTAGGACACCACGTGTCTTGGACGGGGAAGCGGAAGGACACAAGGAAAAGGAAAAAAGAAAGGGACCGCGACATTATTGGGAACAAACAGCTCCTTGGGGTTAGGTCGGAAGTCACAAAAAGGTGACCAACAAGAAAAAAAAAGCACAAGGGAAAGACAGAAAGAGGTCCAGAAAAAAAAGAGAACAGACCAGTCAATGGATTGTGTATCTTTTGAGGGGGGGTTCTATTTTGGCGGAGGAAGCACGGGGGAAACACCGGGGGAAAAAAAAACAAATATGAAAAGGAATCCGAACGCCCCTATGCCTATAAATAAAGGAAGTCCTCATTGGCCAACAAAAACAGAAAAAAAACACCAACAAGGGGGGAACGTGAATTGAGGAAAGGAGAGAGGGAGCAAACGTTGGCACCAATTGCTAATTGGGAACAGTGACCATATCCTGCCCAAAGGAGAAAAAAAAAAAAATTGTAACTCTTTTGTCATTAAATCGACAAAAGGCGTTCCCAACCAGGACAGCCGGACACCGCTTAAAAAAAAGGAATAAGGGAAAAACCGCAGAAACCCCATCTTTTTGTCAGGGGGGCCCTAAGAAGCTCGCCGCTTTGCTGTTAAAAGGGTGCCTGGGGAAAAAAAGATAAACTGAATGGGGGGACAGAATGCAAACCCGGGAGGGGCCCGTCCTCAAAAAGGAAGGAAAAAAGGGCCCCCACCTAAAGAAACGGGTTCTTGGGCGGCCGGTTTTTTGGGGTGTCTGATAGAAAATGAAAACGGAAACGGGCGTGAATATTGCAAAGAGCGAAATCAAGGAGGAAAACGTCAAATAAAACGCGTCCAGTGGGATGGAAAAAAAAACCGGAGTCAAGGCGAAACAAGCTTTCAAGGGAAGGTCCGGGAAAAACGCGTTTATGGTCGGGGGGACATCACCAAGGCCCAAAGGGAAGTACAAGCGGGGAAAAAGGGAGGGGGGTAAACAAAAGGGGTCAACCTTTTCGGGACCTCAAGGGGGAAGAGAAGGTAATGGGGAAAAAGTGGGGGGAGGAAAAAAGTGCGTCACGTCCCATTTCTGGGCGGATTCAAAAAAGGGAGGAAAAGGGAAAAAATAAGTGCTCAAAGCAAGGGGGGTGGAAAGAAATGAGATATCAAAGATTGGTGCAAACGGGAAACGAACCCCGACCGAGTGATGAAAAGGAAGGATAAAGAGGGAAAGGAACCCTTGTCCCCCCCGACTCTCAAAGGGACCGGAACCGCAACAGAACCAAGAAAGGGGAGAGCAAACCAGGGACCAGAAGACCGCCGAATAAAAAAAATGGACCTTTCCAAAAAGGGAGAAAGAGTGATCGAGCAATCGAAGAAAGCGAACGTGGGTGGGGGGGGGACAGGAGCCAAACACCGCAAGAAGTAAAAAAAGTCGAGCAAGGGGGGAGGGGTTTTTTAAAGGGAAGGGGGATGTAAAGGCTTTACAACAACGCCATCAGGATAGGAAAAAAGGAAGGAAAAAAAAAACGAAAAAAAAAGGCAGACCCACAAAAACAAAACCGCGTCAAAAGGAAGACCCTTTAAGGGCAGCCGCGGGGGCGGGGGTAAGTCTTTAATCTTGCGTAAAAAATGGAACCAACAAAAGAGGAGGAAAGAGGAAAAGGATACAATCACGGGAAAAAAAATGCGATCCCGAACCACGCGTCCTCTGTCAGCCCCAGGAAGCTCCCATTTTGTGTTGGCAACGGGGAAGGAATAAAGGGGGGAAGGTAACAGAAAAAGCACAAAGGTGGGGTTCTCAATAATAAGGTATCAACAGCCACGTAACGGCGGGTCCTAGGAATTGAATAAAGTCGATAGACGACTTCCAACCTGGGCCGGGCTCAGAACGTGTTCAGATAAAAAACAAAGCACCCTTCGGAGGGTAAAGGGAAAAAAGGTTCACCAAACTTCTCCAATCACAAAAAAGAAGAGGGGAAAAGAGATCATGACCGGGAAAAAATAACAAAAAAAGGGGAAAAAAAAAAAAAAAAGAGGGGGGTGAAAAAAAAAAAAAAAAGACAAAGGTATCAACAAAGGACACGTAAAAAGTCATAGAACAAGGATTGGTTCGTCGCCCATCACGTAAAGGGCTTGACTAATTAAAGGGACAAGAAGCCAGAGAGGGTCCTAACACATGATAGAAAACAAGAAAAGAGAAGGAAATTCGAATTCTGCCAGCCGACACTTTGAGGAGAAAAAAAAGGACGGCTGAGATAACCGTGGTGAAAAGAGGGACGGGGGGAGACAAGGCGGGGAAAAAAGAGAAGTTGTGGGCCAGAAAGGGGTTTTGAAAGCGAGGGTGTTATCTTCAAAAAAAAACAAGCCAGATTAAGGGTGCCTGGCAACCGGACGGACGCAAAGGGGAGGACGGGGGGGGGGGAGGGGGGGACCACCCTAAAAGATTCCCAAAGGAAAAAAAACAGCCAACAGGAACGTATAGCCGGCAATAAGAGTACAGAACGTTGAACGCGGGGTGGAGGGAGGAGGAGGCGGGGGGAAAAAGACGATACTGGGTTATGAAACTTCTGGACCAGTGAAGGAGTACAGCTGTGAATTTTTACCGGGGGCGACGGAAAAAGGAGAAGAGGGGGATTTGAGGGGGGGGGGAGAGAAAGGGTGGGATCTTCGGGAAAAAACTGGGGGAAAAGAACAAAGATTTTCTCGGGGCACTTGCGACCGCGCGGGCGTTGAAAAACTAAAGGGAAAAGAGGGGGCAACCGGATTGTTGATAAAGGGCTGATTTGTTGGCTGGGGGAGGAGAGAGGGTGAAAGGGGGGGTTGTCGAATTGGGACGAGGGGGAGAGCCCGTTTCAACCCAAAGGGGGACACCTTGCGTACACTACCAAGAAAAAGAGAAGACGGGGGGTCCCGTGGTAGGGGGGATAAAGGGAAAACTCCAAAACATTAACCAACCGAAAGGGCCATAGGAATCGAGTCTGACTGTAAGAGGGAGGTCAAAAAAGAATGATAAGAAAAGGGATCCACTGAGGGAAGGGGGGTTGTCACCCTTGTCCACTCAAAAGGGGAAGTTGACCGTCGCTACAAAGGGAAGGGGGACCAAATAGAGGTTGGGGGGGGGAGGGCAAAATTGTCTGAAAAAAACAATATCGAGGGGGCCTTGGAAAAGGAAATCTGGAAAGAGTGTTGTGGGGGGGGAAACGGGAAAATGAAAGAAGAAAGGAAAAAATTCAAGATTTGCAAAAACGCGCCACATCAGGAGAAAAAGGGGGAGAATGGAGGTAAAAAAGAAAAGATGGGGAAAAAAAGGGTTTCAAACAAAAAGAGAAAATTGCCAAAGCAAGAGATCCCTGGGAAGGAATGCGCAAACGTTTTAGCCAGGGAAAAAAAGGACAGGGAAAAGAGTGGGGAGTCGCCTAGATTAAAAGGAGTCGAATTCCGCTCGCATACCGGCGCTAGAACCGCCCCCTCCGGACGAGGAGGAACTAGGGAAGGGGAAAGCAGAACTGAAAAAAAAGAGGAGAAAAAGAAAAGGACGAAATGCGAAAAAAAAGGGTAAAGGGAAAAAAGGCAGCGCCGGAATATTAGAAATTTGGCCGGAGGGACGGGAGTTGGCCAGCAGGGAGAAGACAAATAAGTGGAGAAAAATCCGACTCCAAAAGGGAATTCGGCCTCCGCCCCGTACCGTTAAACAGAAGGGCGCCCGGAGGGGCAAGGAGTTGAAGGGTGGAATGAGGCTGGGTTCCGTTTAATCAAAGCACGTAAAAAAAAAATTCACAGATCCGCAAGGGACAAACAGTTACAATAAGGGTCGCGTGGAAACCCGGAATATAAACAAAAAAAAAACGCGGCAACAGAGGCAAAAAAAAAAAAATGGAAAGCAGGGAAGGTACGTAAAGCGACAGATAAAAAAGGGGGGATCAGGCTGAAGGGCGGGAGTTCGGAGCAGATCAAAGGGGAGAAGACCTGGGCAAAAGAGGGAAGGGAAAGGGGGGTGAGAAGGGAAAAAAAAATGACCCTAACAAAAAAAAGAAAACAAAAGGGGAGATACGGATTTGACGGGTTTTCGAAGAAGAAAGAATGGCCGCTGCTCAATGTGTGTTGAAAGAGGGGGGGGAAAGGGGTGTGGAGGATCGGCTACAAAAAAAAGAAAAAAGCAATGCAGATGGACTGTTCCCCTCTGTGGGGGAACGCCTTCCCCAAGAGGAAAAACGGGGTGAGAAAGGTAAAGGGTCTATGAAAGGAAAAACCAGGATAACTGCCGAGTGGTCTTGCGTAGAAGGAAGAAAATGGCACAATCTCGCCCGAAAAACAAACAGGGTGGGGGGGGGGTAAAAGAAGAAAAAGCGCTGGGTCAAAAAAGAGCCACCAAAAGAGGGGGGAAGGGAGGTGTCGAATTTGTGGGTGAACAAGAAGGGTCCGAGTCTTGTAGAAAGAAAAGGGTTCAAAAAATAATTGACAAAGAGTTTTGGGCAAACAATAAATCCGCGAAAACTTGGTAGATCCCTTACACTTGGACCGAAAATGTTGAGAAAGTGACTCCAAAAAAAATGGACTTTCGAGGGGGCGAAGGTCACCTGATAGCACCCAGGGGAAGAAAAAGGGGGAAGAGAAAACAGAAGGACAACGGGGGGGGGGAAAAAAAAAAAAGGGAGTCCATGTCTGGATCACCAAAAGGACAGGGGAATTAAGTTGCAACCCACCACGCCGTACCGAATTCGAAAAAAGAAAAAGGAACTCAAAAAAAAAAGGGAGGGAAGAAGGGGGGGGAAAGGTGGGGGTCAAACGACCGGTAAAAAAAATCAGAAAAAAAAGGGGATGAAGGAGGAAAGGATATGGCCAAATCCCTTTGGTGCAGGGATAAAGAGGGGGCTGAAGGAAAGAACCAAAAGGACAGGGAAACTTGGGGAAAGTTAGAAAAAAAAAAGATCAATTCCGGTGGTAAACTCAGGGACAAGAAAAAGGGGTAGAAAACAGAGACAACATTCACTAAACAATCGGTGCAAACAAATAAAAAAAATTTATTTTCCAAACAGGAAGAGGAGAAAACTAAAGAAAAGGAAAGAAGAAGGAAAAAAGAAAAGCTTATAAGAGGAAAAAAGAGGGGAGGGGGAAATGAGAAGCGATCCTCATAAACAACATTGGAATGACCCAGGGAACAAGGAAAAAGTCAAAAAGAGGGGGGGAAAAAAATTCTCTTTGGTTGGTAGAAAAGAAACGCTTGACCAAGCCTGGCAGTTTTAAGGGGCGAGCATGGGGGAAGTAGGGGGGAGGAAAAAGGGAAGAAGGGTCCAGGCACATAAAGGGATCCCTATCGTTGGTTTAGGAAAAACTTTAAACGAGGCACAGTTTGGAAAAAGAAAGGGGAGAAGGAGGAGGGGAAAGGGCAAGTCACAAAAAAAAATCTGAGATGACTTGAAGGGTAACAGTCATTAAAGGGCTTTGTCGGAGCGCGAAAAAAAGCCAAAGAGGGTTAACACAAAAAAAAAGGGGGGATCCCGTTATGAAGCAGAAAAAAAAAAAAAAGAAAATACATGGGAGGGAGTAGACCCTAGGAGGGGGGGGTCCAAAACTTTTGGGGAGGGGTGGAACTTGGGGGGGACAAAAAAACAGAAGGAAAAGAAAAGAACAAAGAGGCCGCTCGCAAAAAAAGAAAAAACAAGGGTGACTCACGAGTTAACTCTGGGGCATCAAGGGAAACGATTAGGCGGTTACGTTAAGCAAGGAGGAAACAAAGGGGGGGAAAAGGAACAACAGTGTTGGCCCCACTAAGGGATGCACCGTAGGTGCCGGAAGGAGTTTCTGGGGGGGGAAAGAGAAAGAAGAACTAAACACGGACGGGAAAACTCAACCGGACGGGAAAAAATGGACCCAGGGCCGCCCACGTCGGCGGGTGTTGTCGGGAAGGGAAAAAAAACAGTAGCCATAAATCCACATTAAAGGGGAAGGGAGTGCGCAATGGGCCTTTGGGGAGAAAAAAGAGGGGGGACCAAAAAAAGTGAGTTGACAACTTTGCTAACAAATAAAGGGGTTCGTCTGAGGAACCAGCGCTTTGAAAGGTGTCTGGAGATGGAGGAGGCTGTTAAGCATCTGAAGAGCGGAAAAAGAAAATTCCAGATCTATGGAAAGTGAAAAAAAAAGAGGAGTATTGGCCGCATGGAAAGGAAGAAACAGGAGAAAAGAGGAAAAAGACGTAACTTCTTGTGGAACTTTAATCAAACAAAAGAGCGCCTCCTTAAAAAAAGAAACTTGCGCTCTGCACGGGTATGAAAGGAAACAGGGAAAGAACTGAGAGTACAGGAACTGTGGAAACATGTTCGTTAGAAGGAAAGACTGGGGGGATGGAAAGGGGGGCGGCATTCCTAGCTTACGTCGACAGGGGGGGGGGTCGGGGGAGAGTGTCCACGATTATTTTAAAAAAAAAAGGTCGGCGCGTCGAAGGAGAAGACAAAAAAAAAAAAAAAGAGGGTCTTCATTTGTGAAAAGCGGCAAAGAGTATAGAAGAGGGGACTAGGGCGGCAGCGGGCAGGGAAAAGGGAACGAGGGGGGGGAACGGGCATGGAACAAGCTAAAGAAGCCCCACCAAGAGACCCGGAGGTTTAAGGCCTGAAGGCCAATAAGAAGGAAGGGGTGCAGGAGAAGGGGAGAGATATCCAAAAAAGAAAAAATGACCTTAGTCGATGAAGGAATTAAAAAAAAAAAGGTGCGTGGCGTTGGGTGTTCTCAGGAAGGACACAAGAAAGAAAAAGAAAAAGGGGAATCCCAGAAAAAAAAGATCAGGGGGGGCGGAAGAAGGTTGTTAAAATGCCCCGTCACCCAAAAAAAAAAAACGCGAGAAAAAAAAACAAACCGAGACAGGAAGAAAAGGAGATGCTCCGATTAACAAGAACCAACCACGACTCCCTCCGTCCAAAGAAAAAAAATTTAAAGAAGGAATCAAACTCTGCTTAAGTTCAACGACCTTTATTTGCCAACAAAAAAAAGAATAGCAGGATTTCAAGGGTCAAAAAAAAAAAAAAATCAAGGGAAATATCACAAAACAAGCAGAGCATCAAAAAAAAAATCAGAAAAAGGGGGGGGGGGCCAGAACAAACAAGGGCATCAAGGGTAACGCCCGGAACGCGACAAACAGTGTCAGACCCTCAAGTATTGAAGAAAAGAGAAAAAAACAAACGCTGTTAAAAAAACGGTGGAAAAGAGAAGTTGATAAAGTAAAAAAAAAACTTTCATCAGCTGTGGATTGAAGGAAGGACCCTGACAAAAAAGGCTAAAAATGCACACGAAAAATTGCGCGGAAAACAGGAGGAAAATCTCTCGATAAAAGGGAAACAGACAATCCCGAGAAAAATTCACCGCGGGAAAACAAAAAAAAACGTTGGGAAAGAGGGGGGAAAAAAAAGAAAAGGTAGCCAAAAACTTCTAACACCGAGTCCAGGCCGTAATTTTTATCAAAAATGCTCATAGCAAAGCCCGGAAAAAGGGGGGAAAAACCACCAAAAGGCCCCACACAAAAAACGATTATGGATTAGGAATGCCGGGGCTAGCGAACTCAACGGGAGGGAGAATCCGGGATTCTGACCGTGGGGGGGAGGAGAAAAGGAAGAAAAAATGTGGAGGGAAAGAGAAAAAGGGGTGTGCCTAGGGGATTGTGTGAAAAAAGCAGTGGAACAGGAAGAAGTGACGCAAAGTGAAAACAGTTAAAAAAACTTAGGAACCTGTGGTATTGCCGCGAGGAAAAAAATAAAAAACAGCATAAAAGAAAAAAAATGCAATTAAAACTGAATGTCGGGGAAAAAAAACAAAAAAACACGGGAAGAGTGCTGTCGGGTGGCTAAAAGAGATCTGTCTACCGAACCGGAAAAAAGCTGCGAAAGAGTAAAAGGAAAAGGACGGGTACAGCTGGCTGCCGTGAAGAACGAGCAACGCTGAAAAAAGTGTTAAGCAAAAAAGTCAACTCGGGGGTTGTCTGGAGGGAGTTTTGGAGGAAAAAGGGAAAAAACGGTCTGTGGGCCTTGACATCTGGCGGCTAACGGATACAAAAACTTGCACAAAGTTCGTATTATGCGGGGGGGGTAAGGTTGGAAGAAGGCAGCAAGGTGGTGTCGGGAGGAGGGGGGACCGAACCAAGTTCACCTAGGGTAAGTTGAAAAGGGAACGAACCTGAAGGGAAACACAACAAAACTGGGGGGGCCCATGTATTTCCGGTCAAGTGTGAAGGGAAAAAAAAAAGAAAAAAGGGAAAAAAGGAAAGATTGAAAGTCCTCAAGGTTAGTCAGTCAGGGACATAAAGCAAGGGGATAAAACACCCTGAAGCGATTTGAGTAAAAGGGGGGAGAAAAAAGGGGACGGGGGGGGACAAAAAAAAAAAAAACGACAGTGCTTGCCGGCTTAGAAGCAAAAGAGAGCTTCAATTTATCCACTGCAAGCTAACCGATATCTAGTCAGGGGGGAAAAGTAAAGAGGAGGAGGGAATGTTGGCAATTGAACCAAGTGAAGAAAAAAAACCGACATTAGCAAGAAAGAAAAACATTCACAGCAAAAATCGAAAAAAAAGAAATAGGAAGAAAGTCTAATGGCCGAAAACGAACCCAAGGCAAAAAGGGTGGAAAAAAAAAAGGGGGTAAAACTATCCTACTATACCGCCGATGTCTTGATCGTTCCCATGAAAAGAAGGGCTCTGGGGAAGTCGGCCTGGAAGAAGGGGGAAAAAAGAAAGAAAAAGAGGAAAAAATGGGGGGAAGGAGTTGCTATTCGCCCACAAGTCAACAAGCATCTACCAGGCTAAAAACCGCTAGGGAATGTCGTCAACCACAGATAACGGACTAAAGAAGAGGAGGGAGGGGGGGGGGGCACATAGGCCCTTAACAGAAATAACGGGCTGCGAGGGGTGGGGGTAACCAAAGCAAAGGCATTGCGAAGCACAAAAACAAAAACTGGGGAGAGGGGAAGAAGTTCAGAGTAATACTAAAAGTTCTGGGAAGAGCCAGTGCTAATTTTAAGGGAAAAAAAAAGTAACCGCAAAAACGACGGCTGGCGAGGGAAAAAAAAAACTGACGAGAGGGAAAAAAAAAAAAATCGATCTTAAGGGCAAAAAAAGGTCATCTCAGCGGCCGCTTCTACCAAGTCAAGTAAGGAAAAGAATAAAAAAAGTTGTATAAACAAGAGAAAAAATAGGATAAAAAAGAACAAAACAGGGTGCATCACACGTCCTTTTTGTGAGCATCACAAGACACAAAGGTGCAAATGGGGGAAAAAATTACCCGCAAACAACGGATGATTTGTCGGGAAGTTTGTAAGGAAACGAAGAGGGGAAAAACTGCAATTTGGTGTCCTCTTTTGAGAGCTCTCAAACAAAGAGAGAAAGATTTGGGTGTGGAAAACTCAAATAAAATCGATAAAGGAGGCTGTTGGTGGTTTGGAGGTGACCACTGAGAAAAACCCTCTTAAAATTGACAAAGGGGGTCTAGCAAGATCGCGCAAAGGGAAAAAAAAAAAGAAGGGGGGGGTCAATTGTGGGAATGTCAAACCAACCAAAAAAACGGACGTTAAGGGCGTCGCCGAAAAACGGGCCAAAGGGGGGGGGATAAGAAAAAGGAAGGGGGGGAAATATACAAACAACCCAGAAAAATCAGGGGGAGTGTATTGGTCCAGGGGGGGGGGAGAAGGGGCAAGGTTGGGAAAGGGGAGGCCGGAAAAAACAAAGTCAAAAAGAAGGGGGGAAAACTTCTCCGAGGCAAAACTTTATGCGCCAGAGGATACCCTCAAGTTTTTACCCATCCACAGGCGTTTCAAAAAAAAGGACGAAGGCGACCTGAAAGCAAGGAAAAAACAGAAGAAAAAAAAACGAATGTTGCACGTTCTGGATCACGCCTTTTGAAGGGGGACCTTAAAAAAAGGAAACCTAACCGTCCCATGAAAGAGACGCAAAAAAAAGAAAGGCAAAAAGGTGGCAAAAAAAGGGGAAAAGGGAAAGGGGCTATATCCAATCTCAAAGGAATTCGGGGCCAAGCGACTGCAAGTTTAAAGGGAAAAGGGGGGGGAGGACGTTGTAGTAAAGTTAAGCAGGTAAGGAAAAATACAAAGGACGAAAACCTTGGGAAAGAAACGAATAAAGGGCAAAAAAAAAAGTGAGAAGAAGGGTTGGGTAAGCACGGGTAACATTCCAAAAGGAAAAGGCGAACACAAAGCAAGCACTAGACAAAGAACTGGGAAAAAAAAAAAAGGATGGCTCGGCGCCAAAAAAGGTCAAATCTCAAAAAAGGAAAATCCTCGAGCGGGCCCAAAGAGAAAAGGGGGCAAAAGAAGCGGAATAAATCAGAAAAAAAAAAATAATTTGATTGTCTTTGCCAAAGAGAAGCTGGCCCTCCCAGGCGGTCAGGGGTGTAGGCGAGACCAGCCGCAAAAAAAAAGGGGGGGGAATGGGAAAAAAGCTGAACCTGGGGGAGAAATTTGTGCAAGGTGACTAAAAAGAACAAAACCAAAACCATAAGCACAATAAGAGTCTTGGTAGGGAAGTTCCCTCTATGGCGGCAAGGGCTTAACCTTTTTCAAATTAGGCTGGGGAAAAAAAAACGAAAAAAAAGCCTAGGGCCCGAGAGGGGGAAAACAAGAAAGAAGAAAAAAAGAAATTGCAAAACGTGACGTAGCTAAAAGAAAAATCCCAAAAAAAACCAAAACATTGAGAGACCCCTGAGAATGAAGGAAAAAAAAGGCGAAAAACCCAAATGACCCTAAACGGTCGCATGGTGCAACACTGTAATGGGGGAACGTGCGAGTGCAAGAAACGTTAATCAAACGAAGACCAAGGGAACAATGAATAAGAAAAAAAAGTCGTCGAGACAAAAACCGGCAATTCAATAAATAGCAAAAACAAGGAATTTAGGCGAGAGGGAGCGGGACGAAAGGAGGAAAAGGGGTGTTAATCTGAACCACTTATAAACTCAACCAAAACCGAGAAGGGGGGGGGGCAATGTGAAGTTAAGGGGCGAGAGGTGGAGGGGAGCGGGGACGGGGGAAGGTACAGCGAGGTGGGGGTTTTCAGCAACATTAAAAGGATAAAAAGGAAAAAGCAGGAAAAGCAAGAGAAAAAAGGGAAGAGACCAGCCGCACTGCGTGCTGGTACTAGCGGAACAAAAAAAAGCTTGACAGCCACAGTCCGTGTGCGAAAAGGAATTGGGAGGTAAATAGGAACCAAACCCAGCAGTATTAAGCAATTTTGAAAAAAAGAGCAAGGAAAAAAAAAAGAACCGAGCGGGGGGGAAAGTGGGGATTTTAACTTCGGCGCCGAAGGAATCAGAAGGACGAAAGGAAGCACGGGAGAGGGGAAGTATTGGGGGAAGAAAAAGGAGGAAGGGGAAAGACACACGCAATCTTCAAAAAACGTCGTTGTTGAACTGCTCCCATGAAAGAAAAAGGACCCTGCCGGAGCCTAAAAGGGGAGGGGGAAAAAAAAAAAGAAAGGGAGGGAGGGACCGTCATCCCAAAAACGGGAACAAAGAGGGCAAAGGGGGTAGGGGACAAAGGGAAAAGGTGGAAAGGGAAGGAGGGGGGGGAAAGTGTCGGATCAGTTGTTTCAATAACTTGATGGCACGAAGGCGGGGGGGCAGCTTAAAAAGTAAAGAAGTTGCAAGAGCTCCATGTCAGGGAAACCTAAAATGAAGAAAAAGAAAACAACCATCAAAATTGACAAAATAGGAGCTGAAAAAGATAGAGTTAGAGGGGGGCCGATAGAAAGGGAAAAAAAACACAAACCAGTACGGCAGTCAAAAAGCGGAAAAAGGGAAAAATTTATCAAAGGCTGCCCAACCGCCTAAAAAGGAGGTTGTTGCAGGACTCAAAGAAACGGAGAAGGAGGGGGAGTCCCCGAAAACCAGAACTCAAATTAAGAGGAGGAAAAAAAGAAGAATCGCGAACTTGGAAATCTGGGGAAGAAAGCAACTACTAAAAGAAAGGAAAACCCCACCACAAAGCGAGAGGGGAAAAGGGGGGGGAAAAGGGGAACTTTCCATTGCCAACTAACACAAAGGACAAAAAAAGGATAAAAGGCTGAAACCCCCCCAGTCCTTAAGAAATTTAAGCAGGGGGACAGCAGAAACGGGGACTGTCAAAAAGGAAGGAAAAAGAAAAAAAGCGGTCTAGCCCAAAACAGGAAAAAAAAAAGAAGTTTTACAAAAAGTGCATCAAAAGACAAAAAAGAAAACACCATCGAGCAAGGAAAAAAAAAAAGAAACGAAGGAAAACTCAGGGGGGCTCTGAATGAAAATGAAAAAAAGTAACAAACCAAAGGGGGGGGGAGAGGAAACAGGGAAAATCAGAAAAAAGAAAAGGTAGGAAAAACAGCCGCCTCACTCCAAAACTAAAAGGGGGGGGTCAACAATGGGAGTCGATGTGGAAAGGCGGAGAAAGAGAAGAAGAAGCAAGTCCGAAAGGCGGGGGGGATAAGGACAAATGAGAAAAGGAAAGACCATGGGAAACAATGACAGAATCACCAGAGTGACACGAAAACATCAGGGTCTAAAAAAAAAGGTTGAAGGACAAGAAAAGGAAAAAAAAATCACAGGAGAAAAAAAGGGTGAAAAAAGAGAAAATGTAGCCCCAAAGATGGTCAGAGAAAAGAGTTTCTCAGGGACAAAAGGAAGGAGGAAAAAAAAGCCCTCGCAGGAAATGAACGAAAGAAGTGGCACACAACAGGAGGAAAAGAAATGAATGAAGGAGGGCCAATACATTAAAAAAGGGGGATTTTCAAAGAACAACCGGGCGGAAGAAAAGGGGGGGAAAGAGGAAGGGGGGCCCCTTAAAAATAACATCTGGGTCCTCCCGAGGGTTTGCAAGGTCAGGGAGGTGACGAAAAAACGGAAAAAACCGGATGGAAAAAAAAAAAAAAAACCGGGGTGACAAAAGGGAAAGAAAGGGAGGGTGTTGTATTGTGGTGATACGAAAGCCGCGAAGACGGCTCCGGTGGCAGGGGATTCGAAGCCAAACACCGTTGGAACGCAGGTGGGAAAGGCAAGAGGGGGGAAAAGAGGGGAGGAAAAGAAAAATCAACTGGGCTTTCACACCTTCAAGGGCTTAAGGGAGGTAGTGAAGGTGAACAAATGGAAAAGACAAAACGGGAGAAGCGGTGCGAGGGAAGAGGGGGGGGGGAAAGGCGGACTTAATTAAGCTTTTTTCGGAAGGGGGGGGGGGGGGGACCGCGAATCAAATTTTACGAACGTAAAAAAAAAAAAAAATGACCCAAGAAAAGGGGAACAGGGAAGAAGTGGGGCGGTTTGTAAGGTCGAGTAAGACGTTGGGGAAAAAAAAAAAAAAGACAGGCGGGGAGCAACAGGGACTGGGAACAAAGAAAAAGCCAAGTACAACAACCCTACTCGTTCTTTCGGACTGGCCAATTGTCGATAAAAAGAGGAAAGGGCAAATCCACCGATGACGGAGTATTAAGGGAAAAACGAGGGAGAGGAGAGGAAAGACATGCTTGCCGTTGGCCCAATTGGGCAGCGGGGAGCAACCAGGAAGGGTAGGAGTGAAAAAAAAAGCAGAAATGCCTACAAAAAGAGGGGGAATTGAGCCTTATCTCAAACGAAATAATCACGGAGTCCAAAACGCAAGAAAGGGAGAATTGGGGAAGAAACACGTGGAAAGAAGCCGAAGAAAGAGAAAGAATTAATTAAGTGGCCAACGCCTCCGACGGGGCCTCAAGCAAAAGGTCAAGGGGAAAAAGGTACAACAAAAACGGCAGCGGTAAAAAAAAAAGGGAAAGGCAGAGAAAATTTAACCCAACGTTTGAAGGGAAAAAAAGACGAGAACGCAAGTTAATCGGGTTGTAAAAGGGCCAAAGAAGAGAAGGAAAAAAGGGGGGGGGGGGAAGGGAAAATCATTGAATCCACTACACATCTAACCCGCAAAAAAACTAAGTGGGAAGACCCTTACAATCTGCGAAAAAGTAAATAGCGAGGAAGCTAACAAGTGAAAAGAACGTGGAAAACGAAAGCAAACGCAGTTTTGGGAAAAAACTGGGGTCAAAAAGAAAAGGACGCCTTCCAAAAAACCGGAATTGCTGGGGCTGATAAAAAAAAAAAAAGGAACTCAGAGTGGATGGAAGGGCTGGGAAGGGTCGAGGGAAAAGGGGGAAAGGATGGTGTTCACCGTTACTCATGAAAACACAAAATTGGTAAATAAAAAAGCGCAAACGAGCGCGTCCAATAATCGGGGGGGAAATAGGCCACAGAATCAACATATGCTTCGAAAAAAAGAGCTGGGAAAGTACACCATGGGAAAAAAGACAAGAAGAGGATTGGAGGCAAAAGATTCAGCACAGAGGGGGGGGGGGAACTCCTCGAAACCGCTTTGTTTTGATTTTTACCGAAAGATAAAAAAAAAAAGGGGGTAAGGCGACGTACAAGAAAATACCATGGAGCAAGGTTCGGGGAGATGGGAGAAAAAGTACAATACAGCTCAAATTTCACTGTTTTTTAAAGATCCGGCAAAAAAAAGATTAAGAGGTGGGAAAAGGGAAAGAATCGTACCCGGGTTGGGAGGAGGGAAACCCCCCGCCCCACAAGGGCCTCGTAAAGCACAAAAGAATAGAAACGTGAAAGAACCCTGGTGCTGTGGGGGACCCGAGAAAAAAAGAGAAGAAAATGCCAATCTCCCAAAACGAACAAAAAAAAAAAAGGGGGTTGCCAAAAAACATAGAATATGGGGGGGGGAAGGAGAAAAAACAACAGAAAAAAAAATCGGGAAAAAGAAAAGCGTGGGGGGGGAAGAAAAAGTTGTTTATCGATTGCAGGGTCGGCCCTTTGACGCATACTTGAAAGGGGTAAAAGGGGAGAAGGAGAAACGAAAAATCCCAGGGGAAAAAGTCGCCGGGGAGAATGAGGAAAAGGGGGGAAACAAACGGGGGGTTCATCAAAAAACCAACCTAAGACTTCGCCCTTGAGAAGGAAGAAAACACTGGGAAGAAAACTCAAGAGAGAAAAAGGTTTGCCCAAAAAAAACCGGAGGATGGAAATGGAAGTGCAAATCAGTATTTACCTTTCCTCGTACTGAAAAAGAGAGAGGAACACCAAGAGCAGGGTCACGAGGACCTGAAAAAAGGAGCTCCAGCAAAAAAAAAAAGAGAAGGAAAGAGAAAGAGTTCGCAAAGGAAAAAAAAAATGACCAAGGATGGGGTTTAGAGGAAGGGGTGAGGACGAAGAGAAAAGGAAAGGACAAATAAAAAAAAAGCGGAAAAAGGGACAAAGAACACTTGACGAAGGTCGGGGGTTTTTATCACACGAGCCCAAAAGGTGGAGGAAAGGCAAACAACTAATGCTTAAAAATTCAAAAAAAGATTTTCCCGCCGCGCCCAACCCCTGAAAGGGTGAGACAACACTTCCAAAAATCGGCCGCCCATGCAGACATTAAAAAGGGGTGAGGGAGGAGAAAAGAAAGAAAAAAGTCAGGTACTCATTCCAAAAAATTAACAGGGTAAAAGTACAAAAACGACTCAAACATTCAATCGATGTTTAAAAAAGGCGGGGGAAAGGGAAATGACAAATTGAGCGGCCCACCGAGCAAAAACTGCTTTTCTGGGGTGGGGGGGGAAAAAGAGGACCACCATTGTACCACAACTCGTCAGGGGGTCTGACGACAGGGGGGAAAAGTTGGAAAGGCGAAGAGGAATGTCCCCAAACACTCACATTTGGAGAGTGTCAACTTGGAGAGAAAAACTGGGTAGAAGCAAAAGAGGGCGAGACTTTACCGGGGAAAAAGGGAAATGGACTCATCCCACCAATGGGCACTGAAGGGACACAAACTCGGAATATCAAATGGGTGGGGAACAAAAATTGAACAGCGATCCATAATTCACCGAGATGAAAGAAAAGATAAGTCACGGAAAGAAACAAAAATAAAAAAAAAAAAGGAATTTGCGGTAGCAACAAGGGGGGGCAGGTGGGCGATTTTAAAGCAAAAGAAAAAAGAAAACCGGGGGGGGTACAAACGAAAAAGATTCGCCTAAAGCCGCACCCTAGGGCACAGGACGCCAAAAGGAGAGAATGGAAGAGAGCAACGGGAGTGGGAGGTACGTATCAAGAACAAACATTTTTTCCGAAAGCTAAAAGCCGGTTTGAAAGGGGAAAAAAGAATTCCGAACCGCACACGACCAAAAGATTTGGAAAAAATTCGGTTCTCCGAAAAAAACCCATTTTTTTAGAACGAAGAGGGAGAGAAATTTCCCAACTCAAATGAAGGAGAGCCCAGCAAAAAAAAGCAAGGTAACTGGCTAAGATACGGAAAGTAACAGGTCCCGTCAACAAGAGGAACAGACGCACGCTTTTTACCGCTTAGAAAAAAGGCCCTTGCTGAAACAGAGGGGAAAAACAGACTAAAAAAGGGACAAAAAAAAAAAAAAAAAACGTCTTGCCTTCTTCACCATGGGAAGGAGAATGAACTAACCCTCGTTGAGGAGAGTTTGGGCGCCTTTGGGACGAGAGCGACGAAGATCAAAACCCATCGAAGGGCAACTCGAGTTGAACTGGAACAAAAATCAAACGCGCAAAATAAAGTGAAAAGGAAAAAACATTGCGTGGAAAGTAAAACAAACGGGGGAAAAAAAAAAAAAGCTTGCCGCACGGCTGAAAGTCCACGTCCTAAGTACAAGGTAAACCGCAGCAAGGAAAGGGAAAGTCGCGGGTAGGGGGAACACCCAATTGCTCTCCGGGTCGAAGAAAGGGAGAATAGACGAGGCAGGGCCCCGCAAAGGGAAAAGGAAAAGTTCTGGGCATTAAAAAAAAAACGGTTTCATGCAAGCGCCCAAAACGGGAAAAAAAGAAAAAGGTGAAAGCGAAGAACACGAGAGCCGAGACCGAAAAACGGACCCCTGGAACTCCACTTGGGGGGGGGGCCGTTCTCGACCAAGAAAAAAAAAGCAACCAAAAAGGGGAGATAAGACACGCGGGGAAAAAAAAAAAGTGTACAGTGGCGCCGACAAAATAAGAAGAAGGGAAAGAGAAAGCCTTGGATCAACAATGAACCTTTTTTCGGAAAAAAGGATGAGAATCAACAGAGAGGAAGGGACGGACCGAAAGTTGGTGGTGGTCCAAGGGGCCAAGAGGGGGAAAAAGCCCAAATGAAAGGGGGACAACGAAAAAAAACAGAAGAAAAAATTTACGAGAGTCGGTGTAGGCCATCACCTCGAAAAGAGGAAAAAGGCTGAGAAATGAGTCAAACGAAAAAAGAAAACTGCCTCAAAATCAAAAAACCACAGAAGAAGACGGCAAACCCCCTTTAAAAATGGGGGACCAGAAAGCGTCAACGCACCGAACCGAAACGGGTCAAAACCCACCGGCCAACCTCTCGCATCAAGAAAAAAAAAAATCCAGATCCAAAACAATAGAAGCAAGAAACTCAAGACAACAACGGTCCGGGAACACGAACTGTTTTCCTGCCCTTAAAAAAAGACCCACAGCAAGGGCTTTGGAAGAAGGCATCCGGGGAAAAACCAAGTATTGCGAGAAAAAAAGAGCCCACGACACGTTCAAAAAAAAGGGAAAAAAAGAAGGGTCTGTTTTCCGCAGGAGCGTCTAGAAATCCGAAGAAGGGGGGGGTGGTGCCTGGAAAGCAAAAAAAGGTCAAAAAACAAAAGGGGGGGTGCGCAAAAACACCAGGAAACTCCAAAGGAAAAAACGGAAGGGGAACACAGGCCTCGGCTCGGACATCAGGGGAAAAAGAGAGCAAATCACTAAGGCACAAAAATTATGCCAATTGTAGCGACCGCAAATCGATATGTCCAGGGGAGACAGACAGGGAACAAGGAGGCAAACACCGGCGCGCCGAAGTTCCCCATCCAAACATCATCTTCAAGGAAAAAAAAAAAACTGAAGGGAAGGGGAAAGAAGAATGATGACGAGGGGGGGGGGAAACGAGGGGGGGGAAGGGGAAAAAAAGGAAACGCCAGTGCCCAAGGGGGGACTGGGGGTAAAACGGAAACGGATCTCTTAAATTGGCTCCAACGGGGGAAAAAGAAAAGTGGCTAGGTGGGGGAAGGGGGTGCAAGGGAGAAGGGGTCATTGGGATGCGCACGAGAAGGGAAAACAAAAAAAGGAAAGGGACCCGGAATGCCTTATTAGGGGCCGAACCGGGAAAAAAGTTGGAATCAAAGAGAGGAGAGGAAAGGAAAAGAAGGGGGGGAGGGAAAGTCCAGTGAAATGAGACCGAAAGGGGGCGAAAGGAGAAATTGATTCACGCTGGGCCAATCCCTCAAAAATCACCGCCCTCGCTCAAAAAGGTCACGCTGGAAAGAAGTTCGGAAAAAAAAAGGGGGGGAGGGAAAAAACGGAAGGAAAGAGGGTGAGCGGGGCTCCTGATGTTTACTTTTTGGAGGCAATGCAGGGGAGGAAAAATGCGTGGGGGCAAAACGGGCCACAAAAAAAAAAAAAAAAAAAAAACATATAGGCTTTGAAAAAAAGCTGGGGGGACTTGAAGGGAGGTAAGGGAGGAGGAGGTGGTGGGTTGGGGAAACAAACAAGTTGATTTTCAAAAAAGGGTAACTGGGTTCTAAAGAGGGCACTTTGGGGGATGCGCACACACCGACATGAAAGGCAAAGAGTTACAAACAAATCCTCCCCCCAGCGCTGGGGAATTGAGGTGATGGCCTGGGAGAAGTAGGGAACAAAAACAAGAAACGAAAAGGGAAGACTTCATCATGGCAGTCGAACGTATCTGGCCGGTGAGGTAATCCTATATCTCGGAACGGGAAAGCAAACCCATCTTCACATGATAACCTCAGGGGAAAAGAGGGGAGACATGTGGATTTGAAAAAAAAAGAGTTTTCGAGGACATCCAAAAGCCGGAAAAGAAGGAAGGATTCTCTAAACGAAATTGAACTTTTTGAAGAAAATACATGACAGAAAAGGGGGAAGGGGGGGGGCCCAATGAAGGAAAAAACTTGGGAAAACACAAAAGGGACGACAACCATTTCCCTCGAAACTCGGACATAAGCCAGAGGGGATGAGACCAAAAGGAAAAAAAGGCATGGACATGGGCCCAATAAAGGAAGGAGTGATCCCTTAAAATCGGTCTAAATAGCCCAAAAAACAAGCTTGAAAAAAAAGGGGAAAGACGGAGGAAAGGGGAAGGGAGACTAACCCTTGAGAGTTGACAAAAAAAAGAAGGAAACGACTGTTTCCTGGGTGCGCAAGGAAAGAAGGAAAGAGAAAGGGACGACCGAAAAGAGAACCCCAAAATATAGGGGAAGAGAACTGCTCGACCCCCAGAACTCTAAACAGATGGGGGGGAGGGTCATCACAAGGGTTTTGAATGAAGGAAGTGGGGAAAAGGGGGAGACGAGTTGGGGGCTTTGTAGCAAAGACAGGCCGCCACGCCCGCAGAAAAAATCACAAGCTTGTTCGTTACGGGAAAAGTAGACTGTAAAGAGAGGGAGATGCTGGCAAAGGAGGGGGAGATCATGGGTCAGAACTGAGCTAAGTGGACACCTCAGGTAGAAAACTTTCGGAAAATAACCAAAAATCGTTACAGCGCGCCCCGGTAAATAGAAAAGGCCAAAAAAAAACTTGGGACAGCCACAGGGGAAGAAGGTGAGTTCGTTAAAAAACTAATACGGGATCGCCCAGCAATTGAAGTCTGTCAAGAAAAAGACTCTGTTTGGATGAAAGAATCAGGACGGGTTGGATGGGAAAGGAAAGGAGGGAAAGTTGAAAAAGAAAAGAGACCGAAAAGGCAATCCAAGAACGTAAACCGCATCCCATGGGGTTTGGTCCGTACTCAAAGGGGTTCAAACTAAAAGAGAGGAAAATTGTTGACACGGGGGGGGGGTGGGAACTTTTGGGGAAGAGAGAGATCCGCCAGAAGAGGAGAGAGGGTGTAAACTAATACACGGCAAAGGCGGGTGTCTTGGGAAAGGAAAAGGGGGGTACGGAGGCTCCGAAAGTACGAAAAAAAGAAAAAGAAAGAAAGCAACGAGGAAAAAAGTTGAGGAGTCTGCCCGAGAGCACTTTCAAGTGGCCTCCCCCGAAAAAAGAAAAAAACAAAAAAGCTGGTAAGCATGGCGGTAAGCGATTAAGAAAAAAAAAGAAAAAAAGGAGGCGGGACCAAGGAGGGCAAAAAAACCCAAATTTTTTTTCATACAAGGGGGGAAAAATGTTGGATGGGCCGCTTAAGGACCTCAGTGGGGGGGGGGGGGGGGGGAAGATGGCGAAGAAAATTCGAATTGGGTATAAAGTAAGGAATCGAGGGGCAGGGAAACTAAAGAATGTTGGAGTCAAATCACGGGCTGGTGGGGCCAACAGAAACCCTTGGGAGGGAATGGGGGTGCCGGGAGGAAAAGAGACCTTTCCAAGAAAAAAGGGGGCACGTTAAAAAAAAATTCCTGCGAGGCCCCAAAGGGGGGACTGAATCACCAAGAGGTAGTTTTGGAAGGACCTCTCCGTGACGAATTACCTCAAGGAAAAGGACCAACACAAAGGGTGGCAAAATGGAAGATGAGAAAAAACCATAAACTATCTCACCCAAAAAAAACCACTATTAGGTCGAACAATTGCCGATCGAAAGGAGAAGTCACCTTTGTGGGAGGAGGGGGAGAGAGAGATCTGGGAAGGGCGGCCAAGGCAAAAACGTACGAGGAATTGTTAAAAAAGACAATTTAGATGCAAACCTTAATAAGGTATTTTTAACGGAATGCAAGGGGAGGAGAAGCCGCAAGAAGTGAAGGGGGCGACAAACAGCCAAAGAGTGGAAAAAAAAAACCTGCTGCACCAATTGAACTTGCTCAAGACAGAGAAAAAAGGCTACGAATCCCTATAAAAAAGGAAAAGGAAAAGGAAGAAGCGGCAAAAAAAGGGAAGGGAAAGGATGACGAACCTAACCAATCAATCGAAAAAAATTTTGAAAACTGTTCCCGGAAAGATTTCCCCCCCGGGATGTGGGGGTTGGGGGGTGAAAGAGAAAACAGAAGGCACATGAAGAATGACAAAGCCCAGTTTTTTATCTCAGGCGATAAATTCTAGGTCCAGAAGTAAAAGGAAAAGAGGGAACCTCAAGGGGTAGAATCTTCGGTGGGCCTAACTACATACCATTTAAAGGAAAAATTTGGAAGAAGGGGATAAAAGGGAAACAAATGACAAAGAAAAAGCCTACGACTGAAAGAGGGGTAAAACCACACTCGCTTAAATCGGAGGGGAGACTAAAGGAAAACAAAAGGAGAACCATGGGGAGGACACCGGGCTGAGAGGGAAAGAGAAAATAAAAAGAAAAAACTCGCATAAAAAGCCGGGAACAAGTTTCGGTCTCATTTAGTTAAAAAGCGACCGTTTATCAAAAAAAAGGAAAGGAAGGAGAAGGAGGCGAACCCCTGGAGCGGGGCCCAGATAAAAGGATACGGCTATTCCTCATAAAATGGATGGATCCGGCCTCTAAAAAAGGGCAAAGGTAAAGCACACGCAAGGGGAAAACTGGACGATATACGGGCGCAAGGGAACCCCGCGAAGAGAAGGGATGGGGGAAAAGGGCGGGTCAAGAGGGGGGGAAAGAGGGGGTGTTGTGAAGCCCCGGCGATGACAGCACGGACTCAGTCAAAAAGGTAAAAAGGGGCCCAGAAACTTTTGAAAAAAGGGGTCAGGAGAATATTAAGGAACAAACAAAAGAGGGAAAGCAACAAGAAGGTTGAAGGAAGGGAGGAAACATGTTGCACGGCCCAAGCGAGCCCCCTGAAAAGAAAATTCTTAAAGGAGCCCAAATGGGAAAGGGGGAAATGACCGGGGGGAAAAAAAAAAAAGAAGGGGGTTTCATTACTTTATGCACAAGAAAATGATAGAGGAATAAGTATCTTAACATAGCTAGGGAATGAGGAAGGGAAAGGGAAGCAATGCGGCAAGAAAGAAAAGAGGCCGTCGTCCAAATAAAAAAAAAAAGATGTTTCCCCCGTAACGGGAAAAGGGCACGCTCAGAAACGACTTTAAAGGAAAGGAATCAGGGACTCTGAGGCGGTAAGGTACAACGGACACCGCAGCCCCAGACCGGCCGGCAAGTCCAGGGGGGAACGCGGAGAAGAAAAGGGGAATTGCGCAAAGGACACGAAAACGGTTTTCAAAGGTCGAAAAAAGAGACTTGGGAGAAGGGACCGGGCATGTGGGGGGAAAGAGAAAGAAGGGTGGAAGGAGGCCATCTGTGTCCCCAGGCCCTAAATGTCAAAACAACGAACATAGGGGAAGGGGGGAAAAAACGAAGAGAGAGTTTAGACCGATAAGTACGGCGCCAAAAAAAACCTTTTTTGTGAAGGGAACGGGTCACTGGGGAGGAAGGAAGAACCAAGGGAGAAAGACAGGTGCCAGACAACATCCCGCAGCAAAAACGTTTGACTTCAACAGATAAGAAAAAATCTGGAGAAAAACGCCACCAGAAAAGAGGCAGGGGGGGAAAGAGGGAAAAACACGCGAAGGTCAAAGTGGGTTTTGAAGGAGCAATTTAACCAAACGGACCCCACAAAAGGAATAGGGAGGGGAGGGTTGGGGAAGGACACAAGTGTTTCACAGGGCAGTGCATCAACTCAAAAATCACAGCAGGTCAAAAAAAAAAAGGATAGAAAAGAGGCAAACTGCAACAAACCAAAACTACAATCCCAACAGGAAAAAAACAAATGGGAAAATCATCCCGAGGATCAGATTTAAAAAAAAGTGAGATTTTCGGGACACCCGAAGACGAGGGTAAAGCCAAAAAAGAAAATATGAAGAAAAAAGAAGGGCCAAAAGGCACAGACATCAAAACCAGAAATGACAACCCCGAAAATAAAGGTGCCGGCCCCAATTGGGAAAAGAAACAGAAAAAGGGGGACGCCAGGGATTGTTCGCGCCCCAGCAGGTAGGTCAGAAACTCCAGGGGGATCCACAAAGCCGACAAAGGAAAAGAAACGTCGTTACCCACAGGGGTCAAAATCAACTTCCGAAAGTAAATCCAAGGAAAACGGAAGGGCAGGTGAAGGAAAAAGGCAAAACCCTTTGCAGATCCGACGTTCACGGGACCACCAAAGAAAAACCAGAGGGGTCAGGGGGGGGGAAAAAAAAGGGAGGGCGTGAAGAAGGAGGGGAAGCAAGTGACAAGGTAACAACAATCACAAGGCATAAAAATAAAATAGTTGGAAAGCAAGAAACCAAGAAAAGATAAAAAAAAAAAATCCTACCCTTAGGTTTGGGGGCCGCCTAAAGCAAGAAACTCGGGAGGGAAGAAACGGACGGAATTTGGACAAACACATCCACACCCAACCAAGAAAACTAGAGAGGCAATTGAAGTGGAAGGAGAAGGTCACGTCAAAAACAAGCTCTGCAAGTCCATCCGGGGAGAAACAATCCGGGATTGGTTAAAGTATTATCGATCTTAAAAATGGGATTAACGAAGTTGGAGGGGTCAGAGACACTGAAAATTGAATGGCGAACGAGCCGATGAAAAGGCCAGGCAGCCTTACCGTGAAGGTTCGCTTGGTTTTTGCCCCGGTGCAAAAGGGAAAAAGGAAGCAAAGGGGACAAATAACCGCAGCCCGACGAGCAATCGAATGGGGTCCAAGATCGACTTAACCCCACGTGTAACGGACTTGGAGTCGCTTCGGAAGTACTGGCGGGGAAAGAAAAACGCTGTCAACAGGAGGGAAAAAAAGGGGGGAACGGAGTTACAGCTGAAAGGCTGTTGTAGTTAACCATTTTGGCGACGGACAACCAATTGAGAGTTGACGGAAATCAACGATGTGATCTGTGCCTGGTGGAACTTGAAAAAAAAAGAAAGGGGAGACGATAGGGGGGGCAAGGGTGGGACGCGGGAGCGGCGTGACACGGGGCTACCCTGTGGTGAAAGGCGAAATGTGGGGGGGGGCCGGGTTGGGGGGGGTGGAGAAAGGGGGGCATGCTCAGGGAGCCTTGTTGGGCGCCGAGCTCAAATTTCTAAACCCGTCCGAACAAAAGCACTACACCAGAAGACGTGGTGGAAAGGGGAAATGTTGCACGGGAAAGTTTAGGCTGAATTGCCCAAAAGGACAACGCAAAAAAAGGTCCGGGGAGGAACTACTTAGTCGTGAGGGAGAAAAAAGAGGGAAGCACTATAAAAGAAAAAAGGTGAGAAGGGGGGGAGAAAACAAACTGTACGGAAAAGGGAAGAAAGCGACCCAGTTGCGTTGGCGCATGCCGGACCACAAGCTTTGGAAGAGGTGAGCGGAAAAGTCACGGTGAGGAGCGAAATAAACGGAGGGGAAAAAAGAAAAATGGTGTAGGAGGGCCAAGGCACGTTGAGGACGCGACATGGGCCCCACCCTTCTATGAAAAAATAAGAAAAAAGCTCAATCGTATAGGGAAAAACTGAAAAAAAAAAAAAAAAGGAGGTGCAAGAAATGGTGGGGCCCAGACCCCGGAATAAAAATCAAGAAGGGGGAGAACGTTAAACCCCGCAAAGACAGAAAGGGGAAAGACGGGATGAAAAGGGGGAAAACTGGAGCAGTGGTTGACAAGCGAGTGAGAGGGGATTTGACGAAAAACGTTGCTTGGAGAGCCCCATGGGAACAAAACACACAGCTAAAGAGGAATAACAGCACCGCGAAATGGGAAAAAAAAGAAGGAAGACATCCATCAAGAGAAAAAAAAGGGAAAAAAAAGAACCCAAAACACAAAAAAAAACGAAAACACCCGACGGGTCTCGTGCCTAAACATGGTAGAGATTTTGAGAGAAAAAATTGGTGGCCCAGGAGGGGGAAAGGACAAGACAGTCGTCCATAAAGAAAAAAAAACTGTCACCCGCTACGGGGACGAGACTGCTTACGAAAACATCAGTGAGGGGAAGCGGAAAAGAGAAAGGGGAAGACGGGAAAAATGGGCTGGTTCCGTGCCCACGCGACGGCCCAGCTCTAACACTTCATTGGGAAACCCAGGTCAAGATCGGTTGAGAAACGGATAGCAGAAAAACGAGGCCCGGAGAGAAAAAATTTGGGGGGGGACGTAAGCGAGAAAAAAAGTTCGTGCCCAGCTAAAGGGTCTCCTACAAAATGGTTGCGACGGAATGAGACGGGAAGATTTGGGGAAGGAAAACGTGCATGCCTTCTTCAAACCACTCCCGCAAATAGACGCAATCAAAAAAAATTTCGAGGGGGCCGCAAGAAAAAAGGTTGGGAAAAAAAAAGTTGGACCTCACAAGAAAGAAGAGGGTCAATGTGGTGTTTCACAACCTTGGGTGAAAGTGTTTTGGATAGCGCCCGAACCAACGCACCAAGGGGGGGAAAAAAGGGGAAAAGGAAAAAGAGAAAAACGAAGCAAAAGGATCACCAAAAGAGGCAACCTGTTTGTCGGGGATGGGGGGAAAAGGTAAAGGGAAGTACGAAGGGGGAAGATGCCAAACTGGAGTAGAATAACAGAGCTCACGACGCAGGGGATGATTTGAAGGAAAAAACCCCTCACTAGGGGAAAAAAGGGGATCGGAACAAAAAAGGGGAAAAAGCGTGGGGGGGGGGGACAAAAAAGATCAATGGAATGGAAACGATACCACAAAAAAAAAAGAACATTCTGCAGCGTTGGGATAAAATCGGTGGAACATAAGTCGATGGCAAGAAAAGGGAGGACCAAGGAAAAAAAAACTTTTAAGAAAAGTTTGGGGGCACCGAGTCTCAATTATCCCAATCAGTCCAATGCCCGCCTATGAGATAACTTCAAGAGGGGGGTTCAAAAGGGGGGTGCTGGGAGAGGTTGTCTAAGGAAAAAGAGAGGGCTAAAACCGGGGGGCAGGAAAAAAAGGGGACCATCGCGACTTGGTTGCCCCTGATAGGATAAAAAAACAGCGATTGAGGGGTGACTTGGAAAATACAG
>Ga0179593_1619771_pt1 | contig 26323 bp, 16 predicted proteins | sample CZODoug2_1_08_16_FD_185931 | JGI IMG/M metagenome (GOLD analysis project Ga0179593, IMG submission 185931) | Vadose zone soil fungal communities from Angelo Coast Range Reserve, California, USA - CZODoug2_1_08_16fungal (PacBio error correction) | ecosystem: Environmental > Terrestrial > Soil >...
ACGTCAGGGGTGGAGGCGGGGGATAACCTGTTCAAGCGCCCCCCGGTGGGGCGCGTCCTGCGACCGAATGTGGCCGGCCACCACCTGGTACCGCCTCCGTAGCCTTCCGAGGAGGGGCACACCCGACAGCCGAGGTGCTGGCCTAGCTGACAATGTACGGCCTCTTCAAAAAGGAAGCACAGAAAATGGCAATGATGGCAAGGGACCGAAACCGGGCGAGGAACGGGCTGCCACCAAAAGTCGACGCCTGGTCGGGAGGGAGTGAAGACTGGGGGAAAACCAGTGGCCGGATGGAAGTAGGACTCGGAAGCTTTGCTTGGATACTTCCTGGGAAAATTGGGAAGCAGACCTCGGAGCTCGGCAGGTCGATTACGTCGGGAGAAAGATCCAGAGGGGCCGCGTGGGAGTCGGCAGAGAGATGACCGGGAGTTCAGGGGAACTACTAGGACGTTAACGCGCGAAAAGGTCCGACCTTTCTTCCGCTAGAGGCGATCAGTACCACAATCGATGGGGGCAATCATGTATGACAGAGGGAGAGACTTCTGGGAGGAGGGACGGCTACCCGAAGGATGAAGCTTAGGAGGCGGAAAAACGAAATCAGCCGAGCTTTGGACAACCATAGGGGGGACTGCACGGAGGCGCGCTGTTCCAGAATCGAGGGGAAACGACTGCAAGAGTACGAATTAAAATGGGGGACAAACTAGGGGGACGTACTTGAAAGCAAGATATGGGGATTAACGGTCGAGGAAAACGCCCGCATGCTAACCTTCAGAAGAGGAGAAGGACAAAGCGGATTGGGTAGCCTCCTATCCAGGGCCAAGGACCTGGTAAAAGAGTTACCACAACTGGAATTGAAGGGGGAGGTCTGGCGTGGGTACCGAGCTCAGGGAGAAAAGGGCTCCCAACTCAAGTTCTCAGTGGAAGCTATTCCTTAAGTGGAAGTGCGGGGACAGACTGGCCAAGAGTTGTGGATCAACGAGAGAATCAGAAAACAACAAAGAGTAGCAGAGATTTTTCAAACAGAGAAGAGCGCGGGAAATTGAAGGAAGTGGAGAGGGGATCTTCAACGATAAAGAAGGTCGACGGGGCTACTCGGCCGGAATGATGAAGCATCGGGGAGGGAACTTCCATCAGAGAGGGTTGTATCATCGTTTAAATGGGTTTTGACGTAAAAGGGCCAAATAAGAGGATTCTAGTAGCGGTCATCTTCTGGAGGTATGCAAGAGACTGGAAATGGACGGTAAGAACAATATCGGGTAATTAGCACGAGCGTCGGGGGGGAGGCATTAGTACTCCCGTCGACAGGTAAAAAAGAAATAGGAGGAACTCGCCGCTTTATTCCTCGAAAAGGGTAAAAGCGATGCAATGAAGGGGTGAAATGAAAACAGACTCAACGGGGAGAAAAGCACTACGTCAAGCGAGTTGGGAAAGACATACAGGAAGTGGTAGAAGAATCTCTTAGCTGGAGAGGGGACCGGGAAACCCATTTGTTGAGAGGGGAACCTGCAGAATGAAAAAGGACGGCCACCTGCCGAGCCTAAAACTCTTTGTTAAAGGGGGCGCGGCGTACAAAGTAAGCTAGACTAAACGTTCGTCTTCCACCAGTGGTCGAGCAGCCCAGGAGAGCTTGCCGAAGAAGGTGGTGCTTAACGGTGCCGCAGCGGGACAAGAACGGGATGGCTCTGCGGTTGCAATCCCAGCAAGGGGGACCAATTTCATCACTGGGGGGGGCGGAAGGGGAACACGCCGTCCGAAAGGCCGAAGGTATCCGCTAGGCATAGGGAACGGGAGATTGTTCCGAGGGTAATTGTCAGGAGGACGTTAGTCCTTCTCTGTTTTCTCCTTTCAAAAGAGGGACCAGGGGGTTATTCTAAAAAAAGACGCCGCTCCCGTCTGGTAGGGGTGCGCTGAGAAACTTCGGAAAATGACAGCTCCATCTGAGCTTCACAGTTCCTTTTGGGGGAGTGCATCATCAAAGAGGGGAGTTCCTCCAAAAAGAGAAAAAAAACCCGTCTCTCTATATGAGTCAGGCGAAAAAAGGAATTCTCAGATGCGTCTCGGGCGTTTAAATAGGCAATACAGAAGCTTGGGCTTTTTAGGTCCTGAACCTGGCCTTTTTATATTTTAGCGGCAAGTTTCAGAGTCTCTTTGAAACGCAAAAACGCATCCGGAACAGGGGAAAGAGCCGGGGCCACTACCATCGAAGGTTGTTGGAGGGAGGGGGCCGAGGTCTATGTCCTTCCTGTTTGATGAAGGACTCGCAGGAAAGAACGAAACGAAACTGCCGGGATCAGAGATTCTTATCCCGGGGGACTTGGAGATACCTGCAGCCTGAATGCATTCTCCTGCGGAGTGAGCCAGGAAGAGCCTGGCACTTCATCAGGAAAGGACGAGTCGGGCAGCATAAAACCTGGGTAAAGGGCTTTTTGCCGCTGGATCGTCAAGGTCAGACTCGTCGGGGGGGGCCCGCGTGTCGCCGCGGGCTGGTGACCATGCTCAGGAAAGGGGTGAGTGTGCACCGTAAAAACGCTTTTCGCTCCCTACCAGGGGGAGGGGAGGCCGATCTACTGTGCAAAGACCCGGAGCAGAGAGACCTCTTCCGAATGTTTCTTTGGGGTTGTGGGTTCGGGATTCAGAAACGGCCAGAGGCCCAAAACCAACACACGTCCGCTCGAGGGGTTCTCTGATAAGGAAAGACAGCGATGCGACGGCCTAACGAGGAATCAAAGGCCGACAGGCTGCTGTTGGAAGAAGAGGTGAGGAAAACTCAGTGGAAACAAGGGGATACGCAACCGGAGCTCAACGAGGAGAGCGCTCCGGGGTGTAAAAAAGTTGCGAAGGCATGTCTTCTAAGTCGAAAGGCGTGAATTTGGAGAGTCGCCGATTATGTACGGGGAAGCGGATCTGAGAAGTATGAGGAGTCTCCTTAACTACGTGAAAAAAGGAAGGTGCTACCGAGCGAAAGTGTTTCCCAAAATCACTTCTCTTCCCCTTTGGGGGAAACTAAATGAAAGCCGACGACGGGGCACATGAAAGCTTTCGCATGAAAATGAAGAGCTGTGTAACCATAGCTAAAAGTTTTTAGGTCGTATCGCGTGGAATCGCACTTGATGAGCTAGGGAAGAAAAAAAACGTGTCAATTTTCTTTGGGACTTGCAAAAGAGGGGGAGGACTCCTTCACAACCCTGATTCCCAAAAGGTGTGAAATCATAGTGGATAAAGAAGGCCGTGATCTGGAAGAACTGCTAATTCTTGCCACCGAGAAAAGTCAAACGGAGACGCCAACTTTCCCCACCGAGAGTCAGTCGGGATGGGGGGGAACCTAATCCTACTGTCATCACCTATCCTTTCCCCCTAGACAGGTGCTCTTTCCGCGGGGGGAAGGCCGCTGAGTACGTTCAAAAGGTGGATCAACACCGGCCCTCCTCGTGCCCCGGGGCCGGATGTAACTTACGAATAAAAAGCCGATTCAGTGGTCACCGGCTCTTCCCTACTCGATCTAAATTCGTTACTTATTCAAGACTCGTTGAGAAGCATGGTCGTGTCATGTGCCTCCTCTGTTGGAGACCTGGCTTCCAGGGAGTGGAAAGATGGACGCGACCTACGAGAAATGAAGGGGGGCAAATGATATGGGGTGTGGGGGAGGCGACCCAGAGAAAAGCGGAAGCAAATAGGGGAGACGACCGCGCGTCATGAGGCAGTATAACGTTTCGAAGGTCATCCCCAGGTACGAGCTTGAGGAGTAAAGGGCTCGTGTGAAACCAGCGCCTGGTGCGGCGGTACACTGGGGGGAGATCTGGCAGGGGTTAAAGTCCTATGGAAAAAGGTTTTCATCTCGAATGGAGTCCTCAGGGGGGAGGAGTCACGCTGGGACTTTACATCGCCCTGAGATAAAAATTTCCCCCTAAGGGTTGGCGTCTCTTAGGTTTGGAGCACTTCGGGTTTTTCGGTACTTTTGTGCAAACCAACTTTTCCCGCTCTGAGGAGAAGCGCAGGAGGCCAAGCCCTTCACTGTCCACTAATGGCAGGCATTGGGGTAGAAATAGATCACCGGTCGTGCAATTGGGGAGGCAGGGCTCGATCCCCCTCAATAGTGAAAGCGAAAAACTCCCCGGACCTCTTGCATAAACATCTTATGCCTAGCCGGCCTTTGGTAGAACTAGTGGTAAGGGGTCCAAATTCTTCTGGGGAGTCTCACGTTCTGCTTAAGGGGAAATGCTCAGGGGGGAAGAGGAGGCACGGGAAGGGGAAGAGCCTCAGGGCGCTACGATGCGAGGTGAACCGGACAAGGAGGGGGGCTGGAGAGAAGATATCACCCTCTGGCCTTGAATTCTCTACTCCTACGTAGAAAAGAGCAGTAATTCTGGGGGGAAGGAGGAATCTTTCAGGGGTAATTACGGCTAGGACCAGGCGCAAACTTCGCACGAAAGGAAACCCAGAGAAGGAGGTGCCGTTTTCTTCTTCCAAGAGGTGCCCGATGAGGTGCGAGAATCAAGAAAACCGAGAAGGCTTGTACTGGCCCTAAAGGGATTCTCAAAGGGTAAAGAAGAGAACGGGAGCGTCACTGTTTTTGTATTTAGGGACCGTCTGCGAACCGGACTGAAACGGAAAAATTAGAGGAGTGCTGGGAGAGGTTCGATTAGAAAGTTCGAGAGATCCATTGGATCAGCCAGTTCTGAAAAAAAAGGCGGGGCTCCTAAAGCGACCCTTATTCCGGGCATACAAGGGACCGATGCATCTTGAACCAGCTCTCGGAACGGGTGCAAACAAAATGACAAAAGGGCCGGTATTACTCATACAAGACCTCTCAAACAAAAGAACCTTATTCGGGGACACTACATTCTGGACGTGAGAGGGCCCGGCATCCGCTACGTGGGGGGGAGAGAAGGGATAGAAAATCGCAGATTACTTCGCACCTGCAAGCGCTTCGGGGACTTGTTCGAAAACACAACACTCTGGACATGAAAAAATGGCGACCCTCCTGCCTCTGATAAGATGCACTAAGTAGTGCTTCCTTCAGGGGATTTTCTCGACCTAATTCGGGACCGCGCTGGAGAAAGTTACACCCGGAATCCGAGAGAGAAAGTAGAGGAGGGCTTTTTCGTTCAAAAAAGTAGGCGCCCTCAGTGTGCGAAAAAACAGACACCGAAGAAAAAATGAACAGGGGTGGCATGAAAAACGCCAGACTTTCCGCGTGGCGAAGGGTTTCAACTCCAAGAACGAGGCCATAAAGAGAAGGCGAGTGTTCTGACGAGTGGGCTCTAGAAGGAACTTCGATCAAATAGGATCGGGAAGTCTCGCGCAGTCAGAGTGGGGGGGGAGAGGGTCGTTCGAAGAAGACTTCGGCGGTGAGCTCAGAAGGCTACGTTACTGGAAGCTCAGAAAAATATCTTCTCCTGGGTCTAGTCTTCAAGGTCCTGGGTTATCAGCGAAAGGACCAATTAATCGCGGGGCGGTGAGAATGCCCGACCTCCCTCTATTGTAAGGTGCACCCCACGGACAAGGGTGAATTCAACTGACTTCCCGCGTCCGCCTCCCCTGCAGGGGAAAGACTTGGGCGCGTTAGTTTCCTCTCTGAATAGCCCGGGGGAGGTAAAAGCTTGTGACTTGGTCACCCGTCCTTCCTTACTTGGGAGAGGGGATTAATCTGGTGTACACGTCCCGGTCGGGGAGTTCGTAAAAAAACAATGCCGAATGTTTCCGGCAACAGGTGTTTCTTATGCGTCTGGGAATCGGGGTCAAGCGTTCCCACTAATCGCGAATGTTTCCCCATTTACTTCCTCCCGAGGAGCGCGCGAGGAGGGGGGAGTCGTGTAGGGAGCCTTAAAAAATTGTGGACGGCCACGGGACTGGCGATTAGAGAGACACTACGGACCACAGAAGGGAAAACCCAGAAAAATCTGACCCACCGAGGGGGGGGGGAAGACTTCCTGTCAAGTCTGGTCTCTTATTTTTGTTCGGTGCGAAGAGTGTCTGCGCATTGGCATCATCCCTTTTGCCTACCAGAGCGGACTTCATATCTGTCTGGGTCTTAGAGACCTCTCCTCTCAGTCGTCCCGCCCTTGGGGACGAAAGATTACTGCCGTGACTTGCAAGAAAGGGGTCGTCCATTCTATGTTGAGAAGTGGGGGTACGCTAAGAAAACGACGTAGAAACGACTCATGATCTGACTGGGGTGAGTCTAACTACGGGCGTGTGAACAGGGGGGGGATGGAATGAGAGTCCACCAAGTACACTAGTATGCGCTTATCGGCAGGGGTGACTATGAGTGTCCCCTCCCCGTCTTCTCGACTACAACGCGAGATGGGGGGAAACAAGCCGATTGGAACCTAACGGTTCCAAGAGGTGTAGAGAATGACTGGCCACGAAGGGGGCTGCTTGGGGGGTCAGACTGGCCCCTCTTGACAATTCCCTTAGTATCTTGGACCATGTTCCTCCGGGGAGGGGACACACTTCTCCTTTGAGAGGAACTGACAGGGGTTCACTGGCTCATCGGTTCTTTGGGTCCTCCCGCGCTCCGACCGGGAATCTTCGAGGGGAGATAGGACCGCCTTTGCCAAAAGGGAAGGGGGGATGGCGGACCCGCGTTGTAGAGTAATATGAAGCTCGTCACGATCTTATTCATTTTGACTTGGGTACTTATTCCGGATAGGGTGTACAATCAGGGAAACGTTTGTTGAGCAAGATCATTAAACAAAGGGAGGAGGAAAAGAATAAAGAGGGGGGGGAGCACGCGTTGTCAGAAAGGTCGGACGAAAAAATGTCCGCCTTAAAAGAAAAGGATCACCCGGGCAGAAAGAGGGTACAAATCGTCACGGTGAGCTCGGTCACAGCTTGGGGGGGAAGATAAACTGCCAGAAAGGGCGAATCGGGGAGAATGAAATAAATTCCTTTCGTCGAGGTAACGACAATCAGGAAGGGAAAGGGCTCGGGCATATTAAGGGGGATGAGAGGTTCTCGTCAAGGTTAAACGGGGGAAGCAGAGGGGCCGGGGAATGTCAAAAGGCAGCGGGGATCCGGCAGTGTCGGAAAGAGGGCCGTCCGGATCGTCCCCAGAAAGTCTTGCCAGCTCTCCGCCGTGTGCGGCGACACTAGGTGCTGGACCGCGGAAGGAAGAGGGGTTTTTGTGACTAATCCGCTCAAAAAGAGGAGGGTTCCGCCACGGGGGAAAAATCTGCTCTCGATTTTCATGATGACCAGGTGAGCTTCAGAGGAAGAGTCCGCTGTGCAGGACAGTGGTAAGACAATCGTCGATGCAGGGCGCCTCGCAGCTCCGCAAGAAAGAAAAATGTGGTCCGAGGGGGAGTGGCCACGACGTACTCCAAACGGGCATGAACGGCGGGAAAAAAAAAAAAATGTGGCGGGGGGACAGCAGCCTGAAAAAAGAGAGGATTTCGGGAAAACTACAGCCTTGGGAAAAGTGTCTGAAGGAGCTGCCAAAGCCAGGGGGAAGGGACAAGAGGCCGGGGTCCGCAAGAGGCTCGGGACCGGGCCTGGGGGTCCCGTAACACCTTTGACAGTCCTTCCTGACTTTTTCACTAGACTTAACGTAAAGGGACAGAGTCCGAGAAAACGCTCCCAAAACCTCTGTATTCTGCAAGGAAAGGGACCTGCCTTCTGGAAGAGAAGAAAACACGGCCGGCGCGGGGGGGCCAAACTCTTCAATCTTCTCCGGCTCCGCTCCCGGATTAGGAAGAGCTTACCTCAACTCAGAAATCGGAGCACGACTAGGACCGGCTGCCGGGGGGAGGAGGGAGATAGGGAGAGGAAGACGGGAAAGTTTGGGGGTGGAATGGGTCACCGCGCCATTCTGGGTAGGGGTAAATCTCTCTTCCGGAACTTTTGAATAGGTCTAGAGAATGGATCTCCGTCAGCATAAAAAGGGAAAGACGGCTTCTTTCGAGGGTATTCCTTTCTTGTGAGGGGGATACTATAGTGGCCAGGTGGTAGTCCGTTCTTTGCTGGTTCAGGTAAGGAATTAAGGGAAGAAGAGGGTGTATCTTGGAGGGGGGTATTCAAGGCCATTCTTTCTCTCAAGCAGGGAACAAGAAAGAGAGAGACTTTTCCTTATCAAGTTGGTAAAGAACATCGCGGTTGGGGTCACCTGCTGCAATATGGTACCCATTTCGGCGGAGGGCTTACCCAAAGTAAATACATCCAGGGCAAAAAGTTAGGGGTGTCCGAGAGGTAAAAGGTGGCAAAAGGGAGGTTTCGATCGACCGCCAGTGGGGTAAGGGGTCACGAAGCATTTCGGGGGAAGAGCGAAAGCCTGCCAAGAGGTGGGGAGGCCCTGACTTCCCAGTCTGGACAAAACGGGTTCCACTTTTAGGTGCTTATCCCGGTGGGGAGGGTGATAGGGGGATCTCAGTAAACGCGGATAGGCATGAGAATTTTCCAGATATTGAAACATAGGAACGCTCTGGGCTGGATAAAAGGGAAAAGTTGTTGCCGCCTCATAGTCAGTAAGAGATAACTGTAGGCACGTTGGGAGAGGTAGGACTTTGCACGGCGGTTCTCCTCGGAAAACCGGTCTTGGGTGGTTAAAGCTGTCAGGAAGAAACATGAAAAGGCCCTCCCACGAAACCACGGTGCTGCACGTCGCGAGCGGACAGCGATGCGAAGTAATGGGGGAACCAAGAAGAACTCCTTCAAGAGAGGGTTATCAGCACCAGCTGGTGGCCCTTTGCCCGAAGAGTCCTAGCACATGCGTCAAAGGGATACCTGGGTGAGGTCCGTCGGCGGTACTGGACAGGAAGAAGGTTGGAGTTCTCCAGTTCGGTCAGAGTGGGCTGATCTTCTCCGGTTAGAAGGAAGAGCTTCTCCTATTCCTTCCTTCAAAACTGCGACATTGAACTCTGAGAGTCCTTCTGTGAACAGTCAAGGAAGGGTGGGGGGGTTTCAGACTCGCTTTGACGAGGGAGGGGGACCTTAACGCTAAAAAGGACGGACTGGAGGGTCAACCAGTACTCTCAAGACCCACTCAAAAGTTACAACTCAGGAAGGGGGGGAGTGGGGGGTCAACTCGGTGTCCTCACTCGGGACAACTGGGGCTGTCGCCTCAGAGGTAGAGCCCTTGGCAGGTGTTTTGAATAGTGAAGAAGAAGGGAGATAATAAGGGAAAAACACGTGCCCGCGACAAGCGTAAGGGGTGATCACTATAGTGGCCCCGTCCGCGTTGGGAAGGGGGGAGCGGGTCGACCGGTGCTGCCAGAAAAGGGGACTCGGTACCTGTAGCTGTACGCTTGTCCGCCAACCAAAGATCGAGGTGGTTGAGCCCGGACCGAAGATCTAAGAGCCGTGCCATTCGAACGAAGCAGGTGAGGTTCCAGTTACTCCTCCTTAAGGGGAAAAGGTGGGGCCATGGTGCAAGGACTCTAGTTCGTAGGGAAAATGGGGGGGCGGGAAGAATGCCTTACTCTCCAATCCTCTGTCTAGAAAAGCCAACGGCCATAGAAGCAGGTAGCATATTCGACCAAAACCCATTATGGAGAGGGAGGCCTTTCATGTTAGAGAAAAAGAGAGTTTTCTTCAAAGAAAGTTTTCTCAAAAGCGAAGTACTCTCAACCAACAACGGATTTGATAAATATATGTTGGAAGGTGGGACTCAAGGTGAAGCACTAAGATGAGCTAAGACTTTCAGAAAAAGTAAAGGGGGGTAATTAGATGAGTGGCATCGTCAAAGAGTTGCGATCGTTTCTTCCGGACATTAGTTTGCTCCCGCGTTGAGAGGACCAGGGGTGACTGATGTTCCTAAAGGGGTTGGGGGGAAATACCTGGGATTCTTTCACTTTCGCGAAACCTGGATCGTCCTCGGATCTCTCCGGGGGTTTCCGAAGCCAAACTCGGATAGGAAGGATAGTTGAGCATCGTCGGCTGCTAGAAGGGCTCTGCTCTGTTGCTGCGGGGCACTCAGAATTGATTGCGGGGGATGTCAAGCAAAAGACCCCCCTCCAGTCACTCAAGACGATGATGGGAAAGAGTATCACCGGCTGGCGCTTGTCAAGGGGAATTCGTCTCTCACAAACCAATCGAGATTTCAATACGAAAAGAGAATCGGTCTATAAACGGGGAGTCCGAACAGGAGCTTCGGGAACAATAATCCAAGAGAACTGAACCAAAAAGAAAAGAAGGGTCTATAACGGAGAGGAGGGCCAACGTTCATTAAAATCTAAGGTTCCGCTCAGGAGGGAAGGGGGCCATGCCCGGGTTTAAAAGAAGAAGGAGAAAAAAAAGACACAAAACCCCGGTCTGCTGTAGGACCAGCAGTCCTTCGTAAAGCAAAAACGGCCTTTAGCTCGAGAGGCTGCATCTGCGACAGCCCTGAAAGAGGAATAAATAAAAGGCGACGCGGGCGCAAGGCCAGGGGAAAAGAGAGACCCTGGCCGCGGACTTGCCGACCATAAGAAAAGGAACCCAGGCCGCCGACGGTGAGCAGAATTTTCTGCCGAAGGGGACTTGGGGGGGCCTTAAAGGAGCGGCAAAGCCCAACGGGAATATTAATTCAGGTATAAGTGTCGGGGCCAATGGAAGGAAAGGACCATCGTGTCAGTTATGCCTCAGCCTACGTGCTCGAAAGGTTCCGGTGTGGGTCAAAAGGGGGTGACCATGCAGGGAGAAACGGTCGACGGAGCCAAAAAACACCGACAATGTGCAGCTGGCGGAATCTAAAAAGGTCTACAGTTCGATCCAAAGGAAGGGGCCTCGGGGTCGGGGGCTTAGAAAAAAAATCGGGGGCGTTTAGGGAAGGGAGGCGGCACATTCATAAACAAAGGTTACTCGGTTACAAGTACACCCCAAAAAGGGCTTTAACACGTCTGGAACAAAGACTCATCCGTTAGGACATCTTTAAGTAGAAGATGAGGATCAAAAGGGAACACGGTCACTGGTTAAGACCCATGCTATTCTAGCCTCCTTAAGAGGAATAGATGCAATGGATGCGGGCTCACGGTCCTCCGCTTGAGACCTTACCGCCCTTTGAGTTTTATCTCAAAGGTCTTTTTGAAAGGGAAAAGCAAACCGACAAAGAAGGGGGCTGATTATTCAAAAGGGGGAAGCGAGGAAATAGAAGGTGCTCACCCGTATCTCTTAACCACACGGAGGGGGCTGTTCAGTGGCGCCCCTTAATGAACGGGAAGCCGGCGCGATTGCGGGTTTTCCTGGAGCGGGGCTCCCCTTCGAGGCGGAACCGCTCCGAATAGGAAACGCTGGTTTTCAGGCAAGCGCCAGCAAAAGTAAGCGGCAAGTGCGTCGGAAGGCGTGAGCCCTGACAGAGGGCTGAGAAGAAGAGGACTTCGCACCGTCGGGAAAGGTAAAAAGACTCGAGTCAGCGGATTCCCCTTCCTTCTACGTGGGATAGGGAGCTGAGTCTCGGAGATGCAGGATAAAAGGGCACCGACTGGACTCTCGAGACGCGGAGCACGTGTTCTATGCAGGTAAAAAGGGGGGAGGGGCGTTAGTCATCTCAACTGCACATACAGGGGGGGGATTCGAAAAGGGGAACCGTACGGGGGAATCGCAAAAGGGGCTTCTCTTCCGCCCAGGGGGTAAGTCGGCCTAAAGGTAACTTTCCAGCAAGGGCTAATCCGTTAAGGGTGCGTTTGCCGATTAGACCCTTGGTCCCGTACGCTGGGGAACATACAGGACGAAAAAGTGGGGCATCTTTACACAGCGGTTAGCTGGCTGCTTCCGAAGCGGGGGTGCCATCCTTGTACAATCAACAGGGGGTGGTAGCTAAGGGGGGGGGGGGTTGTCCACCCCTCGGCAAAGGCCGGGCACGCCGTATGCCGGTCTTTCGGAGGGGGGATGCCGAGCTGGCACTCGTCAATCTGGGGTAATATCTTTCTGTTCCCCCAAAGAAAATGTTGAAAGCACCGTACCTCTGCATTAGGGGGCTCAGGGACTCTTTAAGAACCTCTGGGACTGGGGCCCCCAGGCTTCCGAAAAGGGGAAAAGGGCTTTGAGTCATGTACTAGTCTTAGCTAACTCCAAAAACTGGGGCCATTCCAGGGGGCTCTTGCGTGGAAAAGCTCAAAGGAATGTCAAGCTCATGCTGATCGCTATTAGAGGTGGTTCTGTGCCGGCTACAAACTATATATCGCAAGGAAGGGAGGGACAGAAAACCCGTCCTGGCCAAGAAGAGACATAAGTGTTCGGGGAACTAAAGGCAAGAGGCGGCTGTCCCTCATCCGGCGCAACGCGCGAACTTTGAAGACCGTAAGGGGGACCTTCCGACCCGTAGATTGGGACTGGTGACTACTAAAGACCTGGGGGTGACGATGCTTTTCCGGAGCAGGGAACCTCGCATTAAATAATAAAAGGGGTCCGATAATCGGCAGAGCTTGGGGCCTCTCAGAACTAAAAGGGCTGCGCCCCTAGGAATTTCAGGTCTCCTTAGGGCAAGGAGGGACCCTTATCAGCATGGAAGAGGTCTCACTCTACATAGAAAGGAATCGATCATGTAAGATTCTTAACTGGGGCATTTTACCATACTTGGCGCTTTTGGTTAAAAGGAGAAAAACCTTCAAAAGGGGAGTGGAAATAGAGACTCGGGGCTCAACCCTAGGGCAGTTACCCTAGTTCGCGCCTCCCGTCAACCGTCATCAGCCGGGGAACAAAAAGCTCCTCATAGAAAGGGGTCACAGCGGGCTCTCACCGGGGGGACTTACATCAGGGGTAGTCTCAAATGGAAAAGGTCTGGTCGGTTTGGGGGAAGGAGGAGCACGAAAGATACTCTTATTATCGTAGGGGGAATGCTGCGGGAGTAAGAGGGTGACCTCCGGGCATCGACTGGAAAAGGAAGGAGTTCTCGCGACGCGGGGAAGTACCCTTTCGTTCGGACTAGGAAGTCCAGGCGTTCCACTCAGATGAGACACATTGTAGTCCTCTAACACAGTGTTTGTCTGGGAACCCGACCAAAGTTTTGGCAGTGTACAAACCATCAGCCGTCTTTAGCCCGGGGGCCACGATTGACAAAGATCGGTCGATCAGCGATTGTCCTCAAGTCTGCTTGAAATGTGGGGGAGTTCAGCGGCGACCGCTTCGGAACCACGGGTGGTAGGGCTAACGATGAACACGCCTTCACGGGAGAAGATCGGAAAGACAGAGCGTTTGTTGGCAGTTCTCTGGGTGCCCGCCTTAAGCGCGAACAGAAAAAGGTGCCCGAGGGCTCGGCTACAACCATGTCAAAAGATAAGAGCTGTCGAAGAGGCTTCACCGAGGCAGTCCTTTGGTCTTGACTGGGGAAATATCTTTTAAGGGGCGAATTTTTAGGGGAAAAATCGGCTTTGCAGAGGCGAATCGTTTAAATCCATGGGTTGGAGGTTCAAGGAGGTCACACTATGAGGTCCGGGGTCCTGTTTCAAGGTGAACATGCCGACCATGGGTCATGATTAAAGAAGGAAAGAGTCACTGCACGGGCCCGCCTGAATCTGCGTTCGGGGTAAGGGAGGAGTGGGCGAAGGAACCCTCTTCCTGGGTGAAAAAGACACCTTATTCGGTGAATGACCTTCACTTCCTCGAGGAAAGGACTCGAACACCGGACAAAGCGTCGTGGCAATAGTCACTAGAGGTAGGTCCGGGTTTTTGAAATGGCGCAGCAGTTCAGAGAAAGCCCTCTAGAACAACGTAACGAGTTTTATCCTGAAAGTGATATCTCAGTCCACGGAAAAAAGCACTCCTGCCTTCCGTCGGAGTAGGGGGCAGGCCGTTCATTCGGGGAGCCGAAAGAATCAAACCGCGTACGCGGGTTGCTTGCAGGGCAACCCCATACGGTTAAACTGATACGGTTATGCTTGTGTAGAAAAAAGGGTTCTATCCTCCGGAAAGAGACATAAAGAGCACGTAAACCGTGTGATCCGGTTGTACACTACAAGGAGTGTAAGCTCCTATTTAGAGTCCCAGTCGATGCAGTAAAAGGGTTCCTCGCATCTGAAACAAGGCCGGTGCCTCGGGCGATGTTGCAAGGGCCAGGTGTTGGAGCGCAGCACCGCGGGAAGGGGCCAGGTCAAAGGCCCGTCGGCGGTGGAGAAAGGCAGAGTCCTGTCATGCGAAAAGCCAGCTGGGCGGAATCTCATGTGAAACCCGTAACCTTTGCTGTGTCCGCGTTAATATGGCAAGCCGGCCTTGTCCCCTTTTCTGGGAATCGGTGTACGCCGATTGGGAAAGGGGTCATCCTGGATATGGTGCGCCTCAGAGATAATAATTTCGGGCGGGCCGGGGGCTTCGCGTCTCGGGGGAGTGGGTGCCGCCCGGAGGAACTAAGCTTCCGCCTTTTAGGTGATAGGGGGTTCGAGCGCTCCCGTTCCCTAAAGAGCAATGGCACGCTCGCAAAGAGGGGGAGTCGGGGGGGGGACAGATTCTGTATGGTGAAAGGGAAGCAAAACGCCTTCCTCCTTAGGGGTAAAGGGGCGTGCATTTCCAACGCCGGGGGACCTTGTCAAAACATTCGCGCACCAGGTTCGAAAAAGGGTTTCGGGAAAAAGGAAGAGCGGCCGGGCGTCGGGGTCAACCCCCCCACCCTTACCCCGAGTGGGCCGGGGGGAGAACTAATGGGGGGGTCCGGTGATGATGAGCCTGATTGAGCCGATGCGGCAGTCCGGGAAAGGTCCGGCTTCTCCAAAACTCTTGGATATCCCGTTTGGTGTGTAAATCGCTCTCGTAGCCAACAGGCCGCAACCTTATTAAGGGATTACCTGAAGCTTTCTCATGACTACCGCGCCCGGGTATCTAAAAAAGACGAAGGGGTTTCGACGTTTATGAGTCTGGTAAAGACACGTTTCTTGTCGCAGAAGGGCACGATGTCACCGTTGTCGTTTGATCTTACATAGAGGAGTGTGAGCTAACGCCTGTCAACGGGTAACGGTCAAGCGCCCGGTGCGACATACCCGGTGATTCAGTGCAACAAATCTGACCGTGGGGACTGACTTTCGCGGGGGAGGTTTCTGCTCGTGATGACTCAATCCCTGACCTGGTGAACCCCGTTAGAATCCACCGTAGAAGCTCTGTGTGCCGCCTGCCCGGAGGAGGGAAACGATCCGGTGCGCTTATCCCTACCATGGGGACCTCCAGGATGAACACAGGCTTACATTCTCTGCTGGGAGATGTCCGGCCTCTGAGTCAAAAGCACAATGATCGTCCGTACGAACCCATTCGTTCGCACAGAAAGGGGACATCAATCAGATCAAAGTCCGAGGGTACGGATCCACGCAGTGTAGGTCAAAAGGGAAGGCAGTTTAGCCTATTTACTCCGGTAGAAGGTTGTCCATTACTCAAAAAGAGTGTAAGTAGGGAAAATATATATGTGTGGAGTAACTGAAAAGAAACACTTCCGCCTATTCGATGAAAAGTCCACTAAAAGTCGAGAGGCATTATAATTAGGGTGCGAATAAACGTGCAAGAGTCTAATTATTTGTGAAAGGGAAGATAAAAAGAACCTGGGGCTCGTACCTTAGATCAGACTCTTTCTAACAGCGAGGCTGGGAAAAATGGGTGTCGGCAATCAGGAACGTACGCTGGTTAATCGGGGACATTACTGACCAGGGCGGACCCCGCTCGGTTGAAGCCATCGCTGGCTTCGTCCAAGGGATACCGGAGTTGAGGAACGGGGGGCACTCGCCATTTGGGGGGAGGGGCAGCACAAGCGGAAGTCACTTTCCAGGAGGAAGGGGGTCCGGGGAAAAGACGGATACTATATCACCGGCTGTCGGGAGGGAGGACTTTTGTGGCAGGAGCGCTCACCCTCGCTATGTGGGAAAAGGGGACATCGTCTCCATCTTATTACAGAAGACCGTCGATGACAGAGATCAATAAATAAAACACTCGGCGTTCGAGTTCACTGCAGATGGGCCTGGGCTATAAATAGGGGGAAGAGTCCCTTTTCCGGTAATCGGGGGAAGGCCATGGGGAGATAAAGAACTGAGGGGTGGAACCTTTCGTCTACAAGTATGCGCCCCCGGCCGTTCAATGTCCTTATCCGCAAAATGGATAGAAGAAGTCGTCCTCATCAAAAGCGACGCGGGCTCCAACCGGCCAACTTAAAGACGTCTACGGAGCGGACTAAGGACCGTGCGAAAAACCCCTACCGGGAAAGTTGAAGGCATTGGGGTCGCAGGGGAAGAAAGTCAACGGGGGCAAAGTCACAGAGGCTAAGATCACAAGGAAAGTTCGCGTGTTTCAGGTTAAAACAAAGTCTCCGAGACGTCAGCATAAAAGGGACTCAGGGAGCCAGGTGTTCGTGGTACAAGAGTCGAGGCGCGACTCGACGGACCCAAGACACGGCGTCACGTAGCATTCATCCAGAGGGAAAAGGTAGAGAAAGCTCTGCGCATAGTACACTGACGGAGCTGAAGATACGCCTCTTCGGAAAATAGACCGACCGGATGCAGTACGCCTTAGACAAAACACGCCACGACCGAAGGATGAGAAAGAACGTGAATGACTAAGAACGCGGAATAACCGAACCGGGCAACTTCACATCCCATGAGAGGGAGTGAAAGAAGTATGACGGCAGGAGATGAGACGATGCAAAGAGAGGTCTGGAGGACCGCCAAGAGTACCTCCCTGTGGCGGGCCATTAGATACAAGGACGGCTTTCACCGGGGAGAGATCGCCACATAGCAGCTGGGGAAGAGGGATCTTGACTGGATCTCATTTGCACAAGCGAAAATTTAGGGATAGCTTCATCCACCGAGTCGTGTTGCGGATCAAAGGGAACCGCTGTATTCTGTCTGGTACAGGTCAGGTATCCGACGTCGCAGGGTATTTGGACTAACAATCGAGAAGATACCCATGACGGAATGTTTGGAGCATCGCCCCGCGTTCGCGGCTGAATAGATCCCCTCGAAAGGTACAAACGTCCTTTAACAAAGCGATCTCAGGTGGAGAGCGGGGGGAGGACTGAGGGATAGACGCGACTTGCTAAGAATGAATTGGGAGCTGAGGCGACACATCTTCGAGGCGGATGCCAGATAAGACACGGCAACAAAAGTTGCTCGCGACGAAGGGCGCGTTGGTTCAGGAGGGTGCAAGGTCAGGGAATGGAAGGGAGACCTGCAAAAACGGCGCGCGGGCGGAGCCAACCGTCCAGTCAATATTTCCAGGCACCAGCGCTGGGAAAGTACTCTAGGAGAAAAGGGACTTGCCCCTTACCGTAAAGCAGTCAGAGGTTGGTCCGAGATGACTACTCTTTTCAGGACTTGCTTTAAGATGGAAAAGCTTCAAAGGAAAGGGTATGGCTGGTAAAACGGCAGTCCCGGGAGCCTGGTCCCAACAGGGAAGATGGGCCCGGCACCTTTCTTCCTCAAACAGCGTTTACCCCCGTGGACAGGCTTACCCCGAAGACCCTTCTCAGATTTTCAGGGGAAGGGCCCCTGGTGTGAGACGACCTCTTCTCTCGGAGGCGTGGGGGGTCCTGTCACACCTGAGGAAGAAAAGTGCTTCCGTCCTCCTTCGAGTTAGAAGAGTTTTCTTGAGGAGTCGAGCTCTCACCAGTGGGGCCAAGGCGCGGCGGAGGTGGCTCGGGGGAAACGATCCTGAAACCACAGGGTCAGAAGGCAGGGAGGACATCTCGAGGGAATTAGGGTGGTCCTCTTGACTTTACAACTTACTAAGAAAGCATCTGATCCAACCAAGGACCTGGCCCAGTCGGTGGTTAAAAACTAGCCCTCGTTGTTCGAGGGGGATCCAAGGCTTCGATCTGGGCGGAGGTCGAAGGTAAAAGCACCGACGGCACGATTTACGGTGAACCCGGGAATCTCGAGGGGAGGGAGTGGTTGAACGACTTCACCTATAGTAGGGTGCGGGAAACGGGCCGGGAGAACTCCATTACTAAGAAAGCTGACCAGAGGGGGGGGAAAATGGGGAAAGAGGCGGGGAGTAGGTTAGAGGAGGGGGGGTCAAAGAAGGTGCAAGTCGGACTCTGGTCGTGCGCCGCGCAGCAAGACGACCAAGGGACCTGTTAGCTAAAACCCTGTCCCCGAAAGATGAAGGAAGTGTGCCTGGTGGCGCACGCGGGTGCCCGGGATAAAAGAACTCCACTCGCGCACGATGTGCATTTTGATGGAATGGAGAACTTGAAGTAGAAGAGATTAGCGTTGTTGAGGCAACGATCTCTCTACAAAACAAAATTAGTAGTATGAGAGAGGCGTCCAACAACGCGGGGCAAGAATGCCTGCGGAACTTCCAGGGGGACTTCCGTAACTGAGAATAAGCGACGAGGTCGACAGTCAGTAGGGTCAGGTCCATAGGGGCAGAAGAAACGGAATGACAGGAATTTCGGATTGATCATCCGTGGCGGTGGAGGAGCGTCACAGAAAAAAATGAATCTTGGATTCTTGGTTCATTGATGTGGTAGGGAAGGCCTGTCGGTGTCAGTTACTAGAGAGAGAGATCTTTGGGAAGTCAAATATCGCGAGGGGGATGGACTTCCCGGGCATGCGAGGTAACCGCGGTTCCTAGAAATGCGTGTCCAGACAGGATAGGTAACCGGAACACGAGGTATTGAAAAAAAAAAGCTATCCAGGGGGGGAGTGAGACGATCTCATCGTCACGGATGACCAGACTTCCTCGATGTTTCCCTCCATTAAGGAGGGATAATTGCGCGCCGAGTCCTAGGTCCTGGGGGCCCCCAAAGTGAGCGTACGCCCTTCTATGGACAGGGGAGCTCTCTAAACGTATACAAGCGGTAAAGAAGTGTGCCCGGGAGGGAGTCTCCTACGATCAGGATTGTCTTCTCCAGGGCCCAGGTACATCACAACTCCACGAGATGAGTCCGTAAAAGTAGACGGGTTCATTGCTTCCGGTGCCATCTAATACCTGCCTTACAAAGGAAGGTCATTCCCGGCCTTGGAATTTACGGATTGAAAACGGGGAGAGTGGTCCTGGTTCAGACACGCCTGTGAGCAAGAACAAAGATGAGGATCAGCTCGGCCTCAAACGGAAATTCTTCTTTAAGGGGGAAATGGAAGGTCGGCATGTCCGAAGGGAAACTGGCGCGGTGGGACCCTTCCACCACTTCGAGAAGGGAGGCACTCGAGCTCCGGAGCCAGGTTATGTTCAGGGCAGCTTTTCACCGACTAAGGAACGGCACGAATAAAAAAGGTAGCAGAGAGTAGGTACAAGTTACATAGTATTGGCCGGGGGGGATTAGACCGCGCAGGGGGGGGAGGACTCGCTTCCCAGCTGGAAAAAGTTTTAAATCCGACCTGACTCGGTCAGCTACCACCCCTGACCGCGATGAAAGGTGCATTGCGGGGGTGATCTAAGGGGTCAAGAAGACCAGATGCGGGGATTTGATGGGAATCAACGGGAAGGTTTGAATGGGTTAAGGGGTTTGGAGCAAATCCATTTTAGTCCGAAAGGAAGACAGAAGACCCGCCGCTCCGTTCACCAGGTTATGTTGTACCAGAAATAGGGAGTGGTGGAAAGTTAGGAACTTCACGGTGATCTTTAAACAGGGAGATATCAGCGTTCGTCTGTGGTGTAGGGGGTCCCGTGTGTCAAGTTGTCGAAAACGGCAGCCTCTCCCGGTCATTTCGAGAGGAGGAGTTCCCGCATAGCTGCCTCGGTATGGTTGAAAGGTCATTTCCCAACAGACGGCTTATACCTGGTTAACCAAGGAATAACTTGTTTTTTGGGGATTGATAGCGCAGTACTTATTGTCTTCCCAGAGGGGGAGGGCACCGAGTGTACGCTCCGGGGATTCTGTCAAGAAAGGGAAAGAGGGTGAGTGTGGAACGAAAGGAGGAAAATCAGTGGGGTAGAACGACCTTATTTGGGGGGGGAAAACAAATGGCGCAAACTGGCCTATAGACTGACGCCGGTGAGGGTTGGGTGTTCGCTTCGAGAAGCCCCGAAGTTCCCGCCACGAAACTACCGGACCTCGGGACTTCCTCTGTATGAAGGAAGATAAAGGTAGAGGTACTTCCTTTCCCTAACACTCTACTAAGTACTCCTAGTTCTGTTGATCACTCTCAAAGGTGTGAGGGCCCTCCTGGGAACGATCAGGACCCTACGCCGGAACCGGCGTCAGGGCCCTGTGGTTTTCCCATGCAAAGGGAAGAAGAAGATCGTGAACGGGTTTGCGACGAGGCTCCTTGTAGATTGGAATTCGGCGTGCGCTGGTGGGTCTCCGAGGGGCCTTGAGGGTCTATAGCTGAAGCATCAAGCCCTTTTGGGGTGGTAAAAACAGTTCTAGGAAGAGGGGCGAACCCGGGCATGGCGGCTAACCCGGATCCTCCGGAAGAGGGGTCACATAGCTTTCAGCCAAAAGGTGATGCGACCAGAACGCACCAATGTTTCTCGTTATGTATAGGAATCGAACACGGGGCTGTCGATACAAAATTTCCCTTGTCGTGGAGGACGAAGGTGAGAGACGCGTGAAAAACTATTCCATCGCCCTCTGGGATGACCTCAGGGGAAAAAAAAGCGTCCAGTGGGAGGGGGGGGTAAAGCGTGTCTCTGCATCTCTATTAACCATCCCTGGCTTTCTCCGTGAGAAACCCTGCCGTCTTTTCAGACAACTCCAAAAATTCGCACAAGCCTGGATATTCGCCAGGCCATTTCTAGGCCCTTAAAGAAACAAAGGGAGGACTTTCCAGTCTTTAATGACACAGGGGGGTTCCCTAGGGGGAATGCGCGAAAGAAAGTGATTCCGGGTTCCAGATCGCACCTTGGAGAAACGCCGTGAGCGCCGCCAGAATCTCGCAAAAAATGCAATTGCGGACAAACCCAGTGTAGAGGGGAGGGCATTTTAAGATCCGAGAGGAGAATCGTCAAGTGGAGTTTTCCAAGTCAGCAGCAGCTCACTCAAACAAGGTAAAAGGAGAAAGAGAATATTTTCGATGGGGAACTCAATTCCTCGAAGAGAGGGGAGCTAAACGGAGCGGAAGGAGGCCTTAACTGCGTGTGCGGAAGCTGCCCGCGAAAAAGTTTTGGAGGCTGGCAGGCTATGGCGCCCAAAAAGAGCCGGTTTCTCTGTGAAAGAAAGAAGAGGTAGAGAGGCGGGAGTGAGTGACATTTGTCGAAACGGAGAATTAAGCCAAGAGAAGCAGGACCGGTACATAAACCTTGGGGCGGAGAAAAGCCATTCCTCAGTGCGCAGAATGTCGGAAGCAAGAGCTCTCTTTTGCGGGTTTAGAGAAAGGGACTGGTCATAGGAACAGCACTCAGAACTCCTTCCGGGACCGGAAGGGAAGTGAATCACCTAGGAGAAGATCCCGGGCCGAAAGTGTGGGCAGTCGTAGAGCCTAGGAAGCATACAACTACAAGTCTCAGAGGGGGAGAGGAAGGAGAAAAAAAGTCCATCCGTGGTCAAAAAAAAGAGTAGAAATAACTTCTAAGCAATAGAGTTGATGGGACGACACGAAGAGGGCCGTCTAGCTCCTGTTACCCTTTTCTACAAGTAATCCTTTAAAAAAGGGGGCCTCTAAGAGAACTGGCGAGGGTAAAAACAAAAACTGGCGGGCTGGGGGTTCGACGGGAGAAGGGGGAAGGCAGTACCTGCGCTTGATCAATCTTATACAGAAGAAGAAGGGGGTACTCATAAAGGAGACGGGGAGAAAAAGGAACACGAAAGGACGAAAACGCCCTTCAAGAGACGTCCCGCCAGGACTACCAAAAAGAAAAACCAGCCCGTGCGACGGCAGTGTAAGTCCGACTGGGGGACGGTGGCCATGAACCTCTAATCAAACGAACCTCGGCGGACTTTAGAGTGGGGGGGGGAGGTAGCAGTCGCCTCGCTGCTCCTGAAGCAGACATTCGCCGAGTCGGGGTGTGGTACGGGGATTAAGGAGTGCTCGACTCTAGAAGGAGAAAAGAAACCGGCGTCATCTTTATCGGTCTCTGGAGAGAGAGTATAGTCTCAGCCAATTTCCTCAAATGTACGAAGGAAAGGATTACAGAGGGATGAGGAAATCTGCACCTGGACTTAAAAGTCAACCATTCTTCTACAGAGGGACTCTTGACAAAAGCGGATTACCAGAGGATGCGATAATCGGCAGCATAAACTTTAAGTGGTACCTAAAAAAGTAGAGAAGCTACGGTATTATAAAGATTCCATTCTCTGGCGGGGAGGACTGCTCGACCTGTACATCACGGGTCAGGAGGGAGACTCTGCTGTAGAAGGGAAGACCGAGCCAACCTTGACTGCTGGTCGATAGGGAATCTCAATTAGCGAACTTGGGAATATGGAGCTGCCTTCGACCGATGGTCGTGAACAGGATAAAAGGACCGCATTCCTGGCCTGTGAACTTGAGCGGGTCTAAAGCAGGGGAATTGCTGGGTTTGGGAAACAAGCATCACAATCAAAAATGGAAACTACAGTCCGTGTTGGGTTGGGGAGGCAAAGAACAGCGTAAGGGATGCATCGAGGCCACTGTAAAAGCTGTAAAGCGGGATACGGCGGCCGGACCCGGAGGAACTTAGGACTGCGAGAAATAAGGAAAAAGGGCGTCCCCGCCGAAAATGGGATCGAGGAGACTGAGGCGGAGGGAGAGTACAGATCCAAGACAAAACATTACGTTTAATCTCTCGGGACAGACTGGAATGTGCAGGAGGCCGTTCCGAGGGAAGTGGGGTACGGAAAGAATCACGTGCGCGTCTCGGAGTCGGAAAGCCGGGTGTTGAAGGGGAGACACGCGAAGGGCGACTGGGGTGTGCATTACCCTTCGGTAAAGGATAAAAGAAAAGACAAATGTAAGAGGGGGTTGTACAATGAAAAGGACGAGTTTGGGGAATCCATTGAAGTAAAACAGACCCGTAAATATTGTTCATCTGGAATAAACAGGGTCTCATCCTATTCATTTTTACCCAAGGCCTCAGATGGACCTGCAACCGTGGTTCTTCGTGGCAAAAGGCACATGAAAAGAAACACCTTTTAACAGGGGGAGGTCCGGAAAAGAATTCAAAAATAAAGAAGCGTTTCGCAGCGGGCCCAATGGCACTTGGGGGGAGAGCCACCGGTGTCAAAATGCTAGGGAGTAGTGGGGCACACGTCGCCTGAACAAATGAGAGTCAGCGAGCTCTAGGCGTGTGTAACTTTTCAATAGACTTTAGTAGTGCGACTAACCCCTGGCGCAGACCTTAAAACCTTAAGAGAAGCTACATCACCCTCGAGAGATATTAACCACTCTTACTTTTTTTCATGTTGCCCTGCACTAATAATATGCTGGATTCTCCAAACACAACCTTCAGGGATGTCCGTCCGGGGGTACGCAGCACAGTTTTCGCGGCCCGGTCGGACGACTGTCCACCTCATCTTAGGGGAACTCTCTACAGCACGGGAGAACTGCCCGTGAGACGAGATCGCATCGTTGAAAGGACGGCACGTGAGAGCCGAGACCCCGTGTCTTAAGATACATACAGGCATACCTTCCATCATTGACCGAGACCGAGGAATGGTCGTGAGGAACTAAAGGGACTAAAATCCTTGGGATCTTCCTACAAACCTTCATATGGGGGGGAGGGGCTCCCAAGTTGGAACCACGGGGGACAACGATTCGACCGTCTGAGATGATCATGTAGGGAAAATGTCTTACGGAATAAGGGAAATAAAACCCGCGTTTGGTAGAGGGGAGAAAAAACAACGGATTAGAGGAAAAGGGGGAAGAGGAAGATCGCTTAATCTTTTCAAGGTAAACGTCACATGGGGTCACGACGTCCATGCCACAGAGTAGAGAATCACTGCTACGGGGGTTCGACGGAAGGAAAAGAATGTCACAGCGGAGGAACGAAAAAGTACATTACATTATGTCATCGGGGAAGCGTGAAATGGGTCTTCGGGTTGAGGTATGATCCCTACAAGCTGCGAAAATTCTTCTATTACATACACTGGAGGAGTAAAAGTGCGGTGCGGGGAAAAGACCGGGATAGGCGGACCCAGAGGGTGAGGTAGTCAAACTATCGAAGCAGCTTGGAGTCCCGGCAAGGGACTATTCTTCGAAAGACTACGATGGAGGGGGGGGATAGACTCTAAAACGCGAAAAACTAGTGGTTGTCTTTAACCTCTATTAATTTCCGGTGTTTTCTGAGATGGAATCGCTCCCATCCCAGGCCTTCTCGTCCACTAAAAACGAAGGCTAAGAATTGTTCACTCCATGAGCGGGAGAAAGGGGGATATCTCTCAGGGAAAATGAGGAGGTTCCCCCCGGTAGCTGGAGTACGCCATTAAGAGGACTCCGCCTATCGCGCCCTTATACGGGTGTCCTAGGCGCTTTTTGGGCCCGACGTACTCCGCTAAGGAATTCCATCGGGAGGGAAAGTTCACCTTGCGCATCCCGAAGAGATAGGCCTACAATGAAGGGGGCATAATCTTTTCCAGATGGATAACCTTTGCCAGGGAAAGGAGGGATGTTAATCCAACCTCGTAACCGGTGCGAGGAAAAAGTTTAAAATGTCACGAGTGTACACCCTCGATCAGGGGGACAGGTCGATCATAGAGGCCACTCTGCCAGCCTTTCAGGGGAAGGGGTCCTCCCTTTGGCTCGGAGTCTTAGGAAACCCCGGCGAGTGAATGCCACAATCGCTGGCACCTTGCTCGGCCGACGCCAGGATAACAAGATCGGAGCGAGGTACTTAAAAGGCATCGACTTCAGGAGACAATGGCTCCGAGTCTTCAGGAGCACCCTCGTCGTAGGGGGGTGTATGATGGCAGGAAAGGAAAAAGAATCAGTCGCTGAAAAGTTACTGGGCGAAGAAGGATTAGCTCATTCAAACGAAGAAACCTCCTTCCAAGGCGTAGGCCGGTGACGGGGTGACGATCGAAAAAGAAGGAGGAAGGAGGGGGAAGGGAGCAGTGCAATGCCAAAAGAAGTTAGGGGTGATCGTTTAGGGGGGGGGTCGCAAAAAGGGTGTCGGATGAGAGAGAAAACGGACGAAAAACCTCAGGACCACGGTGGGATAAGTCAAAACAAGCAGCGTGGGCACTGAGTGAGGAACAGTTCAGTGCTGGTCCCAGAGCAGGAGCCTATAAAGAGGAGAAACGGGGAGAAACGGGGAGAGGCTGATCCAGTACCTCTTTTTAAAAGGCCAAAAGCGGTCAGCTCGTCGAAGGGGGGACAAAGCGAGCCTGGAGAGTCTCCATGTACTCGGGTAAGAAGAGCAGGGGAAAACAGGGAAGGGGGGTAGAGTATGGGAGAAGGGGGGGGAGTCAAAGTGGATTTCACCCGGTGGAGCCGGGTACCTTGTCATACTTGACCTTTGAGTTTGCAAAAAAGACAGAAGATTTCGGACACGAGTCGCTCCAGGGAGGAACTGTGCGAGCTGACCGGGGCTACCCTTTCGCAGAGGGGGAAGGCCGTGTCGTGGGGGGGGTGGCGGAGGACGAGGCTGGAGTCACTCCACTAAACCAGAAAGACTGAGGAAAAGTCTTCAGAAGCCTAAGGCTAAAAGGGGAAACGACCGCTAACGACTTAAGGAGACGCGGGGAGGGGGGATCTACGCAGTGGCGACCATCCTTTCCACATAGCATACCAAAAAACATGCTCAGACTCGTAACGGGGGTGACTAGGAGGACTAAGCGACCAGTGGCTTCGGGGGCGGGCTGCCGCGTTGAACTGGAGTCATCAGGTTCAGCCGTTGGGGGTAGGAAGTTGGAGGGGGGTCGAAGGGGGGGGGGAAGGTGGATTCGCAGGGTAACGTAAAGGGGGCAAGTCTCTTTCCTAGAGAAATAAGGCCCGGGGGGGGCCAGCAGCATTTCTCGGGGGGGGAACCGTGCATTTCGCTAAAGGATTCCTTTCCCAGCAAGGGTACTCGGGACAAAAACAAAGAGATGGAGACAGACCGAAAGCTAAGGGGTTAGCGGGGTACGAATTTCTACGGTGGATATCTAACTCGAAAAGGGAATGTCGGCAGCCCGAGGGTAGACGATGGGGTCAGCGGGAAGGGGATATGCACGCGCGGTTTAAAACGTAGAAAACCGGCACACGGAAAAAGGAGAACCAGAAGGTAAAAACGGGGATCAACTGCCCCTTCGGGGGGGGGCATTGACTGGAACGGGAGGCTTCCACGAAGACCATTAAATAGGGACCCTCCCGGTGTACCCCAAGACAGCGAGGGGTGAGCAGACCTCCGATAACCGAGCAGTCCCACTAGAATAGGCCAGGAGAAATTTCCATTATTGCGCCCGACTTAAAGAAGGGGTATCTGAACAGGTGCCCGGATGTAGCGCCAGAGGGCCATTATGTGACGGTACAGAGTGAAAGGAAGGTTCTCACACAGCCCCACGGCATGAATATCTCCAGAAGGGGGGACTTCGTCACAACTCGTATAATTCCTCATTGACATGGTTAGAATCATGACCGGGGCTTTTCTGGGTCTGGAAAGGTTAACC
>Ga0179593_1410727_pt1 | contig 26311 bp, 47 predicted proteins | sample CZODoug2_1_08_16_FD_185931 | JGI IMG/M metagenome (GOLD analysis project Ga0179593, IMG submission 185931) | Vadose zone soil fungal communities from Angelo Coast Range Reserve, California, USA - CZODoug2_1_08_16fungal (PacBio error correction) | ecosystem: Environmental > Terrestrial > Soil >...
TTCAACCCACGAGGGACGGTCAGAAAATGGGGTCCGGTAAACGTAGGGGGATGGCACGTGGAGCACAGGCTGAAAAAAAGACTGGTCCGTGGTTTGGGGGAACAAAAAAGTTGGAAAGACGGGGCTTCACAAAAAGGGAAAAAACAAGCCGAACCGGAGCAACAGCAAAAAAACCAAAAGAGAAAAAAGCAGACGGCCCTGACAGACCCCAAACCCTGGGGTCAAAACCAAGAGAAGAATCGGCAGCGGCAAGGGAAAAGAGTGGGAGAACTTAAATAAGGCCCTTCACAAAGTTCCCGCCGGGGGCGGCAGCGGAAACTCAAAACCCACTATTGGCAGTCAAAAACGGAGAAAGTTGGCGAGGTGAGAAAAAAATAACGAAAAAAGGATTCCCCAAACCCAAGGTGGGGGCGGAAGGTCCGTTGAATAAGGGGGAAAACCAAACAAACCAAAGGAACCAACAGAGAAGAAGGAAAAAAAAAATGCCGGGGGGGTAATGCTAAAAAAGCCGAACGACAATTGGTGGAAAGGGGGCCGCAACACGGGGGAAGGAGCGCTCAACAACAAAAAAGAATTAAAAAAGAGAGGGATCTGCCAAGGTCACCCCATGCGTCGCGCGCCAAAGACGAAGAAAACAAAATCCCGCAAATGAAAAAAAAGGGGATTTGGAGGGCGGGAAAAACACCGGGGGAAAGTCGGACAACGCGCAAAAGGGTGGTGGGAGATCAACGGCAACGCGGCGAAAGAGGAAAGAAAAAAGACAAAAACAAGATCCACGACGAAAGCGGGGAAACACGTCAAGGGGAGGCAAAGGGCTTGAAAAGCGGGTTGCAGCACGAAAAAAAAAGAACGGAGCAGATGAGCCCGTCTGGGACTGAGGGAAGAAGTGGGCGGGCCTTGGGATGGAAGAAGCCAGCCTCCACAGAAACAACGGCGTTGGGGGGGGGGGTAAAAAAAAAAAATGTCCGCGACGGGGGCGGGGGGGGAGGGGGGGGCCACTTGGGTTGAAGCTTTGAAACGAGGTGGGCGTGCCCCTCAAAACTAAATGGGTGTTGGGGGGGAAAAAAAAAAAACGGAGCTACGGGAAGGACGAAAAAGCCAAAGGGACGACCAGGGGGAAAAAGGATGCGGAACGACGGGTGGAAAAAGGAAAGCGAGATTGCACGTTGGGTCGGAGGGGGAAGAAAGGGAATCGGGGGACTATAAGGGCAAGGTTTAAGAAAAAGATTCTCAACTGATCGCAATTGGGTTGTTTCAAAGACACGGTTGGGCTTGGAATTGGCACCTGCAAAGGTGGGGGCCTTAAAAAGGGAGGGGGAAAAAAAAAAATGAAACTCCGCAATGTGAAACTGGAGGGGGAGGCCATCAAGGGGAGAAGACGGGCTAGGTTGGGAGCATGCAAGAACCACTGAGCTAAATGGGGGAAAACAGCAGAAAAAAAAAATGCAAAGGAAAAAGACGCCATGATTGCAGGCGAGGGGGCTACGGATGCGCTAGTGGTGGGGGGGGAGAGACCCTGTTGCCCAGGGAAAAGGGATATAAAATCCCATTAGGGGGAGGGACCCGATGTGACCGCCAGAAAATCCCGAAGGTGAAAATCGAACTCTTTACGGGAAAAAAGAAAAAAGAGTGGTCAGCAGTCAACTGCGTTGATGAGTCCTGAAGGGTGGGACTGAAAAAAAGGCCTACGCTTTGGTGCGGGGCGGGGGACAAAGGAAAGGAGTGGACCGGCCCTAAAAAGAAAAAACATTGGGATGTTGAGTTGATTGGGGGGGGGGGGGGCTGCCAGGATGGCAAGGGTATGCGAGGAGTCTGAAAGCCAAGTGGGAAAGGCCGTGTGGGGGGATAGGGGGAGGCGTCACGAAGTAAAAAGGACATGGGGGAGGTCGGAGGAAAATGGGGATGTCAAGGCCGCCCCTGGCGTTAGGGGAGTCGGGGGAGGAAGGACTCAGTCGGGCCCCAATGAGAAAGCCGAAGGCTGGGTTTCACATGGGGCGGAAAGTTAGAGATTTCGATGAACCAAGGGGGAAGAAGGTAACCAGTGAAGAGGAGGGGAAAACGTCCAAAAAAAAGGAACGAAGTAAATGAGGGAGGGGAAGAGGGGCACGTAGAGGTCCGCAGAAAAGAAACCTCTCATTGTCTAATGAAAGCAAACGGGGAGGGGAACAAGCCCTGAAAGAGGGGAAAAGAAAAAAAAATCCAAGCTCAAAAAGATTACAAGTGTGAAGACTGCCAGGAGCGGACCGAAAAAATTGCGGTGAAAAAAATAATCGATGTTGGGTCGATGACTGAAAAAGGGGGGAGATGACATACGCCCAAATTCCTGCAACCTAGGGGAGGCGGAGTGAAACAAGGAAGAGGATTAGAAAGTTTTTCGGGAGGGGGTTTGTCACAACACCACAAATCACCCAAAGCAAGTCCAAGGAAACGGAGGAAAGAGGCAGGGAAAAAAAGAACAACATAAGGGGGGGAAAGTTGGTGGTCAAAGAAAAAAACAGCTCACGGTGAATGGGGGGAGACCAATTCCTAAAGGGGGGAAAAAACTCGGTTACAAAAGAAGGATCAACCAGAACCCCCGACAGTCCGGAGTGGGGAAAAGCAAAAAGGGAATGAAAAAAAAGGAGACCACCGTGGTAAGAAGAAAAAGATGGAGAACGGGAAATCCAGGGGGGGGGGGTGGCAGAAGACGTCCCATCAAAGAAAGGCTTGACACAGGGCTCCATGAGGAAAAAAGGGTGACAAAAAGGTTTACGCATTCGCCAAAACTGGAAAAAGGGTGAAAAATCATCTAATCGCAATGCCAAGAGGTAAGGGGATCACGAACGCGGTGTAAACAAAAAAGGGGGGCGGTGAAGATCCGGACAGGGGGTGAAAGACAATCGGTTCCCTGGGGCACAAAAAGGGTCAGCAGAGAGCGCGCAAAGGAGCGAAAAATTGCTTGGTCAGCTGACCAGCGGTGAGGATGAGAAGGTGAAAGGCAGGCCTGGGGTGGAGAAAGAAAAAACACATAAGAAGGGAAGTTGGTTGGCTCGACCTGAAAGGGGCACGGAAAGGAAAGACATGGCAGGTTTTGGCGAAAAAAAAGACAAAAAACGTTTTTGACCCGTGCAAGGAAACAAAAAAGTGGTGGCGGAAAGAAAAGCCAACATCAAAAAAAGCCCTGTGAGACACATGAGAACCGTGGATCATGACAAACGCCACTTAACGGTTGCGAGCACAAACGGGAAAAAGCCCGTCATAAAAGAAAAAAACCATGGCGGAAGTAGATTAAAAGGTGAGAAAGGGGAACAAAACGGCCGCCCCGGCCGGAATACTGGGGGGGGTCAGACCGCAAGGCAAATCATACCAAAACGGAAAGGGGGGAAGCCGGGGAGGAAAAAAAAAAAGCACCAAGACTTGAAACGTGGGGAGGCCCGATAAGGATCAGGGGTACAAAAAAATTGGAGTCCCTCGCTCACACCTTGGTCCAAAGGGGGAAGAGTACAATGCCGTTTGCCAAGGAAGAGACCAACGGATGGAAAGGGATGAAGAGAAAAGCCCTCTGGAAAGCCTTCCCCCACAAACGTCAGCGATCTAAAAGGGGGAGAAGCGGAAAAAAAGTTATGTGGAGAAAGAAGGAAAAATGTCAACAAGATCTGGGGTGGGAGATAAGAATCGCAATAAGCACAAGGATCGGGGGGGCCGGAACAAAAAAAAAAAAATTTGGGTAACCACCAAGGCCCAAACGGGAAAAAAAAAAAAAAGTTACACGGAGGAACATTTGGGGAGGGTGTGAAACCCCCTTGCCTCACCAAAATCACGGAAAGCGCGTGGCCCCCGAGATGGGAAAAAAAAAAAAAAGGGCCACAGGATAAAAAACCGAAAAAAAACCTGGAAAAAGAAAGAAATTTGGGTGAGCACAAAGTCACTTCAAGGAATGGAGGTTATCAACGGCAACAACAACTTCAGAGAAAAGAGAGAAAAAAACCAATTAAAATCCGTAACGGATAGGTGTGCTCAAAAGGGGGAAGTTAGTGAGCGTGGCCAGGACCAAAAAAAAAAAAATGCTGAGGTGGGAGAAGAGAAGCGAAACAAAAAAAGGGTCAGAGCAGCAGGGGACGTCGAAAAAGCATAACATGTTTCCGCAAAAAAACAACATTTGAGCTAACCAGGGGGAAGGGTGAGGGTGACCAAAAACGTGTCTGATGTCGTCCCGAGAAAAAAAAAACCCGTGGCAAAGGCCACGAGTGGGCTGAAGCAAGCCGGTGCAGGGAAAATCAAGGGATCAAGGATTTCTCAAAAATAAAGGGGTCGTTCGATTGACCCAAAAAGCTTTGAAAAGTGGTTGGGGTCCAGGGCAGGCGAAATGGGCCAGGGGAAAACAAGGAACCTGAGCCGGTTTGTGGAAAGAACGGGAGAACTTTCGGGGGGTCCACTCCTCTAAATAACTGGCCCACAGAATGAAAAACAAGAATCAAAAAGGAACAGCCAAGTTGCGCCTGCGCGAAAAACAGAATCTGTGCCTAAATCTTGGGAAACAAAGTTATGCTTCTCCAAAGGGTCTTGGCAGAAATCAAGGGGGGGGGGGGGGGGAGTGGGGCCCTATTCTCAAAAAGCGTATGTGACTAAAGGCGGGGGAGTCGGGCTGGAAGCGCGGGAACAAATGGTCTATCTGTTTTCAAGGAAAAGGGGGCTACAACCAAAAGGGACTCGGGGAAAGAAAGGGAGCCGCAAAGAAAAAGGAAAAAAGTGGGCAAGTTCGAAGTGAATCAACGAAAAATTGATGCTGTGCGCTTTAATGTGAAGGCAAAAAACAGAATCGCCGACCGGGGGGGGGGGGTTAAGAGAGAAATCCAAACTGGTCGTCCGTCGTTAAAAAAAAAAGACAACCCAAAAGGAACATGCAAAAGAAAAACATGCCCCAGGCACAAAACAAAAAACGGCGTGGACATACAACGATCTGGGAGGAACGGTACACCAAGAAAACCCAGGAAGTTTCGGAGCCGTGGGCAAGGAACTCGCCTCAAACGCCCTTTGGAAGGACCCCCAAACGCAAGCATCTCGCATGTGTTTGAAAGAAAATGACAAGGAGAAAAAGGGGGAACAAAAGGAACAAGATTGGGGGGTGACAAAGGGCCAAGGGAGAACAAACTCAAAAGAAAAAAACAACAGAAAACGAAGTTGGGTGAAAAACGACTGACCAATCCAAACGAAAAAAAAGACGGGGACACAAGCCGATCAAAAGGGGAGTCAAATGGGAAGTGAGGTAAAAGAAGTACAAGCATGGAAAAAAGAACCCGCATGGGGGATGAAACGAAGCGGAAAAATGCGAAAAGGCAACAAGGGAAGTTAAGTAACGGGGTACAGACAGAAAAGGGCAGCCTTGGGCCCTCGGGGTCACCCAATCACCCCTTGGGGGGGGGGGGGGAGTCCAGAAAACAAAATGACCAGGGGGGGGAAATGCTTAGGGAAGGGATACCCGGAAAAAGGGGGAAAAAAAGTGGGGTCGATGAGGAGGTCGCACAATCTACAAAGAGGGTGGGTTAGGAGGGGGGTCCTTAAAGGCCAACAAGCCAAACCAAAAAAAAAACAAACACGACAAACGGATTTGAACGGGGGAAATTCCCTAATCATGGCACTTTACAGAGTACGGGCTTCTTTTTGTACTGGTGGGGGAACGCTGTCAGGGGGCCCGGAACAGGCTTTTGGGGGGGGGGGTCAACGGGGAAAAAAACGGAACTGGAAAAAACCGTCGTCTCAAAAACGAATTGTTGACCACGAAAGGGAAGAACAAACAGCATCAAGGGGAAGAAAAAAAGAGAACAGGCTCACAAACCAAGCGGAAAACACAGGAATTGGAGTCACCAAGAGTTTGCAGGGCCAAGAGGAACAAAGGGAGGAGTCAATCCTAAAACAAAAATCAAATTGTTGAAAAGAGCTTTGCGTTCCCAAGAAACTCGCTGGAAAAACGAAAGCACCCACAACAAAACAAACTCAACCTGGAAAAGGGTGGAGAGACAGAAAAATTCAAGCTTGAAGACTAAAAAAAAAAAAGAGGAGGGGGTCCAAAACAAAAGACAGAAGAACAGATCCGTCGTTGCAGGAAACACGAAAGGTGTCCAAGAAAAAACTCTAACCTGACTGTTGAGTTACGGGAGGGTCCAAAGCCGAATTGCTACTTAAAGACCTGGGAGTGGCGAGAAAAGAAACGACTTAAAATTGGTCAGGGGGAACTAGGGATGGATAAAAAAAGAGGTGAGCCGAACTATAAAAGGCCCGGGCGAAAGAATGAAATCGCGACCAGAGGTTAGCCGAAGACCAGGGAAAATCAAAAAAAAAAAAAAAGAAGTTGCATTCAAAAAGCTGGAAACAAAGAAAATTGTTCGCGCAAACGATAAACTAAAGGGACCCAGAAACGCCAGACTGAACACTGCAAAAAGAAAAAGAAGTGGAAAGACAGGCCCGTCCAAGCAAACAAAAACCGGACTAAGAACCCCTAAAGCGAAGGAGAATTGGTGTCGTGAAACCACCTTAAAAATGCCGATCAAAAAAAAAAATCCAGAAAGTCAACAAACAAGAAAAAAAAGCAAGTCCAAAAGATCGGGGGAAATTGCAAGAGCGGCGGACGTTCGAAAGACAAAAAGGGCAAACCCACGGGCCTGGGACGGCAAAAAAAGAAAAAAGGCACAGGCTTGGAAACCCAGACCCGCATCGTGTCAAGTGCCCCACGCTACAAATCATTGCGGTCGAGCCACTTAAAAAGAAATGCATTGTGCCGAATGGGAGACCCGCACGTGACGGGGGGGCATCAAAAGCCTAGCAGAACAAAAAAGAGTGTGTCTTGAGGGTGGGGGCAAGCCCCCAACCCTTTCCTGAACCCCAACTGCAATTCCAAATAAACAAATTGAGAGAAAGGAAACGCCGCTCTACAGACCAAAAAAATCACACAAGGATCAAAAAGACCCCAACAATAGGGGGGAGTCACTCCACTCAAAAACGGAAGGTGATGACCAACCTTTGCCCTCAAATGACGAAAGATAGGGGTCCAAGAACAACAACGCCTCTCAATGCTGAAAAAAGAAAAAAGCATAAAGCTCGCGAAATGAAAAAAAAAAACAATAACAAAGGTTTCCACAAAAACTAATATTGTCAATGGTTCGTCAAAAGAGGGATCGGGGGGGGGGAACAGAAGCCGAAAAAAAAACAGAAAGACTCCTGTGGGGGTGGAAACAGACAAATCAGTGAGTAAGAAACAAACATTGACAAGACAAGAAGAGAAGGGAGGGAACAGAGCGACGAAAAAAACAAAAAAGAACGTATACGAGGCCGGAAAAGGGGATAAGGTGAATGTCCATCCCCCGTTAACCAAATCATATAACAGAAGAAGTCGAAAAAAAACCGCAGGAACTGCCCTCTTAGTCAAAAAACACCAAAAACCCGAAAAGCCAGCACAAAAGCCCCAATTTTGCTCTCCAATGGGGGGGGGGTGGAAGAACCTGTGAAAATTCGCACAAAAAGGTGTGGAAGACGTGGGCAGAGGGAAGGGGGGGGGGGGGGCGAGTCACGCAATAAGGGAAGTTGAAAAAGGAAAAAAGCAAAAGATCCCCTTGGAATCTAAGGGTGCACGGAGGGGGGGACAGAAAAAAGAGGTACCAACTTAATAATTCGGAAAAGAGGAGACGGTGGGGGTATAATAGAAAAGCAAGACGGGAGAGTATGACGTCGAGGAAAGAAGAAGGGGGGGTGACTGGCCGCAGGAGACGAGACGAAAAAAAAACAGTAGGGGGAGGAAGGAAGATACGGGCGAAAGTAAAAATCGTCGCCGCAAAAACAAATCCCAGAAGAAAAGTAGAGAGCGCAATACAATTGAAAGGGGCGGGGTCTTGCGACCAAAAAACATCAAAGGAAACAGGCAGCGCAGGGTGCGGAAGGGGAAAAAGGACAAAAGGGACGGACCTCCCCCGCACAAAGAGCCACGCGAAAAATCAACGAGAAGCAATCGAGAAAGGAAGAAAGTACCCAACGCTGCCGCTGACCATCTGGGAAGAGGTTGGGGCTACAAAAAGGAAAAAAAAGAACGGGAACAAGAAAAGGGCAAGGAGAAAAAATGTTACTCAACGTCAATCGGGGGGAACCACTTTAGGGGGAAAAGACAAAAAAGGGTGAAAGAAGAAAGAAGCGCTGGTTGGGGGTGGGCTAGAGCGCTTCGCAGAGGGAGGAAGAAAAGGGGACCGGAATTGGGGAGGTAAGGGGGTACCCGAAACGGGTGTGCACATAAGGGCGGCACCATGGGAGGGGGAATGAGCAACGGCATCGGAGGGAACTAAACCATGTTACATGCGGAGGTACTGTGGGAAATTGGGGGAAGGGGGGGCAATTGGGTGATGCAAGGGATCTGTAGAAAAAGTCACTGGTGCCGACCAATGAGTGCGCGGAAAACGTTGGGGTCGTTTGGCTGGTGGGGTCATGATTACGTGTGTGGTTCAGAAGGGGCCCTTGTCCAGACTCAAAATGGAAGTTAAAAAAGGAGGAAAAAAGAAAAAGAATACGGGGCCCCCTCGCCGGTTGAGCTTTGCTTGTGGGAGAGAAAAAAGGTCCTTGCGACCAAAGGGGTTTGCGAGCAATGGGGGAAACGTACAAAAAGAAAAGAAATATGCGACTAGGGAAAGCCTAACACGAAAAGTTGTTGAAAAAAGGGGCAGGTGTCAAGTGTCAAGGAAAAACGCCCAGGAGGTTGTGCCGAAAAATTGGTGGGGAAAAAATCAAAGCATGTGTGAAGACTCGGAAGTGGGGGAAGAGAGGAAGCCCTGTGAATGAGGGAGGGAAATTAAAGGGGAAGGGAACAATAAATCAAGGTGGACGGGGGGGCAAGCAACTCATGGGCCGGGACAGGACACGTGAGGGCGGTTACAGGGGAGGGGGCCGTGTGCATGAAGGGTAGAGGGGAAAGGGTTCGTCAGATGAAGGGATAAATGGAACAAAAAACTAATCGCGCGTGTTGGATGTAGCGGAAACAGAAGGATTTGTCGAGGATGGAAAAAAAAAGGCTACGGCGAAAAAATCCAGGGAAAACTCGGGAAAAAAGACTTGATCTGGAAGCAATGTCTAGAGCCGAAAAGAGGTTAAAGAGGGTTCAAAATAGGAGAATGCAAACGCGGATCAAATACAACAAGAATAGCGATGCCCTCAGGGAAGGGAAAGCGATAAACAGCTAATGCGAAAAAGGAAAAAGTCCAGTGGTATGGCTCGGACCCAGAAAGCACGTTTTGGAGAAAGCGAGAAAAGCGTGGCCCGAAAAACAATGTGAGAAGAGGGGAAAAAAGCAAGAGGGAGGGGAAAGACTCCAAACAAGGGTGTTCAATGTTTAGTTCATCAAAAAAAACAGTATGGTAACGAGGAAGGGACTGCAGGAAAGTAGAGAGAATCTACGTTGTCCGGGGGAAAACGGAACAAAAAAGCCGGCAAAAGTGTGCAACGGACTGAGTGGCAGTGAACGGGACAAGAAAAAAAAGGGGGGGTTGGGGACGAAAGGGAACCCGCCATGAAGGACAAAGACAAGAGGAATAAAAAAGAGACCAATCGGTTGCGCCCCGCCGACCACTAAACAATTACAGAACAAAACTATTGGGGGATGAAAAAAAAGGGAAATAAAAACAGATGCCCCTGGGAAAAAAGAAAGCCCAGGATGTAGCTTGAGGGTAAGTTCCGGGGGTGCTATCAACCATGCAGGGGGGAAGAACCAAGGATTGGGCTTACATTGCTGGACAAGATTAGAGAAAAAACACTGCATGAAACCCAAAAAAAAAAGAAACTTGGATCTCAAGACGGCACTAACGCAGCACCTCAAAGGTGCGGCCGTTGGAGACGGACCAAAAAAAGGGTGGCCCCTGGTGACAGAGATCGCAAAAAAAAACCTTAGAGAGAAGATGCTAATAAGGAAAATTTGAGACGTCATTCGGAGGAAACGGCAGGAATGTGAAAAGCCCAAAAGAAGGCGACGAAAAAGGGTGGGTGGTGGGGGAAAAGGAAATGCCATGCAAGTACATGGCTAAAAAGAGGGAAGGTTGGACGGAGCACGACGACGTAACACAGGGGTGGTTCACAGGGAGAGTGAACCCCGAGGGGATTGATGAAAAGGACAATAACAACGGCCCTCGACATTCATCACACTGGGCGAGACTGCTTTGCAGAGAGGTAAACTACCGGGGTGATCACCCGTAAGAGAACCCGGCGCACCCGAAGGGGAACCATAGATGAGAAATTGGAAAACAAGGAAGACTCCCGTCCCAGACGCGTATGGCGTATGGAAAAAAGGCACAGACCAAAAACTGTCGCCCGGCGAGGCGGGGTAGGGAAAAAAGAATCAGGAAAAGCGTGGGTACGCCGACTGGACAAACGAAAACGCGTACAGATAAACTGTTGTAAAAGGAACGCGCTCGGTCAAACAGGGGGAGGCATGAAACTGAGGGGAAATATGGTGAAAAAGGGGAGGATCCTCCCGTCTAGGGAAAAAAGGGGGAACCGCACAACCCAAAGGGAAAATCATAGAGAACAGCAAACCACCCAGGGGAGGGCCACGGAAAAAAAGAATGGGGCACACTGCTCTGGTGGGAAAAGAGAAAAAACTTCACCGTTTGGAAAGGAGGGGGCGAAAAAAACCAAAACTACGGGGCATGCCCAGCACCAGGAATAAGGAAAAAAAGAAAGTGCATGATCAGACGAAAAAAAAAAAAAAAAGAATCAAGTTTGTGCGACGAGATGCAGAACACGGACGGGGGGGGGGGGTCCAAACTAGTGAGAAACGGACCAACGAGCGCTCCAGAACGAGGGGGGAAGAAAAAACGTCGAGAGGTCCGGGGTCGGGGGGAAGAAAAGTCTCACACAAAAAAGGAGGGAAAATAAGAAAAAGAAAAAAAACGAAGAAGAAGGGGTTAAAACACCACAGGAAAGGGTCGGTCCGAGGGGTCGAAGTGCCGCTAAATATCTCTGGGGCCATCGCAGGAGGAGGCAGGAAAAAGCCGAAAGGAGAGACACAATGTCTCACAGTGATTATCAGGAAAGTTAGTCATTTTAAGGGAAGGTTTTGACCAGAAAAAGGGGGGGGCGACAGAGGAACAGATGGTCAGGATTGCTCGATAAGGACCGGCGAAAAAAAAAAAAAGCTTTTTGGGACAAACGAATTCTAAAAAAGACAAGGGGGAGATGGAAAACGAACTCTAGTGGTGGGGGGGCCGGGGAAAAGCATGGCAAGTGAATCGAACTAATCGGAAAGGTCCATCCGTCGGTTCAGCGCCCAATCGATCTGGGGGGGGGGAAAAGATCGCGGACAAAGAACAAAGGTTTTGATCGGGAGGAGGCACGCAGATGGTCAAGCCGGGGACAAAAACTCGAGATTCGGCGACCCCTCCATAGGGGGGGGAGGGGACGGGCAACATCGTACCCTGAAAATAAAATGGACAGAAAGAAGGTGACGGACGCACAAATACGACAATTGTTCCAGAAAGAGAAGGGCAACGCCAAAAGGGGGGGGGGAGAAAAAACGATCAGCAGGGAGCGGCAGATGACAGGACAAAGACGGGGGCGCCGTCAGGACAAGTTGAAACACAGATGCCTAAAAGGGCCGGGGGGGGGAAGGCCCTGATTGGCATGGTTACAATAAGAGAAAAAAATAATGTGGGGTACCCGGAAAAGAAGGGGGGAGGGGGAAAAAATTCAGTGGCCGGAAAAACAAGAAACCTATGGCCGAACGAAAGGAATTAAGAAAAAAACCACAGGAAGGGAGGTAAATCTGGGTTGCGGTAAAAAAATCCCTGACACACGTTTTGAGAATGATCAGGCGAACCCACCACGAAGGTCCAAATCCCCAGCAAGGAGAAGCACAGAAAGGGATCTGAAGAAAAGGCAGGAAATACACAAATTTTTGGGCACATAGGCAAAAACGCTACAACACAAAAAACCCCGGGGCGGGGAAGGAACAAAAGCAAAAGGGGACCACAACGATCAAAAGCTGCGGTGTTGAAGGCAGGCTTCCTAAAGAAGAAAAAAAATTCCTTAGAACACCGCATGGAAGCGTAAAAAAGGAGGGGGGAAAGAACCAGGCATTACGATCCACTCCATTTCAGGGAAAAAAAAAGGGACCCGGTGGGGTCCAATAAAAACCCCCAAAAAGGGGTTGGTTTGGGGGGATCAGAAGCCTGGAAAGGGAGGCTGTTCCCGGGGGGGAAAGCCGGGGTGGGGCCCGAAAGCGGTTGTTAGAGGACACGAAGGATGCCGCACAAAAAAGATACCTACGGGGGGAGAGTTGGGGGGTGCTGAAGTGCAAAAAAAAAGGAGGGCGGCCACCCCCCTTAAATCCATGACCACAAGGCCGGGACAAAGTGAAAAACTTTTGTCCGAAGGGTAAGTGGACGCTTGGTGTGTAACCGACCAGAAAAAAAAACGAAAATCTCGGAGGGGTTGTACAACACTGAACATTGAAAAAAAAGGTACGGAAGTGGGAGGGCGCCCGGGGAATCCGCTGGGAATTGGGGGGGGACCACAGGAAAGGGATGAAACTCTCCAACGACACACCTCAAGGGAGGGAGAAGAAAGCAGCGGCGGGAAAAAAAAAAAAGACCAAAACCTTTGGGGAGGTAAACTGGGTGCGCCGTCACACCGATGGGGGGGACTGATCTGGGGGGCTCGCAATCAAAAAGACGCTAAAGAGAAAAAATAAACACGGACAAAAGGTAACAAAAAGGGTGATACAAACCGTAGGATAGCGCGGAGAACAAAAGAAAAGAAGGGGGAGGTGCGAACGAAAGTGGGGGAAACCACAATCACCTCTCGGGAAAAAACAGCCCTTGGGTGACCGGCACTGAATCCGAAAAAAAAGGCATCCAAGGTGGGGAGGAAGATGTTGGAAGAGGGATTGTTCGAAAGGAGCTAGGGGAGCCCGGCGCAACGCGGCAAGCAACAGCCCCACCAAAAAAGCCCGAGCAAAATGTCGCGGCCACAAAGGGGAGAAATAAGGGAGAGTTAAGGAGAACTAAAACAGAGGGGGAAACACAAGCTTGTAAAAAAGGAAAACGAGGACCCAAACTCCCAACTAAAATCAACGACAACGGCCAGCGGGAAATGTCACGACACCATGGCAAACAGAAAGGAGAATCCAGGAGAATCACCAAAAAAAGGCCACGGGGTCCTACCCACGGTCAGGCGAAAAATCGAAATGCCGCAAAAGAAAAGAAAGCGACCCTCATAAAGGAGGACAGGAGGGAAGGTTCACGAAGAGGGGTGGCATGGGGTCCAGAGCACTAAATCACGGGGGGGGGGTCGGGGGGGGGGGGAATAGTGCAAAAGCAAAAGAACCACCCTAGGCCCAACTCAGGCAGGGAGAAAAAAAGACCACAATTCATTGGGGGGGCCAGGCCGTACTTTCAACTACTGTAGGGGACCACGGCGACACAGAGGGAGAACTGGGGAAAAATCATCAAACCCCAACCAAGGCCCAGGGCCTCACGACAAGACATGGGAACCATTGCGAGACCCCAGGAAATGAGAAAAAAACCAACCCGCAAGAAAAAGGAAAAAAAAAGGGGAAACTAACCAACAAAATGGGGACCTACAACTGCAATCGGTACGGAAAAGAACAAGACGAGTCAGATTGCCAACACAAGTACATCGGTCGCCAAAACACCAAACGCGAGACATAACCATTGACACACGGATCTCAACCTGTTAATTGGTTGAACAAGGGAGAAACCCAGTCGAATGAGTACCAAAAGGGGAGTAATCGAGCCGAGCCTTTGGGTGAAACCCTGACAGGGTGGTAAAGGTTGACGAACCAACCTCAAGCAAAAATCCATGGGGGGAAGGGAAGCACGTCGAAGAAGTGCTTGCCAAACAAACTCAAAAGGGAAAAAGAAGCAAACTTGCTTTAAAAAGAACTTTTACCCCAACCCATCTGGGGGAACTCTGTCCGACTGACTGCAAACAAAAACAAAGACAGGGGGGTCATGAAAGAAAGCGAGCTATAAACTCAGTTAGAGAGTAACCGTCACACAAAACGCGGGACAAGAAGAGCAATTATGAGCAAAAGATGCGGTCGTGGGGTGGAAAGCCGTGTGGCGAATGTCAGTGTGGACGGGGAAAAAGGACCAGTGCCAAACCAAAATGATTGAGGGCAACCCTGTTGGGGGGACGGAAGGAAAGGGGGCCCGTTGGAAGAACGGGTCGCCACGCCAAAACAAGCAATAGGCTGGTATCGAGCACCGTCCGGGGTTTGAAAGGGGGGGAAGAGTCTGATCGACTCCAATGGTGTGGACGGCGCTAAGGGGTTGGAGCATCCAACACCAAACGGAGAGGAGAAAACCGAGTAAAGAGGAAAATCAAACAATGACAAGGGGGGGGGGGTACTCCGAGACATAAAAATATCCCAACAAAGGAGGACAAGAGCAAACAGATTGGAAGTGGGTCTTGCTACTCAAAACAGGAAAAGTGAGAAACAGCCAAGGGGGTTTGGAGGAATCGTTCGGCACATCGCCCAAAGGGACAGCAAAAAAAAATAAACGACCAAAGGGCGACTAAAGGGAGGGGAACAGAAAAAGGAAAGCCAGGCAACAAAGGCTAGACCGAAATAGGGAGCAGGGGCGTTAAAAGGGGGGGGGGGGGGAAAATCGGTTCAGTAGGAATGGTAACAACAAAGGGGGGGGGGGGGAGTTTGGGTGGCAGAAAGCCGCGAAAGCACCGCGGCAAAACGGTTGGTTGTGGGGGCAGGCTTCACAAGAGGGGAGTCGGGGGGTCCTGTGCTTTGAAGGGGGGCGGTCCCTCAACAACATTGGTGGCAACACAAAGGAATATGTTCATGACCACTGAACGAAGCAAATCACGAGGGGAAAAACTAAAAAAAAGGAAAAGTATGCAGTAATCAAGGGGGGACAGGGAAATGACAACCGAGCGGGCACCCAGGTTGGGGGAGGAGAGGGGGAAGGTCGGTCAACTAAAAAGGACAAAAGGGGGGGGGGTTGAAAAAAGCGACCGGAGAAGGCCCGCCGGGGCAAAGCTTTGGGGGTGAAAAGCCGGGAACGGGGGGGGTTGAACTGCGGGTTGTTAGGGGAAGGGGACTTTCCCCAAAATAGGCCAAAAGGGGGAGGTACACAGTCAGAAAAGGCAAACGCTTGGGAGGAATAGACACGTCCCACTTGAATCTTCTTTGTCCAGAGGAATGAACAGGGGAGACAATGATCACCGGCAGGGAACTGGCACTGGGGCTAGGGGGGGGGGGGGAAAACCAAACCTTGCCAAAAGGAATCCCAAGCAGAGGTGCAACGTGGGGAAAAAAAGCCCGAAAAAGAGAGTGCAATCGAAGGATCGTGTTTGGAAGAAGTATAAGGGGGTCTAGGCATGAAAGAGAAAACCCCCTGAGTTAAAAAAAAGAGGGGAAAAAAGCTTTGCGGGGCGTGGGGCAAGGGGCTCTTGGCCGCCAATGGAAACAGTGGGGGGGAAGGTAAGTGGGGATTTCAGGGGGTTTAATTGCCCGGCAATGAGGGGCGGGCATTGGGATTGAAAAGGGGGAAAGCACTGTGATTGTGGAAAATGGAACCGCGGATAAGCGAGGGCACCGCGACTGGTGGGGGACGGGGAGAACAGGAGCGTCAACGTTGGGTAAAACACGCCGCCATAGAAAAGTCTGTTCACATCAGGAGAGGATGAAAAGCGAAATTGTCGGCGCAAGGGGAAGGGATGGGAACCAGCGGAAGGAAAAGTACAAGCACCAAGTAGGGGAGTCCTCGGTTCAAAGGGGCCCGCACTCAGATCAGGATAGTGAAAAAACCTTAAAATTGACAAAGGTGTAAAAACTGCAAGACACACGCCACAAGCGAGGGAAAAAGCTGAAACATGGAAAAATGCCAGGTGAGCATTTGGACTCAAAAAGGGGTGATAACAAGACAAAAAAAAAGAGGGGGGAAAAAAAAGGAGTCACATAGTACGAAAAAAAAGGCTTGGGGGCGAACGGCTTGAACAGGAGAGCATGGGGGAAGGGGGGAAACTTGCGTGGTCAACAAAAAAAACAGCCGTCCAACCTAAAGAGCCCGGACGGAAGGGTGACTGGAAAGTCAGGGGTCCAAGGGCGCCAACATTGCCCACGGTGGAAGGTCATCACAAAACGACCAGATAGGGGAGATAATACCCTCAAACATCGAAACCCAGCAAGGGGGGAGTTGACCACTCAAAAGGAAAACCGGAAGAAACAGAAAGTGGAACCAGAAAGGGAAGAAAAAAAGGAGTGAAACAACCAGCCAGTTTAAGAGAAAATGTATGGTACGAAAGGAGGTGGGGGGGAGATCAAGATGCCTCGGGAAGAGACGGCATGCACAAAAAGGGAGAACCGGAGTTTCTGTACCAATGACCAAAGCCTGCCCAGAAAGAAAAGCTTGTATAGCATGCCCCCGGGCAGGCGGGGGGGGGTTTGAGGGAGACTAACGGGGGGGCCGGCAATGGTATGAAGGAAGGGGACTCTGACCAATGAGGGGCCCGGGAAAAAAAGGAATCAAAGGATAGGGGAAAAAACTATGGACATCTTAGCAAGCGGGAGGTAGGGCAAAGTGTCTGGGGAACCGAAAAATAGTCGACGCCCCGGTGGGTGTCGACGTTAAGGAAGAGCGAAATAAAACGTGGGGGCAAAGGAAAAAAGAAATATACCATGTTTGGTGTTTGGGCAAGCGGCGGATGTAACCCACGGGGCTAGGGGGGGACAACATGAAAAAGAACATCGAATGAAAAAAGAGGCCGGTAGTGCGAAAGGGAGAACACCCTGCAGGGGATTGGAACGAAAGGACGAGCAAACCGAAATAAAGGAAGGGTGCGGCGCCGGAAAAGGGGGGAAACATAGAAAGGCAGTGAATTGGATCGAAAACCCCGTCAAAAGAAAGGGGGCAGACCACGAATGCACGGAAACCAAATGGTGAGCACGCCCGTATGGAAAAAAAGGGGGGAGGCAAAGAAACTTGGTACCAGCACTGTGGCAGCACTGAAAAAGCCACCAAACTCCAAACTGCTGCCAAAAACGGCAGAGTGGGGTTCCCAAAAAAGAACCGGCACCACGTCAGTGACGTTGGGGGAAGAAAACGCAAGATGAAAACGGAAAAAAAAACAAAAAAATCAATGCGAAGAAGGAAGGTTAGCAGCAAAAAACAACACGTCAGCGCAAACCAAAACCGGTTCACAAACCTCAAGGCACAGGGAGTGAGAAGCCAAGAACTTGAAGAGGCAAGGCCGATCAAAGCGAAAGGGAAAACTTTGTGTAACTCTGCAAATCGCAACGGGTCACCAGCAAAATTACAAAGGGGAAAAAGAAGCAATTGCGGATCAGCGGAAAGGAAAAGGTTGTAGATGGAATCAAAGGAAAAAAGAGCAGAAATGTGAACGGCAAGGGGGGGGTAAAAAGTATCTCACCACGAAGCCGAAAACCACGTTAAGGAAAAGACTGGCACACGAGGCGAAAGTGTCCGGGTCTTGTATACTCAAGGGACAGAAAAAACAACAAAACACGAGGAGGGAGAAAATAGGACGAAGAAAAACTGAAAGGACGTGGGGGGGGTCCAAACAAAGAGGTCGGTCGAAAAGAAGTTCTGCGCATCCGGCAATCGTGAGACCACGCAGGGAAAAAGCACGGCGTCGCCAAAAAAAAACTTGCATAAATTGTGCGGGTCCTGATCCGACGGGAGGGAGTGAAAACTTAAAAGCGGTTGGGAAAAGGAGGAGGCCTAAAAGGAAACCCGTGGGCAGGGGCCGATTGGAAAGGGAGGGATCAAAAAAAAAACTTTTTTGTAATTTTTGGCCCAATGACCCTCAGAAAGTTCCGTGAAGCCCGAGGGAGGCTGGAGGTGGTGGGCACAGTTCGGGCAATAAAAATGGCAAGTGAAAGGGACTGCGACTCCGCCTTTAAAAAAATCTGAATTGTCAAGGGCGCACAGACAAAACAGAAAAAACGGGAAAACCAATGGGGTTAAGGAACCGGCCAGGTTGAGAGAATGGGACTGGAAGCGAAGATTCGGGGCGGAGCGCCAGGCATGAGCCGAGGGGAAAAACATCATGGGGGGGGGACAAACTCCACGGGTCCAACGAAATACTTAAAGCGGGGAGGGGGGGGAGATCAATAACAAACAGTTCGAAATGTGGCGTGGGGAAACAAACGGGCGCAATTGATGGGAAAGAATGTACTCGCGTAAAAACTAAAAAAAAAAAAAAAAAATAAAAAAAAACCCAAACCCACCACCCCCGGAGCCAACAAAACACAAAAATCGCCAGGAGGCGCGTCTGGAACAGGGGTACGCTTATCGATGTAGATATTTGTATAAAAAAATAGAAAAACCCGGGGAGATCTCAAAACAGGGGCCGTAGGTTATGAAAGAACAATTTATGAAAAAATAAAAATGGGGAGAGGGAAAAAAAAACCCAAGGCGATCTGGTGTGAGGAGGGGTCAGAACAACCGGGTTCGGAAGAAGAAAGCGCCTCACCCGAAAGACAAACAAAGAAAAGTCAATTAGGAAGAACTTGGGGCAAGGGCCCAACACAGGGGGGGGGTGGGTTCCAAACGCGTGACCCATGGGGAAGCAAGAAAAAAATGAAAAAAACAACACGGCAAGGGATTACGGCCGACCCTCCAGAAGACGAATCAAAAGGAGGCGGTGACAGACGAGGGGAGGAGCCTTCCGTAGAAAATGAAAAAAAAAAGCGGGGGGACATGGAAACCAAAAAAAAGGGTCATTCGCATAAGTGGGGGCTGAGTTGATGGGGGTAACAACGGCCATCAGGGGGGGGTCAATTGCAAGGGGGGGGAAAGGGGGCATAAAAAAAGAAAGTGATTTGAGTCAATGTCCGGGGGGAAAAAGGCGTGGGGCACAGGCCACGAAGGGGGTTAGTATGGAAGAGCACAAGGCCAAAGGGGGGGGAGAGGAACTGGGGTAAGTGGCCACCAGAAAAGCGTGAAAAACCAGGGAAAATAAAAGAGGGACACGGCCAGGGTCGGGACAGGAGAAAGGTCGGTGGGGACGGAGGGGGGGGCCCCGCCCCCCACATAAAAACAGTGTCAGTCCTCTTGTCCAAGGAAGACGAACTAAACCAGGGATCAAAATACCCCCGTGGGGGAAAAAAAAGGGAGTGAAAGTTGACCTCGACTGAAAAAAAGACCAACATGGGAAAGGGAGGTGTCACCCCCTGAAAAAGCGTGGGCGGGCAAAGCACCAAACAGAAAAGGGGAAAAAAGGTGACGGGCAATGCACTTCACCGGTAACGAGCTTGGGCGGCTACACAGAAAGGGAAATTGGTCAAAGGGGGGGCCTGGCAGAACAACGGGTCCAAAATTGGGAAAATGTACAAAAAAAACAAAACCAGCCAAACGAGGGGTGAAACTTAAAAAAAGGAATATCCGAGACTGGACCGGCCGGAAAAGAAAAAGTGACCTCTCAAAAAAGGGGCCCTCGTCCTTGCCCCCAATGAAAGATGCGTAACAGAACAGATTTGGACGAAAAAAGGGCAAAACCCAAACGAAGGAAGGTGGCGAGGAAGGGTTGCAAAATGTTAGCAACACTGATCTCAAAAAAGGGATCCGGGCGTCCAAAACCAGAAAACAAAAGGCGACCCGCCTTTCCAATTAAGATCCCACTTGACCCCAAAATAACCCTGATGGGATCCAATAAAAAGGAAACTCGTGACGGACAAAATACCTGAAATAAATGCCCATGAAAAAAAAAAAAACTCCAAAAGAAAACCTACCGGGTAAAAAAAACCCGAAAAATAATAAAATTGAAGGCAAAAAACAAAGAAAGGGCTAGAGCGTGTGTTAAAAGAAACCCTAGCCTTCACGAAGGATAAACAAAGAAATCAGGATTGAACCTCAGACGGGGTCGTAGAAGATCCGGTAAAAAAAGAAAAGAACCAGGGAACAAAACCGCCAGAGAAAGAATCGGAGTTATAGGGGATGGATTGCGGAACCGTAATGAAGGAATGAGGAAACGAGGGTAGAGGACAAGGGGGTTAGAGTAGAGGTAATGTGGAAAAAAAGTGTAGGATCCTACAACTCGCGGAAAGAAGAAGAAGAAGAAGCCCAAGGTGGTGGTGGTGGGAGAGAAGGGTATGATGAAAGAATGCAGAAGAGAGAACAGGAAGTAAGGAAAATGAAGGAGAGCGGGGAGAGGACACAACGAAAAGGACGATGGGGAGCGGTTGGGGGGTGGATGCACAACGTGTTTGTCTCCACGTGGAACCCGGGAAAGAGTGGGGAAAGTAAAAACCAACCAGAAAAGCCTCCAGTAATGTTGTTAAATGGGATCAAGCATGGAAATTTAGAAAAAGGTAAGTGTTAGTTTTAACTATTGGGGAACAAAGGTCCTCGCAAAACAGTCCCGCAAAGTTGAGGGGGGGAAACCGAAAGAGAGAACACCGAACTGTAGTGGGGTGATCATATGGCTTTCCTCATGCGACCGCCCTAACTCAGGGAGAACAAGGACCCTAACTATCAAAACACACCACCGACCAAAAAATCAAAGAGGACCAACAAAAAAGCCGAAATAAAAAAAAAAAAAAAATCCATCCCTCTCGTCAAATGTGAAAATCCTAAACCGTAAAAACAAAAGCCTTCACTCTAACAAGCAAACCTAAAGGCAAATAACAGGCAGGGAACTGAGCCAATGGGAAAAAATGGGCCATGGTCGTCAACCAGATGAATTCTGGGGGAAAGGGAGAAAAGACTAAAAAAAAAAAAGGTTCATAACCAGCAGTGTTTTGTAAAAAAAAAAAGAAAAAAAAAAAAGAATAGCAATCAGGAAGCAAAAGGAAAGAGGAAAACCACAAAAACACGTAGCGAAAAAAAAAAAAATACTGCCAAGCCAAGACAAAACTGGAAAAAAAAAAAGAGTACACGAGGGTAAAAGGCAGGGAAAAACATGACAGTGGGACCATCGGAGCAGCGACATAAAAAGCGGGAAAACAAAACACGGAGCGGAGGGGGGGCAGAAAACCAAACAAAGGCTGAGGGAAGGCGTTGCGGGTAGGGCGAGAAGAATAATGTGAAGGTATCACAAAAACCTGTGGCGGCAAGCCGGGTAAGTTTAGGAGGGGGGGACAGCACAACAAGGGAAAACAAAAAGGGGAACATCAAACATCGAGTATGAAAAAAGAAGTTAGGGAATCCGGGAAAAAGAGAGAAAAAAAAGGGGGTAAAATGCCGCCCGGACAAAAAACAACAAACGGAGGGGAGTGCGAGAAAGAGATACGGGGGTCGAAAAATGACCAAAAGGGAAGAATTACAGGAAGACAAAAAGACACAAGTGCCGCAACTGCAGGGAAAGAAATTGAGAATACGGGGTAGGCTACAAGAAGGGCCAGCCAAAAAAGGGTGAAAGAAAAGGAGAGAGGCAAAACTGCGTCAAACAAAAAGAATCGGCAACGCCTAAGTCAGAAACAAAAGAGGGGGTGGGAAAAAAAGAAAAAAGAACACTGGAAACGCCTGGAGAAGGAAACGGTTGGGGAAAAAATGCAAACAAAAACGGAAGGGACAAAAAAGCAGGGGAGGGATCGGACCCAGGTTATATGGGGGTAACAAAAAAGGGGGGGGCTGGGGCAAGCCAAGCCCGCAGGAGCAAAAGCCCGACAAGGGGGGGGGCGACCAGGGGGATACGGGGGCAAAAACGAGGGGAAAACGGCTGGGGGAGGGAGGGTGAACCAAAAAGATGGTGGGACAACGAGGAGGGTGGCCGGACGACCTAAAAAAGGGAGAGAAGCAGAGGAGGGGGGACGAACAGGGAAAGATTCAGGGGAAAAAGGGTTATTGGAAAAAGACTAAAGGACAGGTGGCGGTGTTCGGGAGAGCGTGGAATAAGAATCCAGGTTTGTACCTCCCAGGACAGGCGTTAAAAAAAACGCCAACTCCTGGTGGGGGGGTTTCGACGGGGAGGAACGGAGGTGGGGGAGAAAAGACTGTACTGTTTATCAAAGGGGGGGGAACCAAAGGAAAGACGGGGGAAGAGTTTGAAAATTGAGAAAAAAAATTTCAGCGCTGAGGGTAGCCAGGGTCAAGGGAAAAGAAGAACATACCCGGAAGGCTCGCGGGGGCCGGGGGGGAGAAAAAGTTGCTAGGGGGGCAAGGCCCTGTGCATCACAAGTCTCAGACAAAAGAAAAAGTGCGAAATAATTTAAGAAAAACTGCAAAAAAGATGAGATTAAACAAGAGCGGGTTACTGGGGAGGGAGGCCTGAGCGGTAAGGGGAAAAGGGGCATGTATAAAAAAAAGGGGACAGGGGAAACAAGCAAAAGCGCCAAGGGGGGAGGGGCGAATCAGGGAGAGTCGTGGTTCCTTCCAAGAAAACTGGAGGGTGCCCAACTGGGGCCGTTGGCAAAGGTCAAACAGGAGAAAGTAGTCAAGAGAAAGTGAGGGGAAGTAGGACACATATCAAAAGGCTAGAAAAGAAAAAGGGGAAACGTCGAAAAGGGGAGGTTCCCCGTCGCCGTCCTTTGTTGAGGGGAGGGGGGCGCAGCAAAAAAATTCGCCCCCACAGACAGAAAAAGAAGTAAAGAATCGGGAAAAGGAGGGAAAAAACGAAGTACTGTGGGAAAAGCCTGAGGAGGTAAAGAGGATGGGAGTGAAAACAACCTATCAAGAATCAAGGACAAGAAAAAATCAGGGGGCCCAAGAAGCTAAGAGGGGGCGAATGTCATCCCTTGAAAAAGGGTGTGGCTCAGGAAAAACGAAAAAAGAATTGGGCCCCAAGAAAAAAAAGGAAACACTGCCGGTGAAGAAAGCCAAGGTTTCGCGGTTGAAAAAAAAAGAGGAAAATACTCCATCCGTGGGGGGGGGGTCCAAAAGGATGAAAAATGGGAAATACGCAACAAAAAAAAGGACCCAAAAGGGCGGAGGCTAAATATCTACAGTGGATTTAGTTTTTTTCAAAACACCAGCCGGTAAAAAGTGTCCAACAGAAAATGGATATGTGGAAAGTCCAAAGCAGTGGGCAAAACAAAAAAGAAAAAAAAACACGCACCCGTAAATGGGGCCGACCTGAAAGAAAAAAGCAGCATTTGGAAGGACCCCACTCGAAAACAGTCCCCCCGGAACAGAAAGCAAAAGGGAAAACAAATTTGGGGAAAAGATGTAGCAAAAATTAGGAACCACCCCGAGTGAAAACGGTGGGAAACCGGGGGAGAGAAACTAAAATGCTAATAAAAAAATCACCCTCAGTAAAATGGAACCCAGGATACGGATGGCTTTAATAAGGAAAAAAAACAAGAACATGAAAAAAACGCAAAGGAAAAGGGAAACTTGAAAGGGGGTCTGTAAAAAAAAATCAGGTGTCGGCAGTTGGGCAGGGGTCTCCCTTGACCAAAGAACTGTGGGGCCAAATGGGGGGAGGAACGAACCGAGAAAAAGAGCCCTGGGGGGAGAGAATGCAGCGGAGAAAACGGAAAAGGACATGGGGGGGGGTCGAAAGAAAAAAGACACAGAGATAAAAAGAAGTGGGGGCCATAGGACCCCATTCCGTCCCAACGAAAGGAAAAAGGGGACCGTTGTCAGGAGGGAAGAAACACAGGTTTTTGGCAACGCCTTGGAAAAAAAAGGGCGAGCGAAAAAAAAAAAAAGAGGTGAACCTAAAGCAGGTGGAAGTCATACAACGGCCAAGAAAAGCGTTGACAAAAAAAATAAAAAACCGAAAGCACAAAAAACAAGAGAACTGGCGGCAGTCCTCCTGCGGCACATAGAGAGAAAACTTGAGCGTAAAAGGGGGGACGAGGAGCCTAAACGGGCCAAAGAAAGGTGCAATGGGTCCAGTAAAAGCAAGACAACAGGAATACGCCGAGGGAAAAAATCGAACCCGAGCAGAAAAGGGAAGACCTTAAACAAGAACTCCAAAGAAGGGAAAGGGCAAAAAGCACCACCTTTGGAAAAGGGGGAAAATCCAAACTTGGGGAAAAACAAACAGCGGGAGCCGGAATAGAAAAAAAAAAAGCCAGGCGAAAAAGACAAAATGGTGCAAAAGGGAGATGGGACTAAGTCCAGGGGGGGGGGGGGGGGGGGGGGGGGGTGGGGTGGGGGGTAACGTCCCAAAACAAAAACAAGAACAACTATCGGTGTCGTAAAGCAACAAAAAAAAAACCAGGGCACGTGTAAAAAATCACTTAAAGCTGGGAAAAGGGAACTCGTGGTAGGAAAAAAGGAAAAAAACATAAAAAAACCTGCAAACTGGTGAATCGCCGAATCGAAGCACACATTGGTCAACCCACACATGAAAAACGAAGATGATAGAAACCAGGGGGGGGCTGGCTACTCGGATAGGCACCAGCCACGGCAAAGAAAGGAAAAAAAAAAATAAAGGCCGCGCCGAGACACGACCCTTCACTAGGGAGCCCCAAAACGTCCGGGGCACGAGGGGAAGAAAACCAACTGAGGAGTCAAAAACAACAAAACATGAAGAGGAAAAGAGAGGAGAAACAGGTAACATGAAAACGGGGGAAAAAAAAAAAACAAAAAAAGGGGGGGGTCCGGATAGTGGGGAGAAGTCATTCCAATCCTCGGGCCAAAAAATAAGGGCCAGACCCTGCTTGAAGAAGGGATCAGCTTTCGGGAAAAAGTGCATCAAATTTCTGGGAGGACCATTGGGGGGGGGAAAAAAGGGAGGAAAAAAGTTCCCAGGGGGATGTGGAAACTGCCCGGGAGGAGTTCACAACACGGGGGGGTAAACCCGTGGCAGTAAAGGGGGAAGAAGGATCTACCACCCGGGGGGGACGGAAAGGGAGGTTCCGGATTGCATCACAATACCAGGGATGAGAACAAGAAAGTACAGATGAGGGGTGGAAAAGGAATCGCAAAGAAAAAAAAAAAACTGGGCTTCAGTGCAAAACAAACTCGCCTTGTGGGACAGAGGGCTGTTGTAGGGGGAAAAACAGGGTGAAAAATAACTGCAAGAAGGGAGAAAAACCAAAAAAGTACTAAGGAAAAGCAAATGTGACAGCACGAATGGCTGGGGAGACAAGCCTGTTAAAAGAGCGAGAAACAATCCTGACAACCGACAAGAAGGGGTAATGCCACCACAGGAAAGAGGGTTAACGAAAAAACAGAGAAAAAGGGTAATCACGGACGGAGTCGTCAATAAGACTCTAGGTTCTATCTATTGCAAAGGGCGGAGACAAAAAAGGAAGCCAACCAATGAGGGGGAGGGAAGGGCAGACACAAAATCCAGGGAAAGGGTCTCGGGAGACAAAGGAAACCAAGGGTGCCAAGGGATCGGTTATGTTTGCAGAACTCTCAAAAAAAAAAAAAAATACGGGGGGTGATAATCAGGAAAGGAAAAAGAACCCATGGCATAAGGGGTGAGTGAAATGCAGACAAAAGAAGGTCCGATGACCGTCAGAAAAGAGACAAAAAAGGGAAAAAGGGGAAAACAAAAAAAGTAGGTTGGGGAAAAGGGGGCACAAAAAGCCCACGTTCGGGGGGGCAACGAACCAACAAAAAGCTGGGGGCCGCAAAAAAAAAAAACCAGAAAGATCGACGAAGGTACGGGGGCGCTCCACGCATTTCCCAAAAACGGAAAAGGGGAAAAAAAATTTTAATGTTCATCAAAACCGGATATACACCGAAGGACAACCCTTGAAAAATTTTTGGAACCCGCGGGGGGAGGCAATGAAAACGGGGTCGCCTAAGAGTAAGCCATTCACACAAAGAACAAGGGAAAGGCAAGCGGATGCGGTCTAAAAGTGGTTCGCTTTGGCGTTTCGTCGGGACGGGCTGTGTACGGAAAAAAGTGTCACGTAGAAACTTGTTTGGGGTTTGTGGGGGGGGGGTGTGTTGTTGGAGACAATCCCACCAAGGAAGGGGGGGGATTGCACTTAGTTCCGGGGTCAAGGAGCCCTGGGGTGGGGGAACGGGGAGTGGATATAGTTCGGCAAAAAAGAAGAAAAAGCGGCACGGGTGCCCAGTGGGGGTTTGAAAACCAAATAAAGTGATGGGGATCTTAACACCTGGGAAAAAGAAACATCGGAAAAAAAAAAAGCGGAAGGGGGAAGTTTGTGATAGGAACAGAAAACGTCCGGGTGTGAGTGAACCAAAAAACCGAAAAAAGAATAAACCTCGATCTCGAATTAAATCCTCATACTACCGAAAACGGTCAGAATTAAGGAACCTGGGAAAAGAATGGGAAAAAATTTAACCCTGTCAAAAGACCGAACCCAAACAGGGACGAATGGAAAGTGATCCAAAAAAAAAAAAAAGAGGGTTGGAAGGGGAAAAAAAAAAAGAAAAATAAAGTCAACTTTCATTAAAGGGGAACACTATGTGAGATCTTGAGGGCCCAAATCTAA
>Ga0179593_1497261_pt1 | contig 26311 bp, 25 predicted proteins | sample CZODoug2_1_08_16_FD_185931 | JGI IMG/M metagenome (GOLD analysis project Ga0179593, IMG submission 185931) | Vadose zone soil fungal communities from Angelo Coast Range Reserve, California, USA - CZODoug2_1_08_16fungal (PacBio error correction) | ecosystem: Environmental > Terrestrial > Soil >...
GGAGGAGATCGCGGCTTTATCTTCACGAGTTGAAAAGTGTTGATTGTCACTGTCGGATTTTCGTGCAGGACATTGCCTACGCGAGAAAGGGGAAAGATTGCATGTCGTCATACGTCGGCAGCCCGAGTAAGGATTAGAGCGCCATAGCATTCCGGAAAAAGAGCGGAAAGTGGAAGAGAGGGGCACGGGGGTAAGGAAACAGCATCCCCGGAACCTATCGACTATCTCATCGTTACAAGGAGACGTAGTAACCACATTGGTCAGAGTTCCAGGGAGGATCCCAGCATACTTAAATCAAGATTCTTAAAGAAGCAAAAAGTTCACAGGGACACACTGCCAATGACAATAGTCGAAGGGGGCGCCGAGGTCTATATCCTCCCCGTGTACACGCAAGATAGCAAAGCTTCTGGTCGACGAGGCTTGAGCCAACGCGGTATAAAAAGGGGCGTAACGTCAATTCTAAGAGGGTTTTCAGGGCGAAGAATAAAAAAGACCGAGGGAAAGCAAGTCAAAAAAAACAAAAGGAAAACAATCATCCTAGGGGAAAACGGGTTTGTGAGTAAGGGAGAAGATTCCCACTCCATTATCCTTACTTGTTTTGTCGTTGAAGGGCCAACGAGGAGAGTTACTAGGGGTCTAATCGCGGACCGCGTGACAGACCTATCGACAGCTATACGCGATGGAAAACCATACGAAAAGGGCAACGATAGGGGCGGAAACTTGAGAGCACTAGTTATTACGGCCAGGTGGAGAGAAGTACTTGGAGGACCAGACAACCGGAGAGAAAGCCAAATTAGAGAAAGGAGCGTATTTATTCCGATAAAAAAACAAATAGTCAACGTCATCGTGGAGGCCAAGAAACTCACTAAGGCCTAGCCTTGACCCGCCGACGCCGAACTCCTTCTAAGAAGATGACAATAAAAATGAATTTAAGGGGGGGGTCAAAGGTCTTTCAGCCTCCACAAGACTTCGCACGGCGCCCTGCGCAAACGCTGGGGACTTGGGAATGGCTGGAAGCCGGGGAGAGAAATTGATTAAAGATAAGCGCAGGAAAAAGAGGGGGGGAAAAAAAGCAACTAGACCTTTCGCAGTCGTCAAAGAGCCCACATGATACCATCCATTAGTAAAAGAAAAATAGGAAACCTTTAAAAAAAAAGGACCGGGAAGAATTTACAAACAGCTACATGGTGGTTCGTCAGGATCCCACAAGAGGGAACGGGGGAGTGTAGAAGAACCTCCAACTAGCTTAGGAACCAATTTCAACTTATAACAGCCAAAAAAAAACAGAGAAGCGCTTTTGGTCGTTGATGGCGGGGCTGGTTCCGGCTGGGTCCGGCAGGGAAAGCCATCAGGCAATGGGAAGATGAGAAAGGAAAAAAGTCCCCATCTTGAGGAGTTATATAGTAAGCAACAAAGTGTGAGGAGGGCATACAGAGGCGAAACATATATTCACGTTGTCAAGAGTTGCAAAAGTAAAAAAAAGAAGGCAGCCGTCATGCGACAGCACGTTCCCGGGCTTTAGAGGGGCATGAGAAGAGCATAGGGGTGGCGATAAAATGTCATCCGGAGATGATCTCGAAAAACAACGGAGGGGCGGAAAGTCAGCGAAGGAGTCCATCCTCAAAAGAGCGTGTGACGCTCATTAAAACTCGTGTAACATCCCGCCGGAGCGAACTTGAGGAAAAAATGATTACTGAAGATCAGAAGCTTTTAGTGTAAGTGGAAATCTAAAATCTGGGGCTGGGCGGTCTGGAAGCGACAATTTGTTCTGGTCTCTAGAACGCCCGAAGAGGGGTGGGTCTTAGAATAGCTACTTCAAGCGACGAAATATTGCGGCGGGGAGGAGAGACCCGAGCAAAAAGACCCAGCCCAAATCACGAAAAAAAAAAAGGGTCGATTTAAGAGAAAACGTCGATAAAAAGTGGGAGAATTGATTTTCCGGGGCCGCTTCTTTTACGATGGGGCTTCGAAACGAAAGAAGCGGGAGAATGACGAAATAGAGGGAAAAGAGGCCAGTCTTGGGGTCTCTCTGAAAGGCGTATTTGGTAAAGAAGGGTTGGCGTGGAATGGAAAAAATCAACGGGGGTATCTTTGAAAATGGCGAAATGTAGCCGTATGCTTCTTGTGTCAGGCGGTACGGCCTAAAGGGATTACGGGGGCGAAAACAGGAAGAGCCACGCAACAACAAAAGGAAACATGCCAAGCGACTGGGGGCGAAGCGGTGGTCGGATTCAAAAAATTGTAGTTATAACTATTGGCGCAGAAGGAGATAAAGGGATTGTCTAGCTATTGGAATTGAAGCGCGGTGAAACGTCTCATGGCAACGCATCGTTATGTTCTTCAAACTACTACTTGGGGGGGGGTTGTCGGGATAGTCGAAGGTTTCGACAGAGAATATGCAAAATTGAGAAAGCACCATGGGGTGTCTGGCGCGCCCCGGACTTCTTCAAGACGGCGAACATTGATAAGGAAACGCAGGATTGGTTGAAATCGGGGAGCTGGAGACGGTCACGCGGTCCTAAGGGGGGCAAACCAGAAAGCCGCGATTGTGGCGACAAAACCAAGGAATCAGCTTGGTATTCGACATCGAGAAACTCCACTCAAAAGGAAAAGATGCCTAGGGGAGACGGGGTGGTGATGCTTCGGGGCGCATGCTCCATATTTGAATCGCTGCAAAACCGGTAGAAAGTATGAGTTGGAGTCTCACATCAAGCGCCTTCGTAGTCTAGCGGACTTTGACGTTGACAAGAGAATAGTTATAGAAACTAAAAACCTCATGTATTAACCCAAAAACAAGCATCTAAAGGGGGGGACTCTTCAAAAGAGGGAATTTGTGTCATGCCCCCTAATTCGGGGGAGATTTTGGGAAAGAAATCCACCTTTCGTTACTTGTTGCTTCGACGGAAACTTGTGTGGTTCTTTCTATATGTCAATCGAAGAGTAAATCGAAGGAGGGGTCCAAAAGCCCTCAAGCTCCGGGGAACCGCACGAGCCTCAGAGTCTCTGGGGGTCTAATGAGATTGGAGGAGAAATCTTAAAAGTAGAACCGAGGGGAGACCGAGTTCAGTTGCAAAGGTACTAGACGAATTGAGATTTCTGGGGTTTGAGAAGGAAGGGGGGGTCAAGTACCCCTAAACTATATAGTAAACCATCCGTTCAAGACATAAAATCGAAGGGTGAATATTCGTCATCTCCACGGATCTTTTTGGGCCATGTTGGTGCAGCAGGAGAACGCGCGAAAAATAAAACGTGATGTTCAGAAAAAGCGGGCGAGAGGGTCACAGCCAAAACGCGAGGTCCCGAAGTCAACGAGGGATCACCGTTTCGGGAGGGGGAGGATGGGAAAAGGAAAGACTCAGACTGGGGGGGGGGGGGGGGGGGGGTCGCAAGCCCAATATTTTTCCCTTCAAAAAGGGGAAAACGACGAAAGGGAAATTATTGGTGGGCAACACAAGGGGGTGCGGCAAAAAAAAACGAAATACTGATAATTTAGCCGTGTCGGCCGTCCTCAACAAATGATTCATAAGGGGGGGGTAGGGATGAAAATGGGGGAGGCAGAAAATAAGGAGGGGTCAGGTAACCGAATAGTGAAATTCTGAGACGGTGCCGACCTCAGGCTTCCGTCGTAATCTACATCACCCGCTCAGGAAGGGCATAGATGGATGCCAAGGCAAAGAAGGGCGTCAGAGAACTGGAAACCATTCCAAGAGGAAAGTAGGTACCAGAAGAGCTACCGGGGATGGACAATGGAACATAAAAGATAGAAGGAGCGAAAGGGAACGGGGAGGGAAGGAGAAGAGAGGGAGGAGTTGAGTGAGAGAGAAGGAGAAGGAAAGGGAAGGGGATAAAAGGAAGGAGGAAGAACGGAGAGGGGGGGGAGGGGAGGGGGGGGCAAATATTCAGTATTCACTAGGGGTGGACGGGGACACTAGGGAACCTCATTATCTGTCCGTTTGCACTATTGTCTAGTATGGAAAGGGTCGGCGAGGACCACATCCCGGTCAAGACTATCAAAAACGCGCTTTTTGCTTATCCATGGAAACAACAGAGAAAAAGCCTCAAATTGGCTACGAAAAGGGGCTCAGAGTCTGCTGTCTTGTACAAGAAAGGACCCTCAAATCTAAGTGACTGGGAAGTCCGATGACGAAAGAGTTCACCAGCCGAAACACATCAACGATCGCAAAAAAGGCGCGACAGGAGGATGGCCCCCACCTTAAAGGGAGTCCATGCGCAGTGGCATTGAGATGGTTTCAGAAGAGAACGGTGCGATGGAAGAGCGACTTGCTGGGTTGCGACATTCGAAAAGGAGGGGACAGCGAGACAGATCAGGGGACCATGCACAATTTACATAGCTGTTACGCTACCATTTATCTCACTCCGCACCACACCAAAGCAGGGCAAAGGGACTATAAGGTTATGAAAAAAAGCAAGGAAAAAAGGAAATGCGAAGGCTGTTTTCCATAGAACCTGTCAAGAGACGTATCCTCATGGGGAGGGACATCAGGCATCAAGTCAAGAGTGGAAGGACTCGCATTCGCGGGGGGGGGACACTTTAAGTCCTACAAGCATGACTATGCCATTGAGGGTCCTCAATATCTAAAAATCTCCGAGGAAGGGGGGAATAGGGACACCTCAAACGAGGGGAAAAAATGAAAGCGGAAGGGTAAAGGCTTTCTGAACATAGAAACGGTCGAAAAGAAACACGAGCAGAATGAAAATCTCTTTCTTTTTCATCGGGATTTCTGAGAAAAAATCAACCAGCAAAGGGGCAGCAGCACCGGGGGGGAAAAGAATTCTGTTAGACATCGCCAAACGAGGGGGGGTGTTTTCTTCAGAAATCTCTCAGCCATCCCGGGAACATTCAAACTTCAAAAAAGTTGTGGCAGAAAAATGGGTCGGGAGGAGGGGGAGCATGATCTGAAAAAGGAGTAGGCCGTCCCCAACATAGTCCTGTTTTTCTGCGAAGGAGTGTTGGATGGTTGAAAACAAATTCAAAGAAGAGAAAAGGCACGGGGCACAAGCGATACGTTTAATCGGGAGAGGACTACTTGAGAGGGGGGGGCCGTATGGTCAGGAGAGAAAACCAGGAACCATGTCAAATAGGTACGTGCAAAGAAGGGAGAGGGAGGGGACACGGGAGTCGCAGATTCGTCTCTAACGAAAAGCTTGGGTCAGAGGAGGTGATCGGGCTAGTCACAGGGGGGGAAGGGAATTGGTGGTGCAGGAAGGACGTTGGGAAAGTCGGGAGGTAACAGGAGTCAACTAATTTTTCGTTCCTTCGGCAAGAAGATGGGCAGCTACGTCCGTACACTAACTTACCAGTATCAGAGGAAGGGAAGGGGGAGAGTTAGGAGGACAGCAAAGGGGAACAGACTCTCCACAAAAAAAAGGAGGAGTGCCCAAGGAGAATCATTCCCTAGCGACGGGTGAGTCGGAGGGGAAAGCTTAGAGGACCAGGAAAATTTTTCGGGAACTTAACGCAAAAAACATATGCTTCCGGCAAGGGGGGGAGATCAGGGGGGGGGAGAACTTAACGGGGCCAAAAGGAAAATGAAACAAAATAAAATTTATTCATCTGAAATCATCAAACTAAGGCCAGGCACCAGAACTTGGGAAATAACGGCAACTCTTAGACACGCGGGTAGTTGATAGAGGAAGTTGTAAGGAAACACCCCAATCGACACGCCGTATAACTTCATGTGAATTACTGGGAGACTGTGCGAAAAGACAATCCACAGAAGCTCGATTCGCGAAAATGGGTACGAAAAAGAAATCTTTTGCCGGCAAAGAAAACCTGAGAGAAAGGCATAGACTGCTTGTCAGGGTTGCCGAACCATCACTTAAAACCATCCGTAATGGAAGAAGGACACAAGGAAATGTTTGGGTGGGCTCAAAAAAGGTGCAGGAAAGATACATCACCAGGCGAGAACTCGAAAGACCATTTCCGGGGAAGAGAGGAGGGGGGGGGGTTTGGAATTACTTGCTAATATGAACTCCTGACTATAAAACTCAGATCTAAGAGTGGGGATTTCATATGAGGGTTAGAGCTGACGAGAGGGTGGCTGCAATATTTGGCGACGTGAAATAGTGCCAGATCGCCATAGAAAAAAGAACGTGAGAGTTCCATTCCTCTGCTGTTTGAAAGGGGAGAAGTACTGGCCTTTACTAAATGGAATAAGACAGGCCTGCAATCCGGTCTTTCCTGCTTGGGCGAACCGCTTTCAGGGGAGGGAGGTGCGCAGGAGAGTTTGTAGATCCTTCTCGGCCCGTTTGGAGAGATGGCGCAGAAAATGAGGATCGACGGTACGGGATCCATAAAGTGGGCCCTGACAGCTTCATGCACCGGAGAAAGGATAAAGTCCTACTTGAATGAGGGGATCCATGGGAAAAGGAAGGACCGGAATATTGAAACACCTGGAGTTCATTTTCCCCCGATGTAAGAGGAGATGCTATCTTTAGCGGTCTTCATTTGCTGAGTAGGGGGGGGGGGGGGCGCGGCTGAGCCCGCCCCACCCCCCCCCCCCCCCCCCCCCCCCCCCCGCCCAACCCCCCACCCAAACCCCAAACCCCCCAACCCCCCCCCCCAACCCCCCCCCCACCCCCCCCCCCACCCCCCCCCAACCCCCCCCCCCCCACCCCACGCGAATATGGCGAATCCGAGGTTTGCCGAAAATGTGAGGGGAAGAACCAACGGGTCCGGGGCGAGGGGGGGGGAGTCACTGTCGGCTACATAAACAAAAAGAAACCTGATAGACAGAAAACCAGGAGAAAACCCGAATGGAGTTCGTGTCTCCCCCGGTTGGTTGGGCAAATGCTTTAGGAGAAGGAGGGTGCAAGGTTGCGTTTGGGAAGAAGTTGAGGGATAGATTCACTCGGTTCCACTCGGCCATGGCAGGGACGCAAGATGGCGGTCAAAAAGGGGGGTCAAAGAAGAAAGCGGAACCAGGCGGTAACAACAAGTACGCAAGGTTTGGGGGGTGAGGTGGGGGAAAGAAAAAAAAAAAGAGCGGGGGGTCTTCCTTGTCATCGTGTGACCGGATGGGGGTCCGTTAGTCCGATTAAAACTGGCCCTCTTGTGTACATCATCATGAGGGGGGGCCAGAAGTAGATTAAAGAACACATAAGGCCTCCATTCTTGTATCCATGGGAAAATCTAATGGGGAGAGGAGGCGCGGTTTCGGCCAGAAACGTTAGGGAGTACTTGCTTCGATAAAGGGAGGCCCCTCGAAATAGAAGAAAGAAAAAAATGAATGCAAGACCGGCAGCAGGTATTCTTCCCTAGCCGGGAGCGTTTTTTTGATGTCGAGTCGAAGGAGCCGGAGGGGGGCTGTTAGGGGCCAATCAAAAAAGAGAGGTGGTCGGATTCGCGCAAAGGAGGTGTCGAAGAAACCGGGAGAAAGAATGCAGGGGGTGGGAAGCGGGACATAGGATTCTTGCCTCAGTTGAGCGTGGTCCCCAATAATCTGCAGTTGGGGGGGGGGGGACAAAAAAAAAAAGGGAAACGAAAAACGGAGTCAAGCCTTAAAATTTGTTGTGTAGGCGCATGGATAAAAAGTAGAAAAGAGACCGTTGCAAAGAAAAATCCGAAGGGGGAACCGGGTAGAATCTTGTGCCGTATAAGTCGTAGATTGGGCTTGAACGAAGGAAGCCAGGGAAAGACCGGCATCACTAATTCGCGCTTCGTTAATGGAAAATTGAACAGATGAAGGACGCATAAACAGGTCAACTTCAATGGGTAAAATGGGGGTTCTAGAAGATGGGGAAATTGAGGGAGGAGGGGCTGCATAAAAAACATTGGCCTACACTCCCTCAGGACTCCAAAGTCGTCCTCATGACTGTGAAGCTGCAAGAAACATAAAAAAAATCCGCCTCGAAGAATTAGAGCAAAAGAAACCATTCCTACGACAATAGAGGCAAGGGAAAAACAACTTAGCTTGGAGGGAAAAAGGGAAAGCGAAAACACGAAAGAGCGATCCAGCTTCTTGACATATAGTAGAAAAAGAACCCTAACAAAAAAAGGAATCAGGGAAAAAGGTGGACTACACCGCATACTGACTATGTCTTAAACCACTCAGAGTTCACATATTAGCAAAAAGGCAGCGAAAAAAGCGCGTTGAGTCCGAATGGGTAAAAAGCGGGTCTCCCGCGGCCGAGACTCATAAAGAGACCCAAGCTGCGGTCGAAGAAGGAAAGCTTGCGAAGGAAAAAAAAGGAGACGAAGACGGAACAGAAAAGAAATCTGTCTTGCTGCGAGAACCAAGCACAACAGAAATCAGAGAATGATGGGAGGGGAAAGAGCAAAGGAATACTTCAAGATTGAGCTGACTTGGTGGGGTAGTGTGATAAAAAAGGGGAAGATGCTGAACTAGGCGAGATTGCTTACCGACTTGAAAGAGCCGGAAGAAGCTAACTACCAAAGCCAAAGAAAATCACTGGCCTTAAGGAGTAAAGTGACATGGAGCACGGGGGATCGGGGGATTAAGGTGAGTGGGGGGGGGGAAAAGGAGGACATACAGGACCTTAGGAGGGGACCCGGAGGGAGAGATGAGAAAAACCAGAAGTAAGAATGCCAAGATCCAAAATGAACTTCATTACGGGGGGGGGGGGAAAACGCCTAAACGGGAGAAAGGCCGTTGTCAAGAGCAAAAAGGAATAACGCATTCAAGGAATCTAAAAGAAAGGGAGTGCAAAAATGAGTACCGGAAACGATTTCTTTCTTCTTCCTCAGAACCTTAGCAAGAAAAGGGAAAAATCCGCTGGGAGGGGACAATGAAGGGGAGAAAGAGGCGTTGGAGAACCGAGAGAAGAATCGCGGGAAGTAAAGTGCACAAAAAAAAGGACGGAGGGGTGGAGAAAAAGGGGATTGTGGCTAGCCCATGCCATTATTACGAAAACTTGATTACCACAAAGTAAAAAGAGAGAGCCTCCAAAAGAGAAAGCTCGAATAAAAACGAGGGAAATGAGTGGTCCAATGTTCTTGATAGAGAAGAAGGGGCACTACAGATGAGTACCGAAATGGAAGGGAGACACTACCAAGGGGGAGAAGAGAGTGGGCAACCGGCTCTTTTTTCGGGGGTCGTTGGGCGGGACGAGGAGAGTTTATCCTACAAACAGGCCAGAAGACTTTGCAGACTTATCCTCTGAAAAAATCCCATGCTTCTGTAATAAGATAATGACGACAAAATGTAGAAAGAATGGGAGAAGAGCGAAACAGGGTCATGTTGCACCCCTTGGGTCCATTTATGCTTACGTGCCAAGGAAGAGTGAAGTCACTGCCGGGCCCCAGACAGAACGGCGGGGCAGCCTCGCACAAGTGGCGGGCCTCGGTTAAAATGAGGGTAAGAGGGACAGGCGCTCATTCAATACTTCTCATCAACACCAAAGGTGTATTAAAAGAGAGTTTCCATGCCGATCTCAAAAATCCGCCTTGTCAGCTTATACATTCCGGTCTCTGAAACCCTCTGCGCACTGCGACTTGGTGGAATCAATGAAAGAAATTAAGGTTAGAAGGAAAAGGCGTGGAATCTATTTCGAGAGTTCGTCGAGTACAATTTGTTAACTTAATTAAATCCCTCCCGAAGCGGGGTTATTGTCTGGGGGAAAGAAAAATAGGGAGCCCTTGGAGCGGCGTATTTCTTACCTTATACCTAGCTCCGGCCCCCCCCCGAAGAAAGGAAAAAAGCGCGCCGGGAGGAGCGCTGATAAGGGGGAAAATTTCTTAGGGGGGGAGCAGTAAACTGGTTCACCTCTTCTGTCGGTATTGCCGGGGAGACTGGTGTTCTTCACTTACTCTGCTGATCTCTTTCCCGGTATCTTGGAGAAAACGAAGGCGTACTGGGGTGTAAGGAAATGCGGAGAGGTAAGCAGCACCAAGCCTGTGTTCCTCTTGGCAGGCGAAAGGGAGCCGTCATGGCTTGGGATGAGTTGGGAGCCCGCGCGGGAAGGGGGAAAAACGGTAAAAAAAAAATACACAGAGTCCACTAAGTCAGGTCAAGAAAGGAGGGGGGGGGGGGGGGGAGGAGAGAGAATCTTCTTTTTTATGATCAAATTTGGAGGAAAGGATATAGGAAGAGGGGAAGATTGGGGGGAGAAGTCTTTTCTTCAAAAAAAGAGCGGGACAGGTCGATGGACATACTCATCGGGAGTTTCGCGCTAAAAAAGGACGTGGAAAATATGGAGCGGGGACTGCGGGGGTCTAGATTCCTGGTGCTATATTGGAAGCTCCGAAAGTGTCTTGGGGGGGGGAAGCCAGGCACGACCGGCCTTACCGTACTGCACCTTTCAATAACTTTACGCCTACTTGATTTATTGGGGTAGGGTGTGGGAAAAAAAGCGGAGAGGTAAGGGACAGGTTTCAAAAAATCGTAAAACAAGAAATTAAAAAGGGGAAGAAATTTTGCAGATATCACCAGCCAATTTCGGGAAAGTAAAGCTTGTACTGAATAGTCAACGGAAAATCACCGTTGCCTTATTGGGAGCGTGGAATAATGCACAAAACAGGAAAGATGAAGAATTCCTGCACCCGCTTAAATGACGTTAACGAAGTCGAAAGTGGAAGGCGAAATCGCCTTCGAAAAAAACGGGAGCCGGCTTCTCACGGCATCGCTTGAGAGATGGGAAACAAGGAGGCAAAGAGGGAACATGGAAAGGCTTGAGAGGGATGTGGCCCAGATTGTGACTTTGTGCAAAGTGGGGCATAGAGGATATGAGGGGGGAAACATAACTTTGCTCAAAACAGTGTTGGAGGAGACTGAGAATGGGGCAATACGGGAATATAGGAGGAATAGGTTCAAGGGTTAAGACAGCAATTTTAGGGCATCACCCTCATATCTCCTGTTAACCGAGTACCAGGGATGGGGGGGTGAGAAGGGATGGGGGTCTCCGGCCTATAAGTCACTGGAGAGCCTACCATTTAGGGAAAGCACCATCATGGAGCTGCCTGAGTTGATATTCGTGAGCGAGGGACAATGGTTGGAGCGGGGATAAAGCAGAAAAAATTCGCAGGGAGGTGGAAGGAAAAAAAACGAAGAGGAGGATTAAACTTCCCCGTCACACGGACTTAATTTGGGGGGGGCCATTTGGACATAATGCACGCGCGCCAGAAGAAGATGTAACGCACTCTTAACGGATTTCTCTCTTTCTTCCAGCCCAAAAGGGAAACGCGGAGCCCTTCACAAACGAAAAGTCAGGGGGGTTGGGGGGGGGGTGGTGGTTGGTTAACAGTTTCTGTCTTTATGGAAACAGTCGGCAGCATGACCGGCCAAGAAATTACCTAGATTCAATTTATTTTTGGCAACTCGAAGTTAAAAGGAACATACGCTAACTTTCGACTAGTTCCAAAGGGAAAAAGGAAGCCAAGATGTCAAGGGTTCTCTGAATGGGGTGAGCGAAAAAAAAAGACTTGGAAAAAGATTGTAAGTGTCGCTCTGCCTAGGGCCGAACCATGAAAGAAAGGGTAAACGGGAAAAAAAAAGACCGGCATTTCAAAATCCAACACTTCGTCGCCCGAAAATTCAGAATCTGGGAAGATGGGACTGGGGGAACTTCGGCGTACGTATAACATGGGCAGCCAGAAAGTGATTGCAAATTTAATCGAAAATCATATTGCATGACGGGGGGGAATTGTTCCTAAACGTATTAAAAAAACTGAATTGAAAGGGGAAAGGATCTCTCTTGCCACGGGTTTCGGAGGAAACAGACAGGGGAAAACAAACTCGAACGTAAAGACCCAGGATAGAGTGTGGGGGGTATACAGGCGACAAAAAAAAATCAAGTGGGGGAAGGGGTAGCGCTAACGATCATTACGGCGGAGCTGACCTCAATAAAGGGAACAACAAATGGCACCGGACATTGCACAAGGGGGGGTACTAAGCGTGCAAGTGGGAAAACCGATAAGAAGGGAAAAGAAATTAGCCTTTTCTTAAAAACGAACGAACAAGGCCGGAACACGAAAGGGAAGGGAAAAAACTAAAGGGCGGCGGCCGCAGGGCATGGCCTAGGGTTGAGAGGGGAACACAAGGGGAAAGGGGGAGAGGGAGGGGGTTTAGAGTAAATTTACAGACCTAACGAGCCACAGAGGGACAATTAAGGGGGAGCCCACGAAATTAGCTGGGGAGCTGAAGACATAGAGTTATCCAAGACGCCGGCCGGGAGGGCCTTAAGCCTACAATATATGATTATGAACATTTCACATGACGAAAAAAAGATAAAGAAAAGCGCTGCGTCGGTACAGTTCTAGACGAAGGAGCTAAGCGGGGCACCATGATAGAAAAATGCATCATGTCAGTGTCCTCAGGGAGCTTTTGGAGGGTGAAGTAGAGGCGAGGCCGCTTATAGGGGAATCATTGGGGGTCTTTTCGCTCAAGACAACAACGCCGAAAGGATAGACAAAAACAAAGAAAACCACACGAAAAAAAAAGGGATGGTAACATCCTTGCGGACTGCAATTCGGAAAACGCGGTTCACAGTATAAGAGTCATTTACAACTTGTACTAGGAAGGCCCACTTGCGAAACCCCGGGAGAAGGACTGGAAACAGTCGATTTCTTTTTCCCTGCTCTTTGCTGAATATTTTAGGGCACGAGTCTCTCCGAGCGCTGGCCCACAGGTAAGGTTATTGTCAGAAGAAAGATCTTACCAGAGGGGAAATAGTCGATGTCTCTGACCGGAGACAGAACAAATCTCCCCTCCACATCAGGCAGGACTTTCTTTAACGAAGAAGTGGACCTATCCAAATCTTCGCTGAGAAACCGGGAGGTACAAAGGGGGGGTGTGTGGACAGTGGAAAAAATACCTATGGTTCTTGTTCTCAAATTTTGAAGGGCTATACCATGAAGGTGGGCTCCGGCACCCAGAAGATGGTTGTGGTAATATGATCTCTTCTGGTGGGTACACTGAGGTGCTTCCCAAATGGGGGCAAAGCCGGGGAAGAGAAGACGCTAAAATCCTTCCTTTTAAGAAGGCACCATCTCTATAAGATAGGTTTTTTGTAAGCGGGGTGATCGAGATGAAGAAGGGAACGGGATCATCTCGCAAAAAAAGAATCCATGTCCCAGAAGGACCCTTGGCATTAGCGGAGGCACTGGATGGGTTCGGAGTTCGCCTTCAAATGAGGTCTAGACTCAAGAGGGTGAGATGAGGGGGTAAGGGGTATGAAATGGTTTTTTGTCCTTCTCTTTTCTTTCTACTTGGTCTTTGGGAGGGGAGTGTGGCTTTGGGGCAGCACTCAAATGGTAGCCTAATATGTTTCCGGGCGGCCCTAATGAATATTCTAAAGAGGCTGAACCTGAGACTTACCAAAGAAGGTCCTTTCAGATAATCAAACGATCTAAAGAGACACAAAACTTATTAGTAAAATAGAATATATGCAACTCCGTTCGAACAATCTCTCCATGCTGAGGGGTCATTTCTGGAAATTAGAAGGAACAAAAAAGAGGGGGCGGGGGGACCTTACCTCATCGGATCCTTCAGTGGGGATCGGTACATAAGAGGTAGAAAATCAAAACCGGAAAAAGAAGAATAGGAAAAAAAAGACTCTTACCACCCAAGTCAAGTGGGGGACCGAAAGACTCTGGGAGTTAAAACATTTGTCCAATCGACGGCGCTAGAACATCCAGCAGACCAAAAAGAAAAACAGGAATTATGTAACTCTTTGGAGCTCTCATCACCCTCTTCAAACTAATCCTAGCACGCGGTACATGAAAAAAAGGAAAAAAGTGTAAAGGATGGACGTTTCAACGGCTTATCTAATCATTTTGCCACTGTTTTGGGACGAAATCAGGAAAACCCCCTAATCCGAAAGGCTTTTTGGGGGAAGAACTCGTAAAAACCGTTTTCAAAAAATACCTATTATAAAAGAACAATTGAAGAAAAAGGGGAATTTTTAACAGATGCAGGAGGAATTTTACTTAAGAACTGGTTTAGAGTAGGCTCCCTATAAAAGCCGGGAAGCTTGACTTGGGGAAGGTCAGGTGTAAGTCCGCCTCCTCTCTGAAGATGTCCCCTCAGGGAGATAAAGGGCAATAGCCCTCTCTTGAACACGCCGAGAAGACATAAAAAAATCGTGTGGGAACATGTGGGGGGGAGACGAGCGAGGCAGGGGCCGAAGGCATCCGCCTACCTCCTTTGCTTTCTCAACGGGAAAAACTCTTTCATGTCTGGGTTCCCGGGGGGGCGGGTTGAAAGGTATGTTGCCGAGCTGGCGGCCATCCCGGCTCGATCGGCGAGCGTCCAGAGGAATAACAGAGCACTGTGCCTCCTTTATGCTCACAGATGTCTTCGGAAGGGGCGCTCAAGAAGAGGAAGAAGAAAGAGGTAAAAACATTCCGGCTTCATTGGTACGCCAATAGATACTAAAAGAAGGTTGCTCATCAATTCTATATAGTCAATGACTTCCAGAAGGGGGGTGACGAAGGAACTTTTTGGACGAGACACTATTTGTCTTGACTTGGGGGAGTGGAGAAAAAAAGGGGTCTAGGAGTGGAGGTCGGGGTGGATGTTGCAAACTCACAGAGCAAGAACCGAACATAAAAAGGTGGGAGCTTAAAAAAATCTGAGCCCATGCAGGTGTGCTAACCCTAGTCCGTTGGGGGGGGGGGGCAGAGGGGAAAGATGTGGGGGGGAACTGTTCTGTTTGCCGACTAGGGAAAAGTGGGGGGATGAGGTAACGGATCGGCTGCACTGATTTAAAATGTCTTCATGTCACGTCAAGGAGTGGGGAACTGGGGAAACATCCGAAAGTAATTCTTGCGCGGGATACAACCGGGGTAATTTAGGGGTGAGTAATGGGTAAGAAAAGCTTGTGTCTGACCTTGTAGAGCGGAGGTGTACGTGGGATTTCGCCGAAACCCTTTAAAGAAGGGCCGCGTAAAAAACAAGGAAAGTAGTGAAATTGAACATGTCCGAATACAAACCCAAAAGAATGGACCGAATTAGGGAGGAAGATGTTCCAAAATTGGGCTGTCATAGAACGGCTTTAAAGGGGACTTGAAAATGGAGGGAGAGAAAAAGGAGTCAGAGTAATTTAAATTGAAATTTGCGCCGCAGCCAGTTGGGGGGCGCCGTCAGCTGTGGGTTTGATATAGGGAGGAAAGGAGAGTCGAGCGGGGGGAAAGGACAGTCAGGAGGAGCAGGATCAGGGTCCGCGAAGTTTTTCTCTCAAAAAAGTCACAAAAGGATTGGGAGAAAAAGGACCGTCGGCATCCATGTAAGTCGGGATCACCCGTGGAGATATGGGGAAAAAAGAGGAGTGACAAACAAATACATTGGGGATTGAGACTTTTCACCGGGCACTGGAATAGGGCGGTATGGTCTCGCTCGGAGTCATAAATTCAAAGGTGCAAGAAAAAAAAGACGCCATCCGAGGTTGGGAGAAGCCTTTTGGGGGACATAAAAAAAGGAGGGATGGGCTGTGAAAACTCGATCTACGCCGATGAGGAAGACGAAGAAACCGAGTGCGCGCCGTTGAGGGAAGGGGGACAAAAAAAAGGAGAGAAATAGATCTCAATCTCCAGTGGATCACTGCCATGTATGTCATGTTGGGGGGAATATGGGGGTGAAGGAGGGAATGGGATTTCGGGAAGAAAAAACATTTCCACTCATCACGAATATCCCGACGCGCAGCTGAAGATTCTGGAAAAAAAAGGAGCAAGGGGGCCAAGAGCCATTCAGCACAAAAAAAAAACTGAAAATGAAGGAAAGTCGGGGGAACCGGAGAGGGAGGGGAGTTGGTAGGGGGGGGGGGGGGGGGGGGGGGGGGGAAGGGGGGGGGGGCATCAATACCCCGGGACTAAAGAGTGACTAGAGAAGCGCCGATTTGAACATATAAGGACATAAGAAATGAAAACAATTTTCAGGAGACCAACGGGGGGTCTCCGCCTCCGGGAAATCTATGCTTAACCACTCAAGCAAAAAAAAGGTCATAGGGAAATGAACAAACGAATCGAAAATGAGTCTAGGATGGAGGGGAAAAATCAAGAGCGATCTCAAGCCTGGCGTGATCATCAATACCTCTCAAGAGGGAGGGATCAAGGATGAGGGAAATCTTATAAGGGAACCGTAACGGAAAACATTGGGAAGGGGGAAAAGGGGAGGGGAAGGATCGAAACAAACGTCAACACCATTACAATACAATTCGGGGGTTTAGGGTGGTATTAAAGGTCAACCCTCACCATCTGTGCCTGTTGTCGGTGATCGGGCAAAAGCCTGCACGAGGAAAAAAACCGAGGAGGCGAAAGCTACCGACCGTATCAAGAAATAAGTGATGGAAACCGCCCTAAGCCTAAGGGAGCACGGGGGATGATCCAGTCGATTAGCGGCCAGGACGTGGGGGATTGGAGACAAATGGGCCTGCATGCGCATATAAAAAACTCACGGGAACCGAAAAAGGGGAAGATCACTGATATGAAAACGTCATTACGGAGATCTCATATTGAGGGGAAGGCGAAGTTCAAGCGCCTGACGACGCCTGCAAGTCGACAAAAGAAGGGGGGAATGCGCTGGCCCCTATTTCTGGAAGCCGCAAAGAAGTTTCGCGCTCAAAGGTGCTTGACCGATGAATTCTGGAAATGGAAGAGGGTGAATATCAATGGGGACGTTAACCCGCCTGAAAAGCGGGAAAGACAAGAAACAAGCAAGAAGGAAGGGAGATTTCGCAGGGCACACAAAAGGGGAGAGGGGGACTCCGGGGAAAAAAAGGGATCCAATACGCCTTTAAGATGGCCTCCCAGATGCCACATCCTTTACGTGCTATTTAGAAAAAGAAGGGGCACCAAGAGGGGAAGGGAAGAAATGAACAGCGGGGGGGTCCAAGCGTGTCAAAAGGAGAAAACTAAAAAGGTGTAGAAAATTCGAAGCGATGGGTCTGTCGAGTGGGAGTTATTGGGCGGGAACGGGAATAGTTTTTTCCTCCTTGACAAAATCCTCCCAGCAGTTCTGAAAATTTTATACTTATAATGAGAAATAAGAACCTTCGGGAAGGGGAAGCCGAACAAATTTTCTATGGGCCAATAAGGGACGGAAAGTCGGGAAGAACTCCTTGTGGTCATTGAGCTTACGCAAGGAAATATCAGGGGAATTCCTTCCCACTTAGGGGATGATCCAGGGGACTTTAGCTCTCATTTCGGGGCTCTTCATTCGGATGGTAGACTAAATGAGATCCTTAAATATCGATTCACGGAGAGGTAAGAAAGATAGTGGCTTACGAGAAGAAGGAAGGGGGGATAACAGCACTTTATCGCGGACATCACGCAGGACGCACGAGGAGGGGTAGTGGGGACCTCATATTGACTTGGAGTTTCCTTTTGGCAGTATCATACCGCACAATTCGTGGCCATAAGTCTATATGCCACATGCGACATTTGAGCTAAAACTATCACCTGAAAAAATGGGGATGGGAAGGAGATCAGAAAAAAAAGAATATTTGCTGGGGCGATTATTGCTTTACATGAACCGATCGCCGAAAAAAAGCATAAAGAAAAAAAAAAAAGGAGAAGGCGAGTGAATAAGGGTGAAACAGGCAGGGGGGTAGGGGTCAGACTTGGAAATTTCGGGACGCAAGAGGAGTCGATTACTGGAAAAGTGGAAAAGGGTGTGAAGCGAAAGATAAAGGCTCTGGAACGGATCTGGAGGCGTCAAAGGCGGAACGTACGCAAAGGGGGAGTAATAGAAGCCCAGGGAGGGGGGGGGCGATTTAATTACGGCACTAAAGGTATGAATAGCATGCTAGTCATTCTTTGACAGAAAGCTGTGTAGGGGAGAAAGAGGCGAAAAGATTTCACATGCAGAAAGTCAAGCCATTCTGCTTGAGCAGACGTGACGAGGCTTGAAAAGAACAGAGAGGGGTCACGGAAGCCGGTGATTTCTCTGAAGATAAGGCGTTCTGGCAAGTAATCGACGCATGACAATACGCATCGAGGTTAGGGAATGGTGAAAAGGGGAAACGTGAGAGGGAGACTAGAGAGCTTATTACAACAGCACAGAAGCAGATGGGAGGTGAGGACTGTTCCCATGGGGTCCGGTTCTCTTCAAACGTTCTGACACAGCGAATTGCTCATGAAGTGAGCCTACGTCGGAGGGGGGGGAGGGTTAGGAATACGTGTCGAAAAACCTCGCCAGGAACGCCAATGGCAGAGTTGTTGCCGGGCGAAAAAGAAAGGAGGAGAAACTTGGGACGCATCGGGATGCCAAGCACGGGAAAGGCCCGAATCCGGTTTTGAAATTGGGGAGTATGGCAACTAGAATATCCATATTTCATCGCCTAAACCCGATTAGGATACGTTCCTGAACAAGGGAAGCCAAAGGCTTACGGGACAAAAGAGTAGACGTTATTTCCTCACGTCGGACGTCGGAAGGGGAAAAAAAACATTGTTAAAAAGGAAAAGAAGACAGGGAAAGGGAAGGGGGGAGGGGGAAAATACCGAATAGGTAACTTTGGCAGATTGTTAAGCCATAGATTCAAGATTGGCCTAAAAATTTCAGGGGAATTGAAAAGCAACTTGTGGTTTAGGGAGTGACTTAGAGGGAGGATAGTCAGGCAAAGAGGTGGCCAATCAGTCCCTCAAGCCAAAGTGTTGCCCACGATGCGCAAAAAGATGTCGAGGAAGGGCTATGCGGAGGAGAAGAAATAACACATCCTAAGGGAGGAACGGTAGGCAGACGTCACAAGACGCTTTAGATAAGTCGAGATCGGGGGGTTGGGGACCGGGCAACGTCAACTATGCTCCTAAATAACATTCTAAAAATGGCAAGTGAAAAAGGGTGAAAAAGGGCCGAATCAGGAAGGATTTTTTGGTGTCCAGGGGGGGGTTGTGCCCATCAAGGAAGACGCCGAAGGCCAAAAAAGGGAGTCGGGAGCTCTTTTCTTCACAGCCCAACCTACGAAAGTTATCGCAAGAGCGGAATCAGAACTGATTGGGCGGAGCTTGCAAAAACGGACATGAGCAAAAGCAGCGGCCCCAAGAGGTCCCGGCGTAAGAGGGAAAGATGGACAGATGGTGGGGCGGGGGGGGGGGCATAAGAAAACGTGGAGCAAATACATTGAAAGTTAAAAGACCGGGGATTCTAAGTTTCATTCGTATCTAACCGGTTTATTCTAAAAACCAAAAGAGGGGGGGGACGAATCCGAGCACGGAAGGATCCGAGCGGGGAGACGAATGCTCCTAACATTCCAAAACACCGCTCCGGCGTGGGGGATTGACACCTGGCTGAATTCGTAAGGAGGAAAACTAGCGGGAGGGAGCCAGAGGAATCCATGGCAATCGCTTTCACGTACAAGTGGATCGAGAGAGGGGGATGTCAAAATGGGAATGCCTCAGATTCCGGGTTTGTGATAGGGGGTCCTGTCAGAGTTGTCGGGAGGTACGGGAAGGGAGGGCGATCCATTTAAGGGGTAGTCTAAGGCCCCAATAACCGGTCATAAAGAAATATACACGGGACACCAAAAGCGCGGGGGTGCGGGAACAAAAAGACGACTGGCGACAGCGGTGTTACCGAGTGCTCCTTAGGTAGGGCTAGTACAAAGGGGAAAAGGGACAAGGGGGGCACGTCGCTTACTGGCCTAAAAGTGATACATTTTGCAGTTCAAGCCGCGAAAAAAAATTCTGACTTTCGTCAAACGCACAAAGAGACGCACGGCCGGAACGACTACAGAAGGGGAAAAAAATAGGGGGGTGGATGGCAATGTATCAGAGTTTTTTTCAAAAGACAAAAGGTGGGGGGATTAAGGATGGGCTTGTTTAGCTCGACAGTGACGCACTCTCACAGCATTAGGCCGAGGAGGATTCAGGGGAGCAAAGACTTTTAAGCCTAACAAGAGGGATGAGCCAAAGCAAACGAGAAGGACAGGGATAAGAGGAGAAGGCATTAAGAACAGCCCCGCGGGAACTGGGGGAAAAGAGGGGAAATGGGACTACAGGGATATCTACGGGAGGTCCATGTCTACGAAATCAGAACAGGGAGCAAGGATGGAAGATTGGTCCGTGGGGAAAACTTTTATTAACGACGACCGCATGAATCAGGCATGGCTGGGGAAAAGAGAGATAGAGAAGGAGAGGAAACTCCCCTCCGCGTGCATAGCATGAGAGAAAGGAGAGGGAATTGGGCTCCAGCCCGCCTTAAGAAGGCGATTGCCCAGGAAGGGGAGAAGAATTTACGTCATTTCTTGGGTCAATCTATTGATGCTTCTGAAAATCCGCGAAGATGGTTTCATGCATCACGGCATATGCTTCGAACTTGGAGATCGAAAAGCAATCCCTCCCCTCTCTGGATGTTTATCGAAGAATCAAAGCAATCTAGAACCAATGAGTGGGAAACGGCCAGGGTCTTAAGCTTTTCTAAATGGCTGGTATAAGAGAGGGAGACCAACCAATGTCCTTTGTTGCGAAAAGAAAAAGATAGGAGGAAGGAGAGGTGCACAGGTGGGATAGGAGGGAAGAATGGAAGCAGAAAGAAGGAAGGGAGAGAGGGGTGAGGGGGAGGATGAGAAGGAAAGAAAGGGGGTAGGAAGAAGGGCGAGGACGCAGGGAGAGGAGGAAAGAGGGAAGAGCTGGGGGGGAAAAGTTAGTTAAGATGCGGAAGCGGGGGAAAGAAAATCGCGAGGGGGGAAGGGGAAAAGGAAGTAGAGAGGGGGGGGAAAAAGAAGGGGAAGATAACGGGAAGTAGTGGGGGGGGTGGAGGAAAGGGAGGAGGGAAGCGTATGCATGCGTTCTGCGGGAGTGTTGTTCCGTGATGTTGGTCGTGAAAAAATAGCCGGAGAAACACACAGAGGGGGACAAATTATACAACATTTAATTGCCTTCACGCGAATGATGACGTTGGCTTTCTCCTGGCCTCGGGGGAGACGAGGTCGGAACACACTATCCGTCATCATTGATACCCTTGGGATGTTTTTCTGCGCGCGGATAGGGGGGCCAAAGGTAGCTAACTACAGGTCGCTTTGGAAAAGGCAACTAGTTTTCGTCGGGGGCCTAACCTGTACAGGGAAATGGGGGGGGGGGGGGGGGTCCGAGGGGGAAAAGGAGAAAAGGTTCGGGGTGTCGCGTTTCTTGTGAGGGCGATTAGTAGACGAGTCACGGGACGGTAGATGATAAGTTCTGCCAAGGAATATTGTAGATCGAAACGTCCTTACAAGTGCTACCTGGACATCGCTATACCTGGATTTTGGGGGGGAGAACAGCCGGACTAAAACACCAGGGAAATTATGATTCCAATATAGGGGAACGCCCTGGCTTCTCAAAAAAATCGACAAATATATCCTGGTAAGGTGCCGTTGGTGAAGGAGACGCCAGAGAGGAAGACACGGCGACCTTCCCAATTGGACGGTAATAGCGGGCCCGGCGCCCCTTACGAAATAAAGAAAGGGGGTCAGAAAAAACGAAGGGGGGGAAAACCCCTAACTTGTACCCGTGACTAATCCCAAAAGCACGCGCGGGAGTAATAAATTGACGGAAAAAAACAAACCGCTATCGCTATTGTCATCTAGCAACGGGTCCAGATGATGGAGTAAATGGTGCGCGAGCCGACGACGAAGGACGAAAAAAGGCAACGAGGCGCTTTTCGTCCACCTTCTTTAAGCTCGGCACAGCTGAAAGAGGCCTGACCAAGGGGGGAAAACCAAAAGGACGAGAAGGTGGAAACAAAAGAGGTTTTTTCCGTCGCCAAAAGAGGGGAACCCGTATACCAGACAAAAAGGGAAAGTCAAAAAGAACGTTGGAAGGGTTCCTTAATAAATTCTAAGGAGCCTCATGGGAAACGATAACAGCCAGAATCCGAGGTTGGAAGTTGGAGATAAGCTGGGAAGTTGCATCACTCTCCAGCTTTGCTAGCTGAAACTGCGGCGGGGGGTAGGCCATAAGGGGGAAGAAGAAGCCAGGGTGAAAAGTGGGGGCAAGGTTTCTAACGTACGTCTCGGGGGGGTACTGCCGCGGGATCGGCAGCAAACGGCGACCGAGGTTGGGAACCGCTGTAAGGGAAAGGTGAGAGGGGTGCTGATACCGTTCGAAAAAGTATTTTTTTCCCGGGTGCGCATCACCTCCCAGGGGGGAGGGCGATAAAGTCGAGAAAAAAAGTGTCCCCCCATCTTCACTAAGCGCAAAGGGAACAGGGAATAAGTGAATTCTTCCTTATGTAGGTCCCATAGCCGGCGTAGGACCAGGAGAGGGGGAACCGGAGGAAGGAGGGGGAATTGTACTTTCTAAATGAATCAATATATCTTATCAGGATAATCAGGGAAGGGACTGCGTTGGGCGGGCTATACCCGATGGTAGGGGCGCGGAGTGTGGGAAGTTTTAAACATCATCGGGGGGGATACTTAATGCTGGGGGACGCGGGAGAGTCACTGTCGCAAAAAAACTCAAAAACGGAAAAGACAGCAAAGAACCGGAGGTTGAGGACGAAAAAATCTGATCCAACATGAGTGCAGGGCCACATTATGTGGAACTATGAGGGGATCGCCGGCCGGGGAACCGAGGGGGGAGTTTGACCAACTAGGCGAAGTTCAAGGGTGGGAGACGGGAGGGGAACGGAATTCTTCCCTTTCCTTCCCGTTCAAGGGGATTTCGCTGGGTATGAATTGTGTGTTGGCACCCCCCCCCCCCCGACAACCGTGACCCTCCGCAACTTAAACTTGTAGAGGGAGAACATGAAATGTATGTTCTTATGGGTTTTTTTAGGAAATGGGCCGACGGTGGGGGCCTCAGGTAGAGAGGGTAGGGAATGGGGGGAGAAACATTGGCGGGGGAGGAAATCATTGTACTTACAGCTATGCTCAAAAGTATATGAGGAAAAAGGGGGAGGGTACCAAAAAGAAGATGGGAATGGGGCACTTGGGTATCTCCCGGCTGTAAAACGGGGAGGAGAAGGGGGATCAAAAGGGAGCAAGATCATCCATATGAGGATTTTCAGCTGAGCCGTCAGCCTGTGGATGAAAAAACAGGCGGTTTTGTTAAATTGGAAGTCGAAGTACCTCGGCAGGGCGGACGAGGCCGCGCGATCCTTAAGAGGAAGCGTATAAGGGGGGAAGGAATAAGGGGCCCGCTACCATGCACTTTTGGCGGGTCCCGGCTGTAAAGGCATCATTTGAGGGGAAGGGGCAAAAGGGCGGGTGGGGGAACACCATCTGGCTTTTTCCCCAACAGACATTGCCTCTTCCTACGGGAACCGGACGGGGGGGTGGGGTTTCTTTGCTAGGGAAGACGTGCCAGAGAAAAGCCCAATCAGAAAGGGGGAATAAGATAGAAAAAGTCCTCGGGGGGGGCTTTGAAAAAACCTCGATCCCGGCCTATAAAGCATTGCTCACGTCGAGAGGGGGGCCGAAGAAGGAAAAAAATGGTGCCCAATATCCGTGGACGATGAAGAGACCTCCATAATCAACCGTTGACAAAAGGGGGGGGGGGGGAGGTAGAATGGGATGAGGGAAGTGTCGGGGACTGTATTTCTGGGAAACAAACATTGTTCCCGAGAAGAGAACTAATATCTGAAAAGAGTGGGGGGAGGCAAGAAACGGCAAAAAAAATAGCATCGACACTCTTAAGATATCACTGTCCACCTATAGCTGCAGAGGGGGGAGATGGAAAAAGAGTGGAAAACGGGCTGTGTAAAAGAATCCACCCCGTCAGACCCACGTTCTCATCTTCGATTTAATAAGTCGAGCCCGAAGCAGAGAAAAGGCAATGTGGAGTCTCCCCGGCAGGAAATCTATGCTTAACCAAATAGCAATTGGAGGGCAGAACAAAAAGGGCAACGCAAGCGCAGGGCAAAAAGGAAGCTGGTAGAAACCGAGGAGGATATCAAAAAAAACTGCCGACGTGAATCAATAACCTTCTCAAAGATGCGGAAAGCAGGAGGCTTGAGCCTTCCACGAGGAAGAAGTAAAAGGAAAAGTCGAGAAACAGGGATGGAGCTCTGCGGAGAACAAAAACAAAAATTATAAAAAGAAGCATGCGGGGAAATGGAACGTGGAGATATCGAAAAAAAGACGAAAAAGATGATCCTGACTTAGTTGGGAGGTGCTCTCGGGGGAAACAACTTGCGGGGGCCCTATGGGCGGACCGCGGGGAAAAGAACAGGTGGACGACCAGGGAGAGCCCTGACGGGGGGAACGTTAATGGAACTTGGCGTCATTAGGCATATGAAAGAAGTACGGGCAGCGGAAAGACAAAGGGAAAATAGAGGAGGAAAATGGAGGGAAGAAAAGGCCGTAGCAGTATTCCCTAAGCACTACCATATTTAAAAGTAAGATTCGTGGAGCCACAGAACCTAACCTCTCCAAGGGGCACGCTGCCCTTACTAACGTCCAAAGATCACGGCATTGCGCGGCCCCGGGGGGAGGGGGCACTAATCCGGGGAAAACTTCGACGTCGACCATGATAAAATCTGTAGGGACTATGATGGGGAGATCATGGAAACTTGACGCTAAAAAAAAAAAAAAACCCCCATTGGAAGGATAATTCGTGGCAAAGAAGTCACAATCCTCATTAAGGAGCCCTTTACGCATTTCAGAACCCCTGGGATTGGGAAGCATGCCATGATTAACAACCAGGTAGAAATCCCGTCTTTAGCCTCCGAGTGGGGTCAAAACTAAAGGGAGGAAAAGGGACCACTGGGTCGTTCTCTCAATGGCAACAACTCTGCGGCCCGATTCCAAAACTGAGACTAACCGTGGAAAAAGAAAAAAAACTGAATCAAATTGTTGGAGGGTATGGAGGTGGCTTTTCCTATGATGGGGGGGTGGGGGTGGTGGGGGGGTACCGCCAAAGGAAGCCATATAGGGGGAGAGAAGAACTTTCGGGGGGAGGGCTATCTAATCATAAAATGTAACTCTGTGCCCCGAAAAGAAATAAAGGTAACCCTCTGTGAATTTATCTTAAGCCAAGGCAAGAAAGTAAAAGGCCGGCCACAGACCCGGGCCTTAAGGCGTGCTGTCCACGCGAGTCATTGATCGCGGATTGGCGATCGAATCCTTCTATCACAAAAGTAAAGGACTCTCTCAAAAAAAAAAAGAGTAGGGAGAGGGGTGTCATCTCCAGAATCTACCATACTGGAGTAATACAAATACTCACTGGACATCCCTCCTTCCACTGCCTATGAAAAAAAGTTCCTCGATGCCAAAAGGAAAAATGTGAAAATTGGGGATAATGACACGGTCTTGCACTAAATCATACGGGGGGGGAGGGGTGAACAGACATCTACAGAGGTTTCGGCTTCTCTATCCCTCCAGCGTTGGAGGGTGGTTCTCATAGGCTCGTAGAAATTGCAAAAAAAGGGGGGGGGAGTGCGCTGATGGGGGGAAAGGGGAAAGATCGCACCCGAGCCCCCTCCATCAAAAGCGCCGCGATTGAGAGCGGGCATTTGAAATTAAGGGTGAAAAAAAGCAGTGGGAGTTCGGGGGAGACCGCGGCGTTGGCGAATTTCTTAAGCAAACCCAGGGGGAATCGCCTTGGTGTTCTGAAGAAAAGAATAACGAGAGGGGATCTTTAAATTACTTGGGTGTAAGAGGGTTTGTTAGAGCACAGAACAGCGGTGTGTTGCGCGGGGAAGCCATCGAAAAGGAAGAAGTCATGCAGCAGAAAGGAAAAGAGGCGAGGGGAGGGAAAAACGTCAGTAATCACATCTTTCATTCGAAATCATCTGTCACGCCAGCGGCTTGAGCAGGAAACGCGCCTTGTGGGAATGGAGGAGATTGTAAAAAACAAGGGCGGTTGGCGATCTTAAATTTTAAGAACTTTGAGTAGGCTCGTGAAAACGGCGCAGGTGATACAGAGTGGTCGTCGCTCCACGAATGAGTGAGAAGATCGGGGAGAGGGGAGAAGACTGGCAAGGCGGGCCCTAAGATTTGCGCACGCCCTGGGGAATACTAAAGTTCTTGCACGAAAATGGACGTCCAGGGAGGACGGGAGCCTCGTCGGTATTTATGGCGGGCATCTAGTGAGAGGTTAAACATATAAAAAAGGAAATCCGAGGCAGAATGGGGTGGGGTCCTCGTGTCACCGACGAAACTGCAGGTCAGCTGAGTGAGGGAAAGAGGAAACGAAGAAAAAAGGACCTTTTAACTTGTTTTTTATTCTCTCGCCGGTAAAAAAAAAAAAGAAAGCTCCAGATTCGACTGAAGGGAAAAAACTTAGAATGGGGCAGGGGGAGGGGAAGCCATCACTCCTCGCCTTCTTCTACCATAGCTTGGAGAAAAGTAGGGGAACGGAGAGAAAAAAGGAGACAGCAGAAAGTGGGGGGAAGAGGGGTAAGGGGGAGTTTTTCATGCAAAGGTAATGAAAAATATGGGGGAAAAGGGGGGGAGTGAGAGATTTGGCGGGGGTCCCAAA
>Ga0179593_1500176_pt1 | contig 26303 bp, 46 predicted proteins | sample CZODoug2_1_08_16_FD_185931 | JGI IMG/M metagenome (GOLD analysis project Ga0179593, IMG submission 185931) | Vadose zone soil fungal communities from Angelo Coast Range Reserve, California, USA - CZODoug2_1_08_16fungal (PacBio error correction) | ecosystem: Environmental > Terrestrial > Soil >...
ACCCAAAGGAGAAAAAAATATTGAAATTCTTTTGAAAGGGGTGGGCCCATGGAAAAAAAAAAGAGAAGAGGCCGCCGTAAAAAAGAAGAAGTCCACGGCTTGCGCCGGGAAAAAGGGTTTTAGGCCAGAGCAGGGAAGCATGCTAACAAAAAGGGGGAGATCGGGGCGGATCCTTCGCCTTGGGGGGGGTCAAGGTGGGTCTCACAGAACGTCCTCCCTCTTATTGGTCGCACGTTGAAGGGCACGTTTGCGCCACAGAATAAAAATGTCGCAACAGGGGGCCTGCAAGGGTCGACGGAAAAAAAGGGGGTAACAAAAGAGGCAGAAATCCAGACCGCATATTTACGTTCGAACCGGATCAAACGGGGAGAGAATGGCTGTAGTCCGCCAAGTGGGGTCTCGAGCCGGTATGCGGGCAAAGCGAAGGGGAAACTGATGAGGGGAAAAAAAAAGTATAGAAAGGTGATCGGGGGTTCTTCAAAAGGCAGTCAATGAAGGTGGGAGGGAAGGGGGGGGGGGGGGGTTTCGCGCCCAGCAGCCAGACACACACGGCTTGGGGTGTGTGTGAAGACGGGGCCGTATTGGGGTTGTAACAGTAGCCCTCCGCAAGCGGGTTAGGACCAGGGGAAAAAAAATAAAAAAAGAAAAGCCCTGGCAGGAAAGCAAAAAGGCTAAACAAAGGTCCAGGAGGATAAGGAAAAATTCAAAGGTCCTGCAAGGTCCAAGAAAGAGGAAAAGTCGAGGGAAGAAAATGTCTGGGGGGGGGTTTTGGTGTCTTGGCAAAAGGACCCTGGCAAGGGGGGGGGGGGCGCGTTGAGGAAAAGAGCCAAAAAGTCGGGAGCAGGGTGGCGGAGCAACTGGTGCGCAGAAACCATCGTGCGTTGGATCGAGAGCCGAGCATAACGACTGGGTAAGATTACTACTATGACGAAAGAAGGATGTCGCTGACGGGGAAATGATCTTCGTGTGGAAACAAAGGGGGTAAAAATGAGAAGGGGGGGTCCCGACCGAAGGCAGACATGTTGTGTAAAGGTAATTAGGTCAACGAAAAAAAGAAGGTAAGCACAAACAGGAGGGTGGACAAAAAAGAGCAAAGTCCATTAAACGCGGGAAATAAACGGAAAAGGAACTTGCAAAAAAACGTGGGGAGACACCGATGCCGTTTTGGGAAACAAGGAACACCTGATGCCGTCTATAAACATGGGTGAGAAAAAAAAGGGTCGGGACTGAAAGGAAGGGAATTGGGGAAATGAAGGTTTGGATTGCTGTGCAAAAAAACAAACTTCCTATCGGATCGATAGAGAACGTGAGGAGTTCAAAGTTCAGAACCGTAGGGGGAGCTTGAAAGGAGTGTCGACGTCGTGACTAGAACAAAGCGGGACCATGAAAAGTTTGTTAAGAGAGGTTGTGGGGGTTCACGCGGAAAAGTCATCATGGAGGAACGGACTAACTACGCGAGGGGAACTTACACTCCGCAACCGGCACCGAGGCCATGCGCCTACAGAAGGTTTTTATCCGGTTGTGAGGAGGGGAACAGAGCAGACCTTCCTACAAACAAACTAAACTCCAAGAGAAAAGAGGCACCAGGGGGGGGGACCAAGGAAATCTCCCCTTCCAGAGCACTATGGGTGTTGGGCGGGATAGGGAGGGGGGGGGGACGAGGGTGGCCGCCGTAAACGGCGGGGAAGAACCCAAATACGAGGCAACCAGGCAATTCGTCCTGACCCACGGTCAACCTTGCAAACGGGCACGGAAGAGACGGAAAAGAACGTGGCCGCCATGACAGGGGGGGATAGGCCAGAATCTTTGTTAGAGGCCGTCGTATCCGGTGGGCCAAGAAGCTCAAAAAAACAAAATGTCGGGCCTTCAACTGTTATGAAAGGAATGAAATCGGCAGTGAAAAAGGAGGAGAGCTTGAGAAATACGAAAAAGCCTGGAACGGATGAAAAGAACTGCAAACGCGGTTTGAGAGAAACAAAACATCAATGGAGAAAAAAAAAAGGGAAGAGCTGGCTGAACAAAATTGGCATGGACTAAGCGGGGTGACCAAAGAGGAGCGGGAGGGAAGCTACTGGAGGTGGGGTTGGGCGGCACAGGAGGATAGACCTGTGGCAGGTAAAGTGAAACCGACGGGAAAGAGAGGGGGAAGGGGGGTGACTTAGGGTCTAGGAACGGTCAGAAGGTTCTGAAGGGGTCAATGAAAAAATGGCAACAAAATTGTGGGACGCGTGGACGTGACTAAGTGGAACGGTCTGGAACAAGGGGGGGGGAGAGATAGACTCATAAAGGGCGGGACTTCAAAGGATGGAGGGCCGCGCCCCTTGTTGGGGGGGGGTGTGGGGCATGTGGGCAGCCGGTCGCCGTTTCTCTTGGGGCCGTAGACGAACACTAAACGGGAAAGTTTGTTTGAGTTGGACCGGTGAAAGTGGGGGACCTCTTGAGGACTGTCTGGGCCCACTGACGAACTGTTCATAGAAAAAGGATCAGGAGAAAAATGTCCTGATGTTAGTAGCATTCCCGCGTGTCCATTAGGGTGCGGGTGGGCTACGTCAACAGTCGATTGGACTCGGGACAAATAAACCCCAACAGGGGGGGGAGGACCACGAGGTTCCGGCTCCCGGCAATTGGGGAACGAAATCGCAGGGGATCAGCATTGTTGACGGGAGTAAAGGATGACGAAAGGAGCGGCGGGTGAGGTTGGGAAAGAAATGTTCAATTTCACCGCAACGACCCCGTTGGGTACCAAGATACAAGGACGGGGGCGATAACTTGGGGAACCAGACGCTGATTTGTAGAAAAAAAGGTCCAGTTCTCCGCAATGGTCGGCGGAAAGGCGAATAGAAAAAGGCCGGGTGGGGACCATGCCCCAGACTCTTGCCAAGACGGCCGGGGTCAAGGAGAAGTTCGAAAGTTTTGCCCTGAAAAAGCGGTCACGCAGCGATCAAAATTTCCCTTCAGAGGGGAAAGGCAAAAAAAAAACAAAGGGAAAAAGAAGAGCTGTGCGAATTGGGTTGTCGAAGGTGACATGAACCGTAAAAGAGGGGGGGGAAAAGGCAAGAGGGACACATGAATCAGACCGTGAAAACTAATAAAAGCGTCAGGCAAAAGAAAAGGCAACGAAAAACCGGCGGGGTAAGTCGAATCGAGGTACCAGAAGAAGAAACATCCAACCGCATTGAAGAACACAGAAGAAACACCAAGCTCTAGCAAAAAGTTTAAGGCGAAAAATGGAACAGGGTTTTATCCTTCGTCAAAACAAAGGAAAGGTGGGATCGGAGCGAATTAGGGGGAAACCCGGGACCGCACGCAAACCAAGAGCTAGGGAGAAACGGATCCCAGGCTGATCTAGAGAAAAAAAAAAAACAGGAAAAGGAAAAAAAGAGAAGAGATCCACCAGGGATGTACGGCGCCAATCCCCTAATAGAAGCCTCCTCAAGTCCCAGAACCTGTCCAAACCTAAAAAAAATTAGAAAGAGAGCAGTCCTTCCCCTGGCACGCCAAAAAAAAAAAAAACGTAACGAGAAAACACACTCTGATCAAGGAGGCGAGTCCGCCAAAATGCTAAAAAAAACGTGGAGCCATGGTTTGTTGTACTGCGCTGACTGTAAAAAGGCGGACATGGGACTGAGTGCCAAAAGGGGACCATGAGACTCAAAAAAAAATCACCGGTCAGGGGAGGAATGTCACAGGGCGCACTGCGGGAGCGGAAGGTGAAAAAAAAAGGAGGAAAGGCCGAAATAAGTGAAAAATGGGGGGAAAAGGAAGGCGCCAAGGGAAAAAAAAAAAAACTTGCTGGATACACCCCCACAAAAAATGTGCGCAAAGATTACTGCCAGAGGGGGGTGGATCGGGGAGAGAAAAGAGAAAAAGGCAGGGAACGCCTGGTGAAAGAAGCGGGGGGGGGGGGAACGTCATTGCGGAAGCTGGCAAGGGACGGGCCTGATGCAAGAGGAGAAAAAAAGAAGTCGACAAGGAAGGGGAGAGTGTTGAAGGTGTGGCAACACCACAGCAGTGGGATCTTCCACCAACTTCAACGACTGGTAAGGGGGGGATTTGGGTGAAATCCCTCCAAAATTTCACCGGCCGAAAGTGATGAGCACTCCAACGCCAAAAGTAGGGCGACAACGATGGGGTCCTGACAGGGCCTCAAGGGGTCAGGTTGTGCGAAAGACGGTCTTTCCCCAAGAAAATATACCGCGCAAATCTTCAACGGTTCGGTCCAAGTGTCCACAAAAATGGGACTAAGAGTGGGGTCGCGGTTTGAAAGGGAATGGGCGGGAGGCAGAGAAAAGGGGGGTTGAAAAGACAAGGGGGGGGGGGGCGTGGGAGTTCTTTTGTCACCAGGCAACTACTAGAACCACAAAGAAACCTACAAGCCTGCAAAGAGGAAGAAATACTACATTCAGGGAGGGCAAAAAGGAAAGAAAAAAAGGGCCGTTTGTGGGAGAACACGACTGTAGAATAAACAGGAGAACCAAAAAAACGAACTTCAAGGGGGACAAAGTAATTGTAAACGATGGCACCAGCAAAAAGGGACAGGGTTAGTCTCAAAAGACAACCATAGGGGGGGGGGGAAAACGTCTAGAGCAGGGAAGAAGAGAAACCAACACAACAACCTAAAGTGCATCATGAATGCATGCTCCAACTGCTTTAAAGGCGAGGAGACCAAGTTCCGAAGCAACAAAAGCCAACTTAGACGGGGGAAAAACCATCACAACAAAGTGTCGAACATTCACAAAGGAAAAACCCGCCCCAGTGGGGCGAGGGCCGGGAAAAATAGGAAGCAGGTCACTAAAGCAAGAAATGTACCCGAATTTCCATGTCCGGTCGGTTCCCCGGGGGTACGCATTAAGGAAATACGAAGTGGAAAGGCCAACACAGGAAAGGAAAAAAGAAAAGTCGAAAGACCTCCATACCGGACACGAACTGCTTCAACGGGGGGGGGGGGTGAGGAAGCACAAAGGGGACCCATTGGGTTAGAAAATCAGACAGAAAAATTTTGGGGGCAGGAACCAAGCAGCAGTTTGTGGGCACACAAGGCCTTTTTGGGGGGAGGAAAAATATGCGGAAGTCAAACACGAGCGGGGGGAAGATAAAGCGGGGAGGGGCATTTGGGGGTTCGAGCATCAGTAATCCGCAAGTGGGGGAAGATGGGTTTGGTTGCGACCACGTAGCACCGCCCGAAGGAAGCATTGGGGCCAACGGTTTGGCCACAGAACGAGCAACTGGGGCTGAAAGGGTACCCCAACAGGGGAGGAGGGACGTAAAAAAAAAAATGGAAACGGAAGGACTGCGGGGGGCCTTGGTTGACGGGGCTCGATCAACGAATGTGGACAGGGAAGGCTGGTTGCCCAACATTGGTGAACAAACTACTCAACTTTCGGGGAAGAAGAAAATCGAGGGGCACATGAAAAAGGAAGAAAATCAGGTAGGTGGGCGGGGGGGGAGGGGCACCCACATCAAGGATCTTGAAGAAACTTTCCGCGGAGGGGGGGACGTGGGGGAACGAAAAAACAGAAGAATAGACAGAACCCTTCCCGGAAAGCGTAAGGAAAGGGGCCGGGGGGGAGACTTCGAAAACAGGGTCAACTCTACTAGACGCCCTCCGCCGCGACAGAGTTCAGGGGGTGTGAAGACAGGGGGGTCAGCTGTGAACGGGCAACCCGTATTGCAACATTCGGCAATGGTAACCGGGGGACCCTTTTTCTCCGGGAAGAAAAGGAAAGTCTACCGAAGGAGTCAAAACCATCAAAACATGGGACGAGGTCATTGGGGAAACGGGGGGGATCAAAAAAAAAGGAAGACTTGACGAGATCAGAGCAAGGAAAAAGGGGTCGCAAAAGGAACCAGAGGGAAGAAAAACCTCGACTTCAACGAAGAGGGGGGCACTCAGGATAAACTAAGAAAGTGAGTCCAATCATAGAAAAAAGGGGGAAAAAAAGGGGTGGATGGGACGGGGCCGGCCGGAGGGGGGGAAAAGCGACCGCAGCAAGAAAAAGAATCAAAGGGGGTGGTCAGAAAGGGGGAAGTGAAAGGAGAAATACGGATTACTGTTGCCGGGGGGAACAACAATTTGGGGGGGAGGAAACGGCAAATGTCGTGGGTGGGGAGCCCTCATACTACCAACACCCATGGATTAAGGGAAAAAAGTACCGTAAAAGGTTAAACAAGTGCTCCTCACACAAAGACAAAAAAATAAAATTTCTGATGGGGGGACTAGGGTGTGGTCACTAGCAGAGGCTGGTTGGGTGGGTCAAACTGAAAGAGAAGACAGGTGCATTCGTGAGTCACTTAACGGGAACAGCTCGAGGAAAAGCCCAAAACGGATTGGGGGGGGGGCGCCCGCACAGAAGAAAAAGGTTCCATGCAACGCCGCACGACAGTGTATCGGGAACGAAAAGAGAGGGGGCCCCAAAAAAAGGGGGGGAAAAGCCAAAAGCTCCAACAAAGACAAAAAACGAATGGATCCTCCTAAAGGGAGAGGGGAGTACGCACAAAGAAAGAATGGTATCGATCAAGACGAAGGGGAACGAATGGGGGGGGAGGTACGAAAGAAAACCTAGGCGTCGGGCAAAACAGGTGGGTAAACAAGTTCCCGGGAAAAACAAAGGACGGCGGGGGGGGGGGTCCCTACTGGACTTGAGGGTTTCCACCGGTAAAGAACACCTTCAAGAGAACCAGACCTTCCGTTGACCTTTCCGGCCCGCTGAGTCTGTGACAGAAAAACTTCGGGGAACTAACTCCAAAAAAAAAGGATACGGGAACCTTCGAGAGGTGTCCGCCGGTTAAACCCAATAGGGGAACAAGTCCTTTAGCTTGATAAGGACATATTTTGGACTGCTTTCCATTCCAATGAAGCCCAACGCTGCGCCAAGAACCACTCTCTAGAGGACTGCGGGGCTCTCTACCAAGCAATTTCTACGCACGACAAAGCATTGAAGCCGGCAATGAGACCGGCTCTTGGGGGTGATGCACGAAAAACCTTTCTGGGGGCGCCCAATGAAAAAAGAGGGAGCCCCCGAGAAAAAAGTGGGGGCGGCACTATATGGGAACGCCGCCAACGGGAAAAGAAGACGGGACCTACGCTAAACTCCCCGGATGGGGTCAAGCCACACCATAAAAAAAAAAGTAAAAAAAACGTTCAAGGGAAGGAAATGAACACTACAACACCAAAACCCCGTCGCCGACCAAGAGGAAATTACATTTCCACTGGGACCGATACGTCCCAGAAAAAAAGACCATACTGTTTATCCGCGGGAAACACCAAGAAAGGTGACTCGATAGGACCGCAAAACAGAAACTTTAGAAAGGAAGGGGATAGCAAGAGACCAGAAAAAGAGACTGAATCTGGCAGTTCACATGGAAACGGCCAGAGGTAAAAATGAAATCAACCAAGAGCCCGCGTTGGGAAAATCTTGGGGGAGGCATATGATAGCAAGACCATCCACCTGATTAGGGGGCAAAGGCCACAGTAAAACGTAAAAAGAATTGGGAGCTAGGGTCCACCCCGCTCACTCTTGAAAAAAAAAGTCAAAAAAACGGGGGGGATGAGTAAAAGAAGAGATGGCAGGGGCACCCAGACTCAAAAAATGTGTGGGGATTAAATCAAACTCATGGGAGGGGAACAACTTCGGGGAATGAGCACAAAAAAAGAGAAAGGGTCAAAATTCAAGGCAGGAGGGGAGGGGGGGAAACCTCGATGATGTCGGGAACTGACCAGAGATGCAGCGGAAAAACTTCCCACTTTGAGTTGCCAAAAAGGAACCATCTTGAGAAAACGGTACGGGGCCAGGACTTAACAGTGGTAGGTCTAAGGCCGGGGCATCGAGGGGGGACAGGCTGGGCCGTTAAAGAGTGTAGCGTCACGCTTCGAAAAAGGAAAAAAAAAACGGGGGGCGCTGGTGGGGGAGGGGGACACTCCGATGGAGTGAGGTTCGGCGATTTACTGAAGTGCGCCAATAGCACGTCAGAACAAAGGGGCCGTGGGCAAAAAGGTCTCTGCTGGGAAGAAGGGGGGTGGGGACGCAGAACAATCAGGGAGTGAAGCAAGGAGACTGGGAGTGGCTATAAAGTAGAGCCAGGGGAAAGAACGAAAGGGAGGGCAGAGGGTGGGGTCCTGAAGGAAAAGAGAAAGGAAGATAAATTCACACTTTGGGGGGGCCTAGGGGGTTGAGTCAACGTGATTAAACCTACCGAAGAAAAAAAGGGTGTAAGTTCGAGGCCGCAGGCAAAACTCATCGCCGAAAAGGGCATTGGGTGGGCGGGAAACCTTTATCTTGGGGGGGGGTGGGTGGGGGGGGAAAAGTAGACGCGCCGAAAACAAGGTACGGCAGGAACATGGGGCACCATGGGGACGAAAAGCCGCAGTGGGTAGGAGACCTGTCAACAAACTGGGGGGGGTCCCTTTCGCAGGGAGAGAAGCCTTCTGGGTAGGGGAGTTGACCGCCGGTGGAAAAGCGTCCCACGAAGGGAGGGTCGGGGGTTGTTGGGGGGGGGAGGGGAGGTAGGGGGGCCCACTTGGGGCACAGGTGGGAGGGAGGAATGAAAGGATCCCCTTGGGAGAGGGGGGCCTGGTAAAATTCTGTGGGGGGGGAAACCCAGTACGTGGGGGGAAAAAGCAGAGAAAGAGGCCCGCATAACGACACGGATGAAAGACCTAGGGAAGTCAGGGGCATCCCTTGGCCAGATAAACGCAAAAAATTGGGAGCACTCGTGGGGGGGGGGGGGGGCCAGGGGCAAATTCTCTGGATGAGAACAAAAGGAACGAAAAGTGTAGGGATGAAGGCGAAATCTACCACTAGTCAAAGAAAAAAGAGGAATTTTTCAAAAGCAATGTCCATGAGGGGCTGGGCGAATAACATGATTTTGACGCACCAAGTGCAGAGAGCGGGAACGGTTGACCTCCATGGAGGAATGGGCAATGGAAAGTCTGTGGCCATCAAGTTACGTTCAGAAGTAAAGAAAAAGGGGAGGCGCGGAAGGGAGGTGGAAAAAGATGGGGCGAAGGGCCGGACAGAGTCAGGATCTTATCTGGAGAGGGTAAAAAAGGGGGGACATTAGGAATAGCAATCGACATCATCATGTGAGGCTGGCCGTGCTGTTCGAAGAAAGTTGGGGGTTGGACGCAAACAGGGGGGGCGCGTAGACCAAAGGGGGGGGTGATCGTATTGGGTGTTGGAACAGAACGGCCGACAAGCAGAGGAGAGGAAAAGATCTCCTGGGAAAGACGAGAAGTTAACAGGAAAAGAGCCCCCTTCGACTAGAGGCAAAGGGTTAGAAGGGAGTGTTAAAGGACATGAAAAAAAACGCCATCCAGCGGACCGCAAGTCAAGAGAAAAAGAGGAAGGAAAAGAGAAAAAAAATTCCAAAAAGGCTCTGGGGCCTAGCGCAGCAATTTCGGAAAAGACCGGTCTGGGGAAAGAAGGGGGGGAACCCCCGCACGGAACGCGGCAAAACAACCCGTGAGCGTAGTGGGACAAAAAAAAGACAGGGAAGCCGAAATTAATTTCGGGAGGCAGGAAGAGGGAGAACGTGCCACCGGGGAAAGAAGGAGAGTCCAAGTGAAAACTTTTTCTTGGAGGGGAGTGCAAGTGGGAAAAAAAATTAACGGCCCGTTAACTTTTGAGAAAAATCCTAGAAGAAAAATGAATCGTCTTTATTTGTTCCAGAGAGTTGTAAACGGCTCATCGAAAGAAGCTGGAAGGGGAGGTGGGCCAAAATGAGGAGGTGTTTCTGGAAAACACATTTTCAGGGAAAATGGAAGGAGAAAGAGGGAGAAAAAAAGATGCATCTGGAAAGAACAGGAAAAAAAGGGGAATGACGGACTCTGCTTTATCTCTGGGTGTGGGGGGACGTCCAGGTAGATCGGGGAAGGAAAGCTTAACCAGGAAAAGGGATATGAGGCTTCTAAGCCAAGGCGGGAAGGAGGGAAGACAAATCTAATCGCCAAAGGGGACAAGGAATGGCCCCGAAAAAGGGGGAGGGGGAGCTTAATGCCTCGGTGGAGGTCCTTAATTTGCTAAGCGGGCACCGCACAATCACGGGAACCAGATTGAAGAAGATTCCCTGCGGAAACTTACTTTCGTGGGTTTGGGATTGGAGACACTCGATGGTGAGATGGGGGGTGAAGGGGTATACGACCGGGAAACTGTAACGTTGGTTTGGGCGGTGGAATCTGAATGGAAAAAAAAGGGGGGGACTATCTTAGGACGCCGGTATCTAAAGCTTGGTGGAGAGAAAAAGGCGAAAAGTGTGTCGGGGGGGGGCACTTTCGTGTTAAAAAGGTGGGCGAGGTGGCAGAGGTTGGTTGTGGCTCATCTATTAGAGGCAGAAAAAAGAAAAAAAAGGGGAGGAAACCTACGAGGGGAAGACGGGCCCCAAAAATTTGGAAAAACAAACAACCTTCGCAAAGGGGACAGACAGGGTTGGGACGTAGAAAAGACGAATGCGGGTGATTCTGGCAAGGACAACCCATCAGGAGGCAGAAAAACCGGTGCGGCCCAAAAGCAGCGGCAGAAGAGGGTCAAAGGGCTATCACTTGAACAAAGGGGAGCAGAGTGCAATAACGTGGGTCGGGAGGTCCATCCAAGGGTTTAGAGGAGGAGGGGGGAGAAGGTGGGCCATGAAAAAAGGAGACCTGAAGGGGGGGTTGGGAAAGAAAAAGACGAGAAAGGGCCCGTCAGAAGATTGGAAATATGGTGAAGGAACGAAAACGCTGGCGCACGTTCTAAAAGCAAAAATCCTAGAGAACAGGAACGAACGAGACTGGGGGATAGGTAATCTGGCAAAAGTGGTTCGAAGGGAGGGTTAAAAAAGATCAGGTCCTACGAAGGGGGAAAGAAACGGGAAGGAAAAGGAGCAGAAAGGATAAATCAAGGAGAGGGAAACGGACCCTGAAAGGCAAACGCGCCGGCCCCCTTCGGGAAGAGAAGGTACGGACCCCAACAAGGACGACTAACGATGGACCGTCCACAAAAAAGGGTGACGATACAAGGGGGAAGGGGAGGGCCGCAGTAAGGGGGAGCCGCTGTCTGCGTGCCAGTGGGCGAGAGATGAAAGAGAAAGGGAGACGTGAGCAAAGAGAAGGGGCTGCCTTCGCTGAAAGGACGTCAGACATAAAGGGGAAAAGGGGGAAAGATCAAGGAAAAAAACAAAAAAAGGGAGGGAAAAAAAGAAGAGAAAACCGATGGATTTCCAAACCGGGGCGCAAAGGAAAAGAAAAAAAAGCCAAGCTCCCGAAGTCAGCCCAAAAGGGCCCGCAGAAAGAAAATCCCCAGCTTAATCAAATTCATCCCCACGGGCAACCAAAACCAACTTTCCAAGAACACAAAGGAGATGGAGTGCTAGCAATCCAAAAAAAGGGATAGGTCAAAACTTGTGGGAAGGAGGGGGAGTTAGGTAGACGAAGGGGGGTCGAAGCATGAAGGGAAGGAAATTCCCCGGAAAAAGCAAGAAAAAAAAAGCAGGAGCTTTTGGAAAACACGGAGCAACGAGCGGTGGAAACGGGATGAAAAAAAAAAGTTCCCAGTCAAGAAAAACAGGAAGGTCACAGGGCTAACATGGGGAGGGCCCTGGATTGAAAACCCAAGGAAAATTACTACTGAAGGGGGGGGGTCCGTACTGTCACCGGAACGTGACGCAGGACCGGGGAAGGGGCAATAGAACAGTGCGGGGAAAGGGGGGGCTTTGTCGGCAAGGATGAAAAGTCAAAGAATGGCAAGGAAAGGAGGCCGCTAACAACAAGCTGCAACCGAGAACGGAAGCGGGGGGGGGGGCAATGGCACCAAAGCATATCGCTGGGGTCAAGGAACAAGGGACGGTGTCACTCCGAAGACAATGGAGGCGAAAAAGACCCAATTAGACACGAGATCCTGGCCAGGATAGGTGGAGGAAAAAGAGGGAAAGCCTGCGTGGGGGGACAGGGGGGAAAGGGGGGGTGTGGGGGGCGAATCCGACGGGGTGGGGGCCAAGGAAAAAAAAAAGGAAAAAGGAAGAGAAGAATTCCGGAGCAGGCAAAAACAAACTGCGGAAAAGCTTTGCGAAGGGATGGAGGGTCAATGGGCGGGGAAAGTAAAAAAGTGTGAAGACAAAAGGTGGTTTAGCTGATGGGGGGAACGCGCCCTCAACGTCAAATAGAACGAAGGAAACACCAAAAGACGGAAAGCGGAAATGAAAGTACGAACATCGGAAAAAACGGAGGGAAAAAGGAAAAAAGTCAACGCGGGTGGCGAAACACGCTGTTAGAAATAAGGGCAGAGTAAATCCGAGAAGTCAAAAAGGTTTTGCACGCAAAAACAGGAAAAAAGGGAGGGGGAGGAGAAGGAAAAAGAGGGACAACGAACGGGGCAAAAACCACACACTAATTGTCTCAGGAACAGAAAGGATAGAGAACCTCATTGGTGCGGTAGAGCCGGCCAGAAAAAAAGTAAAAAAAAAAAATGGTCTCCCGGTAACCAAAACTGAGGTCTGAAAAAAAAACTCAGGGAAGAAAACAGCAACTTGAACGGCCCAGGGAGAGCGGGAACCTTGTGAGAGGGGCGGAGGAGGCCGGAGTCAGGGCACAGAATTCAGTCACCCCGAAGAGAAGAACTGCCCGTTCCGAAATGGGGGAACAGGTCAACCAACTGGAACGTGCAAAGGGGGACGCGGAAGTGGAAGGGAAACAAAAAGAAAAGATCGCACAGGGGAAAGGAGCAGTGGCCCAGGGAGGTCCCCGGGTGCATCGGGGGTTAAGGGCCGTTGCTCAGGAGGTGGGGAAGGGGGTTGTTCATAATGTGGGGGGTTCTAGAGTCAACAAAGAGAGATTAAGTTGTTTTGTTAGGCCGCAGAAGGCCCGGGGAGTTGGTGCAAAGCAAAGCAGGCTTTGGGGCGTGCAACACAGCGTTACATCTGATGGGGGGGAAGATCAAAGCGAGGGCATGGACGATCACGGGAAGAAGAATCACATCGATATTGTGTGACCAAGAGAGTCAACGCAAATGTCCGAACACGGGGACTGGTGGACACGAACGATCAAATCGGACGGGGGTGATCGGGAGTCCGAGGGGAGAAGGAAAAAATAAAGGCTGACCGGGAAAAAGGCGCGGCCCAAGGGCGGGTGTGCAAAATGCAAAATAACGAAGTGTTGGCAGGAGAAGTAAACACAGAGGGAACCGCCCCGACCGTCCCCAAAAAACAGGGAAAAAAGAACAATCTTAAGAAGAAGGGGAAAAAGGAAGATACAGTGTAACTGGGGACATGGAGGGCCCAGAAGGCTCAGGGGTACCTGAAAGGGGACGGGGCGCTAATTCGGTTTTGTGTGAAAGCCCAAAAAAAAAGCGATAAGAAGAAACTGAGGAAGCTACGCGAATTGCCGGTGGGGACGAGGGGAGCGGAGGTAAAGGTTAGTGGTGGCCTCGCCCGCTGGCACCATGGGGCTGTTGAGCCGGGGTTTGGGTTTCAACAAACAACCGGACTTGCAAAACCGCGGGGAAATACCCAAGCTCAACCTGGTTCGAAGGAAAGTGAGGGGAAACCAGAAGGAAGACGGGAGGGCTCTATGGAAAGGGGGGAAGCAGACTGGGAGAAGGGGGGGGATAAATTCAAGGAAGCCATTGCGGGGGGGAAGCTGAGGGAAAGGGAGCTCAAAAACCCCCCGAAAGGAAAGCCTCAGGCCTCGGATCGAAAATGATAACTTGGTTAAGCCAAAGAAGAGAAATAATTAGGGAAAAGGGGTCAGCAGGCATGAGTGGAGGGGAAAGCGCTTACGCAGCCCAGAGTTGGTGTTTCCAGAGAGGAGTAAGCGGCAATCCCTAGAAAAGGGTCCGTGCCCGGGGGGGGAAAATGGAAGGGTAAAGAGGTTGGTGAAAATATGGCATCCACAAAGGAGGAGGCTGAGTCGGTAAAAGGGAAAAGGCCATTGAAGTGCGCATCAAAAGATCAGGGGGGAAGGGGGCCCTACGGTTTGAAATGAAAGACAGAAACCCCGAAAGGCATTTCAAAGCGGAGGTGAAGTTCAGGGCCTCTCTCACCCAGAACCGAAGACCCCCCGGATGGGGGGCGGAAACAACAAAAGCAGGTGGAACAAGGCCCTCCCGAGTGGGGATCAGGACATCGTAAACAAAAAAAAAGGGGAAGGGGCAGAAAAGGCAGAATAAAAACCTAGGACGACAGTAGTAAAAGAGGGAAAATCGAGAATAAAAAGAAAAAAACTATAAAAGCTTCAGTTCCGACGAAGGGGAGAACAGTGGTTGCCGAAGAACAGAGACCGGGTCTCCCGTATTTTTCGAGAAGGGGGACAGGAAAGAAAAAAAGCCATCGAGAAAAAAGGAGTGTCAACACAAAGGGAAAAAGGAACAGAAGTCCGGGGACAACAAAACCAAGGGTCAGGGCCGATGTAGTCACCAGGGTCGAGGAACGGAACAAAAGGAAGAAAAAAGGCTCAAGGGGGAATGGGTTAGAAGGAATCCCAGGGGAAAAAAAAAGGTAAGTCCGTGAGTCCTCAGGAGCCGGTGCACAATGTAAAAACAAAAGAAGCCAAGAACCAAGCATAAAAGCGCATAACGGGCCGAGATGTCAGACGCTTATAGAAAAAAGAAAGGAAAAAGGTCTCAACTTCTTTTGAAAACAGGGGGGGTTCGGGCCGCAGAGGGTGGGCAGGGGGGGAGTCAACCCGTGGATAGGAAAACTGTGAAAAAAAAGCCACGGGGACGCGAAGGGAGTCACGTTGACCAAGAAAACGCCGCATGATACTCCGGTACTCTCGAACAAATCAGGAAAGTAAAGCTGGCCAAACACAAAAGCGGAACCGCCGGCAGAGCGACGCTAAAAGAGTGAAGATGGCTCCCGATGAGCCCCAGAAAAAACAAAAATTGGTAAGCCAGGAAAAAAAAGAAGGGAACAGGCGAGAAACCACCGCGACCGATTGGGAGCCATGATAGGGAAAAAAAAAGTACAAGCGGCATCAAGGCCCGGCACATGACCAGAAGGTGCGGGGAGAAACCGCTCGATGGGAAGAAGGAAATTTTGGGGACTTGGCTCATGGTCGGGGTCAATAACAACAATGAAAGGAAAGGGGTTGAAGAAAACAGCTCAGCTCCAAAAGGGGAAGTAGGGTGGCACCAGAATAAAACTGTCACCCAACGAACGGGGAGGGAAGGATGGGGAGAAAAAAAAAGGAGGGAGAATAGGCACACGAGATCCATTTTGATGAGCGTGGAACGACTCAATGGTGAGGAAGGGGAAAAAGGAAAAAGAAAAGGATCCAAAGATAAATGGGATGCACTCTCTGGGGGAAGACGCCCAAGTCTTTACACTTGAGAGGTGGACCGCTGGGTTGCTGGGATATAAAAAAGGGGGGGGACTCGAGGGACCTTATAGCGGTCAAGATGGTCAAAGAAAAAAGGGGTTTGTGGGAGGAGCACTTCAGAGGAAAGCATCAGGGAAGAGGGGGACGGAAAAAAATGAAACGAATGAAAAGAACATTGGGAGGGGGGGGCCTGCTTTGCTAGGGTAGGACGCAAAAGGGCAAAGGACCGTCAGAAAAACGGGGGAAGCCGGCGGAGGGGCTGCAAAGAGGGGGAGCGAACAGCGAAAAGCAAGGGTGAATCATAAAAGCGATGGAAGACGTCTCACAACGGGAGGTGCTAAACAAGGGGAGGGGAAGGGGGGAAGCCTCACGGCAGTTGTGCCGTGGGAGAGGAAATGGAGAGTGGGTGAAGACAAGAAGAGGTAACTGGGAAAAAAAAAGGACCGCAAAACCGCGTACCGAAGAAGAGGGGGGGGAATGCCCCAGGGAAAAGCTAAAGAGACTTCCGGACCGTCGTGGGGTGTCCGTCCGGGTCGTTTTGGGGGGGTGGGGGGGGGTTGAGAAAAGCCGGTGGTTAGTAGGGAGTGACCAGGACCGCACTCCACTGGTCTTAGGGCCCAACGAAAAGGAAGACAACGGGGATTCAGCCTGCTTGGGTCATCGGGTAGCACAGACAACTTTCGGGTTCAATAAGGAGGTGGCGGTTTTGTGTACGGGGGGGGGGACTCGTGAAACTTTGAAAACTTGGGGGGGGAAAATTGTTGGAACACAATGTAGCGGGGGGAAATCCATGGAACATGGACAAGGGCTGGGGGGAGACAACATACATGGGGGGTAGCCGGAGCTGCCCGCGAAAACGGGAAGGTGCACCAAAGATCACGCGGGAACTGTGATCGCCAACGGAAAGAGAAAAAAAGCGAGGGTGGTGTATGCGAAAAGGGGGGAACAAAATGGACACGAAAGAACTACTGGGTGGTGAGGGGAATGGGAAAAAAAATCAAAAAGAGGACTAAACGGATGTTTGACAAAAAAAAGAGAACGGCAAAGGGTCCATTAAGATGGACTTTCGCAAAAGGGGGGCCGACGAGGGGGGGGGAAAGGTGTGAGACCCAAAAAAACACCCCCCCCCACACCCCAAAAAAAACAACCCCCCCCAAAACACAAACCCCCCACCCACCAACAAAACCACCCCAACACAAAAAAAACCCCCACCCCCAAACCAACCCACCCCACCCCCCAAAAAACCCAAACCCCATAAAAATGCAGGGAGGGGGAAAGAAAAGTGTCAAAAAAAAAAAAGGGGACTAGTCATTGCCTGTCAGGAGGAAATTTGGGATCACGAGGGGGGCGGCGGGGAAGTTGAGGGGGGTTGGGAGGCAGCATGAAACGGCCAGACAGCGGATGATGAGAAAAGCATCTCCCGTGAAGGAAAAAAACAAAAAGGAACAACATAGGCGAACGCAAGAGGGTGAGCTAGCCCGTCGGGGACCGATCGTGACGGCCGGAACCAGGGAAAGCACCAGTTGCAAAAGATAAACGTTGACCAGACGGCTGAACAAAGGTGAAGCACGAGTAAAGAACGAGGAAAGGACCAGTAGGAGCGCAACGCCTCGCACAGGGGAAAGCTCGAAAGGGGTGGTGGCACGGTTAGGCACTTGGGGGCAAAACACGCAAAGACGGGGCGAAAAAACGGGAAAACTCTCCAGATGAAGGGAGAAAAGAGAAAGGGGCCCATAAACCTGATCATAAATTTGCCTGACGCAGCGACGTGAGGCCCAAGGAGATGAGCAGGGGGCCGACGACTCAAGGGACTGGGAAAACCCACTGAGGAAGGAAAAGACAAATAAAGCGGAATAAGTCTCCAAGGCGGGAAAAAAGGGAAATAAAAAATAATGGCAGAGGTCTCTGCCAACTGAAAGGTGGTGGGCAGGGCAGGTCTATAAGTGGGGGAAACCATCAAAGGTGCAAGGGGGGGGAGAGAAAGCCTCTCAAAAAAAAAGAAATTGGAGGGAAAAAAATGATCTGCATTGGAAAAAAACAAGCGGGGGGAAAAGGGATTCAGGGGGGGAACAAAGAACGGCAGCGTTGGAAAAGGGTGTGCGGAGACGGGAGAGTGTGGCAGGGGCAGGAGCCGTCCAATAAAGCGGAAAGCCAAAAGCCAGGGGGGGGGAATAGGAGCCTTGAGACCGAGGGTGTGTGGTAAATTCGCTAAATCCGGTTCCATTAAAAAGGAGGAAAAAAAAGGGTGACGGATGACAGGAGGGGTGAGGAATGAAAAGCCAAGGCTGGACGCGGTTGAAAATAAGGAAAGAACAGGGGAATTGACCAAATGTGTGGTTGCTCCGTCTAGGGGGCAAAGTCGTTTCGGAAGAAGACTTGTTCCAAAGTTAATAAAGAAACGTGCAGGAGGAAGGCATGTGAGGGAAGGACGAAAAAAAATTCGTGGGGTTTGGTCTTGTCGCAAGGGAGAATTGCTCCTGGGTCCCGTTAGACCGACAAGCCGGGGAGGTGGGTTGGGACAGAGGCATGGGGAAAAAATGGGACAGATTTGGAAAATGCTCAAGCGGGAAAAAGTTCATCGCTGGATCCACGAAAGGGCCTAAGGGGGGAACGGAGTGTTCAGTATTCAGTCTCTGGCACATGGGGTGCGGTGGTGGGGGTCGGAAATGAAAGAGCAGAACCAAACAACCAGGGGGGGAATGGGAAAATGACGAAGGCTACAGGGAAATTGGGAAAAAAAACCGCAGAAAGAGCCCGGGGAATCCGCATGTGGTTGCGGGGAAGGGGATTACGATGAGAGACGTTATTGACGGGGCCATAACCTTGACGGATTAGAAAAAGGAAACAAAGTGACGGCCACGCAAGTTCTTAAACTGGGGGGGGCCCCAAAATAATAGATGGGCACCTCTGGGGGGGGGAATAAGAAACGTGTCCATTGTGACACGCCGATTTAGGCGGATCAATCTAAGGGAAGGAAGTGCGGCCATCCCAGCGAGGGGCGTGAATACACAAAAAGACAGAAGCAAAGAGTGAATACGGTTCGAAAAGGGATGACGACAAAACGACTTCACTCAGGGCGAAGCAAGAAATTCCCGGTCAGTAAGGGAACTAACCTCACCAATTAGGGAGGGGGTAAAGGAAAGGAAAAAATTGGCGAAGGTTGACAGATCCACTCAGGAGAAAAAGGGGAAAAGAAACAGAAGGCTACTGGAAAGACAAGGGCTCACGATCATCTATGCAGGACGGCAACCCTGAAAAAGGCACAGAGAGAGGAGGGTCTCCTGATCGAAGGGCGGCCATCTCTGAAACGATTCAAAACTGGGGGAAGAAGAGACAGGGGTCAACCACCTGAAACAGAGAAAGTTAAGATGGAGGATCGAAGGGAGGGATCAAAGGTGTGCACGCCGGACGGGTCAGGAGTGACAGTGGAGGCAGTATTAGGATTGTGGGCCGAACCAAACAGGGGGGGGGGAGGGGCCGTGAAAGATGAAAGCTAGGGCATGTCGTCAACAATTCGGTATCCGAGAAACAACAACAACTGATTAATGAACAGGAAGGGAAAGCAAGGGCACTTGGGGAGTCCCAGGAGACAAAACTAGCAAGGAAAAAAAAGCAAAAAATCCGAACGTGGGGCTGACCCTACATCACACGCCTCAATCTCACGACGGGAACCACTGGCAAAAAACCCAAAAAAGAGGCCGAACACCCGAGAAGTATCTGCGAAAAGAAACAATGCTAAAGGGACTTCGTCAAGGGGGGGTTGAAGGGAAGGGCTTGTCAAGGGAGAAGGGTTTCCGAGAAAAATGAAAAGTACGTAAATATTTGAGATCAAAGGCACAAACGCGCGCCGGGAGGGACGGGTTCAGGGGATCCTGGAGCGCGATTCTTTGGGGAAAAGGTGAGGAAAGCCAGTCCCTTGCAAACGGGGAGGACGGAAACGGGGGAAGGAGACAAAAATTGGGGGAGGCAACAGAATTACCTGAAGGCAGAGGGGACAACAGTTAAGGAGGATGCAAGGAGCAAAAAAGGAGCGGCGTGGCGGGGACCAACAGGCAAAAAAGTCAGGCCTGACGGGACCGTGAAAGGCGGGAGGCCAACCCTGGAAAAAAGACGAACGTGGGCATGGCAAAAAAAAAAAAACACAAAAAAGGACCCTTTCGGGATTCAACGGGCAACACCAGGAGGAGGAAAGGAACATCTTATGGAAGCAAACAGGCGAAACAATGCAAGGAGCAAAGGCGCAACTCGGGGGGAAAACAAAATTTGATTGGGCGAAAAGACGAACTGTTCGGGGCCAAGAAAAGAAACGCACCGGGGGAAGTCGTCAAAGCCTTGACGAAAGGAAAAAACAACAAAGCGCGTCACCCGGCCAGGGGGGAAAAATAGGTCAAAGTGCCGGCGGGGGAACTCCGTTCAAAAGGAAACCCCGGGGTGTGCATGGGGGGGACCTTCACGTGGGTCCCGCGCACTAGGGGAGAAGAAAGGAAAAGAAAAAAACAAGGAAACCCCCTACAAAGCCGAAACAAAGAAAGGAAGAAAAATCAAAGGGGACCCAAAAGTAACGACAGTCCGTGTTTCCGGGAGGGAAAACTGTAGATAAAGACCAGAAAAGTCAAAGAAGGGCCCAAGACGTCCGTCAGACCGAATGGTCACAGCCAAAAACGTTACAAGGGAAGGGTCCAGACAACACAAAAAAAAAGGCAAACCGAACGGCGGGCAGACACCCAAAAAAAGGAAAGGCAGAGGCAAAGCCAATTAAGGAAAGAAAAGCCGGGGGGGGTTGCGTGGTGGGGCCAAAGTCGGAACCAATGTTCCACCCACCTCAGGGAGACAAAAATCAAAAGACGTTTTCAGGCAAGTTGGGCACCCAGTTGCGGAGAGACCAATGCGCCGTTGCAGTACGAGGGGATCACCAAAACGGCCAGGACTTGTCAGGTCTTCCCCTTTACTGGACACGAAAATGGACCAAAACCCCACCCGGGGGAAGAGAAAAGCCCTCAAACAAAAGGACCAAATGGAAAAAAAGCCTTGTCAGTAAGATGAAGAGGGTTGGGGGGAGAAGGGAGACAGGTGTTGGAGGAAACACGGAGAAAGGATTGGGGGGGCGAACCCAGAAACTAAGGGCGCAGTTTAAAATGAAAACACAAAAAGGCGGACCAGGAGGGTGTGGGACACAGTCAACGGACCCAAAACGACAAATGCACTCCTCAAACTCAGACGACGCCTGTGGAAAAAAGGTTAATACAGCCAGGGAGTTTGGGGGAAAAACGGGAGAAAATCCGCCCCAAAAAAGGGGACCTTTGTGGGCAGAGAAGCACGGCATGGAACGTTGTAAGTGAAAACAAATCCACGCCGAGGGACTTAGGGAGCCGGCTCAGTTTTTTCTGGTGAAACTCCGGGTATCAATACAGGTTCCGTTCGCTTGGAACGCCTATTTACCCCCGGAACCTGAAAAAAACAATCTTAAAGACAAGAAGAGGAGAAGAGGAAAGTAAGATCGGTTCGGGCCCATTGGTCTAGAGGGGCTCGGGGGGAATTAAGGAGGTACCGGGGCAATGGCTGGGGGCAAAGGAACCTTAACAAGGGCTAAGTCAAAAATACATGCGAGGGTGCTTGGGTTCGCCAGTGTCAGTGGCTAAAAAGGAAAAAAAATTAGGGGAAGAAACTTCTCAGGGGTCATGCCTATACACGTGGCCCCGGTTGTTGGGGAAAACCAACCAATAGAGTTGCAAAATCGGGCATGGTACCGGCCTCCCTCCTGGTATCCGGTATGAATAGGGGACCAAGACAAAGTATCTCAAAAGAATCGGATCTCTGAACTGGGGGAAGAGAGACAAGGGAATTGGTTACTCTAATGACAAATTCAGGAAACGGAGGGAAGCGCCGCTGAATCAATTCATCCTTAAATCGCAGTAACTAGGATAGAAACAAACTACAAGTGAAAAGGGATCACAGAGGTAAGGAAAAAAGGGGGGATCGCCAGGAAGTGGAAGGTCACAAAAAGAACCGAGCCACCTTGGGGGGGTTAAAAAAAAAAAAAAGAATTGGGATACATCTTCAAGAGATGTGACTAAGGTGAACAAAAGCCGGGTGGGGCGTACGAGTTCGAGGGGTCTTCGCAACAAACATTAGAAAACCCAGGCGCGGGGAAAAGAAGGTCGATGGGAGCCCAACAGTGAAGCATTCAATGGGAGAATAACACCGAGGCGGGCCGGTAAGTGACGGAGCCCAGACCGGGGAAAGTCGGAGGGGAATCATGTGGGAGGGCGAGACTAGAAGGCGGGGGGGGGGGGGGGGGGAGGGGGGGCCAGGCGGGGGGGGCGGGGCAACACGGCGTATGGGGGGACAACACACTCCTGGAACATGTCCCAAAAAAGGGCGAAAAAGTAAAGTGGGGAAAAAGAGGGGGTAAAGTAAAAGCGCCCCAAAGGACAATTGAAACTCCAAAAAAAAAACAAACCACCACGAAAGGATGTGGATAATCTCAGAAAAAAAGGCGGGAAGGGGACCCCCGCAGAAACAACCAAAAAAAAGGAAAGGGACTAATACCATAAAAGATTGAATCAAGGGGGAAGGTAACATGATTGGGGAGCGTCAAAAAAAATTTGGGGCAAATTGCCCAGACAAAAAGCGCACTCTACTAAGTTGCAAAAAAACACCAAAAAAACAAACAGGAACCGTCCCAGAGAAAGTCAAAGGGCAGGTGAAGGGGTCCCCATGACGCGAATTTCCAACCAGGGGGTGCAATGCTGGAGGACGAGGGGGGGAAGCCGGTGAATGAAAAAAAAAGGAAAAAAGGGGAGGGGGAGAAAAAACCCAAGGTTCAAAGACCACCACATCTCCCCCGGAAAGAACAAGTGATAATAATTCATAGACGAGACCAGAACAGAAAGAAAATATCAAAAAACGGAAAAAAAAAACCGACAGGGGGGGAAATCAAGATTTGGGGTCTCTAAAGGTGGGGAGTTTGGCAAAAAAAAGGAAAAAACTACTGTTCTGCAAGCCACCGACTGCTATTGGGAAAAAAGGGGGAGCCATTACAGCTCAAACAACAATGCGAAAGCTATCAATTTCGGGAAACCACCAGCGAAACATGTCCGCAAAAGAAGAGGACTCCAACAAAAAAACAACAAACGAAGGTGAAAAAAAAAAAAGGTACGGGAAACCGAAGACCAAACCCAGTCGCAAGGGAAAAAAAGAGACCTCATTGAGGAAAAACCGGCGAAACAAAACTTAAAAAGGAAATATCACAAAAGAAAGAAAGTTCATAATGGCTTGCCGGACCCGGCAACAGAAGGGAATAAAAAACAAAGTCCTTAAGCAGGATTTCTGGGGCGACAAGCCAGAGGGAAAAAAAAAGGAACGTTGGAAAAACGCCAGCTCCCAAACGGGGAGGACGCAACCGGTGACCCGAAATAGCTTCTCAGAAAACAAACAAACGGGAAAAAGATATGATAAGGAACCCAGAGGCAAACAATGTGGAGAGCCGGGGTCCGAAAAATGGGGGGGGTTCTTGAAAAAAACTGGACAGAAGAAGACACATAGACTTCTTGCAAGAGGACGAGGGTGACCTAAGCCCTCATACTGTCGACGAAAAGGTGTAAATGGGCCTTCTGGGGAGGGGAAGGGGTGGATGCGCACATGGGAGGGAAGGGGGGTATCCACCAGAGGGAAATCTGGTGCGAGGAAGGGGGTAACAGGGCATCGAAGAAAGATCGGGAAACGTCAAAAACTGCAGCATGCCGAAAGGTGGGGTCGCTGGTGGGGGGGGGGGCGCGACAATCTTGGGAGCGAGGTTAGAGTATTGGAGTAGGACAGGGTAACGAAGTAAAGGGTCTTCAGAGGGTAAAAGTGGATCAAGATGCAAGGTGCCTCCAAAAAAAAGCCCAGGGGATCGGAAGGGGGAGGGAAAAGGACCATTTCGGCAGAGAAAATTAACTGAAAAAAAACCAAGGGTACAAAAAGGGAAATGCAAAAAGGATAAGCGATGGGGCGAATGCAAGGGAAAGAGAGAAGGAAGTCTGGTGAAGAGGGGGTTCGGAAACGGAAACAATCGCAACTCAAAAACCACAAGGGGGGTTGCCAGAAAAACCAATGTAACATCTCACAACCGAAAGGCATTGGTTTGGACGCCGCAGGCTGGGTGTGGCAGGTAATCTGAAGGGGCTTAGGGCATTGAAACCAAATGACGCCGCAATTAAACGGAGAAAAAAGGGAAATGCTCTCCCCTTAGTCTTGTTAGAGCAGCAATCAGGTGCGGGGGGGTGGGGGGAAAAACAAAAAACGAGCTGGGGGAGAACGGGACTTCAGGGGGGTTTCGTGGTTTTTTTGGGCTATCTTTGGAAAAATGGCCTGGCGAAGTGGGGAAAGGGGGACGAAAAGAAAAAACCGGCAGGGAAGGCAAGGAAACAGGCCACTGGTGGTTGGGGGGGGATCATAGGGGGACAGGGTATCGAGACGGCCGCAAACAACGAGATGCACACTTCGAAAAAACAAAAAGCGCAAAAAAAAAGTTTGTCTTTCGGACCAACCGTGGCCCCGGCATGGAGCTTCTTAGGCGAATTTGAAAAAGGCGAAGGTTCCCGACAAGAAAAGAAAGACCTGGGGGGGAGGGGGTAAAGCTAACAACAAACAAGTGGGAGACCAACCTTACACTGAACAAGAACACCGGTTAAAATTCCCATAGGTACGTACATCGGGGGGAGGAAAAAAAAACCAACGGGATAAATCAGGGGGTTTTAAACACTTGCTGCATGCTGAACAGGGGGCAAGTAATTTCAGGGGGGGGGGTCAGAAAGGAGTACGTGTCTAAACCGGCGGCGAAAACGGGTGGTTGGGGAATTAAAAACAGTGGGTCAAAAAAAAACAAGGAACCAATTGAAGGGAAATCGGGGACGAGGCCAACCTAAAGGGGGAAAAAAGGGCAAACGGAGACGGTGAGAAAGAAGCAAAAAAAACGTGCTCCGGAAGGGGGGGCTGCAAAAGGACACAGGGTAACCGATTGGAAAAAGAGGAGGGGGGGTTAAAAGGCTGAAAAAAATCGAAAAAAGGTGGGAGAGGACCCAAAGAAAACGAGAAAATGCAGGACTGGGGGGGGTATCCGACCGAAAAAAATGTAGGAAAACTCAAAGAGGATAAAGGGGTGGGGGGGGCGGCACACACTAATCAGAGAAAGAAACTCACTCTCACAGATAATGGGAAGAGGAAGGGGGGAAGGTGAAACATTAACCGGAAATCGCGGGCCAGATCTCACGTGGGTATTCGGGGGGACTGGCCGGAAAGTTATCTTGGGGAACGAAGAACCGCGACGGGACCCGGGAAAAGGAAACTTCTTCCAAGTCCAGCTGACCAGGAAAATAAAGGCGGGAAGACCCGGGACTCGTGAAGTCCAAACGCAAGGTGTGCGGGGGGAAAATATTCTAAAGCCTGTGGGAACAAAAAGAAAAAGAGGGGAGGCAAAAGGTCACTTGGGTGCTAACAAGACCCTCGCGTTGGGTAGGGGCCATCGCCGTTTTGGGGAAGGAGAGATAAAATCCTGACGATAAACTGAGGAAAAAAAAAGGGTGTGGCAGTACACCCACAAACGGGAGTTGGTGAACTGAGTGACAGAAGCACCCTCAACAACAAGATGCAGAGGAAGATCGTGGAAAAGGGGAATGGGGGGAGGACGCGCTTCGCGTGGTGTTTGGGAGGGGCCAGAAACGATCCGTGCGGAAACAGAGGAAAGAAAGGTAGGGAAGTGGGACGGGGGAAAAAAGGACTCCTGGCGGCAGGGAAAATCTGAGGAAAAAGAAGGAAAGGGTACAGAAAGGGAAGGGATTTTGCTGGGTGAAAAATCAAAGGGTAAAAGACGATAAAGGGTGAAACAAGAGGACTACCGCAGGAACGGGAAGGGCTGCAGGCATTCAGCTGCTAGAAAGTACGGGTTGGGGGGGGGGAAAGGACTCAAGTTGGCGTTGCAAAACGCTTGTTGCGGGACGGGTGGTCACACGTTAAAAAAAGAAAAGCCTGGGGGAGTGGGGAATGCCATAAGGGAAAAAGGGGACTGAGCAAAAGATCTCGGACTCTGAATAAGAGAAAGGAGGTTCATCAGAAAAAGGAGAAAGGTCGGAGACGGGGGAAGGGGGGTGAAAAGACGATTCAAACGCGTGGAGCTTTGTAGGGTGGCGGGGGGGGGGGGGAAGTAGAGACTAATGAGGCGGGAAAAAAACAAGAGGCCAAAAGGGATGAAAAAAAAACGGAAAAAGCCTTCAAGTGGAAACAGGAAGCAGGATCAAACGCAAAGTGTTGTAACAAGGAATGAGGTTAAAAAATGGGGAAGGTCCGTGTATTCTGGAAGCAAAAGGAGGGGCAAAAACCCCGGGGGAAAGGGGCAGAAAAGGGACGTGGCGCAGAAAAATAAAAAGCCCGAAGTGCTATCAAGGTTAGTTTCGCAAACAGGGAAGGGGGGGTGCCGAAAAAGTGAGATGGTCGGGGCCAGGAAAACAAGGTGGAAGAAAAGGGGAAAGTAGGGTGTGCCCCCGGCATCAGCCAGAAAAGGGCGGGAGCTTGGGTACTGGGGGGGGGGACTGACGAAAACGTGCCCGGAAGCAAAAGGAGAAGGAACGTGAAAGAATACCGCCCTGAAGGAAAGTACTGCGCGTGGTTGGGTCGGAAACGGGCGTTGACGTTACCGCGGCAGGGAAGGGGAAAGACAGTGACTGTATAAAAGGACTTAGACGCGCGAAAACTGAAATCAGACGAAACAAAAACGGGGGCTGACTGGAGGGGTGACAACTCATCGAGAAAAAGAGTCCGGAGTTGGCAACCATCAAAAAAAAAAAACAACAAGAAAGGACACGTTTAGAGGATTGACTCGAAATCTTCATTGTGTTGAACAATCCCGAACTGTCGGGGAGGGGCATTTGGAAAAGGAAAGAGAAAGGGGGTCTTTAAGGCAAGGGGGCAGCCCGTATGAGAGGGAGGTCAATAAAAAAGAAACAAAAGAAAAAAACGCCGGAATCCCGAAGTGGTGTCA